>Ga0208849_1000914_pt1 | contig 23852 bp, 17 predicted proteins | sample NGESurdeep072012_10_FD_184470 | JGI IMG/M metagenome (GOLD analysis project Ga0208849, IMG submission 184470) | Arctic peat soil microbial communities from Barrow, Alaska - NGEE Surface sample 53-3 deep-072012 (SPAdes) | ecosystem: Environmental > Terrestrial > Soil > Wetlands > Peat ... | reverse complement strand
GGGGGGCACCCCGAGACACTTCTGCGTCCCGCTGTAGGCGAGATCGATCCCCCACCGGTCGGCGTCGAAGGGGATGCCCCCGAGCGAGGTGACGGCGTCCACCAGGAGCAGGGCGTCTCCTTTGCCCCGCGCCAGCTCCTCGACGTCGTTGCGCACACCCGTCGAGGTCTCGGCATGGACGAGGGCGATCACCGTCGGGGAGCGGTGCGCGCCGAGCAAGGCCTCGGGATCGAGGGGCGCACCCCACGGGGCATCCACCCGGACCACCCGGGCCCCGAGGCGCTCCGCCACATCGCACATGCGCTCACCGAACAAGCCGTTCACGCCCACGACGACGACATCGCCCGGTCCGGCCACATTCACCAACGCCGCTTCCATCCCCGCCGAGCCCGTCCCGCTCACGGGCAGGGTGAGGGCGTTCTCGGTCCGGAACACCGCCCGGAGCCGTTCGCAGGTCTCGTCGAGGACCTCGAGGAACTCGGGATCGAGGTGGCCGAGGAGCGGCCGCGTGAAAGCCGAGACGACCTCGGGATAGAGGTTGGAGGGCCCTGGCCCCATCAGGACGCGGTCGCTGAGCACCACCCCAGGATGCTAGGCAGGTCGGCAGTACCCCCCGCCACCTGGATGTCACGCCGATCCGGCGAGGCACACCCCTCGGATGATCAGCGGTAGGAGGCGCGAGGTGGGCCCGCCAAGGAGAAATCCCCGGCCTCGAGCGACAAGTTGGGGTTGTAGTAGGGGTCATGGAGCAGGACCTGAGGTCCCCACCGGTTCTGCATGTAGGTGAACTCGCGGGACAAGTCCTCGGCTCGAGGCTCGGTGTCATCGGTACCACGACCGATGGGCTTGTGATGGAACAGCTCGGCGTAAGGGGTCCATACAATCCCCCATCCGCTCTGGCGCAGCCGAAGGCAGAAATCCACGTCATGGAAGGCGCCCGGCAGGTTCTGCTCGTCGAGGCCCCCAACCTGATCCCACGCCTCACGCCGCACCGCCATGCAGGCGGCGGTGACGGCCGACATGTGCTGGGCCAGCTGCAACCGCCCGCTATAACCCGGCGACAGGCGTCCGGAGAATCGGTACGAATATGCGGCCACCCCGTGGATCCCGAGAACGATCCCTCCGTGTTGGACCCGGCCGTCGTCGTAGTAGAGCTTCGCCCCCACCGCTCCGATCCCGGGTTGCGAGATATGCCCGACCATCTCGGTGAGCCAGTCTTCGGAGATGACCTCGGTGTCGTCGTTCAACAAGCAGATGATCTCGCCCGAAGTCCGTCGCACCGCGGCGTTGTTGATCGCCGAGAAGTTGAACGGTTGCTCGTCGCGGATCACGATCAGCCGATCTTGATGGGCGCGCAGGTATTCCAGGGTGTCGACACCCCGACTGGCATTGTCCACCACCACGATCTCCACGTTCGTGTACGTGGTCATGGCCATCACGCTGTCGACGCACCGTCGCAGCACAGGCCCCCCGTCTCTCGTGGGGATGATGATGGAAACGAGAGGCTCCGCTTCAGGAGGGGCCCAGGACACGCGGTTGAATCCTGAACTTCCGATCCGCGCCGGGGTGACGCGGGCCGGGCGGCCGGTCCTGGCAAGGTGATCGGCCACGGCCCGCCTGCCGGCGTCGACCGCGTACGGCTTCGCAGCGAGCCCCGACGCCGTCGAACCGGCATGAGCCCGCCAGTGGTACAGAACGTGCGGAATGTGGACCACCTGCTCCGGGGTCACGAGCTCGGAGACTCGCAGTGTGAGATCCCAGTCCTGGCTTCCCTCGTACCCCTCCCGGTACCCACCGGCCTCGGTCACGAGGTCTCGACGGAACAGGCACAGGTGGCTGAGGTAGTTCTGACCGAGCAGCAACAACGGGTCGAAATCAGGCTTGAAGTAGGGGCCGTGACGGACCCCGGCACCATCGAGCTTGTCCTCGTCGCTGTAGACGATGCCCACCTCGGGGTGATCGGCGATGGCGGCCGCTACCAACGCCAGGGCATGCTCGGCCAAGATGTCGTCATGGTCCAGACAGCCGACCCATTCCCCGGTCGCCGTTGACAATGCGGTATTGGAAGCCACGGAGATGTGCCCGTTGGTCTCCCGACTCGTCACCTTGATACGAGTGTCCATCGCCGCGTAGTCGGACAGGATCTCAGCGACATGGGCGTCCGACGAGCAGTCATCGGCGATACAGAGCTCCCAATTCGTGTAGAGCTGTGCCCTCACGGAATCGATGGCCGCCTGCAAAAGGTCGGGTGGCGAGTTGTAGACCGGCATGATCATCGTGAGGACGGGTTGGTGGCCCAACCCCGCCACACGATCCCGGATCGTGGCCCGCGTGACGTCGTCGAGGGTGTCGAACTCCTCGACCCACCCGGCATAGGTGCCGTCGAACGGGTAGGCGCGCGGACTGGTGGGCGCGGAGAGCTGGACCGGCTCGCCAGAGCGTCGGACCCGCCCGTAAACCTTGCGCAACATCGCCGTATACCGGAAGACTTTGGTGCGATGAATGGCATCGATCTCGGCATCACGAAGACGCAACACTTGGGCGAGCCGACGCTCGCTGACCTCGTACTGTCGCGCCATCTCGAAAGACGCCTGTGCCTCGGCCGATCCCCGGCGCTCCAGGTCACTGAGGGCCTCACGAAGGCGCTCGGTCTCGCGTACCAGCGGAGCGAGCTCGTTGTTCTGTTCGGTCAGTAGAGCGTTCATGGCGACAACCTCTTGGAGATCGGCTCCCATGTTCGAGGTGACACTCCACAGGCCGCGCTCATAGTCTTCGATCAACGTGTCGACGTTGACGTCGCCACGTCGGAAGAGCACGGCGTGGGGCGCAAGGAACGAAGCGTCGAAGTCGACATCGCGCCCAAAACCCTGCCGAAAGAACAACCGTGCCCAATAGCCACCAGATTCGACGTTGAGGTGCGTCGGCTCGTCGAAGTCGTCCGGAGTGGACGAGAAGAGGATTGCGTCGGAATGCCGGCACAGGTTGGCGACGGACTCAGCCGCAAGCGAGGGAGGAAGGTGCTCGAGGACCTCAAAACAGGTGATCAGGTCGTAACGACCATCGAGCTCATCGGTGATCGAGCCCACCTTGCAAAACGGGCGGAGGGAGCCGGGAACCTGGCTGATCGCCCAAGCGGAGACGTCGATCCCCCGGGCGTCTACTCCCCGATCCCGAAGCGCTTCCACCAACATCCCGGTGGCACACCCCATGTCCAGCACTGTGTGGGGACCGAGTGTCGCCACGATGGAGCTCGCCAAGCGAGCGAACAGGTCCTCCCACAGCTTCTCGCCTCTTCGATACGGGACGCCGCTCTGATCGTAGGAAGTTCCGTAGTAGTCCTCTCCATAGAAGCTCGAGACGGCCTCCAAGAGCGGCCCGGAGTTGTCAGGTCTGGTGTGGTCGTCGACGTGGATCCCGTCGAGCTGCCCGAGCACGTCGGCGAGCACTCTGTACTGCACGTTCACAATCGACTGGTCTGCCGCCGTCCCCTCGTCAATGGACAGGCCGCCGACGAGCTCGATCGCACCCTCGGCGTCGGGCGCCACGGACAGTCCGCACCGTTCGACGAACTCGCCCAATTCGAAAATGGCATCCTTCGGTTTTGACACCAGCGCCTCGTAGCTCATCACCATCGACGGCCATTCCGAGCACTGCACCAATGCCGCTCGGTTGTGTCGGTCCCACTGGTCAAGGGTCCTGGCGTCACTCAAATTGAGTGACGTGCCCGACGACACGACATCTCCCGGTTGCCGGTGCACGAGGATGACGGCGACAGGCTCGGCGAGCGTGTGGGCCCAGAAGGGGATCAGGAAACTGTTGGCAGGATCCGCCCACACCCACGGAGTTGTGTCCCCGCTGACGCCCGGCGACTCGATGAGCGCTCGAAACAGCGATCTGGCTTCATCGGCGAACCGACCCAGGATCCGGGCCACCTCTCCCGGAGCGACCTCGGGAAGCTCGTCCCTCGAGCCTCCGGCGGCTTCGAGCAGCCGGTCGTTGAAGGCGACGAGAGGATCGGCCTTGCGGTCGGCGCCCAGCGACCGGAGACCCATACGACCGAGCTGGCCTTGCACGAGCTCGGCGCCACTGTCGTACATGCCGAGAATGAACACGCCCTCGACACGCCCCTGGTCGGGCGCGTGCTCCCGCGTCCCGCTCATCCGGCGCGGTCCTTGAGCACAGAGGCAGGATATCACCGCGGCACTCGCCCAGATGGCAATGACTCGACCAGAAGAAAGAGACCGGATGACAGCGAATTGCGCCAAAGCGCTGGCCAGGAAACCGACGGCCGTTGCCACCGCCGATCACGGAAACGATCGAATCGGCAGTCGGGGCACATCCGCAGGAGCCCGAACACCCTGTGTTATACAACGCCCGTCTGCGTGGGATCCACCGTCAGGATCTGGGAACCGAGAGACGAGCCCGGCACAGGACTTGGTTCACGAATGAAGATGACAGTACGGTGACCAACCTGGCGACGACCGACGAGACAGACAGGGACTCCCAGAAGTCGTCCCGGGCGCGCCGAGGTGCGGTCATCCGCAAGTGGGCGCCCCCCTTGCTTCTCGTCGCTGTTCCCATGCTCCTGGTACCTCTCCACGTCCGGGCATACACGAAGCTCTCGCCGATCGACGAACTCGAGCACATCGATTACATGTTCCGATCTCCGGGTGTGCACCCGGTGATCGCGGGCACGAAACTCGTCGAGCCCGCCATGCGAGAAGAGGCGTGCCGAGGTCTCGACTCCATCTACCCGACGCCACCTTGCTCCACCAAGAACCTCAAAGTGTCAGTGTTCCAGGACCAGGGCTACGACACGGCGTACATCCATCCTCCGACCTACTACGACATCACCTGGGCGGCAGGAGAGGTCGTGAAGCACGCCACGGGGACCAAGAGCTGGGTGACAGCCTGGAGGCTCGTCGGTGCCTTGTGGTTGGCGGCCGGTTTGGTGTTGACCTACGCGGCAGGGCTCCGGCTAGGCGCCAAGCGCCTCCCTCTGGTGGGCCTTCTCGTCCTCTTAGCCTCAGCCCCGTCGATCCTGCAAACCAATTCCACCGTCACCCCCGACGCTGCCTCCACGCTCATCGGAGCTGCGGTGTTGTACCTGACGTCCCGATGGGAGGAAGGTGGCAGGTGGCGCTGGATCGCGTTGGTCGGCATCGGGTTCGTCGGGACCGCAATCAAGCTCCAGGACAGCATCGTGGTGATGATGATCGCCCTCTACTTCCTCCTTCGCGTCAGAAATGGAGTCACGATGCCCACGACCGCGGGCCAGGACCTGACGACAGGAGTCGACTCCACCGTCAACCGGGGCCAGGGGAGCCTGCTCAGGCAAGGAGCTCGCGTCCCGCTCCGCCTCGTCCAGCACGCGCAGACGAGGGCCGTCGGCATCATCGCGATGACGACGTTGGCCATCGCGGCGGCATGGACGATCTTGCAGCGTGTCACGGAGACGATCGACCCGAACAAGATCTTGGTCAATCAGCAATTCATCGTGCACTCGATCTCCCTGGATCAGATCGCATCCACCTTCGGAATCTTCCTGGCTCCCGTTCCAGGCGCCTACGTCCCCCCATCGACCGAAAACGTGTGGACGATAGACATGGCGAACCTCCTGTCATGGCTCCTACTGGCCGGCATCGTGGCGGCGGCCATCTTCAACGCCCGCAATCACGCCATCGCATCGTTGGCGAGGGCGACGCTGATCTTGGCCGTCTTGGGTGGGCCGATCTTCGTGATTCTCAACTATCTGTCCATGCACCAGTACATCCCGATGCCACCCCGGTATGGGTTTACGCTCCTTCCGGCCATGATCGTGTGCACGGCTGACGCGATTCGGACACGATGGACGGGGATCTGCACGGTGGCCGTGGGACTGCTGAGCGTTGCCTTCGTGGCATACGCCTTAGCCTGACGGGCCTGGCTGCCGACGCATCTCGATCCGCTGACCTTTGTCGCCGTTCCCCCCTGGCCGTCGGCGCTACAGTGACCTCGGCGTTTCGGAGATACATCGTGAGCGTCGCAGCCGAGCTCGAGAAGCACACGATTCGAACCAGGGGCCATGGACTACCGAAGACTCTACGAATACCGCTTTCGAGACTACGACCAGGGTGAGCGCGAGGCAGTCTGGACCGCCATCACCGAGGATCTCTTCGTCCGCATGGGGAGTCCCGAGGTCGTGCTCGACCCTGCGGCGGGACGAGGGGAATTCATCAGCGCCGTTCCCGCTCGGGAGCGCTGGGCGATCGATCAAATGCCCTCGGTGACCGATCTCGAAAGCAAGGGCATCCACACCGTCGTCTCGGACATGTTCGACGTGGAGCTACCTCCGAGACACTTCGACGGCGTGTTGCTCTCGAACCTGCTCGAGCACCTCATGACCTACGAGGATGTGCAGCGCTGTCTTCAGAAGATGCATGCCGCCATCCGGCCTGGCGGGGTGGTCGCCGTCCTCGGTCCCAATTTCAAGTACTGCGCCAACGAATACTTCGACTGTGCCGATCACGTCCTGGCCCTCACGCACGTCTCGGTTCAGGAACATCTCTACGCGGCAGGATTCGACATCCGATCCGTGTTGCCGCGTTACCTCCCCTACTCGTTCAGGGGCCGACTCCCACCATCGAAAACCCTGACGCGCCTCTACTTGCGCAATCCCTGGGCGTTTCGACTCTTGGGCAAGCAATTCCTCGTCATCGCCGCGGCCTGAACCGGCCAACTCCAGACTGAAGGAGCATCCTTGGACGGATCGGGTGCCGCCGCGAACAGTGTGACCGCTACCGAGTTGGCTGAGCCCGTTCCCACTCCCCCGGCCCGTCCGGGCCGGACGAGAGCCGGCCGCCACACTCGTTGGACCGGCGCGTCGCGATGGAAACCACTCCTGACCTCGAATCTGTTTCTTGGCCTGGTCCTCGCCGTGCTGGCCTGGCCGACGTCGACGGGACGCTTGATCGTAGCCAGTGGGATCGGATCGTCTTGGCGCGCCGCCATCACGATGGCAGCCCACGACCATCTCGCCTTCGGGTCACGCGTCGTGTTCACGTTCGGACCACTCGGCTTTCTGGTTTCGCCGCAACTCTTCTTCATCTCCAACACCGTCCTCGCCTTCCTTTTCGCACTGGCGTTCCTGACGACGATCTTCGGCACATTGACGTGGGTGCTGAGACACACCCTCCCGGTGGCCGCCGCCGCGGTCGTGGCGTATTTCGTCGGCGGGATGTCCTTGGTCAGCGCCCGGTACTTCGGGACCAACGTGGCCGTGGAAGACGTACTCGCCCTCGTGCTGATTGTGTGTGTGTCCGTCCTGATCCGGGGACGGGAAGACGCAGCTCCTCGGTGGATCTGGATCGGCTTAGGTGGTGCTCTCGGCCTTTTCTCGCTGGTGAAGTTGAGCCTCGGCATCGGGATCGGGGTGGCGCTGCTGATCACGGTCGTCTGCCTTCGGTCCGACCGGTGGCGAGCGGCAGGCGCGGTGGCATTGGGCGCCGTCCCGCTCTTTTGCCTGGGTTGGTTCGGAACGGGAAACGGCTTCGGAAACCTCTTCGCCTTCGCCCGCTCCTCGGTCGATGTGATCAGTGGCTACGGGGCGGCCATGTCTCTCGAGGACCCCACCCGCTCGTACTCGTACTGGCTGGCCAGCGGGGCGGTGGTTCTGATCGGCGCCTGCGCGGCGGTCTCCACCCGGGGCATGGAACGCCGAGCACGGATCGGCGTCGGCCTCATCACCTTCACGACGCTGTGGTTTCTCTTCAAAGAAGGCTTCGTGCGACACGATGCCCACGACCTCGTGTTCTTCGTCGCCGCCCCCATCGTCCTGGCCGCCTTCGCGCCCGCTTGGCGGTCTCCGGCGTGGCTGGTCACGGCTCTGCTCGGCATGACCATCGTGACGGCCAGTGTGTCGGGCACGGTTCCCGAACTGGTGACCCAGCCCGTCCAGGCGGCGCGGAACTTCTTCGGCGAAGCGGCGACCATGGTCTCGTCGCACAAACAGTCGGCGGTCATCGCGCAGTCACGGCAGGAATTGGATGACCACTTCCAATTGCCCACCAAGATGGTCAGGCTGATGCGGGGGCATACCGTCGACGTCAGCCCGTGGCAACAGACCGCCATCTGGGCCCATCCCGGGATCCAGTTTGATCCCCTCCCCGTGCTGCAGGACTACAGCGCCTTCACACCGTCACTGGACCGGCTCGACACCACATTCCTGGCATCGTCCCGAGCCCCCCGGTATATCCTCCGGCAACCCTTGGCCAGTATCGACGGTCGCAACTCCGCCTTCGAGCCCCCTGCCACCCAGCTGGCGATCGAATGCCGGTACCGCCAAGTGGCGGCCGACTCCGTGTGGCAGTTGCTCCAACGCCAACCCGACCGGTGCGGACGCTCCCGCCTGGTCGGCACCGTCACCACCGGTCCCGGCCACTGGGTGCCGGTTCCCTCAGCGTCCACGGGCGAAGCCGTCGTGGCCAGCTTTCAGCTGTCCGGCAGTCTGTGGTCGGACGTGGAGTCGTTGGTGTACAAACCCCCCAACGTCTTCCTGGCCGCCAACGGCGGTCGCCAGACGTGGCGATTCGTCGCTGCCACCGGACCCGAATTCCATATCCTGCAGGCGTCTTCGAACCTCGGTTACTCGTCAGCCTTCGTTCCGGTCCACGCTGGCAACCTCCGGTTCTCGATCGATGGTGCGAGCCCCAGTCCCTCGGGCATCACGATCTCGTTCTACGAGATACCGCTCGCAAGCTCTTAGATCATGCCGTCGACCACGGCCTTCTCGATCCACGGGATGACCTCGTCGAGCATCTGATCGAGAGACCAGGTCGTCTCGAAGCCGAGGACCTTCTTGGCCTTCTCCGTCGAAGGCACCCGGCGGGCCACATCGTGCTCAAAGGGCTCGTCCGAGACGCACCGAAGAGGTTCGTCGCCACGGATCTTGTGCCAGATGACGTCGGCCAGTTCGAGCACCGTGGTCGAGACGTCGGTCGAGAGGTTGAAGTCGTCGTTGCGGGCCGCGGGATGCTCCATGGCGATGGCGATACCCCGGGCCAGGTCGCCCCCGTAGGTGTAATGCCGCGTCTGGGTCCCGTCGCCGAGGATGTGGAGGGGATCCTGGCCCTTGAGCACCTTTTGCACCAGGTCGGGGACCACGTGGCTCATGGCCAACTTGACGTTCCCCGAGAGCACCTCGACGTCGCCGAGCGCCCGGCCTTCGCCGATCCCCACGCAGTTGAAGGGCCGGATGATGGTGAAGGGCAATTGGTACTGGTCCCACGCCGCCCGGGCGAAGTACTCCACGGCGAGCTTCTGGAACCCGTAGGACGACAACGGTGGGGGGACCATCCGTTCCTGGCCTTCGTACGACGGCCAGGTGGTGGTGGACTCGAACACCATCGAGGACGAGAGGTAGGTGACCTTCTCGAGCCGGCCCGCCGCGTGGGCCTTGATCGCCGCGTCGCACGACGCGGCGATGATCCGCTCGTTGGTGGCCAGCAGGTCATAGGCATACGTGTGGAAATACGAGATCCCACCGATCATCGCCGCCCCGGCGATGAAGTGGTCACATTCACCCAGGAGATCGGCCAGGAGGTCGACGTCCCGGCAATCCGCCTCGACGAACCGATACGCCTGGTGATCGTCGTAGGACCGGCGGATCGGCCCGTACTTGGAGTAATTGTCGACTCCGATCACCTGATGGCCGCGGTCCAACAGCTCCTTCACGACGTACCCACCGATGAAGCCGGCCGAACCCGTCACCAGTACTGTGCTCATGACCTTCTTCCTCGGTTGGCGACTTCTCGCACCTGCTCGACCGGAAGCCGGGGGCCGAAGGCGAACAGCCACCAACGCACGTACCGCGGTATCCAGGATGCGAGCTTGAAGTTTGACATGCCCTGGTCACGCTCCAGCCAGATCGTGGGGATCTCGGCCACCGGCAACCGGGCTCGTCGGGCCTTGGCGACGAGCTCGATCCCGATCTCGAAACCGGCGTCGGAGTCGATGCCGACGGATCGGATGAAGTCCATGTCGTAGGCCTTGAACGAGTTGGTGGCGTCTCGAGTTCCCACCCGAGCCACCCATGCCAACGTCAACCCGGCCAGGCGCGACAGTGTCCCCTTCAGAAACGGGCCGCCCACCTGCTGGCCCCCGCGCGAGTAGCGCGAGGCGGCGGCCACGACGACGCCCCGCTCGATGAGGCGGACCAGTTGGTCGATCTGCCGGGGGTCGTCAGAGCCGTCTGCCATCGTCACCACGACGACGTCAGCCAGTGACTGATCGATCCCGTACCGGATGGCCTGCGCCGGACCCGGACCGAACGTGTTCAGCACAGGCCGAGCACGCGGGTCCTGGCGGGCGTATTTCTCGACGTAGGGGAGGGTTGTGTCATCAGGAGTGTCGACCACCACGAGCAGCTCGCACGGAAGCTCGACGGCTTCGAGCACCCGGCCGAGGAAGTCTTCGATCGAGGTCCCCTCGTTGTAGGCGGGGACCACGATCGAGACGCGTGGCTTCATATGCACACGCCGCCGCCGCGGAGGTTCCAGATGTCCACGACCGGCTGAGAGATGTCGAGGTCGGCGTAGACCTTGTGGGGTGCGCCAATGACGATGAGGTCGGAACGAGCCAGGACGTCGTCGAGAGGCCACAGATCGCCGTCCACGGTGACATAGGGATCCGCGGTGAGGACGCCCGCCGCCCTGACCCCCAGGATCCGCTTGAGCTTGTAGGACAGGCTGGACCTGTTGTCGTCGGACTCACCCTTGAACGCCATGCCCAGGATGCCGACGGTCATCGACGCCAGGTCGTAGCGGGCGGCCATCCGGGCCGTGAGGTACAGCGGAAGGCCCTCGTTGATCTGCATGCTCGCTTGCCCGAGCGCGAAGTTGTTGTTGTTGAACGCGGCCAGCTGCATGGTGTCCTTCAAGAGACACGGTCCCGCCGCGAACCCGGGACCGGGGAGATCGGCGGCGCGGGGGTAGTCCTCGATCACTGCCGCTCGGATCTTCTCGAAGTCCAGTCCGAAGTCGTTCGCCATCATGAAGAGCTGGTTGGCCGCCGCGAATTTGATGTAGCGGTACGAGTTGGTGAAGAGCTTGGCCAGCTCCGCCTCCTCGGGGGCGACACGGACGATCTTGTCGGTGAGGTGGCCGAACAGCGCTGCGGCGCGGTCGAACGACCGGTTGGTCCGGGCCGAAACGATCTGAGGAAGGGTGAAGAGCTCCTCCATGGCCCGTCCCTCGGCGATGCGCTCGGGGCAGAAGGCCACGTCGACCGCCTTGTTCAGGCGCTGCATGAGACGCTCGACCATCCGGGTGACGCCGGGGAACACCGTGCTACGCAACACCAAGAGCTGGCCGTCGTGCAATTCGTCAGCCACGCTCTCGAGCGCACCGATGACGGCTTGCGGGTGGGGGTTGAAGTACTCGTCGACGGGGGTCCCGAGCACCACGATCACGTGCTCGGCATTTCGCACCGTCGACGCGTCCGCCGAGACCGCCAGCGTGCCATCGGCCAGCACCTTGGCCAGAACCTCGGGCGCACCGGGCTCTCGGTGGGGCATCTTTCCCGAGCCCACCTGATCGACTGCTTCCAGGTTGACGTCGTACAGAGCGACCTTCAGACCGGACTGCGCCAGGGCGATCCCGAGAGGCAACCCGACGTGCCCACAGCCACCCATCACGACGACGTCTACAGGCCACCTCTGGTTGGACATTTCCACAATGCTAAGTGACCGGCCCGGGCAACTGGAAATGATTTGCCTGGTCCTGTCAATATTTGGGAGTCCCGAAGACCCGAGTGGGCACGGGGCGAGCCGACTCCTCTGCAGCGCCCGACGCAGCGGGTCAGCCCTGGGCTGGAAGCTGACGACTACCCTGGCCCGAGATTCCCGCGCTCCAAGGAGGAGCGGTGCCGAACGCCGACCACGAGAGCTTGGCTACCTCCACCATCCCGGGCCCGACTCAGCCGTCGACACGCGTCGGGCCGGGCTCTCCGAGCGACGGCGGTGACGCGGGCGCCACCGGTTCCGGGTCCCGACCGGGGCGTCGAGCCGAGGCCCGACCAATGCTGCCCACCCACGACGTGACCACCTCGGTCGACCCCTCCGAAGCCGCCCGGAATGCACGGATCTGCGTCGTCATCCCGGCTTTCAACGAGGCCGGATCGGTGGCCACGGTCATCCAACGCGCCTATTCGGCCATTCCCGAGGCCCTCGTGGTCGTCGTCAACGACGGCTCGAAGGACGATACGGCGGTCAGGGCACTGCGAGCGGGCGCCACCGTCATCACGCTGCCCGTCAACTTGGGCATCGGCGGGGCCGTCCAAGCCGGCTATCTCTATGCCCTGCGCCACGGGTTCGACATCGCCATCCAGGTCGACGGCGACGACCAGCACGATCCGGCCGAGATCGAGAGACTGCTCGACCCCATCCGTACCGGTCGGGCCGAGATGACCGTGGGGTCCCGGTGGCTCGGGCGCGGAGACTACGTGGCGCCGGCGGGCCGCCGATTCGCCATGCGCCTTCTGGCCACGTTGGTCCGGTGGAGGACGGGCGGCACCTTCACCGACACCACGTCGGGCTTCCGGGCCGTCGGCGCCCAGGGGATCGCGCTCTTCGCCCGCAGCTACCCCACCGACTTCCCCGAAGTCGAGTCACTGGTCCTCGCCAGCCGCAACGGGTTGCGGCTCGAGGAAGTCCCCGTCCGGATGACGCCCCGCCGGCACGGAGAGTCCAGCATCGCCGGCATCCGCTCCGCCTACTACATGGCCCGGGTGACCGTCGCCCTCCTCGTGGGCGGCTTGAATCGGAAGGACACGTCGAAACCCAAGGAGGCCTCGTGAAAGCGTTCGTGTTGTCGATGGTCCTGAGTGTGGGCTTCCTCGTCGTCTCGGTCGTTGCCATGCGGCGCCAGCGGCTGCGCGAGCAGGCCGCCCTGCTCTGGCTGCTGGTGAGCCTCGTCATGGTCTTCGTGAGCGCCACGCTCCCGACGCACATCCTCGACCGGGTCTCGCATGCCGTGGGAATCGCCTACCCGCCCGATCTCATCCTCCTCTTGGCGGTGCTGTTTCTCATGGTCCTCGTCTTCCACTTGTCACTCAGCCTGGCGAGGCTTTCGGCCAAGCAGATCGCCTTGGTCCAAGAGATCGGCCTCATGACGACCATGACCCCCGAGGCACTGGGTGCACGAGCCGACGACGACACCGAGACGCCTCCGACACCACCCGGTGGGGCCGCTCCCACCTCGTAGGGCGTCGCGGCTTCAGAGCAGCAGGGTGGCCGCCATGCCGTCGAGGATGTCGTCCTCGGACACCACGCACTCGTGGCGGTCGAACACGTCCATGACGGCATCGAGGATGAGGACCCCTCCGACGATGACGTCGGCCCGTCCCTCCACCATCCCCGGGCGCGCCAGCCGGGCGCGACTGTCCTCTCCTGCCAGTGCCGCCAGCCAGAACTGCACCGTGGCACGGTCGAGCACGACATGGTGGATGGCGGCACGCGAATAGTCACGCAGCCCGCCATCGAGCGCCGCCAACGTCGACACCGTGCCGGCCAAGCCGATGAGCAGGCCTCCGTGGCGCAACGGGGGGAGCTCGGCCAATGCGCCGGACAACTGGGCGCACACCGTGCGCCGGGCCTCGGACAACTCCTCGGCCCGGGGCGGGTCGCCGTGCAAGAACCGCTCCGTGACGCGCACGCAGCCCACGTCGAGCGAGGCGGCCGAGACCGCCGCCCGGTGTGCCGTCGCAGACCCTGTCGTCGCAACCCCTCCTGGGGCAAGCTCACCCACGACGAGCTCGGTCGACCCTCCACCGATGTCGACGACGAGTACGGGCCCGGGCCCAACCGGCACGTCGGCGATGTGGGCGGTGGCCCCGGCGAACGAGAGCGCGCCCTCTTCACGCCCACTGAGGATCTCGGGCCTGATCCCGGTCGCCTGGCGTGCGGCGGAGAGGAACTCCTCGGCGTTGGTGGCGTCGCGGGCCGCCGAAGTGGCCACCAGCCGAGCCCGACCCACACGGTGGAGGTCCATGAGCCCCCGGTAGTCCTCGAGGACCGACACGGTCCGGTCCACGGCGGGACGCGACAGCGTGTGGCTGGCGTCGACCCCCTCGCCCAGGCGGGTGATGCGCATCTGCCGCTCGAGCACGGTGCCGTCCTCGTCCATGACGAGCAGCCGTGTCGAGTTGGTCCCACAGTCGATCGCGGCCACAGGGCGGGCGCTGGTGTCTCCCATGGCGCCGCTCTAGCACCCCTGGTCGGGTTCGACCGCCAGATGCGACACGTCGAAGCCCAGCGCGTCGACCGTCCAGCGGCCCACGGGGTCGTCCCCGCCGGCCAGGTGCCACGCCAGATGAGCATGCAGGCACTTGACCCCCGTGCGGGTCCCACCCACACCCCCCGAGGGGCGAGGGCCGGTGTGCCCGACCGGGACGGCACGGTCGCGCTGCGCTGCATGACGGGCGTGTGCGTCGGCGAGCGCCCCGGCGTCGACGGCCGCCTCGGCCCGCCGGACCCCGCCGGCCGCCTCGAGCGTACTCACTGCGGCGCGCAGATCGGCATCGACCAGCCAGAACAGCGTGGGCATGGGCCGACCGTCGTCGAGAAACGGTGCGTTCTCGATCACCACTGGGGTCCCGTCCCCACGACGAACGACGACTTTGAACTCCCCTGCCGGCACGCGCCCGAGCAGCCGGGCCACCGCCTCCCGATCGGACTCGCCGAGTGGGGGCGGGGTCAGTTCCAGAACTCCAGACTCCGGACGACCCGGCCCCAGTAGCTGTGGGGCTCGGGCGGCGCGGGGCTGTCGCTGCTCGCCAACGCGGCGGCGTCTTTGGCGTGGACGCTGTTCGTCGCTCCCGCCGTGCTGGGCGCGACGACCGGAGCCACGACCCCGATGAGCGCCTGCGACCGGGCGGAGCCCGGCACCACGGGCGGCCCGTTCAGAGGCACCTGGCCCGAAGCCGCAGACGCCGAACCCGAAGGACTCGAGGCAGGAAGGATGTCGTACACCCGTTGACCCTTGGGAACGAACCCGTAGTCGTGGCGGGCGAGATCGTTGACCGTGGCGGGGTCGGAGAGATCCGACACCTGACGGGCCAGGGCCTGGTTCTCCGCCTTGACGGTGACGAGCTCGTGGGCGGTGCCCGCCAGCGCCGAGCGCTGCGACAGCAGGCCGCCGATCGGAAAGCTGGTGAGCAGGACCACAGATGCGAACACGATGGCGCCGATCAGCAAGGTACGGGCCCGGCGACGTTCGAGAGACAGCGTTTCCCGACCCCCCCTCCACCGGGCGACGAATGCCAGCGCGGTGGCCACCGGGGACGAGGGCATGTGGAGTTGTGGCCGCGGCAGCTGCACATGGAGCCGAGGGACCCGGATGTGCGGACGCGGCACGTGCGGACGCGGCACGTGCAGCTGCGGGTGGCGCCGGGCCCGCTTGGCGGCGTGCAGAGGCTGTCGTCTCACCCTGCTGAGCATCACCGTGCGGAGCCGCTCCCGCGTCTCGCCGTCGAGAGCGCATCGCGCCCGAGATAGGCGGCCGACTCGCCGAGCTCCTCCTCGATCCGCAGCAACTGGTTGTACTTCGCCACCCGATCAGAACGGGCCGGGGCGCCCGTCTTGATCTGCCCGCAATTGGTGGCCACGGCGAGATCGGCGATGGTGGTGTCCTCGGTCTCACCCGAACGATGCGACATCACACAGGCGTACGACGAACGGGTGGCCAGCGCCATGGTGTCGAGGGTCTCGCTCAACGTGCCGATCTGATTCACCTTGATGAGGATGGCGTTGGCGGCGGCGCGGTCGATCCCGAGCTCGAGACGGTCCTGGTTGGTGACGAAGATGTCGTCGCCGACCAGCTGCACCCGGTGTCCGAGCGCACGGGTCAGGGCCACCCAACCGTCCCAGTCGTCCTCGGCCATCCCGTCCTCGATGGACACGATGGGGTAGTGATCACACAGCTCCACCCAGTACGCCACCATCTCGTCGGGCGACAGCCGACGCCCTTCGCCTGACAGGTGGTACGCCCCGTCCTTGAAGAATTCACTGGCGGCGGGGTCGAGCGCGATGGCGACCTCGTCGCCAGGCACGCGACCGGCTTCTTCGATGGCCTCCATCAAGAGGGCCACGGCTTCAGCGTTGGACGGAAGGTCGGGCGCGAACCCTCCTTCGTCTCCCACCGTCGTCGACAGCCGACGCGCCTTCAACACCTTGGCCAGCGCGTGATAGGTCTCGACTCCCCAGCGCAGACCCTCGGAGTACGAGGCGGCCCCGACGGGCATGATCATGAACTCCTGGAAGTCGATGGAGTTGTCGGCGTGGGCTCCCCCGTTGACGACGTTCATCATGGGCACGGGCAAGACGTGCGCGTTGGCGCCACCGACGTAGCGGAACAGGGGGAGCTCGGCATCGACCGCCGCAGCCCGCGCCACGGCCAACGACACCCCCAGCACCGCGTTGGCACCGAGCCGGCCCTTCGACGGTGTCCCGTCGAGGTCGACGAGGGCCATGTCGATCCCGCGCTGGTCATAGGGATCGAAGGCCGAGAGCACCTCGGCGATCTCGCCGTTGACGTGCTCGACGGCCCCGAGGACGCCCTTGCCCCCGTAGCGATCGCCCCCGTCACGCCACTCCGTCGCCTCGTGCACCCCGGTCGAGGCGCCCGAAGGGACCATGGCGCGCCCGCCGGCCCCGGAGTCCAGGACGACCTCGACTTCGACGGTGGGGTTCCCGCGGGAGTCGAGGACTTCCCGCGCCGCGATCTTTTCGATAGCTGTCATTGGCTCGATGTTGTCCCTGTTGTCAGTGTTGTAAAAGTTACTCGCTGGGCACTGGCGGGCGGCGGAGCCGCCCAGCTCAGGCACGGTATGGCGAGTCCGGATTCCGGAACGGTTTTGCGGCTTGCACCACCGGCGAGCTGGGCCAGCGGAGGCCCGGCCGTCAGTCGGGTGACTCTCCGGGCATCAGGGCCTCGGCCGCCTCCATGCGCCGCCGGAACCCGCCCGCATAGCCCCGTAGGGCCGTCTCGGGATCGACCCCGAGCCGCCGTGCGGCGTCGGCCACGGCGAAAAGCATCTCCCCGAGCGCCTCGGCGGTCTGGGACGTGGCCTCGAGGGTCTCCCCCGAGGCCTCACCGCCGCCACCCGGGGCCGTGTCCCCGAACGACTCGAGACCGGCCGCGATCTGGCGCCTCCGGTCGTCGAGGGTCCCGGTGCTCATCCCCAGGGACTCGGCCTTGCGCTGGAGCTTGGCCGCCAGCGCCAGTGCCGGGAGGGCCCGGGGGATGCCGTCGGTGACACTCGCCCGGCCCTTCTCGGCCTTCTTCAGCACCTCCCACCGGGCGGCGACGTCTTCGGGGGTCACGGCCACGGCGTCGCCGAAGACATGGGGGTGGCGGCTCACCAGCTTGTCGTGCAGGGTCCGGGCCACGTCCGCCAACGTGAAGTAGCCCGCTTCGGTCGCCAGCAGAGCGTGGAAGTACACCTGGAAGAGCAGGTCGCCCAGTTCCTCTTCGAGGTGGTCGATGTCGAGGGGCGCCACCTCGGGCTCGGTGGCGGCGACCACCTCGATGGCGTCGAGTGCCTCGTAGGCCTCTTCGAGCAGATGCCGCGCCAGCGACCCGTGGGTCTGGCGCTGGTCCCACGGGCACTGGGCCCGCAGCGTCCGCACCAGCTCCTCGAGACCCACGAGCTCAGCCGCCACCGGTGGCGCCAGGCGGGTCACCCACAGCGCCGTGAGGTGGTCGGGGTCAAGGGTGCGGTCGATGTCGGCCCACGGCACCTCCACCACCCTCTCGTCAGGCAGGCCCAGGTGATGCAACAGCACGGCCCGGCGCGCCGGGTCCTGTCCCGAGACGTCGTCGGCGGCGAGCTTGATGGCGCCGAGCACGGCGCCACTGTGGCACTGCGCCACCAGGAGCGGGCCGCGCTCGCCGGCGGCCTCGGTGGCGAAGACGGTCCCGTCGATGATCCGCACGCCGGCGTCGACGGGGTCCACGCCCAGGCGCGCCCACGCCAGGTCCAGGAACGAGAGGGCGGGGACGACATCGACCGACACGCGGCCGTCGGTGCGCAACAGCGCCACGGTGCGCTCGGCCACCAGGGGTGACCCCGGCACGGCGTAGGCCACGTACCCCGTCCCGGCGACGGCGCGCGCCGCGGCCACGACCTCCTCGACGATCGCGGCGTAGACGTCGTCGAAAGTGTCGGCCGCGTCATAAAGATGGTCGAGAGTCTCGACGGGACCGGTGGCCACCTCGTCGACCACCGCCGCGGACGGATGATGGGCCGTGCGCACCAGGCAACGCGCCGCCTCCCGGAGGGCGTCGACGGTGGCCGCCGGCACGAGCTCGACACCGGCGGGGCCGAGCCCGACCACCATGACGCGCGCCGGGGCGCCTCCCGGGTCGGCGGCCACGGGTCGCGCCGCCGTCAACCTGGGGACTGGCCGCCCGAACCCAGAATGGACGAGCCCGAGGAGGAGCCGTCGACCGCGGAATTCAGGACCAGCGCGGGAGATGGTGGCTTGGGGGCGGCCACACCGTGGGTGGCGCTCCACGTCCCGTAGCGGGGATCGAGCTCCACCCGGGCGCCCTTCACGGCGCGGCCCAGGGCGGCGCTGAGGCTCGGGCCGCCGGCACCGAGCATCTCCTGGCGCAACCCGGACTCGGTGGCGGCGAAGGAGACGAGGTTCCGGGCGCGGACGGCGATCACGAGCCAGATGGTCTGGGTCTGGCCGGTGACCTGGTTCGGGACCTGGAGCTCCTGGGGCGGGGCCAGCTGGCCGTTGGCCAACCCTTCGACCGCGGTGGCGGTCGCCTGGCCGAGCTGCGACACGACGTCAGAGGGGAATACGCATGGGCCCTCGCCTCCGGCGGGGCTGTTGGCATCGGCACCGGGGCCGGCATCGGCGGCGGCGAAGCTGGTGCCTGCCGCGATCTTGTCGTGGATGGTCTGCGCCGCAGCCTGACCCGTGGCGATGATGAAGTCGAGGCACAGCTGGGTGACCTGGCTGTGATGGGTGTCGTAGTAGGCCCGCACGGCGCCGGGGCTCACGTCGACGTGACCGACGATCTCCTCGAGCTTCTCCTGGGTGGCGAGGGTGCGCGCCTGCTGGTCCACGAACGCCTTGGGCAGACGGCCGACGAGGGTGGTGCCGGTCAGGTTGCAGGGCGAGCTCACCTGGGTCGATGCCGCTTCGACCTGGGACTCGTAGTCCTGGCGGGCGGCGGCGACGTCGGCGGCGGTCACCTCGGCGTGGCGTGAGGCCAGCGCCTGGGCCTCCAGGTTCTGCGCCACCAGCCCGTTGAGCTCGAAGGCGGCGAACTGCGTGGTGACCGTGGCCTGGCCGGTGCCGGTCACCGTCGGCAACGTCCCTCCGCTCTGCGCCTCTTCGATGGACAAGGCGCACTGGGCTACGGCGCTGCCCGAGACCAGCGTGAGCTGGTCCTGGAGCTGGGACTGCGTGATGGTCTTGCCGTTGACGATGGCGGCCGTGGGCGACACGTCGCATCCCGCCGCACCGGCACACAACGCCCCCAGGGCGACCAGGACGAGGAGGCGCTTCACGGAACGGGCACTCTACCGGCGCGCCCCCGCGCCAGACGATTCGGCCCCGCCGAGAACCTGGGGAGCGGGCACGAGCTCACCGAGCAGCTCGGTCAACGCCTCCACCGGCGGTTCGTCTGGCCCGAGCGGGACCACGACCAGGCGCGCGTCTTCTTTGACCAGGGACTCGGGGCGCAGTCGCCGCAGCCGCACCCTGGCCGAGGCGGGAAGCTCGAGCGGTGCCATCCGGGCCACGAGGCCGCGCCGCCCGGGACGACCGGCCCCCTGCCCGGGGCGCGCCGCCGTGGCCGACACTTCGCGCACGCCCGTTCTGAGACACTCCACCCGCAGCCGCGCTACGGCCAGGAGCCCTTCGGCGGGGGCCGGCAGCGGGCCGAAGCGGTCGAGCCATTCCGAGCGGATGTCGTCGACCTCCGCTTCGGCAGTGACCGAGGCCAGGCGGCGGTACGCCTCGAGGCGCAGGTCCTCGCGCGACACGTAGTCCGACGGAAGGTGGGCGTCGGAGGGGACGTCGATCTTGACCTCGACCGGGGGCCGCAGCGGCTCGCCTTTCATCTCGGCCACCGCCTCGGCCACGAGCTGCACGTACAGGTCGTACCCCACCGCCGCGATGTGGCCCGACTGGTCCTGGCCGAGCAAGTTTCCCGCCCCCCTGATCTCGAGGTCCCGCATGGCGATCTTGAACCCGGCCCCGAGCTCGGTCTGCTCGCCGATGGTCCGCAACCGCTCGTAGGCCGCCTCCGACAGCACCTTGTCGGCGGGATGGAACAGATAGGCGTAGGCGCGCTGGCTCGAACGGCCCACGCGCCCACGCAACTGGTGCAGCTGGCCCAGTCCCAATCGGTCGGCGCGGTCGACCACGAGGGTGTTCACCGTGGGCATGTCGATGCCCGACTCGATGATGGTGGTACACACCAGGACGTCGAAGCGCCTCTCCCAAAAGTCCAGCACGACCTGTTCGAGGGTCCCCTCGTCCATTTGCCCGTGCGCCACCGCCACCCGCGCCTCGGGCACAAGGGCTCGCAGGCGCTGGGCCACGGCTTCGATGTTCTGCACCCAGTTGTGCACGAAGAAGGCCTGGCCTTCGCGCAGCAGCTCACGGCGCAATGCTTCGACCACAGCGGCCTCCTCGTACTCGCCCACGTAAGTGAGGATGGGCTGGCGCGCCGCCGGGGGTGTGTTGATGAGTGAGAGGTCGCGGATGCCGGTGAGGGCCATCTCGAGGGTGCGGGGGATGGGGTTCGCCGTCAGGGTCAAGACGTCGACGCCCGACGCCATCTGCTTCATGGTCTCTTTGTGGCTCACACCGAATCGCTGCTCCTCGTCCACCACCAACAGGCCGAGGTCCTTGAATTTGATGTCTCCCGCCAACATCCGGTGCGTGCCCACCACGACGTCGACCGCCCCCGAGGCGAGTCCGGCCACGACGTCGCGGGCCTGCGTCGGGGTGAGAAAGCGCGACAGCATCTCGACCCTGATGGGGTACCCGGCGTAGCGCTCGGAGAAGGTCTGAGCGTGTTGTTGCGCCAACAGGGTCGTGGGCACGAGCACGGCGGCCTGCTTGCCGTCCTGGACCGCCTTGAACACGGCGCGCACAGCCACCTCGGTCTTGCCGAAACCGACGTCGCCGCACACCAGGCGGTCCATGGGCACGTCGGACTCCATGTCCCCCTTGACCTCCTCGACGGCGCGCAACTGGTCCACGGTCTCGGTGAAGGCGAACGAGTCCTCGAGCTCGCGCTGCCACGGCGTGTCGGGGGCGAAGGCATGGCCCTTCATGTGCAGACGCAGGCGGTACAGCTCGACCAGCTCCTGGGCGATCTCGTGCACCGCGGCGCGCGCCTTGGCCCGCGTGCGCTGCCACTCCCCCCCGCCGAGGCGGTTGAGCGTGGGGGACTCGCCTCCGCTGTACGGCGTCAGTGCGTCGATCTGGTCCGAGGGCAGATAGAGCTTGTCGTCGCCGCGGTATGCGAGCAGCAGATAGTCGCGTGACGCGCCGTTGACCGTGCGGGTCACCATCCCCGCGAAGCGGGCCACACCGTGCTGGCGATGCACCACGTAGTCGCCGGGGGCCAGGTCGTCGAAGAACCCGTCGGTGGGCCGCGCCCGCGCCCGGGCGGGGCGATGAGCCCGTCGGCGCCCGGTGAAGTCGGCCTCGGCCAGGATCGCCACCTTGGCCCCCGGCACCACGACACCGCGCTCGAGGGGGGCCACCACGATCCGTAGTCCGGGGCGCCCCAGGTCGGGGTCGTCGGTCGTCCCGGCGGTCGCCGACCCGTCCCCGGCACCGATGGGCACGATGGGCACGACCATGCCCTCCTCGGCCAGGACTGCGGCCAGGCGCGATGCCGAGCCCGCCCCCTCGGCGCACACCGTCACCGAGTACCCCCCCGCCACGAGCTCCGACAGGCGCGCCGCCAACAGCGCCCGGTCCCCGTGGACCGGCTCCATGCCGCGCGCCACGACGGCGGGGGTGGACGGGGAGTCGGCGACCGGCACCATCGACAAGACCGGCGCCGCCGACCGGCCCAGGAGCCGTTCGTAGGCGACGTTCAGGCGGGGGAACCGCTCCGACGGATCCGCCGCGCCGCCCGGGGTGCCGGCGTCGACGAGGTCCACGACCCCCCACGTCACGGCGAGGGCCCCGGCCAGGGCCGCCTCCTCGTCGTTGAGCTCAGCGGCACGGTCACGGATGCGGCGGGGGTCGACCAGCACGATGCGGCCCCCCGGGCCCACCAGGTCCGGCAGGACCCGTTCTTCGTCGACCAGCCACGGCAACCATGACTCCATCCCGTCGAAGATCTGGCCCTCGGCCAGGCGCTCCCACTGGGCACGTCCCCACGGCTCGGTGCCCACCAACGCGGCGGCGCGGACGCGCACGGCGTCAGTGGGAAGCACTTCGCGACACCCGAACAACTCGATCGCAGTGAGGTCCGATACCGAACGCTGGTCGCCGGGATCGAATTCGGTGAGGCGGTCGACCTCGTCACCCCACAGGTCGATGCGCACCGGGAGCTCGGAGGTCGACGGGTAGACGTCGATGATCCCGCCCCGCACGGCGAGCTCGCCGCGGTGCTCGACCTGGTACTCGCGTCGGTACCCGAGCGCCACCAGGCGACTCACCAATTCCTGCTGGTCGAAGCGGTCGCGGCGCGCCACGACCACCGGGACCGCCGCCTCCTCGACGGGGCCCAGCCGCTGCAGCAGTGCCCGCACGGGAGCCACGATGACCGCCGGCGCGGAGGATGGGCCGTGCAGGCGCCACAGCAGGCGCAGACGCCGACCCATGGTGGACAACTCGGGGCTGACGCGTTCAAAAGGAAGGGTGTCCCACGCCGGGAACAGCTCGACTTCGTCGTTCCCGAGGAAGGCGCCGATGTCGTGGCTCAGCCGCTCGGCGTCGCCGACGGTCGGCGTCACCACCAGCAGGGGTCGTCGCTCCCCCAGCCGGCACATCCCGGCCACCACGTAGGCGACGGCGGCGTCGGGCACCGCCAGCGCGCTGGAACCCACCGCCATGGCGTCGACCATGGCGGGTTCGAGGCGCAGAAGAGGAGGAAGCGAGCGCAGGCTCACAGATGCAGGCTACCGACGGTGGTGAGGGCCGACGCCCGCGGCCGGCGGCTCCGGGGTCCTCTCAGGAGGGCGCCTCGCCGTTGAACCGCAGCATGGCGACGTCGACCCCCTCGAGGGCGATCACCTCGACGGCGTCGGCCGCCGACTCGATGGCCACGTCGAGCGCACTGCGCTCGGCACGCGAGGGGCGGTGCAGCACGTAGTCGGCACCGGGCTCACGGCCCGCCGGCTTGCCGATACCGATCCGGACGCGGAGATAGCCCGGATCATGGAGATGGCTGTGAATGGACTTGAGCCCGTTGTTGCCGGCCGTTCCCCCTCCCACCTTGACCTTCACCCGGCCCGAGGGCAGGTCGAGCTCATCGTGGACGACCACCAGCCGGTCCGTGGCCGGGACGCGGAATCGCTTCATGAGGGCGCTCACCGCCAGACCCGACTCGTTCATATAGGTCTGCGGCACCGCCAGCACCACGAGCTGCTGGGCGAGGCGGGACTGGGCCACGACGGCCCTCGTGCCCTTCTCGGGTCGCAACCGCTGGCCCCGGCGCGTCGCCAACCGCTCGACCACCTCGGCGCCCAAGTTGTGCCGGGTCCTCTCGAATTCCGCTCCCGGGTTGCCGAGGCCCACCACCAGCAGGTCGGCCGCCGCCCCCCTGCCGGACGCGGGCAGCAGGCGCCGCAGGGGTTAGCTCTCCCCGCCCGACTCGCCCCCGGCG
>Ga0208849_1000913_pt1 | contig 23859 bp, 30 predicted proteins | sample NGESurdeep072012_10_FD_184470 | JGI IMG/M metagenome (GOLD analysis project Ga0208849, IMG submission 184470) | Arctic peat soil microbial communities from Barrow, Alaska - NGEE Surface sample 53-3 deep-072012 (SPAdes) | ecosystem: Environmental > Terrestrial > Soil > Wetlands > Peat ... | reverse complement strand
GCGTCTCCGACGCCGGCGTGGCGGAGAACCCCCTCCGTCACGGCGCAAGCAAGAGCGCCGCGCCACCTCCCCCTACGGTGGAGGAGCTGCATTTCGCCAACCCGTGAGATGTGTGCATCCCCTAGCCCTTCATGGGGAGGGACGGACGGCGAAGCCGTCAGGGTGGGGCTGTCGGGATCGGCCATTGAGTTGCCGTGAACCTCCACTGCCCCACCCCGGCCTTCGGCCGACCCTCCCCGTGAAGGGGAGGGAGGTTAATTCAGCGCCCGCAGCACCCCCAGCCGCTTGCCGTAGGTGTGGTCGGCGAGGACGCGGCGGCGGGCGCGCTCGCCGATGGCGGCGGCCTCGGCGGGTTCGGCTCGCAGGCGCGCGTAGATGGCGTTCAGCTCTTCGGATCCACGCCAGGCCAGGACCTCGCGGCCCGGCTCGAAGCAGGCGGCGAGGTCGGGCTGATGTTCGGCGACCACAGGGGTGGCGACGAGACAGGGGGCGAAGTTCCGCTGGTTGAGGCCGTCGAGCACGTTCAGTTCGTTGCGGATGTTCAGCGCCGCCAGATGCCCCGCGTAAAGGGCCGGGAGTTCGGCCGGGGCCACGCGCCGGGCGTGGATTCGGTGGTCCACGCCGGCGGACCTGGTCCAGGCGGGACCATAGAGGGCCATGGGCGCGTCGAGTCCATCGACGACGGCGCGGCGGTGAGCGGTGGGATTGGCGATCAGGACCATCATCGGGCGCCGCGTGCGGGGACCCGGAAGCGTGACATGCGGATTGACCGCGTGGGGCAGCCAGATGGCGCGGCCCGCGAAGCCGAGGCTGGCGTGGCGCGCGACGAGGGCCGTGTCGGTGTAGGCGACGGCGTCGAACGGCGCGGCGGAGGCCCCAGCGTTCTCGTCGTAGACATCACCCACCCAGCCGATCATCGGCGCGCGGCCGGTGATCGCGCCGACCGACTCCAGGATCACCCTGGGGATATGGTAGGCGCCGAAGGCGAGAATGAGTTCCGGCGAGAAACGCCTGACGGCCCGGGCGATGGCCCCGGCCATCGGACTGCCGATCGCCGGTGATAGCGTCAAGTTCTCGATGGCCAGGCTGATCCGGGGATTGCGCGTGGCGCCGACGCGGACCTCGTGGCCGTCGGCCCGCAGGGCGGCGACACAGTCCTCCAGCCAGTTGGTGACGCTGGCGACCTTGCCGAGGACGAAGATCCTCACGCGCGGGCGAGAATGAACATCGTCTGGTCGCCGCGTCCCCGGCGATTGAGCGCCTCGGTCCGCCGGCCCCAATCGGCCAGCTCATCGGAGGTGAACAGGGCGCGGTCGCGCCGCTTGTCGCTGGCCGGAATGTCGCGGCGATAGCGTTCGCTGCCGACGAACTGCGAGAGGGCGCCGGTGGATCGGGCCTCCAGCACGGCGAGGCCGGCGCCCCGGGCCAGAATCTCCATGGCCGGGCTGGTCAACAGGTGGATGTGGCGAGGCGGATCGAGGTTGCACCAGTTCTCGCGATAGTGCTCCCAGGCCCAGGAGCCGGCCACGGGGACCGCGATCAGGATCCGGCCGCCCGCCGAGAGCAGCCCGGCGGCCACGCGCAGCGCCGCCAGGGGATCGGTGAGATGCTCGAGGGAATGGTGGAACATGATGAAGTCGAAGCCGGCGTCGCGCCCGACCGCGAAATCCCCGAGGCTCGCCTTGTGCACCGTGACCCCGCACCGGTAGCGCAGGGTCTCGGCGATGAACGGATCGACGCCCTGGGGATTAGGGAACCCCCCCAGGGCCATGTTGAGCAGGGTCTTGCCCGCGCCGCAGCCGACGTCGAGGACCCGGGCGTCCGGCCCCAGGCCCGCCCGGCGAATCCAGTCGACGTATTCGAACGGACGGCTGACCTTCTCGGCGGCCGAACCGATCCAGTCGGTCTGACCGAAGCTCGATCTGACCCGCCGGGGATCGACAAACCGCCGGACAAGGTTACGGTCGAGGCCGGCGTGATCGCGGAACGAGAAATAATCGCCTGGATAGAAGCGCGACAGGTCGTCCGGAATCTCGGCGATCTGGACGCAGCCGCAGGCGGCGCACTCGAAATAGTCGAATTCCTCCCGCGTGCCGTGCAGCATCTCGCGTGTCCGCCAGCGCGGGTTGTCGCCGGCGGCGCCGCAGACGCGGCAGACGGCCGGCGCCGCCTGCCCGCTCATCGGCCGGAAGCGCCGCCCGCCGCCAGCGGCGAATCGGCCCTGGCGGCCGGCGCCCTTTCCAGCCTCCAGTCCCCCCCATCGGGACCCGGCCCCTCCCAGAGAGAGGCGGACCTCGCCTGCAAGAGCACGATCCGTCGGCGTTCCGGGTCGGAAAGGACCAGCGATCCCGCGCCGTCCACGCTCCACGTCGAGACTCCCTTGATCGGCGGAAAGGCCAGGCGGCAGGCGGCCGGCGCCTTGACCTCGTAGCCGCCGATCGCCGGGGCCTCGGTCAGGCTCAGGGTGCAGCCGACCTTGCCGCCGACCTCGCTCAGCCGCCAGGGACCGGCGACTCCCACCGGGGCGGCGGCCGCCACGAAAGCGGCGGCGGCGGCGATCGCCAGCCGCGGCGAGACATCGAGCCATCTCATCGCCGGCCAGTCTAGGCCAAGGCGCGCGCCAAGGGAATCGCCGGCCTGCTCGGGTCTTAGTCCGAGCCGGGCGATGCGCCCGGCAGACCGCGCTTCAATTGCAGATCGTCGCCGCTGGACCGGTGTGAAACGAACAGGCTGTTGCTCCAGCGGCCGAAGGCGATGAGCACCGTACCGTCGGCGCCGACCATGGCCATGCCGTCGGCGGTCGGCCGCCAACCCGAAACGCCCGCCGGCAGGGCGGCGGCGCAACCGGGGCCGGCGCGCAGTCCGAAGGCGCCGCCGGATCTTTCGGCTTTCAGCCTGACGACGCAGATCGCATGGCCCTGGGACTGCAGGGTCCAGGCGCCGGCGGCGTCCCTGGGGTTCAAGGGGATTCCCGCCTCGTTGTCGGCGGCCCCGGCGGCGAGGGGGCAGGTCAGGCAGAGGGCGGTGACGATCGCTCCGGCGAGGGGGCGATGTAGTGATCTCATGATGGTGGTCTCCCGGGTGGGCGCTGACAGGAAGAACACGCTCGCCGGGGCGAGGGTTGCCGCTGGCCTAGACCACTTTCACCCGCGCGGCGCTTTCCGGCAGGTCGCCGCCGAAGGCGCGCTGATAGAATTCGGCCACCGTCGGGCGCTCAAGCTCGTCGCATTTGTTGAGGAAGGTCATGCGGAAGGCCAGGCCCAGGTCGCCCTCGAAGATCTCGGCGTTCTGAGCCCAGGTGATCACCGTCCTGGGGCTCATGACGGTGGAGATGTCGCCGTTCATGAAGGCGTTGCGGGTCATGTCGGCGACCCGCACCATGGCCGCGACCTGGCGGCGGCCCTCGGGGGTCTTGCCGTAGTCCGGGGCCTTGGCCAGGACGATCTCGCCCTCGACGTCGTGGGCCAGGTAGTTGAGCGTGGTGACGATCGACCAGCGGTCCATCTGGCCCTGATTGATCTGCTGGGTGCCGTGATAGAGGCCGGTGGTGTCGCCCAGGCCGATGGTGTTGGTGGTCGAGAACAGCCGGAAGTAGGGATTGGGCCGGATCACCCGGTTCTGGTCCAAAAGGGTGAGCTTGCCCTGGGCCTCGAGCACCCGCTGGATGACGAACATCACGTCCGGCCGGCCGGCGTCGTACTCGTCGAACACCAGGGCCATCGGCCGCTGCAGGCACCAGGGCAGCATGCCTTCGCGGAACTCGGTGATCTGTTTGCCCTCGCGCAGCACGATGGCGTCCTTGCCGACCAGATCGATGCGGCTGACGTGGCTGTCCAGATTGACCCGGATCATCGGCCAGTTGAGGCGCGCGGCGACCTGCTCGATGTGGGTCGACTTGCCGGTGCCGTGATAGCCCTGGATCATCACCCGGCGGTCGTAGGCGAGGCCCGCGCAGATGGCCAAGGTGGTCTGCGGATCGAAGCGATAGGCTTCGTCGAGATCGGGAACGTGGCTGTCGCGGTGGCTGAACGCCGGAACCATCATCGCGCTATCGACGCCGAACATCTCGCGCGCCGAAACCCGCTTGTCGGGAACGAGCGCGAGGAGTTGGTCGGCAGGAGCGGCGGCTTCGGCGAGGCTGGACATGACCGGCGTTCACTAGACCGTCTTTAGCCGTCGAGGCAACGCCGTCGCTCGGCGGGCCCAGGGCAATCAGGTGAAACGGGTTGGTCGCCCAAATGGCGCAAGCCGCGCGGCAGCCGCCCGTAGCGCGGGCTTCCAGCCCGCTCTTCTCTTGCATGGTATCGTTCAAGCGGCCACGAGGAGAGCGGGCTGGAAGCCCGCGCTACGAATTCAGTCGGCCACCCGCTTACCATGCCTCGGCGCCGCGCGCCCGCGACGCGGCTCGGCAGGTCAGCGAGGGCGATGTTCCCTCGCCCGACGCTCCGCCAGCCGGAACTGGTCGAGCGTGAAGGTGCTCGCCGGCAGGCGGGAATCGCCCATGCCGATCTCGATCTCCACCGATCCGTCGCGGCGCAGGCGCGAGCAGACCGCGAAGGTCGCCGCGCCGAAGACGAACTGCAGGTGGGCGATCTCCAGCCCCTTGGCGGCCATGGCGATCTCCCGATAGGCGGCATAGGCGAGCGCCGTCATGTTCGCGCCGATAGCGGCGCGCGGCCCAGCTGCCGACATGAACGCTCGGTTGACGGACGGAGATTGCGGCGACCATTTTAGAATTGCGGGATAGGATGGCATCGATGGTGCCGCGCCCGATAAGGAGAGACGCATGTCTGCGGCACACGATTTGTTCGACGCGCTCCGTTTGACGCTTGAGAAAGGCGGATCGACGGCCTATCCCGCTACCATCGAGGACCCGGGCGATGGCTATAGATACTGGGCCACCTCGGTTCGTGATCAGATCCAATTTGGAGCGCAGGTTCGGCGGGTTGGAGTCGATTTCGAAGATCACCTGTTTGCTAAGCTGAAGTTCTTCTCGTTCGAGCTAAGACCCAAAAAGCGTGAGGCGGTCGTTCTCATTCCTGGAGAGGTCAGAGCAGCTTTCCCGATCGCCTGGATGGCGATTGCCGTACTGAAGGCCTCGATGGGCGGCGACGTTCAGAATCGTTGATTGCAGACTCGAGAAGCAACGCACATCGAGTCTGGGCACCCCAACCTCGCGGCTGAGACCATGAGCGCATGAGCAAGGCGGTCGGAGACGAGGGCGAGGCGTTTGTCGCCGAACTGTTGCGCGGGAGAGGCTACACCGTGCACCACATCGGCGGGAATTATCCAGTCATTGACCTGGAGGTCCAGGCAAGCCGGCCGTTCCGAGTTTCCGTGAAGACCTCGCTGTCACGACGACACGTGAGGATGGGACGAGAAGCCTCCGTCGTGCAGTTGCGGCAGGACGACTATGTGTTTGCCCTGATGCCAATCGCCGGCAGTATGATGACCGTGCTGCAGTCGGGCGGCTATGATCTCCTCATCATTCCGGGTGATGTCGCCAGAGAGGACGCCCTTCACGTTCACCGGGGCTACCTGGCCAATCCTTCACGCTCCGGGCAGCCGCGCACCGGCGGCGCCGGTGTGATGGTGAAGGAATACTCCGGCCGGCCGCAACAGAGGCAGGTATGGGAGCGCTGGCTCGACTTTAGGGAAGCCTGGAGCCGACTTCCTCAACCGAATTGACGTCAGCCACTTGTCCTCTGATTGAAGAGCTTGCCGCCTTGTCGCCGAATTCCGAAGGAGGCGATGATGCCTTGCTCCTCCCTTTTCGCTTCCGCTTCGGAGGGGAAGAGGCGGAACGCCACGCCGAGCCACCCGCGCGGCTGGGCCAGGCAATAGGCGCGAAGCTCCGGATTGCGGGCGGTCGTCCCCACCGTCGCGTTGCGAAGGTCGTCCTTCTTTAGATGCCCGTCGATGCGCGAGCGATTCCTCGCGGTGCCGCAGTAGACCGGCTCTCCGGTGCGCCTGTCCCAAAGGACATAGGTGGCGACGCCGGCGCCCCAGTCGCTGACCGCGAGCCGGGAGCGGCACTCGTCGGCGGAAACGTAGCCGTGGTGCCAACGGTTGGCGGCGGTGGGCGCGCCGGCCAACTGTGCGGGGCCCGCAGCGCGGCGCGCGCGTTCCTGCGCGATGGCCTCGAGGAGACTGCTTGCCTCCGAGCACTTCGGACCACCATCCGTCTTCAGTCGTGAGGCGTTCTGCTCAAGATCGGCGAGCCGCGCGTAGTCCATGGCTCTCAGTTTTTCGGGTGTGATCAACAACGTTCTCTCCTTTGCTTCCTTTTTGGTCAGGCGCCCCAACGCACAGAGCGACGGTCATCAAGCGCCGTCGCGAGCCCCTCGCCCCCGCAAGGCCACCTGAACCCCGCTGGGAATGAGGTGAACGCGAAGTCCATCACCTCGGGAAATTCGTCGCGGTCGGCGACGGTGCGGGCGAGCCCGTCGCTGAGCGCCGCTTCCAGCCAGGCGAAATCCCATCCGCGGTAATAGTCTGCCGGGGCGAGGACCCGCAGGTGGACGGCGCGGGCGGCGAGCAGCGGCCCGATCCGCCCCCCAAGGACCGCATAGTGTCGCCGCGATACGAGAAAGAGCACGCCGTAGAGAAGGGTTTCGATCGCGGCGAAAAGCGGCGTGTCGCTGCCATGCTTGAGTTCAATCAGCTCGAAAGCCCCGTCCCGTCGATCGAAGACGAGATCGATGTTGCGGTGCTTGTCGCCCGTCCCGCCGAGGAGTCCCGAGGCGGTCGGGACCTGGTTGGCCCAGGCTTCGCCGCTCACCCGGGCGATGGCCTTTTCCAACGTCTTTTCCGGGCTGGTGTTGTGCGGCGAAATGAAGAGCTGCTTGGTCAGGTGCCAGTTCTCCTCGGAGGGGCGGCGCCCGGCCCCGCCGACGCGCCAGTTCGCCTCGATGCGCGCGAGAGGCTCGGCGACGAGCGCCTGGCCGTCGAACGCGGCGGGCGGAGCGCCGCTCAGGCGCTGGGCGGCGGAACGGGTGCGAACGCGCGGCTGGCGGGTCCCGATATCGCCGATGGCAAAATGGCGTTCCACGATATCATCGATGCCGGCGAAAAGGCCGGACGGTGGCTGCCCGGGGATCATGGGGCCTTCCATTGAGATTCCACCCTCTCCAAAGCCTTGACGGGCGGCGAGGTTTCGAGGCGCGGGGTTCCCTCGCGGCGGCGTGATACGAGCAGGATCACAATCCGCCCGAGCGCGACGGCGACCAGAACCGCCAGAGCGATCACGAAGGCGGCAATCCAGATCGCGGCAATGAGAAGAACGCGGCCGATGAGAAAGATCGCGAGAACTGTCACCACGCCGGAGAGAAAACCAGAATGTCTCATGTGAACGACTTCCGCTGAGGCCTTGGCAACTGACTAGTCCTACAGCGACATAACCGTAGCGCGGGCTTCCAGCCCGCTCTTCGCGTCAACGGCAATAGTGTGACTTCGGTCTTGTCGGTCAGAGAAGCCGTGGCGCCGGAGAAAAAGTGCGGGCTGGAAGCCCGCGCTACGAAAATACGGCAACGCGATCTCGATGCGGCCAACCCAAACCGCCCTTGGGAGGCGGTAAGTCTAGGACAGGCCGGCATTGTCACGCCTCCCCAGCTCCGCCTTCGCTTGCCTCACGACATGGCCGTCCATCTCCGGCTGCCGCGTCATCCATTGCAGATAGTCGAGCGGGGCGGCGGTCCAGGCGAGGCCGCGGTGCTTGCCGAACGGGATGACGACGGGGGGGCGGGGTTGGCTGCTCCAGGCGACCAGGCGCTCGATCGGCGCGGCGGCGAGGAGTTCGGCCAGCAGATGGGCGGTGACGTAGGCGTCCGGCCCGGCCCGGTGGGCCGGCATGGCCAGGGCCGGGTCGAGGGCGAGGCCGCGCCATTGGCGCAGGGCCTGATTGGAATGGCTGGGCGCGCGCGGCCAGATGCGCTGCGCCGCCCGAAAGGTGCAGATCCATGGCAGGCCGCCGTCCGCCTGCGGCCCGATGAAACGCCGTTCGAAGGCGCAGTTGTGGGCGACGAGGACGTCGGGCGCGGGGTGGGCGAGGAGGGCTTCGCGCAGGCGCTCCGCCGTCGCGACGGGCGCGTCGGCGGGGATGTCGGCGGGGGTGATATGGTGGATGGCCGAGACTTGCGGCGGGATGCCGTTCATGGGCCGGAACAGGCGGGCGACGGGCGGCCGGATGCGGACGGCGGAGGGCCGCCATTCCACGTCGACGTAGCCCAGTTCGATCACCTCGGCCGGCGGAGCAAAGCCGGTGGTCTCGATGTCCACCACCCGCAGGCGGATCGGCGACCAGGGCTCAGACATCGAAGCACCTGGTAAGAACAGCGGCAGGCGCAGCCTCCACGTCGAATCGAAGACGATCGGAGACGAAGCGGGCCAGACGGAAGCACGCCTCGAGGATCAGCACCCCGCCAACGAGGCTGAGCACGAGGCACATCAGGAATTGCATGGCGATCCTTCCCCTTTAGGCGGCGCGGACGGCGGCGTGGCGGCTGAGGTGGGTGTGAGTCATGGTCGGCGCTCCTTGTCGGTTCATCGGGATCACGGTAGGACGCCGATGCGTCAGAATCGGACGTGAGGTCGATGATGCGCCACGAAAAGGCCGGCGCCCTGCTGGGACTCGCGCGCCGGCTGGCGGCGAGCGCCGAGGGCCTGACCCTCGATGAGATGGCCGAGGCCTGCCAGGTCGGCAGGCGGACGGCCGAGCGCATGCGCGGCGCCCTGGTCGATCTCTTCCCGCGGATCGAGGAGCTCGCCGACGGCGCCTCGAAGCGCTGGCGCATTCCGGCCGGCCTGGACGGATTCTTCAATGCCCCCAGCACCGAGGAGCTGACCGAGCTCGGCAAGGCGGCGGCGGCCCTCCGCGCCGAGGGGGCCGAGCCCCGCGCGCGCACGCTGGAGGGGCTGCGGCGCAAGATCGAGGGGTCGGTGAGGCGCGCGACCCTGGCCCGCATGGCGCCGGACATGGAGGCCCTGGCCCAGGCCGAGATGATCGCCGTCGCTCCCGGGCCCAGGCCCTTCGAGGATCCGGCGATGATCGCCAAGCTGCGCGAGGCGATCCTGGCGCAGAGGGCCCTGCGCTTCCGCTACCGGGGCGGGACGACGCCGGGCGCGGCGCGAACCGTGACTCCCTACGGCATGATCTTTGGCCGGGCCAACTACCTGGTGGCGCCGGCCCATGGCGCGAACCGGCCGGTGAACTGGCGGCTCGACCGGATCGAGGAACTGGAAGTGTTGGAGGCGTTCGCCGCCAGGCCGGAAGCCTTCTCGCTCACGCAGTACGCCTCCCGCTCCTTCGGCATCTTCCAGGACGAAGTGGAGGATGTGGTGCTGGAAGTGACGCCAGGCGGGGCCGAGGATGCTCTCGGCTGGCGCTTTCACCCGACGCAGCGGGTGGCCAGGCAGGCCGACGGATCGGTGATGGTCCGCTTCCGCGCCGGCGGCATGCGCGAACTGGCCTGGCACCTGTTCACCTGGGGCGAGACGGTGAGGATCCTCGCCCCTGAGCGGCTGAAAGAGGAGATGGCGGGCCAGCTCGCCCGGGCGGCCGCCTGGCACGGGGCGGCGGAGACAAACTGAGACTGACCAGCCTCCCTCCCCTTCATGGGGAGGGAGGCCCGAAGGGCCGGGTGGGGCGGTGTGGCGCCACTCCGCGACGTCAATGAATTGGCCCGACTTGCCCCACCCGATCGCTTCGCGATCTTCCCTCCCCATGAGGGGAGGGAGGCTCAGGCCAGCTTGGCTTTCTGGAGGGTCTTGTAGGCCTTGATCACGCGCTGGAGCTTGTGCTCGGCGGAGCGGTCGCCGCCGTTGGCGTCCGGGTGGCAGCGCTTGACCAGCTCGGTGTAGCGGACGCGGATGGCGGCGGCGTCGGCGGTAGCGTTCAGGTCGAGGTCGGCCAGGGCCCCCCGCTCCAGCCGGCCCAGGCGGCGATCATAGGCGGCGCGGTCGTCGTCGGCCTTGGCCCGCGCGGCGGTGAAGATGCCCAGAGGATCGCGGAACACGCCGCGCGAGGCGGCCGCCTCCCGGTTGCGACCGCCGCCCTTGAGCGACCAGGTCGGCCGCCCGCCGGTCGATTGCTCGTCGGCGACGCGGGCGCGGATCTCGCCTTCGCTCATGCCGGCGAAGAAGTTCCAGGTCTTGTTGTACTCCGCCGCGTGGGGCTGGCAGAACCAGTAGTGGTCGGAGAGCAGGTCCCGGGACTTGGGAGCCCGCGTGGCGGCCGGCGTGCGGCAACCGGCGTGGTCGCAGGCCCGCTCACCGGGCTTCAGCGCATTGACGTCATCGGCGCGCGTGGCTTCCCCGGGGGCGGGCTTGCGCACCCGGATGTCGATGAAGCGCGGCCGGTAGTGGAAGACGGTCGTCATGGTTGGAAGTATGCGGCGGAAGTTTTACCGTTCAAGAATTGACAGGACAGAATTTGGGGTGCGAAATCGTGGGCGCCATCGCAAGGGCCATCGCGCGGAAGCTTTCGGCGGGCCTCGCGCCCCAGCGCCTGGAGATCGTCGATGATTCCGAGCGTCACGCGGGCCACGCGGGAAGCCGCGAGGGTGGCGAGAGCCATTTCTCGGTGACCATCGAATCCGCCGCCTTCGTGGGACTTGGCCGTGTCGCTCGCCAGCGGCTGGTGCTGGCGCTGCTCACCGACGAACTCGCCGGGCCGGTCCACGCCCTGTCCCTGAAGACCCTGGCGCCCGGCGAAACCTAGGCCACTCCCAGGGCCTTGCCGAGGGCGCGCTCGAGATCCTCGGCCCGGAAAGGCTTGTGCAGGACGGTGGCCCCGCGATCGGCCTCGCGCAGGCCGGCGTCGCCGTAGCCGGTGGAAAAGATGGTCGGGACGCCGCGCTCGCGCAACAGATCGGCCACCGCGAAGGACGGCCGGCCGGCCAGATTGACATCGAGAAGCGCCGCGTCGAGGCCGTCGGCGCCGGCCAGGGCCAGGGCCTCCTCGATGGAGTGGGCCGGCCCGACCGCGGCGCAGCCCAGATCGGCGAGCATGTCCTCGATCAACATGGCGATCATCGCCTCGTCCTCGACGACGAGAACCCGGCGACCGCCGAAGGCGTCTTTCACGAGCAATCCATCAATGCATCCTCGCGCCCAGGACCCCACGCGGCCTCTCGTCACACGGAACCTTAAAGCGCCGCAAGCCCCGGCGCGCCCTAAGCCCGTCGGGCGGCCGGCCATCAGCGGCGTTTCCGGCGGCCGAATCAACCTCTAGAGTGGCGATTCGCGCCGCCGACGGCGGCCGGAGGTCACATTCTTGCCCCTTCCCTCCCCCAACAGGTTCGCGACGCGATCGGGGCGGGGGCTAGCCAACTCCGGCCTGGCGATGCCCGGCGCGCGGGCGCGGGTGAAGTCCCCACGCGTGGGCGGACGTTCTTGGAGACACTCGGGATCATGAACTGGGTCAAGCCGGCGCGCCTCGTCGCCACCGTCGTCCTCGCGGCGACCGCCGTCGCCCTGCCGGCCATGGACTCCTCGGCCCGGTCGAAGAAGCAGCCCGTGGTCGAAGCGCCACCTCCCCCGCCACCGCCTCCGCCCGCCGGCGCGGTCGGCCTTCCCGACCGCCTGCTCGGCGACGCGAGCGCCTACGCGGCCTATCTCCAGAGAGCCACGGCCACCTCTCCGTCGGGGTTCACCAGCGGCGCCGCGGTCTCGCAGGCGCTGAAGGAAGACGCCGCCTATGATCCCGACGCCCTGATCCGCGGGGCGGTCGCCTATGCCGCCGTCGCCGCGCTGCAGGATCCGACCTTCGTCGCCGAAATCCGCGCCGCCGGCACATCGCCGGAGAACCGCCAGCTGATGGTCGGCTACATCATCCGCGATCCCGCCTATGTGTTCATGTTCAAGGGCTCCGCCGCCGCCGCCGGACTGGCCAAGGAAGCGCTCGGCGGCGCCGGCCTGCGCCTCTACTCGGCCGGCAAGGCGATCAAGCAGTCGGCCTATGACGTCCAGCACCAGACCTGGTCGAAGGAGGATGTCGTCGATCGCCCGGGGCGGCTGGCGGCGGTGAAGGCGTCGGCCCGCGGGCCGATGCCGGCCGCCAGCGAGCAGACAGACATCCTCCAGAGAGCCGCGACCGGGGCCGCGCCGCTGGGCATTTCGGCGGCCCCGGCATCGCCACCCTACACCCCGCTCGTCGCCCGGGCTCTGCAACTGGCCGCCATCGCCGCCATGGGAGAAGCCACCGACGCGGCCTATGATCGCCTGACCTATCTGACCAGCGACGCCAGCACCTCGACCTGCCTGAACATGGCCAAGCTCAACCTCTACCAATGCCTGGCGGTCTCCAAGCCCCACTACGAGGACATCTTCTGTCTGGGCCAGCACGTCATGCTCGACACCGGATCGTGCCTGGCCCGGAACGCCGGAATGGACATGCCCGTCGATGCCCCGCCGCCGGCCAGTTCTCCCGCCCCGAAGACGAGCGTCAGGGCCAGCCGGGCGCGGGGCTAGCGCCACCTCCCGACCCGAACCCAAGGCGCCCGTTGCCTCGCGGCGCGCGGACGTGTATCTAGCCGCACCCTGTCGCAAGGACCCCACCGGCCGAGCGAGGACCGATCCTCGCGCGACGTGTTTTGCTGTTCCACACCCCGAGGCGAGGCCATGGCCGATATCGTTCTGAACGTCGAAGTCCGCGACCGCGCCGGCACCGGCGGCGCGCGGGCGACCCGCAACGGCGGCCTGGTGCCCGGCGTCCTCTACGGCGGGGCCAAGGACCCGGTCTCGATCGCGGTGCGGGAAGGCGACTTCCGCAAGGCCCTGCGCACCGGCAAGCTGCTCGGCCACCTGGTCACCCTCAAATTCGGCGACGAAACCCAGCCGGTGATCGCCAAGGACGTGCAGTTTCATCCGGTGACCGACACACCCGTGCACTTCGACCTCTACCGCGTCGATGCCCACCAGCAGATCCGCATCTCGGTGCCGGTGCGCTTTCGCAATCACGAAGCCTCGCCCGGCCTCAAGCGGGGCGGCGCGCTCAACGTCAATCTGCACGAACTCGAACTCATGGCCCCGGCCGACCAGATTCCCGAGGAGATCACCATCGACCTCACCGGCCTGGACATCGGCGACGCGGTCCGCGCATCGGACATCGCCCTGCCCGCCCGCGTCGAGCTGACCGCCCATCACCGTGATTCCACCGTGGCCTCGATCGCCACCTCCTCGGCCATGGAATCCGAGGAGTCCGTCGAAGGCGAGGGCGAAGCGGCGGCGGAAGTCGAGGCGGCGAGCTAGGGGAGCGCTCCGCGCGCCCCTCGGGACGAGCCGGCTTCGAGCCATGCTGATCCTCGCCGGCCTCGGCAATCCCGGCGTGCGATACGCCGGCAACCGGCACAACATCGGGGCCATGACGGTCGAGGCGATCGCGGCCCATTGGGCGTTCTCCACCCCGCGATCGCGGTTCTCGAGTCTCGTCCGCGAGGGCGCGATCGATTCCCCGGACGGTGCGGTCAGGACCCTGATCCTGCGGCCCCAGACCTTCTACAACGAAAGTGGGCGGGCGGTGGCCGAGGCCATGCGCTTCTTCAAGGCCACGCCCGCCGACGTTGTCGTGTTTTACGACGAGATCGATCTGGCCCCGGGACGGTTTCGCATGAAGACCGGCGGCGGCGCGGCCGGCAACAACGGCGTCCGCTCGATCACCGCCCGCATCGGCCCGGATTTCCGGCGGGCGCGCCTGGGCACGGGACATCCTGGCGAGAAGGATCTCGTCTACGGCCACGTTCTCTCCGACTTCGACAGAGCCGAACTCTCCTGGGTGAGGACCCTGATCGGCGCCTGCGTGGAGGCCTCCGCGCTGCTGGCCGCCGGTGAGGACGAGCGCTATCAGACCGAGGTCATGCGCCTGGCCCCGTCGCCCAAGCTCGACCCCAGGGCGTCGCGGAGCGGCGATTGACCGGCCGCAGCGGCTGACGCAAGGGTTTGCGCCTGATGCTGCCCATCTTCGGCCTGTCGCTGATCTTCTCGGTGCTGCTGTGCGTGCACGTCGTGCGCACCGGCCAGCAGATGTACTGGCTGTGGATCATCCTGGCCTTTCCGTGGCTGGGCGCCCTTATCTATGCCGCCGCCGTGATCGCGCCGGAGATGTTCCGGGGACCCACCGCCCGTCGGCTCGGCCACGGCGCCCGCCAGGCCCTCGACCCGACCCGCGAGCACCGGACGGCGAGGATCGCCCGCGACGAGGCCCCCACCGTCGCCAACCAGCTGCGTCTGGCCCGCGCGGCCACCGCGCTTGGCCGCCACGACGAGGCCGAGACCCTGTACGGCCAGGCCGCGCGAGGCATCCACGCCGAGGATCCGGTCCTGCTGCTCGGCCGAGCCGTGGCGCTCATCGAACTTGGCCGGTTTTCGGAAGCGCTGCCGCTGCTCGATCTTCTGGGACAGGATACCGACAAGGGCAGATCCCCCGCCGCCGCCCTGGCGCTCGGGCGAACCTACGAAGGACTGGGCCGGAACGCCGAGGCCGAGACCGCCTACCAGTGGGCCGTCGAGCGGCTTCCGGGCCTCGAAGCCCTGGGCCGCCACGCCGCGTTTCTCGCCCGCACGGGCCACCGGGTCGAGGCCAAGGAGGCGGTGGATGAAATGGACCGGCGCATCGCCAAGGCCAACCCCCAGTTCCGCCGGGAAGCGCGGGGCTGGCGCGATCTGGCCGCGCACGCTCTGGCCACGGGCTGAACCGCTGGCGTCGAAGCGCGCGGTTGGCCATAACAGCCCGCCGACCCACCCGAGGAATTCATGGCTCTGAAAGTCGCCATCGTCGGCCTGCCCAACGTCGGCAAGTCGACCCTGTTCAACGCCCTGACGCAGACCGCACAGGCGCAGGCGGCCAACTATCCGTTCTGCACCATCGAGCCCAATCTCGGTGACGTCGCGGTGCCCGAGCCCCGGCTCGAGGCCCTGGCCAGGATCGCCGGCTCCAAGGAGATCATTCCGGCGCGGATCAACTTCGTCGATGTGGCCGGGCTGGTGCGCGGCGCCTCCAAGGGCGAGGGCCTGGGCAATCAGTTCCTGGCCACCATCCGCGACTGCGACGCCATCGCCCTGGTCGCCCGCTGCTTCGAGGACGGCGACGTGACCCACGTCGAGGGCCGGGTCGATCCGCTCGACGACCTCGACATCATCGAAACCGAACTGATGCTGGCCGATCTCGAAAGCCTGGAAAAGCGTATCGCCAATCTCGAGAAGAAGGCCAAAAGCGGCGACAAGGAAACCGTGACCACCCTGGCCCTGGCCAGGCTCGCCCTGGCCCAGCTCGAGGCCGGCAGGCCGGCGCGCGCGGCCGTCGTGGCCGCCGACGACGACAAGGCCTGGCGCATGCTGCAGCTGTTGACCGCCAAACCGGCGCTCTATGTCTGCAACGTGGACGAGGCGGTCGCCGAAACCGGCAACGCCCTTTCCGAGGCGGTGGCCGCCCGGGCGGCGCGGGACAAGGCCAAGTCGGTGGTGATCTCGGCCAAGATCGAAAGCGAGATCGCCCTGCTCGATCCGGGTGAGAGAGGGGAGTTCCTGGAGACCCTCGGCCTCGCCGAGCCTGGCCTCGCCCGCCTGATCCGCGAGGCCTACGCCCTGCTCGGCCTGCAGACCTATTTCACCGCCGGCCCCAAGGAGACCCGAGCCTGGACCATTCCGGTGGGCGCCACCGGGCCGCAGGCCGCCGGCGTCATCCACACCGACTTCGAGAAGGGCTTCATCCGCGCCGAAACCATCGCCTTCGACGACTATGTCCGCCTGGCCGGCGAGGCCGGCGCGCGGGAAGCGGGCAAGCTGCGCTCCGAGGGCAAGGATTACATCGTGCGCGACGGCGACGTGATGAACTTTCGCTTCAATGTTTAAGGAGACGACCATGGGTGAACCGATCAGGATCAAGAGCACCGCCGAAGACGGCTTTGAATTCGACGCCTGGCGCGCGGCGCCGACCGGCGACCGCAAGGGCGGCGTCGTGGTCATCCAGGAGATCTTCGGCCTGGACGCGCACGTGCGGCGGGATGTCGATCGCTGGGCGTCGCTGGGGTTCGAGGCGATCGCGCCTTCACTCTACGACCGCCGCGAGCGGGGCTTCACCGCCGGCCACGACGAGGCGGGCATGGCCGCCGGGATCGGACACGCCAGGGCCACGCCGCTGGATCAGGCCCTGGCCGACATCGCCGCGTGCCGCGACACCCTGGCCGGCGCCGGCAAGGTCTTCGTCGTCGGCTACTGCTACGGCGGTTCGCTGGCGTGGCTGGCCGCCTGCAAGCTCGACGGACTTTCCGGCGCCTCCAGCTATTATGGCAGCCTGGTCAAGGCCAACGCCGATCTGCGCCCCAAGTGCCCGACCATCGTCCACCTGGGACGCAAGGACACCGGCATCCCCGCCGACGAGGTGAAGGCGGCCGTGGAAGCCGCCAACCCCGGCGTTCCGGTCTACATCTATGATGAGGCTGGCCACGGCTTCAACAACGAGGATCCGGCCCGCCACGACGAGGCGGCGGCCAGGCTGGCGCGCCGACGCACGCTCGACCTCTTCGGCGGCTGAGCCGGGTGGGCGGGGCGATCGCCCTGCGCGGCGCGGCCGACGGCTTCCCATTCGGCGCCTATCGCGCGCCGCCCGCCGACGCCCGGCGCGGCGGGCTGGTGCTGATCCAGGAGATCTTCGGCGTCACCGCCCACATCCGCGAGCTCGCCGACGGTTTCGCCGCCGATGGCTACGAGACGCTGGCGCCGTCCCTCTACGACCGCCGCGCTCCGGGCTTCGAGGCCGGCGACGACGCCGCGGGAATCGAGCGGGGGCGGCGGCTCTCCGAAGAGACGCCCTGGGACGAGGTGGCTGGCGATCTGGCCGCGGCCACCGCCGCCCTGGCCCCGCCGGTCTTCGTCGTCGGCTTCTGCTGGGGCGGGACGGCGACCTGGCTCGCCGCCTGCCGGTGCGAGGGGATCGCGGCGGCGGCGGGCTACTACGGCCGGCGGATCCCCGAGCTGATCGCCGAGTCGCCGCGCTGTCCGACCCTTCTTCACTTCGGCAGGCACGACCGGTCAATTCCCCCCGAGGTGGTCGAGACCATCGGCGCGGCCCACCCCGAGGTTGCGATCCACCTCTACGACGCCGGCCACGGCTTCGCCTCCGACCGCCGCGCCGACCACCGGCCCGACGCCGCCCGCCTGGCGCGCCTGCGGACCCTGGCGCTCTTCGCCCTCAACGGCGGCGGGCGCGGCGAACTCTGAAGGCTCAATCGACCTCGATGTCGGCGCGAACGGCGGGATCGCCTTCCATCCCGCGCGACAGGATCGCCTGGGCGGCGAGCAGGCCGATGCCGGCCGCGTAGCCGGAGAAGGCGCCGCCCGGATACCGGCCGCCATGGGCCGCCGCGTGGACCTGCCAGAACACAAAGCCGGCGACGAGGATGAGGACGCCGACACCGACCAGGACCGAGATCACACTCTGGCCGAAACCGGTTTTGAAGCTGATCCACAGATGCCGGGAAAGCGCGCCTCGAAACGGCCGCACGAGGAGCGCGCCGGCGAAGGAGATAACCAGGAAAAAGCCCGGAAAGATCAGCGTCCGCTGCGCCTTCAAGGCGTCGGCGCCGGGCAGCACCCGCCAGGCCTGGATCACGGCGACCGCGTAGATCAGCGCGGCCACGATCACGATCGTGTTCTGCATCCGCCGAAAAAGCCGCCACGGACGACTGAAGCCCATTGCTGCAAGGTGGGTCCTGGCCCTCGCCGATCCAAGAGCCCCTTTAGTGCCCTTCGAACTCGACCAGGGTGGAAACACGCACGCCCGCCGCGCGCAGCCGCGCCGCGCCGCCCAGTTCCGGCAGATCGACGACGAAGGCGGCGGCGGCGATATGGGCGCGGGCCTGGGTGAGCAGTTCGATGGCGGCCAGGGCCGTGCCGCCGGTGGCGATGAGGTCATCGACGACCATTACCCGCTCCCCCTCCAGCACCGCGTCGAGGTGCATCTCCATGACATCGTCGCCGTACTCCAGGGCGTACTCCACCGCGCGGGTGGCGTGGGGCAGCTTGCCTTTCTTGCGCAGGGGGACGAAGCCGGCGGAGAGCTGGTGGGCGACGGCGCCGCCGAGGATGAAGCCGCGCGCCTCGATCCCCACCACCTTGTCGATCTTGGTCCCGGCGAAGGGCTGCACCAGTTCGTCCACCGTCTGGCGGAAGGCCCGGGCGTCGGCCAGCAGGGTGGTGATGTCGCGGAACATGATCCCGGGCCGGGGATAGTCCGGGATGGCGCGGATGGCGTCGGCGAGGTTCATGCCACGGCGGCGCCCAGGACGCGGCCGGCCACGGCCCGCAGCTTTTCCACCATCGCCGGGTCGCGCGCGTCGGGAGCGGTGATCAGGGCGCCGCGTAGAGCGGTGTCGATGGGCGAGGCTTCGCGAACCTTCGGCAGGGCGGCGGCCAGATGGCGGATGAGATCGCGCGCCCGGCCGGCGTTGACCGCCAGCACCTCGAGGATCTGGGCCACGCCGACGTGTTCGAATTCCTCGTGCCAGCAATCGTAGTCGGTGACCATGGCCACCGAAGCGTAGGGCAGCTCCGCTTCCCGGGCCAGCTTGGCCTCCGGCATCCCGGTCATGCCGATCACGTCACAACCCCAGGACCGGTAGAGCGCGCTCTCGGCCTTGGTGGAGAACTGCGGTCCCTCCATGGCCAGGTAACAGCCGCCCGCCACGACCCGCGCGCCGGCCCTGGCCGCGGACGACGCCGCCAGGGCCGAGAGCCGGGCGCAGACCGGTTCGGCCATGGACACATGGGCGGCGAATCCGGGTCCGAAGAAGCTCTTCTCGCGGGCGAAGGTGCGGTCGATGAACTGATCGACGACCACGAAGTCGCCGGGGCCGAGGGCTTCGCGCAGGGAACCGACGGCGGAGAGCGAAATGATGTCAGTGCAGCCGGCGCGCTTCAAGGCGTCGATGTTGGCGCGGGCGTTCACCGCCGTCGGCGGGAGGCGATGGCCGCGCCCGTGCCGGGGAAGGAAGACCAGCTTCACCCCGCCGAGGGCGCCGGTGAGCAGCTCGTCGGAGGGCGCCCCGAACGGGCTAGCGATCCGAATCCAGCGCGCGCCTTCGAGCCCCTCGATCTCATAGAGGCCCGAGCCGCCGATCACCCCCAACACCCAAGCCGTCATCCGTCCGCCCTTCCGCCAGGGCGCCTTATCGCCGAGGCGCGCCCGCTTGGCTATGGTCGCCCATGCGTCGCTTCGCCTGCCTCTGCGTCGTCGCCATCCTCGCCGCCGGCGGCGCGCGGGCCGGCGAGACCCGCTGCTGGTTCGAGAGGGGCGCGGTGGTGGTCCCCGCCGCCTTCGGCGACATCGCCGGCGACTTCATCCTCGATCTCTCGGCGCCGCGGAGCCAGCTTCACGCCACCAGGGCGCAGAGTGACGGAATCGCGGCGCCGACCGCCACCCGCGACCTCGCGGTGGCGGGCGAGCGCGTGCCCGGGCTCGCCGTCGAAGTGGTCGATCTGGATCCGCGCACCAGGGACTTCGTCACCAGCATCGTCGGCGTTCTGGGCGCCGACGCGGTCCGCGGATACGTCATCGACATCCGCTTCGCGCCGTGCCGGATCGGGCTCTGGCGGCGAGCGCCGGGGCTGGAGACCAGCGCCAGGATCAAGATCCGCGAGATCGCCGGCGTTCCAGCGGTTCGGGCCGTCGCGTCAGATGGATTGCATACCCGCGCCGGTCTCTTCGCCATCGACACCGGCGCGACGCCGGTGAGAATCGACAAGGCGCGCCTCTCGCGGATTCCGGTGGCGGGCCGCACACCGGCGATCCGCCTGCGCGCTCTGTCGCTGGCGGGATCGCTCTTCGAGCAGACGCCGGCGGAAATCGAGGCCCAAGCCCCGCCGGGGCTCGACGGGGCCATCGGCACGGTGGTGTGGTCGCGGTTCCGGTTGCGGCTGGACCTTCGAAAAGGATGGTTGGAGCTTTCGCGGCGCCGGACCCAACCCCGACGGCCGCTCTGAGCGAGCCGGGCCCCCTCAGCCGCTCGCGGCGCGGGAGCATCGCTCACAGCGACCGTCTCACCTCTTCGACGGTGAAGCATTCGATGGAGTCGCCGGCCTTGATGTCCTGGAAGCCCTGGAAGGCCATGCCGCACTCCTGGCCGGCGGTGACTTCATTGACCTCGTCCTTGAAGCGCTTGAGCGTATGCAGCGTGCCCAGTTCGAGCACCACCACGTCCTGGCGGATGATCCGCACACGCGCGCCTTTGCGCACCACGCCCTCGGTGACCCGGCATCCGGCGATCCGCCCGACCTTGGAGATGTCGAAGGCCTGGAGCACCTCGGCGGCGCCGAGGAAGGTTTCGCGCTGCACCGGCGCCAGCATGCCCGAAAGCACGCCTTTGATGTCGTCGATGAGGTCGTAGATGATCGCGTAGTAGCGGATCTCGACGCCCTCGTGCTCGGCGAGCTGCCGCGCCTGCTTGGAGGCGCGGACGTTGAAGCCGAGGACCGGCGCGCCGGCCCCCTTGGCCAGCATCACGTCGCTCTCGTTGATGCCACCGGCCCCGGAGAGGATGATCCGGGCGCGGACTTCGTCGGTGCCGAGCTTGTCCAGGGAGCCTATGATGGCCTCGGCCGAACCCTGGACGTCGGCCTTCACCACCAGAGGCAGTTCCGAGACCTTGTTGTCGGCGAGCTTGGCCATCATGTCGGCCAGCGATCCGCCGGCGCCCACGGGGGCCAGGGAGCGTTCGCGTTTCAGGCGGATGCGGTAGCCGGTCAGCTCCCGGGCCCGCGCCTCGTTCTCCACCACCGCGAACGGCTCGCCTGGATCGGGCGCGCCGTCGAGGCCGAGAATCTCCACCGGCACGGAGGGTCCGGCTTCGGCGACCTGCTCGTCGCGCTCATTGAGCAGGGCGCGCACGCGCCCGGAACTGGCCCCGGCGACGACGATGTCGCCGCGCTTCAGCGTTCCGCGTTTGACCAGCACGGTGGCCACGGCGCCGCGGCCCCGGTCGAGCTTGGATTCGATGACCACGCCCTCGGCGGTGCGGGCGGGATTGGCCTTGAGGTCCATGACCTGGGCCTGCAGCAGGATCGCCTCGATGAGGTCGTCGAGACCGAGCTTCTGGGTCGCGGAGACCTGGATCGCCTGGGTCTCGCCGCCCAGGCTCTCGACGACGATCTCGTGCTGGAGCAGCTCGTTGATCACCCGGGTCGGGTCGGCGTCGGGTTTGTCGATCTTGTTGATGGCGATGATGATCGGGGCGCCGGCCGCCTTGGCATGCTGAATCGCCTCCACCGTCTGGGGCATCACGCCGTCGTCGGCGGCGACCACCAGGACCACGATATCGGTGACGTTGGCGCCGCGAGCGCGCATAGCGCTGAACGCCGCGTGGCCGGGTGTGTCGAGGAAGGTGACGCGCTCGCCCTCCGCCAGGCGCACCTGATAGGCGCCGATGTGCTGGGTGATGCCGCCGTGCTCGCCGCCCGCCACGTCGGCGGAGCGAAGGGCGTCGAGCAGGCTGGTCTTGCCGTGATCGACGTGACCCATGACCGCCACCACCGGCGGCCGGGCCTCCAGATGATCATCGACATCCTCGTCGGCGAGAAAGCCCGCTTCCACGTCGCTTTCGGAAACCCGGCGGACGGTGTGCCCGAACTCGGTCGCGACCAGCTCGGCGGTGTCGGAATCGATCACGTCGCCGGTCTTGAGCATCATCCCCTCGCGGGCGAGGAACTTGATGATCTCGACCCCGCGGGTGGCCATGCGGCCAGCCAGTTCCTGCACCGTGATGACGTCGGGCACCACCACCTCGCGGGCCGAGCGGACCGCCTCCTGGCCGCCGCCCTTGCGCTTTTCACGTTCGCGCTCGCGGGCTCGGCGGACCGAGGCCAGGGACCGCATGCGTTCGACCGCGCCCTCGTCGTCGCCGGCCACGGCCTGGATTGTCAGCCGGCCCTCGCGGCGGCGGGGCTCACCCTTGGTGCGCGACACCGCCTTGCCGGGCGCGGCCTTGCCTTTGCGCGCGGCGTCTTCCTCATCGAAATCGGGGCGGCGATCGAGATTGAGGCTCCCGGGACGCGGCGCCTGGCGCGTGGCGCGCTGGATTTCCGGACCGGCCGGCGCCGCGGCCGGACGGCCGGCGCCTGGCCGAGTCCCGGGGCGCGCGGCGGCGTCGCGCGGGGCGCGGGGGGCCAGGGCGGAATAGCGGACCGTGTCGCCGGGCCTGGCCGGGCGTTCGCCGCGGGCGGGCGCGGTGTCGCCGAAAGCGGCTCCATCACGCGGCGGCCGGGCCAAGCCTTCGGCGGGGCGAGGGCCTCGCTGATTGAAGGCCACGTCGGCCGGGGGGCGTTCGGGGCGATAGGTGGTGGTGCTCGGTCGATCGTCGCGGCGCTCACGGCCAGGCTCATAGGTCCGGGTCTGGCCCGTCGCGACGGCGCGGGCCGCTTCGGCGAGCGGCCTTGCCGGCGTCTTGACCTCGACCGCCGGCGCCGGCGCGAGTGGCGGCGTGACGGTTTCGGCCGGCCCGGTCGGCGCCGGCGCGGCCAGCGTCGGATCGGTCCGCGCGGGGGCGGCCGACGCCGCCTCGGCCACGGCGAGTTCGGGTTGGGCGGCGGGTTCGGCCTCGCGGCGGCGGACCGCCTGGTCGGCGCGGGCGCGGGCTTCGCGGTCGGCGGCCTGGCGCTCCTGCTGCTGCCTGGCGGCCTCGATTACCCGCTGGCGCGCGCGGCGCTCGTCCTCGGAGAGGCCGCCGGCAGGCGTCGATTCCACCGCCGGGGCGGGGCGCGGCGCGACCGGTGGCGCGGCGACCTCGAACGCGGGGTGCTTCTCGGCCGGCGCCGCGGTTCCGGCGACGGGAAAATCCACGCGGCGCCGCTTGGTTTCGACCACCACCGTCTTCGACCGTCCATGACTGAAACTCTGCTTCACCACGCCCGCGCTCACCGCGACGCCCAGGCGCGGCTTCAGAGTCAGCGGGCGACGTACGCCGGGGGCCGAAGAGGGGCGGTTGTTGTCGTTCTCGTCCGTCATGCGCTCGCTTGACTAAAATCCCACCGGGGCCGGGACCCACGGAAGCCCAAAGAAACCAAAACACCCGACAGGGGGCCGGCGCGGCTCATCGCCCCGTCCCTATTCAAGGCTCCTCGCGCCAACTCTCAGGAAAGAGCGGACGAAAACCCGACAGCCGCTGGACATCGAATGTCCAGCGATCGGCGCCCCGCCCGGCAAGGAAGGCGGTGTGTATCACATTCTCCGCGCCCAAGGCCAAATCCAATTCCGCCCCGGTGTAGAGCCCGATCAGGCGCGGCGGGGAGCTGAGTTTGCGGGAGGCGGCGAGGATCTTGCGCCGACCGTCGGACGCGCCGTCGGACGCCTCGACGATGAGCGCCGCCCTGGATGATCGCACCGCCGCCAGCACCTTCTCGAAGCCAAAGGTAAGTTCGCCTGCCTTTCGCGCAAGGCCGAGCGAGGACAGCAGGCGGCGCATCAGCAGCGCCTCGACCTGGCCGGCGAGATCGGCGGGCGCGGCGAGGCGCGCCTTTGCCGCGCGCGAAAAGAGGCTCTTGCGGGCCGCCGTCTCGACCGAGACCCGGTCGGCGGCGACCCACAGGCCCCGGCCGGGCAGGCGTCGCGCGAGGTCGGGCGTCACCACGCCTTCCGGGCCGGCCACGAAGCGGATCAGGCGCGCCTCTTCCATCACCTCGCCGGAGACGATGTCGCGCCGCTCACGGGAGACCTGGGCGAGAGTGGGGGTCATGGGCGATGGCGCGCGCGGCTTTGCGCCCCCTCCACCACTTCGTGGTCCCCTGTACCTTTTGAGCGGCTCGGATTTTTCATAGGGTTGAGCCGGGCCAGCCGTCGGGAGCAGCCTGTGGTCCCCAGCGCCGGTGAGCGCCTGG
>Ga0208849_1000912_pt1 | contig 23861 bp, 25 predicted proteins | sample NGESurdeep072012_10_FD_184470 | JGI IMG/M metagenome (GOLD analysis project Ga0208849, IMG submission 184470) | Arctic peat soil microbial communities from Barrow, Alaska - NGEE Surface sample 53-3 deep-072012 (SPAdes) | ecosystem: Environmental > Terrestrial > Soil > Wetlands > Peat ... | reverse complement strand
CTCCACCACGCCTTCGGCGCGGTTCCCCTCCCCCTACGGTGGAGGATCTTGAACGGCAACGCCGGCTAAATCGATGCCATAAGTTCGGAAAAGGCTCTACCCTGCCGGGCCGTTCCGGGCGCGGACGATCCAGGTCGCCGAGGCGAGACAGACCCCTTCGGCGGTGAGATTCCGCTCCAAGGCGGCGCGGATCGCGGCGGTCGCCGGCCCTGTCTGAGCCGGTTGCTCGCGAAGCGCCCGCCCGAGCGGTCCGATGTTCAGGGCGATGGCGAGGCTTTCCTCGACATCGCCGGAGCGGACGGGCTGATCCAGCGCGGTGAGTTCGACGCCGGAAAACCCCGCCCGGCCGAGGATGTCCCTGATCCGCGCGCCGTCGGCGAAGGCGAAGGGGCCGGGAGCGCCCGGTTCCGGTGGCGACGGCGGCGGCGCCAGATGGGGGAGGGCGGCGGCGAGCGGCAGGGTCATGAACGGGTTGAGATCCATATTCCTCCAGCACACGAAGGCCAGCCGTCCGCCCGGCGCGAGGGCGGCGCGGATGTTGGCGAAGGCGGCCACCGGATCGTCGAAGAACATCACGCCGAAACGGGAATAGGCCGCGTCGGCGCCGGCCGGCGCGAAGGGGTGAACCTGGGCGTCGGCCTCGACAAAGCCCGGAACCGCGATCCCGCCCTCCCCGGCCCGGCGCCTGGCGACGGCGAGCATCGGAGCGGAAACATCGACGCCCACCACCCGCCCGGCGGCGCCGACGCGCCGGGCCAGTTCGAGGGTCGTCTGACCGCAGCCGCAGCCGATGTCGATCACCCGCTCGCCCGCCGCCGGCGCCAGAGTATCCATGGCCGCGCGCCCGAGCGGCTCGATCTGCCGGTCCAGCTTCTCCTGGAAGGCGGCCCAGTTTTCGCCGGCCCCGGCGTTCCAGTAGTCGATCTGCCCGGCGTTGCCTTCGCTCCGGGTTTCCGACGGTGTCGTCATCGTTGCTTCCCTTTCCACGCTAGTCGCCGACCTCGCCGCCCATTTCGAGGATCGCCGACCATTCATCCGGGGTGACCGGCGTCACCGACAGGCGGAACTGACGGAACAGGGTCATTCCGGCCAGCCTGGGGTCGGCCCGCATCCCGGCCAGCGCCACCGGTCTTGGCAGCGCCCTCAGCGGGGCGATCTCCACGGCCACGAACCGGCCCGAGGCGTCGGTCGGATCGATGAATGATTCCCGGATGACGATCGCCAGGCCAACGACGGCCAGGTCGGTCTGGGAGTGGTAATAGAGAATCTGGTCACCGAGGCGCATGGCCCGCAGATAAATGGCCGCCTGGGCGTTGCGCACGCCGTCCCAGACCGTCTTGCCGTCGCGCAGGAGGTCGGCGAAGCCGTATTTCGCCGGTTCCGACTTCACCAGCCAGAAGGAAGGTGTGTCGTTCATCGCGCGGACTCCTCTGGCGCTGTCGGGGCCAGGAAACGGGTGAGGACGTTGCGGGTGATCTTCTCCACGAAGGGATCGCCGGCCGCCAGGCCATGCGCCCATTCGGTGGTGCCGGCGTTGAAGACTTCGCCCCGCCCCCGCCGAAAGGAGGCCATCACCGCGTGGCCGCGCAGCACCCGGGCCTGACCTTCCGGGCTGTCGTCGCCGAACGCGATTGCCGCCACCACGTCCAGCTTCTCGGGGGGGATCAGGGGCCGGTAGGGGCTTGGCGGCTCGGCGAAGGCGGCCGGGACCATGGCGATGATCTCGAGGTTTTCCGGAACCCCGAGGATTGTTCGCGGCGCCGGCCGGCCATCGTCGCCGAAGGTGATCGCGCAACCATCGTTCTCATAGCCGACCAGGGGGACCTCGTCGCCGATGACGTCGCCCCAATAGAGATCGGCGCCCTGAAGAGCCCAATGCTCGGGGCGATAGACGGTGTAGCCGCCCTGGCCTCGCGCCGCGCAGAGGCCGAGCCGGTGGTAGCCCCCGAAGATGAAGCTGAGGCCGGTGATCGCCGCCTCGGGCCGGGCGAACATCGGGTGCGACCACAGGTGCGTCGCCTCGCGCGGGGCGACGTTTTCCGCCGTCTCGCCGTTCCACTTGTGGCAGACCAGGGTGCGGCCCTGGTCTTCCCAGCGCACCTTCCAGAAGGCGGTGTTGCCCGAGAAGATCGCCAGCCGCCCTCCCCCATCCACGAAGGCCTCCAGCCGGTCGCGCTGCGGCCCCGACCAGTATTCGCTGTGGCCGACCAGCAGGACGACGTCGTAGGCGGCCAACGCCTCGGGGTCAGCGTCGAGATCGAAGTCGGTCAGATAGTCGAATTCGAAGCCGGCGTTCTCCGCCCATCGCGCGAAGACGTGCTCCCACTTGTCGAGATAGCCGGCCGAACCGTCGTAGGGCGACTGGCCGTGGGCGCGCGACCAGACCGGATCGCCGCCGGCCCAGGTCCGTTCCTCGAAACCCCGCTTTTCCATATTGACCAGCCTGGGCATGTCCGGCGGTGGGGCCAGCAGCATCGGCGCGATCGGACGCCGGGTCGAAAGCACCCCGATGGCCCCGGCCATGGCCTCGGGAAGTTTCAGCCGCCGGCTCATCAGCGCCTCGACATCACAATAGGCGCTGGCCCCGCCCCAGTAGTTGTAGGCATGCAGGGTGTTGGTCGCCAGCACCATGACCATCCTGCGCGTCCGGCCCCGCGCCGCCCTGACGCAGACGAAGTGGTGGGCCGAGGCGCCGGCCGCGTCGGTGAGCACGATGTCGTGGTAGCCGCTGCGCCACTCCGCCGCGACCTCGATCTCCAGCGCGATCGGCCAGCCGCAGCCGTCCCGGTCGGCGTGGGGGGGCGTGGCGTGGTGAGCGACGGCGATGTCGCCCGCGGCGAAGACCATCTCGCGGCCGGCGCCGACCCTGGCGATCTCCAGGCGACAGGGACCCTGGTCGGCGCAGGCGTGGAGGGCGAATCGTTGGCCCGGACGGACGGAAGCTCGATCAGCGTAGCAGGCGATCATTGGATACGTTCCCGCTCGCGGACGACTTTCGCAGGCTGGAGAGCGGGGCGACGCGCGTCAAGGCGATCCTGGCGCGCCCGACGCGCTTCCCGTTCATCGCCCGAACCTCGCTCAAGCCAGGTCCGCAAATCCTTGCCCGGCTCTTCGACGAAGGCCTCCCCGACGGCCAGGTCGCTCATCCGGTCAAGCCGGAAGGCCCGGAAATCACTCCGCAGCGGACACCAGGCGACCAGGAGCCAGCCTTCGGAGAAGGCGGTCAGGGCCAAGGGTCGGACCGATCGGTTGGTTTGCTGGCCCTCCGCGTTTACGTACGCGAAACTGGTCGTCCGCCGCGACCTCAGCGCCGCCCGCAGGGCGGATCCGAAGCCGGGAGAGCGGCGTTCCGGTCTCTGACTTGATCGGATCGGGCGTGCGGAAGGCGCCGCGATCGGATCGGCCGACCAGGCGAGATCGATCTTGCCCCGCGCCGCGCGAGCCGCCGATGCGAGTTCCCGATCACCCACCTGTTCCACATAGGCGAGGCCGAGGGCCAGAGCCTCCAACTCGTCATGACCGAAGGCAATGGGCGGAAGGTCCACGCGCCCGCGAAGCATGAAGCCCACGCCCGCCTGCCCCTCAATCGGCAGGCCCTGGGCCTGCATCGCCGCGATGTCCCGGTACACGGTGCGAACGCACACTTCGAGCTGAGCGGCCAGGTCTTCCGCCCGGACAAGGGGCTTCGCCCTGAGACGTCCAATCAATTCGATGAGGCGATCGGCGCGGCGCATGGGCGTCTCTCCTGACACCACGCTGTCAGGAGAGACGGCCTATGACAACGGTCAAAGGAGACTTCCATGATCGCGACCATCCTCGATCGGTATCCCACGCCGCTCTGCGCCCAACTGCTCGGTCTGGAAATTCTGGACGCCGACGTCCCGCGGGGCTGGGTCCGGATCGGCTTCGACGCGAAAATGGAGTTCTGCAATGCGTCGGGGACAATTCAAGGCGGACTTCTGACGGCGATGCTGGATGACACCATGGGTCCCGCGGTGCTGATCATGACCAACGCCGAACTCTATCCAACCACCATCGACATGAGTGTCAGCTTTCTCGCCTCGGCGCGGCCAGGACGGTTATTCGGAGAGGCCACGGTGCTTCAGCTCGGAAAGAGTATCGGATTCATCGAAGCCAGTCTCACCGACGCCCACGACGTGAAGATCGCCAGGGCGACATCGAGCGTCCGCCTGAGGCCGATGCGGATGGCGCGGTCCTGACGGCTGAAATAGGGTCTGGAAGGAACTCCAACCGGGCGGGCGCCTTGAATGAGCGCCTGGCTGAGGTCCAGGCCTTCACGCCTTCCCGCCGGTCTCCTGATGCTCGGATTCCGCGCCTCCCGCCAGATCGGTTTCCCTCATCCACGTCGGAATATCCCGCTGGCCGTGGAGCACCCGCCAGACGTCGATGTGGTCGGCCGCCTCGACGTAGAAGACCAGGTATGGATAGCGCCTCAGCCTCCAGAAGCGCAGCCCCGGGAGGTCGAGTTCGTGGGCGTAACGGGGAGAACCGGCCGCGGGATGCGCGCCGATGTGGCTATAGGCGACTTCCAGGGCGTCGGTGAATCCCACGGCCGACTTCCGGCCGCCGACCTCGGCGTAACGGTCGATGGCGCCCTCCACGTCCAACCGCGCTCGCTCGCGCGGGACGACGGGTTTGGCGGTCACCTCCTGTCGCGGCGAACAACCCGGTCCCGCAGGCTGTCGAAATAGGCTTGGTCGGCGGGAGCGGTCGGGGACGATGAGGCGCCTTCGAGCAGGAGGGCGCGCAGGCGGCGGCGGGCCTGGTCCCTGCGGATCAATTCCCGAACGTATTCGCTGCTTGTGCCATAGCCGTCCGCGGCGACCCGCTCATCGACAAAAGATCTGAGCGCCGTGGGCAACGAGATATTCATGGTAGCCATGACGGGAACCTAGTGACTTGGCAAATTTTGGCAAGGCCACGGGCCGGGGGACCTCGCTACAAGGGACGCCGCCGCAAGGCGCGGGACACAGCGGCGCTTCACGGTGTAGAGCGGGGCAATGGGTGGCCTGCGCAGCATCATCGTGGCCTTGGCGTTCGCGCCGCCCGCCGCTGGCCGGCGCCCCCCGGCCGCGCGGATGCGGTGACCCAACCGCCCCATGACCCGATCAGAGGAAACGAAAATTTGCGCCTGATGTCCAGACTCCGCGCCGCGGCGCTCGCCCTTGCCTGGCTGGCCCCGTGGCCGGCTCACGCCGCGCCGCTCGCCGGCGCTCTGAGCGCCGGCGCGGTGGCCGCGCCCGACCGCTACGGGGCCCTGGCGGCGGAGGAGGTGCTGAAGGCCGGCGGCAATGCGGTGGACGCGGCGGTGGCCACCGGCTTCGCCCTGGCGGTGACCTATCCGGAGGCCGGCAATATCGGCGGCGGCGGGTTCATGACCCTGTGGGTCGCCGGCAAGCCCTATTTCCTCGACTATCGCGAGACGGCTCCGGGCAAGGCCGGCGCCGACATGTATCTGGACGCCAAGGGCGATCCGGCCCCCGGCCTGAGCCTGGTGGGGAACCTCTCCTCGGGCGTCCCCGGCACGGTGCGTGGCTTCGCCGAGGCCCACCGGCGGTTCGGCAAGCTATCGTGGGCGCGCGACCTGGCCCCGGCGATCCGCTGGGCCAGCGCCGGCTACCTCGTCTCGCCGCCGATGACCGCGGTCCGCGACGCATCCAAGAAGAGCTTCGCCGGCGCCACCAACTTCGCCCGCTATTTCGGCGGCATGAAGGCCGGCGCGATGTTCCGCCAGCCCGAACTCGCCGCCACCCTGGCGCGGATCGCCAGGGACGGCGACAGGGACTTCTATCAGGGCCGGACCGCCGATCTGCTGGTCGCGCAGATGGCCCGGGGTCCCGTCAAGGGCCTGATCACCCGCGCCGATCTGGCCGCCTACAAGGCGGTCTGGCGCCAGGCGGTCGAGGGCCGTTGGAAGGGCTTTACGGTAATCACCGCCCCGCCGCCGAGCTCCGGCGGCGTCGGCCTCATCCAGATGCTGGACATGAAGGAGGACGCCGCGCCGCTGTTCAAGGGTGTCGCCCTGAACTCGCCGCAATACATGCACCTGGTCTCGGAGATCGAAAAACGCGTCTTCGCCGACCGCGCCGAGTACATGGGCGATTCCGATTTCGTCAAGGTTCCGGTCGCGGCCCTGACCGACCCGGCCTACATCGCCCGCCGCGCCCGAAAGATCGATCCGGTCAGGCCCTCGGCGATGGCGGCGGTCCGCCCTGGCCTTGAGAAGCCCCAGACCACCCACTTCTCGATCGTCGATCGCTGGGGCAACGCGGTCGCCAACACCTACACCCTCAACGGCGACTATGGATCGGGCGTGGTCGTCGAGGGCGCCGGCTTTTTGATGAACGACGAGATGGACGACTTCTCGTCCAAGCCCGGGGTCCCCAACCAGTTCGGCGTGGTCGGCTCGGCGGCCAACGCCATCGCTCCGTTCAAGCGTCCCTTGAGTTCGATGACCCCGACCATTCTCACCCGGAACGGCCAGGCAGCCATGGTCATCGGCACGCCGGGCGGCTCGCGCATCTTCACCTCGGTGTTTCAGGTGCTGGCCGACGTCTATGATTTCGACCTGCCCCTGCCGCGGGCTTTGGCCGAGCCGCGCTTCCACCACCAGCTGCTGCCGCAAAACACCATCTTCTTCGAGCCCTTCGCGCCGGCCGGCGCCGCCCTGACCAAGGCCCTCACGGCCCGCGGCTACACGGTCGTCAACCAGGACTACAACGGCGACATCGAGGCCATCGAGATCATCGGCGGGACCCCGATCCCCGCCTCCGATCCCCGCGACCGTGGCGTGTCGATGATCGCGCGGTAAGCGGAGGCAAGCCGTCGGGGCGACCCAGATCGCCGATGAGATGCTGCTCTCCTTCGCCCACGCCCGAGAGATCGACGGGATGCCGCCGGGCGCCGCCCCGACGGGCAAAATCGTCGAGGTCCCCCTGGTCGCCATCTTCCGGTTCCGCGGCGACAAGCTCGCCCACGAGCACATCTACCGGGACCAGGCCAGTCCCGAAGGTGCGCTGACGACCCGGTCGGTCGAGTGTCCGGCGCCGAGCCGGAAGCCAACGGGGAGTTCGACCTGGAGAGGAAGTAACGGTCGGGTCCCGCTTTTCGCCATGGTGGAAGATTACGCCGGCTTTTCGGGGGCGTCCGAAGGGCTTGCGGTTCGGGCGGATCGGCCTAAATTGAATTCAATTCAAGCCGGGATTGGCCATGGCCGTCGCCAAAATCAGCACGCCCGAACGATTGATCCGTGCGGCTGAGGAGGAGTTGGTTCAAGGTCGGGGTCTGTTGGAGATGCAGGCCGTCGCCAAGCGGGCGAAGGTGTCGGTAGGGCTTGCGTATCACCACTTCGGATCGAAGGCTGGTCTGATCGCGGCTGTGGTCGAGGGATTTTATGACCGGCTTGAAGAAGTTGCGTTCAGCCCCACGAAGCTCGTTTCATTGGATTGGGCGGGTCGCGAGAAGGAGCGGATCGCCGCCTACATTTCATTCCACTACGATCATCCGTTTGCCCCGCTGGTCGTCGGCGCGCTGAGCCGCGCCGCCGAAGTCCTCGATGTCGAGCAGGCCTTCACGCGGCGACAACTAATCGCCGGCGCTTACAACTTGCGAACCGGTCAGCGGGACGGCGTAATTTCCGCTGATCTTGATCCGCGCTTCACGATCGCCCTGATGATCGGTGGCATCCGACAGGCGCTTGTCGGTGCGCTGACGAGCATTCACCGTCCTGACCGCGACGAGTTGACCGACAAGATCTGGATCTTTGTGGCTGGGGCGCTGCGCTTGTCGGCAACCCAGGTCGGCTCCGGATCTCCGATCGAAGGTGTCGCCTCAACGCCAAAATCTGACGCCAAAATGAGGAGGCGACTGCCGCGCCATGGCCGATCCGCATGAGTTTCACACACCGAAGCCCAGCTACACCAAGGACGATCTGATCCTTTCCAGTCGGGGCGGCTATTTTGGTCCTGGCAACGCGCAACTGCCCGCAGCGCCCATGCTCATGATTGACCGAATAACGGAAATTAACTTGGACGGCGGCGATTACGGGAAGGGCCTCATCGTTGCTGAACTCGATATCACCCCGGACCTATGGTTCTTTACCTGTCATTTCCCCGGCGACCCGGTGATGCCGGGCTGCCTTGGATTGGACGCCATGTGGCAGGTCCTCGGCTATTGGCTGGGCTGGTCGGGTTCGCCAGGGAGGGGCCGCGCGATCGGCGGAGAAGTCAGGTTCCGAGGGGACGTCACGCCACAGACCGCGAGGGTGCGCTATGAAGTGAGTGTTCGGCAGGCCCGGCGCGGCCAGTTGGCGATGGCGGTCGCAAACGGTCGGCTGTTTGCGGACGACATTTGCGCCTATGTCGCGACCGGTCTCAGAGTCGGCATGATCAAGCCCGCGCCTTGAGGGCGACACTGGTTTCCACCCATGTGACCCCTTCTTTTTTTTGGGACCTCCGCGTTTCGATGGCAGGTGACCAAAGGTGGTAAATGCTCGGTCCGACCGTTCCGCCCACCGGCGCGCCGCCGCTGACGGCCCGGGCGACGCGAATGTGTTTCCGCCCTTGACTGGTAGACATGACGGCGGATGGCCCAGGGTCTCCCGCGGCGAAACCGGGCCGAGCAGATTGTTCGCACGTTTTTGGCGGTGGCAGTCCACGGCCGGCCGCACTTCGACGGCGCCAAGGACGAGCCGGCGGTGCTGGAGGTCGTCGGCGAGGGTCCCGCCAAGACGACGCCGGCGACATGAGCGGAAACGCGCCGCGCGATTGGGCATCCGACGCTCAAGATGATCCGCTATTTTGTCTCAATACAGACGGCGAAGGCTCTAGCCTTACCGCGCAAAAAAGCGTAGCGCGGGCTTCCAGCCCGCTCTTTGGCTGATTGCGGGGGCGTCATTCAGGTGGGTTCGTCTGGGAAAACGTGGATGTCGCAAGGACAAGAGCGGGCTGGAAGCCCGCGCTACGAAAAAACCGTGCCGCTATCGCGATACAAACGACCGCCTTTGCCTGTCAGACGCAGTAATACCAGTCCCCACTGAAAATGACTCATGCCAACTTGAGCCCTCGCCCCCGCACTTGCGGGGGAGAGGGTGGGGCGAGGGGGTGGCGCCGCCACCGTGATCTCTCCGGAAGGGTCCGTCACGCGGACAAACCCCTCACCCCACCCTCTCCCCGTTGGAACGGGGAGAGGGCCATCCGTCGGTCGCCTGACGTCGCCATGGCCCTGACCGTTCGCGGCTACACGGTGGTGAACCAGGACTACAACGGCGACATCGAAGCCATCGAGATCATCGGCGGGACCCCGATCCCCGCCTCCGATCCCCGCGACCGCGGCGTGTCGCTGGTGGTGCGATGACGCCCGTCTTTGTGAACGTCCTCGGCGGGCGCGGTGGGCCCGTCACGGGCGTGTGAATACCGGCAGAGGAGCAACGTGCATGTCCGATGAATACATCGAGATCGCGGCGAGCGACGGCAGCGGGACGTTCAGCGCCTATCTCGCCCTGCCCGCCTCGGGCCAAGGCCCCGGCCTCGTCCTGGCGCAGGAGATTTTCGGCATCAACGCCTCCATCCGCGCGCTCGCCGACGCCTTCGCCGAGGAAGGCTATGTGGTCGCCGCGCCCGACCTCTTCTGGCGCCAGGCGCCGGGCGTGGAACTCGGCTGGGGCGAGGCCGACATGGCGCGGGCGTTCGCGCTCTACGAGGGATTTTCCGAGGACAAGGGGGTGGAAGACCTCGCCGCCACCGCGGCGATCCTGCGCGCGCGGCAGGGAAGCGGCGGAAAGGTCGGCTGCGTCGGCTTCTGCCTGGGCGGCAAGCTCGCCTGGCTGGCCGCCTGCCGCGCCGGCGTCGATGTCGCCGTCGGCTACTATGGCGTCGGTATCGAGAACAATCTCGCCGAGACGGACAACATTAAGGGGCGGCTGGTGCTGCATCTCGCCGAGCTGGACGGCTTCTGTCCCCCCGCCGCCCGCGAGACGATCCTCGCCGCCCTGGCGGGCCGGCCCGCGACGGAGCTCTATGTCTACCCCGGCGTTGATCACGCCTTCGCGCGTCCGGGCGGCGATCACTTCGACAAGACGGCCGCCTCGCTCGCCCATCAACGCACCGTGGCGGCGCTGAAGGCGACGATGGGTCCGGCCTACGACCTCGCCGCTCTGTGGGACAACCACTGCGACTATGAATTCGGCGTCCGCGACGTCGCCGCGACCATGGCCACCATGGTCGCCGAGCCCTACGTCAATCACGTCCCGACCATGACCGGCGGCATCGGCCATGCCGACCTCGAGCGCTTCTATCGCGACCATTTCGTGAACGGCAATCCACCCGACACCAAGCTCACACCCGTCTCCCGGACCATCGGCGCGACCCAGATCGTCGATGAGATGCTGTTCTCCTTCACCCACACCCGCGAGATCGACTGGATGCTGCCCGGCGCCGCCCCGACCGGCAAATTCGTCGAGGTTCCCCTGGTCGCCATCGTCCGCTTCCGCGGCGACAAGCTCGCCCACGAGCACATCTACTGGGACCAGGCCAGCGTCCTGGCCCAGCTCGGCCTCATCGATCCCGCCAAGCTCCCGGTGGCGGGCGCGGAGACCGCCCGCAAGCTGGTCGATGAGACGCTGCCGTCAAACCGGCTGATGAAGAACTGGTAGGGGCGCCGCTCGCCGGGTCTGACGCTTGAGTCCCGACAGTGCGCTGACGAGCCGGTCGGTCGAATGTCCCGTTCCGAGCCGGATGCCAACGGGGAAAATCAACCCATGGCGGTCCTTGAATCCCACGGCGCCGGCCAACCCAGGCGCGTGATGAAGTCCATACCGAGTCCAACCACGGGCGTCACCGGTCTTCCAACCGGAGTGACAAGCTAGAGAAGTCACCGGCCCCTCCCCTCCAAGACGCGCCTTCACTTGAAGACGTGCCCGGCCCAATCGGGCGGGGCGGTCCAGAAAGCGTGGAGACCGCTATTGAAGCTGCCGAACTTCAGGGCGAACCGGCTCGAGAGCCTTACGAGGCTGTCGCGCGAGAAGAGGCTGATATGGCCGTTACGCGGCGACGCATACCACCAAGTCAGCCTCTGATTCTGAACGATCTCGCCATCGGAAACCAGTGTGGAAAACAGCACGACGCCGTTGGCTTTCCTCAGCGCTGTCAAGCTCGTCATCAAGGCCTGAACGTCCGGTACGTGCTCGAACACTTCATAGGCGGTGATCAGATCGAATTCGCCGAGCGCCTCGATGTTCACGTCCCTGTTCACGAATGGGTCGTAGGATTGGGATTTGAACCCGTGGTCACACAGAATTCGCGAAAGCAATCCGTTGCCTCCGCCGTAGTCCAGGTGACGAATGTCGGGCGCCCGGCGCCCGAACAAGGTCATCAGGCCTTCGGCGTTGCCCTTCGGTCGCAGGCCCTCATAGTCGGGATCGAATCGCCCATAATCATCGTTATAGATTTCCTTGGTGAATTTATCCAAACTCCATTCATGCATCTCAGGCGCAAAGCAAAAGTGACATTGTTGGCACAGGTGATAATATATTGGCCTTCCTGATAATTCGACGAACTTACCTTTCGACTCTTCGCAGGATTTATTGAAATCGACGACGTCATGGATCACACACTCCCCGCCGCAAACCGGGCAACCAGAGGGGGCGGCGTCGTTCATCGACTTGCATTCATCTGACACCCGCCGAACTCCCACCCCGGATCTCTGGCGAACCCTAGCGATGTTAGCGAGTGGGGGGCAAGCAAAGGCTTGGGAACCGCGGATGTCTCGGGGCCGGTTTCCACCGAACCGCGACCTTCGGAAGGTCCGCTGTTCGGCGACGAGCCGGCGACGTTTGCGCGGTGGACAGACGGGTCGGCAACGGAGCCAACCATTAGATTCCATCCACTAGCGGGCATCTGGTTCATGTTCGTACGGTGACGCCCAGATTTCAAACCGCCCAACTTCCGGGGCGCGCTTGACAGCAGGGGCGTGATCGTCAGACACGACGCCGTGACGGGGAGCAAAACGATAGTGACGAAGCTGATGCTCTCGCCGATCGCCGTCGCGGCGGTGGCCGTCGGGACGGCGGGTGCTCAGCCCGATCCGTCGGTGATGTCGTTCACGCTTCCGGATCGCATCGCCTGGACCGGCGATCCGGCCAAGAGCGGACCCTACGCCGTTCTGGTCAAATGGCCGCCGCACCGGATGAGCCGGCCGCGCACCCATCCGCACGACCGCCATATCACCGTGATCTCCGGCGGCCAGCCGCACTCCGACGGCGCCAAGGACGAACCGGCGGTGCTGGAGATCGTCGGCGAGGGTCCCGCCAAGACGACGCCGGCGACATGAGCGGAAACGCGCCGCGCGATTAGGCATCCGACGGTCGAGATGACGCGCTTTTTTTCCTCCGTCATCTGCGTCAAAAAAGCGTAGCGCGGGCTTCCAGCCCGCTCTTTGGCTGATTGCAAGGCGTCATTCAGGTTGGTTCGTCTGGGAAAACGTGGACGCCGCAAGGACAAGAGCGGGCTGACAAACCCCGCGCTACGAAAAAACCGTGCCGCTACCGCGATACAAACGACCGCCTTTGCCTGTCGGACGCAGTAAGACTAGGGATGGCTCGGCCGCGGCGCGAATGCCGTCGCGCGGCCTTGGCCACTTAGGTCCTTGTAACGCTCCTCAACGCCTGACCGAAGCGGCCGATCTCCTGGGTCGTGTTGTAGTGGACGAGCGATACGCGCACGGCGCCGCGGTCGAGGGTCAGCCCCAGCCTCGCCATCAGGCGGGGGGCGTACATGTGGCCGTCGCGGATGCCGATTCCGACCTCGGCCATGCGTTCCACGACCATCGCCGGTTCGCGGCCGGGCAGGTTGAAGCAGACGGTCGGCACGCGCCGGGCGACGTGGTCCGGGTCGGCGATGCCGTAGATCGTCGCGCCGCACTCGGTGAGCACGCCGAGAAGCTCGCGCGACAGGCTCTGTTCGAAGGACCGGATCGCGCCCATGGCGGTTTCCAGGTGCGCCCTCGGCGTCTGCGAGGCGCCGGGCGGCGCCAGGTCGCGGCCGAGGGCCTCAAGATAGTCGACCGCCGCGCTCATGCCGGCGACGTTCTCGTAGATGAATGTGCCGGCCTCCAGCTTGTAGGGCGGCTCGTCGGGAATGAAGTCTTCGCGGAAGGTCGGCAGGGCGATGAGCTTTTCCCGCTTGCCCCACAGAAAGCCCATGTGCGGCGCGAAGGCCTTGTAGCCCGACGAGACCATGTAGTCGCAGTCCCAGGCCGCAACGTCGATCAGGGCGTGGGGCCCGAGGTGGACGGCGTCGAGGAACAGCTCGGCGCCGACCGCGTGGGCGGCGCTCGCCGCGGCGGCGACATCGACCAGCGAGCCCAGCGCATGGGAAACCGCCGTGCAGGCGACGAGGCGGGTCCGCGCCGACAGCAGCGGGACAAGGTCCTCCACGTGCAGCCTGCCGTCCTCCCGCATCTTCCACCAGGCGAAGCGCGCGCCGGCGCGCTCCAGCGCCAGCCAGGTGGCGATGTTGGCGTCGTGGTCCAGGTCGGTGACGACGATCTCATTGCGATCGTCGGCCAGGGTCTGGCCGATGGCCAGGCTGACGATGCGGATGAAGCTGGTGGCGTTCATCCCGAACGCGACCTCCGACGCATCGCCGGCGTTCAGCCACGTGGCGACCTTCCCGCGCGCCGTGGCGATGACCCGATCGACCTCGCGGCTCTTCTCGTAGCGCCCGCCGCGCTGGACATTGAAGTCCAGGAGGTGCGTGGCCACGGCGTCGAGCACCCCCCGCGGCGCCTGCGAGCCGGCGGCGTTGTCGAAGAACACGAACGGCGCGGCCCGCTCCAGGGCTGGGAACCGTGCGCGCACCGCGTCGATGGGGAAGGGCGTAGTCACGGGACTCCTCTGGCATAAGGGTCGGTTCGGAGCGCGGCCGTCCCGGCCGCGAGGCGGACGAGACGTCCGCCCTCCGGGAGCAAGCACATCGGTCACGACCCCCGCAGCCGGAAGCGTTGGATCTTGCCGGTGGGGGTCTTGGGGAGGTCGGCGACGAATTCGATCGCGCGGGGGTATTTGTAGGGCGCGATGGCCGCCTTGACGAAATCCTGGAGTTCGCGGATCAGGGCCGGCTCGTCGGCGGCCGGCGCGGCGAGGACCACGAAGGCCTTGGCGATGTGGCCCCGCTCGGGGTCGGGATGGGCAACCACGGCGCACTCGGCCACGGCCGGATGGGCCAGCAGCGCCGCCTCGACCTCCGGGCCGGCGATGTTGTAGCCGGCCGAGACGATCATGTCGTCGGCCCGGGAGACGAACCAGAAATAGCCGTCCTCGTCCTTCCGGTAGGTGTCGCCGGTGATGTTCCAGCCGCCGGCGACGTAAGTTCCCTGTCGCTCGTCGTCGAGGTAGCGGCAGCCGGTCGGTCCGCGCACCGCCAGGCGGCCGGCCTCGCCGATCGGAACCGGCTCGCCGTCATCGCTCAGGATCGTGACACGGAAGCCGGGAACCGGCCTTCCCGTCGCGCCCGGCCGGATGTCCGCGCCGGCCGCGGAGATGAAGATGTGGATCATCTCGGTGGCCCCGATGCCGTCGATCAGCCGCCGGCCGGTGCGCTCGAACCAGGCGTCCGAGGTCGCCCTGTCGAGAGGCTCGCCGGCCGAAACGCAGAGCCGCGGGAACGTGAGGCCTCTGGACCCGGGCCTGGCCAGCATCTGGCGGTATCCGGTCGGCGCGGCGAAGAGCACGCTCACCCGATGGCGCTGGATCTGGTCGATGAGGGCGTCCGGGCCGGCGCCGGCGAGGAAGGTGGTGGCCGCGCCGATGCGCAGGGGAAAGACCAGGCCGCCGCCCAGGCCAAAGGTGAAGGCCATCGGCGGTGTGGCCAGGAAGACGTCATCGGCGACGGGCCTCAGCACATGGCGCGCGAAGGTGTCGGTCATCGCCAGGATGTCGCGGTGGAAATGGACGCAGGCCTTCGGCTTGCCGGTGGTTCCCGAGCTGAAGGCGATGAGGGCCGGATCGTCGCGGTGGGTGCGCACGGTCTCGAACGTCGCCGGCCGCGTCTCGGATAGTCGCCGAAGTTCGCCGAAGGTGACGATTTTCGCGGGGGCCGCGCTGGCCGCCGCCGCTTCCTGGAGTTCCGTCGTCAGGTCGTCGGCGACCAGGGCGAGGCCCACCCGGGCCTTGTCCAGGATAGGAACGAGTTCGCTCGCCCGCAGCATCGGCATGGTGGTGACCACGACGCCCCCGGCCTTCAGGATCGCCAGCCAGCAGGCGGCCAGCATCGGACCATTGGCCGCTCGCAGAAGCACGCGACCGCCGCGAACAAGGCCGAGATCGTCAACCAGAGCCCCCGCCAGGCGGTTGGCGGTCTCCAGCAGTCGCCGATAGGTCCACACGCCCTCGTCGGTGAGGATGGCGGCGCGGTCTCCCCAGCCGCGCCTGATCGCATCATCAATGAGAACCCCGCCAGCGTTCAACGCTTCCGGATAGCGCAACTCCGGCAGGTCGAAGAGAAAGACCGGCTGGGCGTCGATCGGCGGCAGGCGGTCGCGCACGAAGGTATCGACGTGAGCGGTCCAGCTACCCTCCGAGGCGTCCCCCGTCCTCAAAGCCAGGCGCCCGGAGCGCGGGCTTCCAGCCCCCCCTTGCCAACGGCTGGTCCTTCGTGTGGCGTCAAAAGATGCGGGCTGGAAGCCCGCGCTCCGATCTCGTTCGCTCTGGTGGCGGGCGATTTCACGTCTAAAGTAACTTCACGCGGTGCGCCGGTCGTCAATCCCGAACGCCGTCCCGGGGTGAGGCTGGAGGCCAGCGTGGACGACGCGGCGGTCGCCGGGCGCGAGCAGGGTCTGCGCAAGTCCCTGAGCCAGGGCCAGGTGGTGATGATCGTCCTGGGCGGGGAGGCGGTCGCCGCCGGCGTCTACATGACCTTCTGGTTCCCTGAAGGACCGGTGTGGATTTGGTCCCTCGGCTTCGCCGCCGTCCTGCACGCGCATCGTTATGCATGTTGACAACCCCCGATAGACATGTTACATAATGCAATATGTCCGACCCCTCGCCAAGCGCCTGTCCATGCTTCGCGGCCGACCTAGGCTCCTTTGGGTTGCGGCCCGCTGCCGGCGCCCTGCGCCAACCGGCAAAAGCGGTGAATTTCACCCCAAAAAGACGCCATTTCCTGTCGTTTTCCGGTCAAAAACTGCTGAAAACCTGGCAAGAAGTGTCAAAAACTGTAAAAAACTTCGCCGCCGATCGGTCCTCGGACAAGGTCAGGCGTCGCGTGCACCGCCTTGATTTGTATATGTTTTATCACGATGCTGGATCCCGAGGTCGCCTGTATCGATGTAAAAAACTCGCCGAAATTGGCCAGGCCCGACGGCCGATCATCCGCGCCACCCTATCCGATCTCCCCGCCCGATACCGACAGAGCCACGCCATTGACGGCGCTGGCCTCGGGGGAGGCGAGCCAGGCGACGGCGTTCGCCACCTCTTGCGGCGTCACCAAGCGGCCCTGCGGGTTGGAGCTGGTGAACACCGCCTCGGCGGCTTCGCGGTCGCGGCCGGTGCGGGCGGCGATGGTCTCGATCGCCCGTTCGACGATGGCGGTGCGGGTGTAGCCGGGGCAGACGGCGTTGACTGTGACGCCGGTGGCGGCCAGTTCCAGGGCCAGGGCCCGGGTCAGGCCGACCAGGGCGTGCTTGGCGGCGACATAGGGGCTGACATAGGCGTAGGGTTTCAGCCCGGCGGTGCTGGCGATATTGACGATCCGGGCCCAGTCGTGGCCGCGCAGGCTCGGCAGCGCGGCGCGGATCATGCGCACCGCGCCCAGGAGGTTGACCTCCAGCGACGCGCTCCAGGCCTCCATGGTGGTCTTCTCGAAGGCCGCGGTCGCCACCGCGCCGGCGTTGTTGACCAGGATCCGCACCGGTCCGCGCGCAGCCTCGGCCCGCACCAGGGCGCTCGCCACCGAGGCGTCGTCGGTGACATCGCAGATTTCGTGGTCTCCGCCTGGCAGCGACGGCGAAGCGGCGGCGAGGGATTCCTGCGAGCGGCCCAGGATGGTGACGGCGTGGCCGCGGGCCGCCAGCGCCCGGGCGATAGCCAGGCCGATGCCCGTGCCCCCGCCGGTGACCATGGCGTGCGTGGTCATGTCGCCGGCTCCGGATGCAAACGAGCCCCAGACTATTTTATGCTTGAGCAAATTCAAGGCGCGGCTAGCCTTGCCGCCACTTTCGCTATCAGGACGCCGTCATGACCGAGGAAGCCGACGCGCCGACCCGGCTCGAATGGAACCAGAGCGAGGGCGTGGTCCACGCCCGCCTGGTCCGGCCGGCCCGCAAGAACCCGCTGACCTTCGAGGTCTACGCCGAACTGCGCGACCGGTTCCGCGCCCTGGCCGATGATGGCGCCGCCAAGGCGGTGGTGCTGAGCGGCGCCGGCGACAACTTCTGCTCCGGCGGCGACGTCCACGACATCATCGGGCCGCTGGTGGCCATGGATATGGCCGGCCTGATGAAATTCACCCGCATGACCGGCGATCTGGTCAAGGCGATGCGCGCCTGTCCGCAGCCGATCATCGCCGCGGTCGATGGCGTCTGCGCCGGAGCCGGGGCGATCCTGGCCATGGCCAGCGATCTGCGCCTCGCCACCCCCGAAGCCAGGACCGCCTTCCTGTTCAACCGGGTCGGCCTGGCGGGCTGCGACATGGGGGCCTGCGCGATCCTTCCCAGATTGATCGGCCAGGGCCGCGCGTCCGAACTTCTCTACTTCGGCCGTGACATGACCGCCGAGGAAGGCGAGCGCTGGGGCTTCTTCAACCGGCTGGTCGCCCGCGACGCCCTGATCGCCGAGGCCGAGGCCTGGGCGCGGCGGATCGCCTCGGGTCCGACCTTCGCCAACGGCATGACCAAGACCCAGCTCAACCAGGAATGGAGCATGGGCCTCGACCAGGCGATCGAGGCCGAAGCCCAGGCCCAGGCCATCTGTATGCGGACGAAAGACTTCGAGCGCGCCTATCATGCTTTCGTGGACAGGCGCCGACCGGTGTTCGAAGGCGACTGACGATGAGCGACCCCAGGACCCTCCTGCCGCCCGGTTGGCCCAGGCCCAGGGGCTACGCCAACGGCGTGGCCGCCGCCGGACGGCTGGTGTTCGTGGCCGGGACGATCGGCTGGAACGAAGCGGAGGAGATCGTCTCCGACGATTTCGCCGAGCAGTTCCGCCAGGTGCTGGTCAACACTCTGGCCATCCTCGGCGAGGCCAACGCCGGCCCCGAACACATCACGCGCATGACCTGGTTCGTCACCGACCGGGATGAATATCTCGCCGCCCAGGCGGCCATGGGCCAGGCCTGGAAGGACCTGATGGGCCGAAACTATCCGGCCATGGCGGTGGTCATCGTCGCCGGCCTGATCGAACCCCGCGCCAAACTCGAAATCGAAACCACGGCGGTGGTTGCGTAGTGCGCCGTTCGCGACCGATCTCGCCGCGAAGCTTTCTTCCCCTTCACCGGAAGGGAAAACGCACATGGCAGGCAGTCGCCGCCCCAAATCCTCCCCAGCGAAGCGGGGGAGGGGGACCACGAAGTGGTGGAGGGGGCGGGGGACGGAGCGCGATCCTTCAGCGATGGCATTGTCATGTCTCTTATTTCCGGGTCGGACCCAGTGGCCGCCGCCCCCTCCACCCCTCAGGCCCCCTCCACCCTCCGCTTCGCGGACGGTCGCCCTCCCCCGCTCCGCAGGGGAGGAATGGGGTCCCCCTCCCCCGTCAAGAACGGGGGAGGATGAAGAACGGCACGGGCGGTAGCCCTCCCCATGAAGGGGAGGGAAGGTGAAGATCGCGGTGGTCGGCGGGGGGCCGGGGGGGCTTTATTTCGCGTTGCTGACCCGCAAGGCGCGGCCGGACTGGGAGGTCGTGGTCCACGAGCAGAACCGCGCCGACGACACCTTCGGCTTCGGCGTGGTGTTCTCCGACGAGACGCTGGATGAGTTCCTTAGCCGCGATCCGGCCTCCTACGCCCGCATCCGCGAGGCCTTCGCCTGGTGGGACGACATCATCGTCCGCTACCGGGGCGAGGAAATCCGCTGCGGCGGCAATGGCTTCGCCGGCTGCTCGCGCCTGGCCCTGCTGCAAATCCTCCAGGACCGCTGCCGCGAGGAGGGCGTGCGGCTGAAGTTTCAATCCACCATCGAGGATCCCGCCGTCCTGGGGGAGATCGACATCGTGGTGGCGGCCGACGGGGCCAACAGCCGCCTTCGCGAGCGCTACCGCGACCATTTCCGGCCCGGCGTCCGGCTCAACCTCAACAAGTTCGCCTGGATGGGTTCGACCCGCCCGCTGGACGCCTTCACCTATTTCTTCAAGCAGACGCCGGAGGGCGTGATCTGCGCCCACACCTACCAGTACCAGGCCGGAGCCAGCACCTGGATCTTCGAAATGGGGCCGGCGACCTGGGCCGCCCTGGGCCTGGATCGGATGGACGAGGATGAGAGCGCCGCGGCGATGGAGGCGATCTTCGCCGAGGAACTCGCCGGCCATCCCCTGATCGTCAACCGCTCGCTGTGGCGGAATTTCCCGCGCATCGCCTGCGAGCGCTGGTCGCACGAAAACATCGTCCTGCTCGGCGACGCCAAGGCCACCGCCCACTACTCGATCGGCTCGGGGACCAAGCTCGCCATGGAATGCGCCATCGCCCTTTCCGACGCCGTCGTCGCCGAGGCGGAATCGAGCCTCCCGGCGGCCTTCGCGGCCTATGAGGCGGCCCGCCGCACCACCGTCGAGGTCACCCAGCACAACGCCGATGTCTCGATGGCCTGGTTCGAGCACATGGGGCGCAGCTTCGACATGAAGCCCCGGCAGTTCGCCATGGTGGTGATGTGCCGCGCCAAGTCGATCACCTGGGACAACCTCACGGTCCGCGACGCCGGTTTCGTCGCCCGCTTCGAGGACGAGTGGTACCAGACCCTGTTCGACGAGACCGGCTTCGATCATCGGGCCGGGCGGCCGACGCCGATGTTCACGCGTTTCCGCCTGCGCGGCCTGACCCTGGAAAACCGCGTCGTGGTCGCGCCGATGGCGCAATACCGCGCCGTGGACGGGGCGCCCGGCGACTGGCACTTCGTCCACTACGGCGCCCGCGCCCTCGGCGGCGCCGGCCTCGTCTTCACCGAAATGACCTGCCCTTCGGCCGACGCACGCATCACGCTCGGCTGCACGGGCTTGTGGAACGACGAACAGGAGGCCGGCTGGAAGCGCATCGTCGACTTCGCCAGATCGGAGGGGGGCGCGGCGATGTGTCTGCAGCTGGGCCACGCCGGCGCCAAGGGTTCGACCCAGCCCGGCTGGGAAGCGATGGATCATCCGATCACGGAGGAATCGGAAAACTGGTCCCTGTGGTCGGCCTCCCCGATTGCCTGGGTCGAAGGCCGCAACGCCGCGCCGCGCGAACTCGATCGGGCGGGGATGGCGGCGATCACCGAGGATTTCGTCCAGGCCGCGCGGCGGGGCCTGCGGGCCGGCTTCGACATGCTCGAACTGCACTGCGCCCACGGCTATCTGTTGGCGAGCTTCCTCTCGCCCCTGACCAACCATCGCCGCGACGCCTTCGGCGGGTCCGCGGAAAACCGCGTCCGCTTTCCGCTGGAGGTGTTCGCCGCCATGCGGGCGGTGTGGCCGGAGGAAAAGCCAATGTCGGTCCGCATCTCGGCCAGCGACTGGCGCGAGGGCGGGATCACCGAGGACGACGTCATCACCTTCGCGACCGCCTTCGCCGGCGCCGGCTGCGATCTCATCGACGTCTCGGCGGGTCAGACCGTCGCCGACCAGGCGCCGGTCCACGGCCGGATGTTCCAGGTCGGCTTCGCCGAGGCGGTGCGCAACCGCACCGGCCTGGCGACGATGGCGGTGGGGGCGATCACCGAACCGGCCCAGATCAACACCATCATCGCCTGTCGCCGCGCCGACCTCGTCGCCTTGGCCCGCCCTCACCTCGTCGATCCGGCCTTCACCCGCCGGGCCGAGGCCTGGTACGGCGTCGCCGAGCGGCGCTGGCAGAAACCCTACCTCCCAGGCTTCCTCCAGGCCCGCCGCGAAGCCGCCCGCGACCGCGACCGCCTGACCGACCTTCAGCGCAAGGCCAAGCCGAATCGGCATGCCTGAGGGCGGCGCTCACCGTTTCGACGGTCGGACCCGCATGCGCGCGACCGGCGAGCGCCGATCGACGCCCTGCCGACGCCGCCGTCGCAAGCGACGACACCAGATCCAGGCGAAAAATAGACCGGCGCCGCCATTGACATCATCTGCGATTTGTTCGCTATTCGTTCCGCCCTCCCTCTGGAGGACCGGACATCAGCGACAATCTCGTAATCTCCCGCGGACCCGTCCGCCACGCCGACGGCTGGAGTCAAGGAAATGCCCGATCGAGATTTCAGCGACCGGCGCTCTGAGCTTCGGTCGGTTGGACGGCCCAACCTGACACCCCGTGGACTGTTCCGACAAACCGTTGGCCGCCGTTGGGCGAGGTGAGGCCCTCATGGACTATCAGACTCTGGACGCGCTTCGGCGCATGCACCCCGCCTGGCGGCTTCTCACGGCCGCCCATGCGCCGCTGATCGCCAGCTTTCTGGCTGACGTGTTCGTGCGACCGAATATCCGCACCTTCTTGCAGTCTGACCTCGCCTCCAAACTCGAAGATCATCTCTACAAGCTGCGTGCCGGGATGGCTGAGGACGCGTTTCCGAGATCCGCCAGCGAATACCTGGACGACTGGGCCTCGGACGAGCACGGCTGGCTCAGGAAGTACTATGCCGTCAGCATAGACGAACCGCATTTCGACATGACCCCGGGCGCCGAAAAAGCGCTCGACTGGCTCGCGAGCCTTCAGGACAGGACATTTGTCGGCGCCGAGTCTCGTATAATGACGGTGTTCGATCTGCTTCGGCAGCTCGTCGAACGTGCGGAATCGGACCCCGGCGTGCGCGTCGCGGAACTGGAGAACCGAAAAGCTCAGATCGATCGTGAGATCCATAGTATTCAGCGGGGCCGCGTCGAAGTCCTTGATGCGACCCAGATCAGGGAGCGTTTCCTGCAGATAGCCGGCACGGCGCGCGGCCTGTTGTCGGATTTTCGGGCGGTTGAGCAGAACTTTCGCAATCTTGACCGCGAAGTCAGAGAGCGAATCGCGACATGGGACGGGGGCAAGGCCGGCCTGCTGGAGGAAGTATTCGACCAGCGCGACGTGATCGCGGATTCCGACCAGGGTAAGAGCTTCCGAGCCTTCTGGGATCTGCTGATGTCGCCGACGCGACAGGAGGAACTCTCGTCTTTGCTTGCCACCGTCTTTGCAATGGAACCCGTGCGGGAGCTGGAGCCGGATGGCCGATTGCTCCGCATCCACTACGATTGGCTGGAGGCGGGCGAAGTCGCACAGCGCACCGTCGCGCGCCTCTCCGAACAGCTGCGCCGATACCTTGATGACCAGGCCTGGCTTGAGAACCGGCGCATCATGGACCTTATTCGCCAGGCCGAGCAGAACGCGCTCGCCGTGCGCTCCAATCCGCCCACCGCGGGCGATCTGATGACCGTCGAGGAGCCGGCGCCGCGCGTGGGCCTGGTCATGGACCGCCCCTTGTTTGCTCCGCCTGAGAAAGGCCAGATCGAGGCGGGAGCGCCGGATGACGACGCTGAACCGGGCTCGCTCGACGCCCTCTTCGCCTCAACCCACGTCGATAAGGCGCGCCTGTCGCAGTGCATCCGTCGCGAACTTCAGGCGCGCCCTCAGGTGTCCCTCGGGGATCTGATCGCCGCCAATCCACTGGAGCAGGGCCTGGCTGAACTGGTCGCCTACCTTAGCCTTGCAGCCGAGGACGACGCGGCGCTCATTGACGACAACCAACGGATCAGCTTGTGCTGGAACGATGATGAAGGCCGGAATCGTCGCGCGTTCCTGCCCCTTGTGATTTTCACTCGGGTCCCTTCGTTGGCCGAAGCTGCGTCGTGAGGGCGGATGAATAGTCAGCTGGCGCAGGATCCATTCCCTTTGGTTGCCGTATCGCTTTTCAAAGGCGTAACCAACAGAGAGGACGACCCATCGCTTTGGCAGCACCTGCTGACTCTTCAGGCCAGGGTTCGCGACTATGTCGCCACGCTCGGCCTCGAACTGATGCTCGACGAAGCCGAAGGCTTCGCCTATCTGCGGCAGAGAGACGGGCGGGAGGAAGCGCAACCGCTGCCGAGGTTGATTCCTCGGCGCCCGCTCGGGTTCGGCGTGAGTCTGCTGCTCGTCCTGCTGCGGAAGAAGCTGGCTGAATTCGACGCCAGCAGCGAAGAAGCGCGGCTCGTGATCAGGCGCGACGACATCATTGAGATGATGCGGCTGTTCTTCCCAGACACAACCAATGAAGCGGGCCTCAGCGTCCGCCTGGACGGCTATATGAGGCGGGCGTCGGAAATGGGTTTTCTTCGTCGTATGCGCGGCGATGACGAGTTGTACGAGGTACAGAGAATTCTCAAGGCCTTTGTAGATGCGCAGTGGCTGAGCGACTTCAACGCGCGATTGGAGACCTACCGGAGGCATGCGGCCGGCTTGGGCGAGGCTGGCGAACCGTGAATGACTTGGTGAGGATGTCGTCCGAGGTGACGCCGGCGGCGGGCCAAACCTCGTCCAATGGCCGAACCGGAATGCGGCTCCAGCGATGTGAAGTCCTCAACTGGGGGACGTTCCACGGGCGTGTCTGGGGCCTGGACCTGAACTGTGACAACGCCCTGCTTATACCAGTCCTCGAAAAGGCTGACTCGGTCTTTTCAAAGCGACGCGTGTTCGATTCCATGGGGTGATTCGGACACGGAGAAGTTGGATGGGCGC
>Ga0208849_1000911_pt1 | contig 23878 bp, 24 predicted proteins | sample NGESurdeep072012_10_FD_184470 | JGI IMG/M metagenome (GOLD analysis project Ga0208849, IMG submission 184470) | Arctic peat soil microbial communities from Barrow, Alaska - NGEE Surface sample 53-3 deep-072012 (SPAdes) | ecosystem: Environmental > Terrestrial > Soil > Wetlands > Peat ... | reverse complement strand
GCGCATCCTCGCGCCTGAGCGGGTCACAGGTCGGCCCGGCAGGATGATGCCCGCGCCGCCGAAGGCGCCCGCGGGGTGCAGCGGGAGAAGCACTGCTGGCGGCACGCGATCGAAGAAGAGAAGGGGTGAGACGTATGCGTTGTCGATCCGCACCCCGATGTGCAGGCAGCCGCCGTGGCAGTGTCCGCCGGTCGCCACTGTGCCGATGACGTCGCCTGTGCGAACGGTCGAGCCGACCGCGAGCCCTGCGGTCGCCGTCAACGGTTCGTAGCTCGAGAGAACCCCGCCGCCGTGGTCGAGCGTGAGCACCGGGCGGTCGACCACGACCCCGGCGAAGGACACCGTCGCACCGGCGGGCGCCGTGATGGTCGTGCCTGGCTCGGCGGCCAGACAGTGCCACTGCAGGTCCTCAGCCGCGCGGCCGAGCTGCTGCTCGACATTCACGGCCAGCACGAATTCCAGTCGCTGGTGCGCCCGGCCACGCAACGCGCGCTGGTGGACAGCTACGGTCGGCTGGAAGCGCGCACCGGTCAGGTGCGGGCCGCCCACAGCGTCTGGCTGACGCTGCTCAATCGCAGCCTGGAAGTCGAGAGCGCCGCCGATGAGCGCAGCTCCCGCCTCGAGCTGCTGCGCCACCAGCTGCGGGAAATCGACGCGCTGGCGCTGCGGCCCGGCGAGATCGCCGAGCTGCATGCCGAACATGGGCGGCTCGCGAATCGTGGGCGGCTGCTCGAATCGGTGCGCGCGGCACTGGAATGTCTCTACGAATCCGAAGCTCCCACGGCGCAGGCACTGCTCGCGCGAGCGCTCACCGCAGTGCGCGCCGCCGGCGCGGTCGATGCCCAGCTCGCGCCGCTGCAGCCGTTGCTCGAAGAGGCCGAGCTGCGCGTCAAGGACGCCAGCCATACCCTGCTGCAATATGTCGATGCGCTCGAGATGGATCCGCAGCGCGCCGATGCGATCGAGCGCCGGCTGGCAGCGGTGGAGGAACTCGCGCGCAAGCACCGCATCGCGGGCGAGGCGCTGCCGGAACGGCGCGCAGCCCTCGGCGCCGAGCTTTCGAGCCTGGAGGTGGCGGCCGCCGACCGCGGCGCGCTGCGCACGCAACTGGCCGCCGCGCTGGCTGCCTACCAGGAGTCGGCGCGGCAACTGTCGCTGCGCCGCACATCGGCGGCGCGCGCGCTGGCCAAGGATATTTCCGCGCGCATGCAGGAACTGGGCATGGGCGGCGGACGCTTTCTGATCGATGTTTCCCCGCTGGAGAACGCGGAACCGGCGCCGCACGGCATCGACCGTGTTGAATTTCGCGTCAGTACCAATGTCGGGCAGCCGCCACGCCCCGTGGCCAAGGTCGCCTCCGGCGGCGAGCTCTCGCGCTTGTCGCTGGCGGTGCAGGTGTCGTGCGCGGCCGATACGGCGCGCTGCATGGTGTTCGATGAAGTCGACGCCGGCATCGGCGGCGCGGTCGCGGAAATTGTCGGACGCGAGTTGCGCGTGCTGGGGGCCGCCGGTCAGGTGCTGTGCGTGACGCATCTGCCGCAGGTGGCTGCCCAGGGTCATCAGCACCTGCGCGTGACCAAGCTCAGCGACGGCGGCACCACCCGTACCCGCCTCACGGCATTGACCGGCGAGGAGCGCGTAGCGGAACTCGCGCGCATGCTCGGCGGCGTCGAAGTCACCTCGCGCGCGCGCGCGCATGCACTGGAGATGCTCTCCCGCAGCGCCGAACCGGCCGCGCCGCGCGGCCGCAAGGAGCGCAGCTAGCCCGGCAGGCGATTGCGTGCGGGCTTGCGTGACGGGCAATTGGGCCGCTGGCAGCGGCCATACAGCACCAGCGAGTGCTCTTCGATCGTGAACCCGAGGCGCTCGGCGATGGCGTTCTGCCGGGTCTCGATCTCCGGATCGACGAACTCCTCGACCAGACCGCAGTCCATACACACGATATGATCGTGATGCAGACCATGATTGATCTCGAACACCGCCATGCCGTCTTCGAAATGGTGACGCGACACCAGGCCCGCGCCCTCGAACTGCGTCAGCACGCGATACACAGTCGCGAGGCCAATGTCCTCGCTGGAGTCGAGCAGTTTCTTATAGATCTCTTCGGCCGACATATGTCGCGTGGCACTGCTCTCGAGAATCTCAAGGATCTTGAGCCTCGGCAATGTGACCTTGAGCCCGGCTTTGCGCAGGTCTTTACCTTCCACGATGCACCTCGATGCCCCGCTGCGAGCGGACGATACGGTATGATTGTCGCATGAGAATGATCCCACGCGTGTTGACATTGCTGGTCTGGATCGGTGCCTTGAGCGCCTGCGTCTATCGCATGCCCGTCCAGCAGGGCAACTTCCTCGATCCGGTGGTCATTGCCGAGGTCAAGCCCGGCATGACCCACAGCCAGGTGCGCTATCTGCTCGGCACGCCCATGGTGCCGGGTGGTTTCGACAATTCGCGTTGGGACTACGACTACTATCTGAAAACGCGCCGCCTGCACGGGCCTGGTCGCGGCCACGTCGCCATCTATTTCACCGACAATCTGGTGAGCCGGGTCGATAGCGATGTCAAAACCGCACCGTTCGCGGCCCTGAGCCCCCGTAGCGCGCAGGCGCCTGAACCGCGCTCCGCCGGCAGAGCCTACTAAGATCTAGGTCGCTTTGGCCGCTCTGGCGCGGCGGCTGCTGCGCGGGTCCACCTTGAGCGCACGGTACAACTCGATCCGATCGCCGTCCGCCGGCACGTGCTCGCGCGCATACAAGCGCCCGTAAATGCCGGTTGCCGCCCCGCGCCAATCGGCCGCCCCCTCGCCCAGTTGCCGCATCGCAGCCTCGAGCGCCTCGGCAATCGTGGCCTCGGTGCGCAGGTTCACGTCGCATTCCGTGATCCCCTGAGGGGTATCGCACACCACGCGGCAGCATTTCATCGGCGCGCCGCTCAGGCCGGCAGGCTCTGCGCGCGCGCCACGAATGCGCGCACCAGTTCGGCCTGGGCTTCTTCGAAAAGTGGCTCAAACAGGGCCGACTTCAGTGCGTTGGAGAACTGGAAGCGCAGCCTGAATTCGATCCGGCAACCGTTGCTCGCCACGGGGGTGAAGTTCCAGGATCCCTCGAGCACCTCGAACGGGCCCTCGACCAATTGCATGTGCACGCTATGCCCCGGGTCCAGCCGGTTGCGGGTCGTGAACTGCGTGCTCAATGGTCCGCGGCGCACGCTCAGGCGTGCCACCACTTCCTGCCCGCTGCGTGCCAGCACTTCAGCCGAGGTGCAGCCCGGAACAAATTCCGGATAGCGCTCGATGTCATCCACCAGTCGATACATCACCTCAGGCGAGCGCGCAACCAGCGAAGTTCGGATCATTTCCCGCATCGCTGAAGTGTGGCCGAGCCCCGTCCGCGGCTCAAGCACTGCTCTGTACAATGCCGGCATGGCCAAACCCGAGACCACCGAGCGCGTAATCGCCGAGAACCGGCGCGCGCGTTATGACTACTTCATCGAGGAGCGCCTTGAGGCGGGCCTCGTGCTCGAGGGGTGGGAGGTCAAGTCCATGCGCGCCGGCCGCGCACAGCTTGCCGAGGCATACGTGTACGTGCGCAACGGCGAAGTGTTTCTGATCGGAGCCCATCTCTCGCCGCTGCGCACGGCCTCCACTCACAAAGTCGCCGACCCGGTGCGCACCCGCAAACTGCTGCTGCATCAGAGTGAGATCGACAAACTCATTGGCGCCACCGAGCGTCGCGGTTACACCATCGTGCCCCTGGAACTGTACTGGAAACAGGGCCGCGCCAAACTGCAGATCGGTCTGGCCAAGGGCAAGAAGCAGCACGACAAGCGCGCCACCGACAAGGAGCGCGACTGGGTGCGCGACAAGGCGCGCCTGATGCGCCGCGGCTAGGCCGGGATTCGCGCCCCGGGGTCATCCGGGTTACTATGTTTGCGACTGCCTGAAGGGGGCGACCGGTTTCGACGTGGGTTACGAACCTTCAGGGGCGTGCCGAGGCGCAGTGGCCCTCGTTAATAACTGCTGCAAAACTTAGTTGCCAACGACGACAACTACGCTCTAGCTGCCTAAACGCAGCTGACCTCTGACCAGTTCGTGCCTATGCGACTGAACCAGGGGACGCGCTCATAGGATCGCGCTGCCGTGTGCTACGGGTTGCAGCGTTAAGAGTTACCGTCAGCTGGTCTGACGTCTTCCCTGCCCTTCGGGTAGCGTTGGATGAGAAACAAAGAATGGGCTACGCGCGTAGATCCTGAAGTCTAGGGCTTGCGGACGCGGGTTCAATTCCCGCCGCCTCCACCACTCCCGGGGTCTCGGCATATGGCCGAGACCCACCTGTCCTCAAGCCAACCAGTGCCCCGCCATTGAATGCGCTCGGCTCGCCGAGCATCGCCTGCAACAGGCGCTTGTCTTTTACCAGCAGAACCTGGACGGGCAGCGCCGCTCATCTATCGACCGTCCGCGGGTCGGGATGGACTTCAGGTCGTCATCATTCTTGATCAGGGCGAGAACCTCGCGCCGGTCCAGCTTGGGAAGATTCAGGTCCAGCAGGATAATATCCGGACGAGGGGCCTGCGCATGCGGACCCTGGGCGCCGCGGGAAGTGCATGGCCTCCACGCCGTCCGATGTCACCTGTAAGTTCACCCCGGGCCCGCGGGCCACACGGTGCGGTGACGGACATAGGAAGGCGGGTTCACTTAATGAAGCAGAGGGCTGCGACTGGCATCGCAGTTGCCTGCGCGCTGCGCCGGATACAGGGCGAACAGCTTGCGCATCACGCCGTTGGTCCAGCCAAAACCATCCTGAAGCGGATACTCGCCGCCGCCGCCACTGCGGCCAACCGTGACGACATCGTATTTCTCGACCAGTTTGCCGCTTTGGCGGTAGACGTCCTCGACGTTACTCATCCAGCGGCAGGCGATGCTCTGCGCCAGATCGTTCTGGCGGTATAGGCGCAGGCCCGCGATCGCGATCCATTGAATGGGTGCCCAGCCGTTGGGCGAATCCCATTGCTGGCCGGTGTTCACCGGGGTGGTGACGACGCCGCCGGCCTTGAGCAAATCCCGGACGGTGGCCCTGGCGACCGCCGCCGCCTGCGAGCCAGACGCCAACCCCACGAACAACGGATACAGCGTTGCGGCAGATACACGCGCCACACTCGTCCGCTGCGTCCAGCGGTAATCCAGGTAGCAGCCACTCGCGGCGTTCCACAGGTAACGATCGATGGCGGCATGGCGCGCGCTCGCGCGTTGCGCAAACTGCCTTGCGCAAGCGCTGTTCCCGGAGCGCTGGCAGCCGAGGCGAATCGCCGTCTCGAGACCGAACAGCAGGCTGTTGAGATCGACTGGGATAATTTCGGTGGTATCGATGGTGGCGCGTGTCCGGCCGTCAGCGAACCAGCGCGAACTGAAGTCCCAGCCGCTTTCGGCAGCCGCCCGGATATCACGGTACACCTGCCGGGCGGGTCGGCGGATCGCCCGCACGAGCTCAGTATCCTCGCGATAGGCTTCATCGCGCGCGGTATCGCGATCGTCCCAGTAGCGATTGAGTATCGACCCATCCGGCATCGCCACCACGCGCCGGTGCGCCTGGCCGCGGCGAGGCTGTCCGGTCCCTGCCATCCAGAATGCGTACTCACGCTTGAGTTGCGGCAGATATTGGCAGAAGGACCGCGCCGGGTCATCGGGCGACAGCAGTCCGACCATCTCGAAGAAGAACGGCGGCTGCGAACGGCTGAGGTAATAGCTGCGGGCACCGTTGGGGACATGACCGTAGGTATCGATCAGAAAAGCGAAGTCCTGCACCATGCCGGCGAGCAGATCATGGCGCCCGCTCTCTGCCAGGCCAAGCATGGTGAAGTAAGAATCCCAGTAGTAGATCTCGCGAAAGCGGCCGCCCGGTACAACGTATGGCTGCGGCAACGGCAGCAGCGATGAGTAGCGCGGCACGGTGGCGGTATTGCGGGTCAAAGTAACCCAGAGCGCGTCGATGTGGCTGACGATGTCGACTCGCGTGGGTTGCGCCGCTGGCGAGCCGGCCGCCGCGGGCAGCGAGAAATGCGCATCAGTGAAGTCTTTAAGCGCTGCCGGCGACTCAGGGCGCGATGCGTGGTATTGCGCCAGGATGGCGGATGGCGCGGTTTCGGCGATCGCGTCCGCGAATGTCTTGCTGTCGCCATAGATCGCTTGAGATTGCACGGCCACGAACAGGTCCTTGAACAGCACCTGCGGCGGCTCCGGGTATGCTGCGGCGGGCACGGTTTGCGCTCGCATTGGCGCGATCGGCAGCAGCACCAGGAGCAGGGCCAGGGCGGCGCGAGCATGCATGCCGCTATGATGATGCAGCCACACAGCAATAGGAATAGCGATGGGCGCCTCGCCGGGCACAGGTGCGCTACCATGCGCCAGCATGCTCGCGGACATCTGCAGGGGGCGACGGTGGCGGGACTTTACTTCGAGCAATTCGTTGTCGGGCAGAAATTCGCCCACGCGATCCGCCGGACCGTGACCGAAGCCGACAACGTGTTTTTCTCCGCCCTCACCCACAACCCCGCGGCGCTGCATCTGGACGAGGAATACTGCCGCACACACAGCGAATTCGGTCAGCGCGTGGTCAACAGCGTGTTCACGCTCGGGCTCATGGTCGGCATCTCGGTCGGCGACACGACGCTGGGCACCACGGTTGCCAACCTCGGATGGGACGAAGTGCGTTTCCCCAAGCCGGTGTTTCACGGCGATACCATTCGGGTGGAAACCGAGGTGCAAGAGCTGCGCGACAGCAGAAGCCGGCCCGGCAACGGCATCGTGGTCTTTATTCATCGCGCCTTTAATCAGCGCGATGAACTGGTGGCCACCTGCAAACGCTCCGCGCTCATGCTGCGCAAACCCACGTGAAAGACGCCATGCGCTCGCTGCTGTTCGTGCCTGCCGACAGTGAACGCAAGCTGGCGAAGGCGGCAGGCGCCGGCGCCGATGCGCTGATCCTCGATCTCGAGGATTCGGTATTGCCGGAACGCAAGCCCCATGCACGCACGCTCGCAGCGCACTACCTGACCGGTTCGAACGAACGAGCCGCCGTGTGGGTGCGAGTCAACGACCGCCTGAGCGGTGAGCTGCTGAAGGACCTGGCGGCGATCGTGCCCGCGCGTCCGGCCGGCATCGTGCTGCCCAAGATCCTCGGACCGCATGACATCGAAGCGGTGTCGCATTATCTGGAGGCGCTCGAGATCTCGCACGGCCTTGAGGCGGGCGCGATCGCCATCCTCGCCCTGGTCACCGAGACCCCGGCGGCGGTATTGCGCATGGCGGACCTGCTGGATCTGAAGTGCGCGCGGCTGCAGGGGATTTCCTGGGGCGCGGAAGATCTCAGCGCCGCACTCGGCGCCGGCGATCCGCGCACCGATAGCGGCGCCTGGCGCGCAACCTACGAACACGCGCGCACGCAGTGTCTGCTGGCGGCCCACGCGCTCGCAATCGAGGCGATCGATAGTGTCTATGTGAATTACCGCGACCCACAGGGTTTACGGCAGGCGTGTGAGCATTCCCGCCACGACGGTTTCACCGGCCGCCTGGCCGTCCATCCCGATCAGGTGCCGATTATCAATGCTGCCTTTGCGCCCAGCGAGTCTGAGCGCGTGCTGGCGCAACGCATCGTGGCCGCCTTTGACAGCGTCGCCGGTGCCGGGACCATATCGCTGGATGGCAAAATGTACGACCTGCCCCACCTTAAGGCGGCGCGGCGACTGCTGCGCATTCAGGGGCAGTAGGAGAACTGCGCTTGAGCACCGCGATAAGCCCGCTGGCCGGAAAGCCGGCCACCGCCGCACCCCTGACCGATATTCCCCAGCTGCTCGCGGCCTATGCCGGGTTGCGACCCGATGCGGCGCAGCCCACGCAGCGCGTGGCTTTCGGCACCTCGGGTCACCGCGGCTGCTCGCTCGAGCGCAGCTTCAACGAATGGCATGTGCTCGCCATCACTCAGGCCATATGCGAATACCGGGCCCAACAGGGCATTGACGGTCCCCTGTTCATCGGTATCGACACCCACGCGTTGTCGCAGCCTGCGTTCCAGAGCGCCCTGGAAGTCCTGGCGGCCAATGGCGTGCAGACCCTGATATCAGCGGGCGGCGAGTACACGCCCACGCCGGCGCTGTCATACGCCATCCTGGTCTACAACCGAGGCCGCAAGAGTCACCTGGCCGACGGCATCGTGGTGACTCCCTCCCACAACCCGCCCGTTGACGGCGGCTTCAAATACAACCCGCCCAACGGCGGTCCGGCCGATACGGCCATTACAGGCTGGATCGAAACGCGCGCGAATGCCCTGCTCGAGGCGCAGGTCAAACCGGTTCGGCGCCTACCGTTCGAGCAGGCACTGCGCGCAGCCACCACCCACGAGCACGACTTCCTGGACAGCTACGTCGCCGACCTGGGCAGCGTGCTGGATCTCGCGGCCATCCGCGATGCCGGCATTCGCATGGGCGTGGATCCGCTCGGCGGCGCGGGCGTGCACTATTGGGGACGCATAGCCGAGCGCTACGGATTGAATCTGGAGGTCGTGAACCAAAAGGTCGACCCCACATTCAGCTTCATGACGCTGGATTGGGATGGGCGCATAAGGATGGATCCTTCCTCGGCCTGGGCCATGAAGCCTCTGCTGGCTCTCAAAGATCGTTACGACATCGCCTTCGGCTGCGACACCGACCACGATCGCCACGGGATCGTCACACCCGGAGCCGGATTGTTGCCGACCAATCACTATCTGAGCGTCGCCATCGACTATCTGTTTCGCGAACGGCTGGGCTGGAGTCGAAACGCCGCAGTAGGCAAGACTGTGGTCAGCAGCACCATGATCGATCGTGTAACGGCAAGGCTCGGCCGCAGATTGTTTGAAGTACCCGTGGGCTTCAAGTGGTTCGTCGATGGCCTGCTCGATGGCAGCCTCGGCTTTGTCGGCGAAGAAAGTGCCGGCGCCACCTTCCTGCGCCTCGACGGCAGTGTCTGGACCACGGACAAGGACGGCATCGTGCCGGCATTGCTGTCAGCCGAGATCACCGCACGCACCGGGCGCGACCCGGGCGAGTTGTATGCTGATCTCGCGCGCGAGTTCGGCGAGCCCTGCTTCAATCGAGTCGATGCCCCCGCCACGCCGGCGCAGAAGAAGCGGCTCTCCAAACTCTCGCCCGGGCAGCTGAAGAGCACGCAGCTTGCCGGTGAGAAGATCGACAGGGTGCTCGATCGCGCGCCAGGCAACGGCGCCGCCATCGGCGGCATCAAAGTCATTGCTGCCGGCGGCTGGTTTGCGGCGCGGCCTTCCGGCACCGAGAACATCTATAAGATCTACGGCGAAAGCTTCCGCGGGCCGCAGCACCTGCGCGATGTCCTGCAGGAAGCGCAGGGAATCGTGGACACCGCGCTGGCAGCGCCATAATGAAGGTAAATTTCAAGGATTTCCGAGTGCCGGAAGGGGCCGAAGTCAAGCTGCGCAAGTGGCCCACGGACGTGAAGCCGCTGTATTCGTCCAAGCAGCAGTATCAGAGGCTGCTCGATGAGCACGTCGCGCAATTGAGTGCGCAGCAGCAGCTGCTTTATTCATCGAACTCGCACGCCATACTGCTGATTTTCCAGGCCATGGACGCGGCCGGTAAGGATGGCGTGATCAAACACGTGATGTCGGGCGTCAATCCTCAGGGCTGCCAGGTCTTCAGTTACAAGCATCCCAGTCCCAGCGAATTGCAGCATGACTTCCTGTGGCGCACGACCCGGGATCTTCCGGAGCGCGGACGCATCGGCATATTCAACCGTTCCTATTACGAGGAAGTATTGATCGCGCGGGTGCATCCCGAGATTCTACGCAACGAAGGCGTGGCGCCGCCGCCCCTGGATGAGAAGACCATCTGGCACCAGCGCTACCACTCCATCGTCGAGCTGGAGCGGCATCTGTTCCGTAACGATACCCGCATCATCAAGTTCTATCTGCACCTGTCCCCGCAGGAGCAACGCAAGCGTTTCCTGGCGCGCATCGATGACCCGCAGAAGAACTGGAAATTCAATCTGGCGGACGTCAAGGAGCGCAAGTTCTGGAAGCAGTACATGAAGGCCTACGAGAAATGCCTGGGCGCAACCAGTACCGAATTCGCCCCCTGGTATGTCGTGCCGGCCGATGACAAGGCCAACGCCCGCCTCATTGTCTCCAGAATCGTGGTCGATACGCTGACAGCCCTTAAAATGAGCTATCCGGAGACCGGCGTCGCGCGACGGCGCGAATTGCAGGCTATTCGCAAGCGACTCACCAGATAGAGTATGTACAGCCGTCGATACTGGATGGACATGCATTACCTGACCAGCTTTTATGAGTGTGCCGGCTGCAGCGTGATGTTCATCGACCCCCGGGCCTTCAATGCCAACGAACCCGGGCCGCCCCGCAGCGATGGCGCTAAACCAGCGGCCGCGGCGCCGACCATGTCACTGGAAACTTACTCCGGGCCCTTGACCGGTCCCAAAAGTGTCGAATCGGCTTAGTCGCCGTCAACGTATGGCTTCCCACCGCCACGACCTGAGCATGGCGTTGAGATAGCGCACGTCCTGAGCGTAGCGGTCGGGCGTGGTCTGAAGATCCAGGCGATAAATCTCGCGATTGCGCAGCACAATGATCTCCTCGTGAACGATCACAGCCGGTGCGCCCCGACATTGCAGGCGCATCAGATACCGTCCGCCCGGGCTATGCGCCAGCGCCGTATCCACGTCTTCATCGCTCAACACGGCATCGTGCAGACGAATGGCATTGAGATCGCGCCGATGCACGCCAGCGGCGGTGATGTCGTAGAAGGCGTCGTAGTAGGCGTCCACGCGTAACAGAGCGAGCGGCGTCACCGACAAGCCAATGACGAACCCTCGCTGCGGACCGCTTGCCTCGGTGAAGGCCGTGATCCCTGTCGGGATGGTGACCGAGTAGCCATAGGTTTGATTGACGTAGCGGCCCACGTGCGCTGTCTTCGTCGGCTGATCGACGCCAGCCGGGTCGCCGCCGCAGTAGTCACCGCGGCTCTGCGCATGAGCCAAAGTAGCGAAAAGTGCCATCAGCATGCCCAAGACCGCCGCTATCAACCCCTGCGAGGCATGAAGTGGATTGGAAGCTTGTTGGTTCCGTGCATTGATTTGTTGATTGTTATGTTCCACGGCATTTAACTCATTCTGGCGCCCCGTGTCGGTGAATGAGGACAACCCGCATGCGCGCCGGATCTTTGATAACGTGCGTAGGATAATTCCACCGTTTGTCGCGGCTTGCGGGCGTTAACGTGCCGCAATTGCGGCGCTATCCTCAGGAACCTTGGCAGCAACGGCTGAAATGCAAAGCAACGCGCTCCCCGAAGGCCATGATGAACTGCGCACGCTCGTGAGCGCCATCCTCAGTGGCGAGTGCGCTGAGGCAATCTACCTCGACGACGTGACTTCGATCTGCCAGCGTAAGCCGCAGAATGCCGCTGCCTTGCGCGCGCTCATTGGCCGCTATCATCGTCTCGGGCACATGTCCGCAGCGCAACACCAGCGAATCCAGAGCACCATAGAGCAGGCGCTGGCACCGAAACCTGGCCGTCGTACGCCAGCGGCGCGCGGTGACGACTATCCGGTCGAGGATCTTACCTGCGAGCTGTCTGCCGAACCGCAGATCGGCTCGAGGACGCGGGTATTTGCCCAGCAATCACAGAGTCCCCAGATCACGGTGCCGCCGGTGCCTGCGCCCCGGGCACCCGAAATCGAGCCTACGCCCGTTGAGCGCATATGGGCCTCGTCCTCTGATTCCCCGTCAAGCGCCGCCGTTCAAGTGCTGCACGACCGCTACGAGCTTCAGCAGCTGCTGGGTCGGGGCGGCATGGCCTCCGTCTATAAGGCCGTGGATCGTTATCGCGCCCAGCTGGGGCTGGTCGACTGTTTTGTCGCGCTCAAGCTGGTGCAGACCAATGCCGCAAAGCCCGCGAGCAGCGAGGCGCTGGGCCGCGAGTTTCACAGCGCGCAGCGTTTATCGCATCCCAACGTAGTCAACGTCTTTGACATCGATCACGACGGCGACACGATTTTCTACACCATGGAGATGCTATCGGGCGAGCGTCTCAGCCGGGTACTGCAGCGCATTGACGGCGCGATGCTGCCGCGTCCGTACGCTCTGGCGATTATTCGCGACATCGGCGCCGCCGTTGCCCACGCCCACGCACGCGGTGTCGTGCATGCCGATCTCAAGCCCAGCAACGTCATGATGACCCTCGACGGCGAAGTGCGGGTGGTAGACTTCGGCGGCGCCAGCATGCCGCCGCGCGAGCCATGGGTTTCCGAGGGCGATGCCGAAGAGGCCTATCTCGCCGCCACTCCCGCGTATGCCAGCTGCGAGCAGCTTGAGCGGCGTCGCGCCGATCCGCGCGACGACATCTATGCGCTGGCCTGTATCACCTATTTGTTGCTCTCTGGCCGGCACCCTTTTGATCAGCTGTCCTCGCTCGAGGCTCGTACCCGCGGGCTGCGCGCTCAAAGACCGGCCGGTATGAGCCACGCTCAATGGCGTGTGCTGCGTCGCGGCCTGGCCTGGGGACGTGAACAGCAGCCACTGTCGCTGGAGAGCTGGCTGACACAACTGGATCTTAGGGGCGCCGTGCGTTCGCTGCCGCCCCTCGTGGCCCTGACCACTCAGGTTGCACCGCGGCGCACCTGGCACCGCAGCGCAGCGGCGGCCGTTGCGGTGCTCGCGATTGGCGCAGGTGTATGGGCATTGCACGCTCAGCCCCACCGGGACTTAAGTCGCCGGCTTACTGCCGCCGTGGGCAGTGCACGCGCTACGCTTCAGGATGCCTGGCAGGCGGTACAGCCGCGCGCGCGCGCATCGGCGCCGGTGGTAGCGTCTGATCAGCCAAAGCGTGTGCTGGCACCGACAACTGCCGCCTTGGCCGCTCCCGAGCCTGCCGCGGCGTCACCCGCGCCAGTCAAACCGGTGGCGCCGGGCGCGGCACTGATTGCGACGGTGGCCGCAGCCCAATCGCCAGCGCCGCCGCACGCGATCTTTGCGGCACAGAATTACACGGTCGCCGACGGCGAGCCCGCCGCGCGCATCGTCATCCAACGCGTCGGCGATATACGCGCCGAGCTCAACTTCGTTTGGTGGACGGAACCCGAATCGGCCCAGCCGGACGTGGACTACGCCTCCCTCGGTCACCGCATGGAACACATGGATAGTGGTCAGGACAAACTCACCGTCTATGTGCCCATCATCTCGAGCCCTGCGCATGGCCACAGCACGCAGTTCCAGGTGGCAGTCAGCAATCTCGGCGGTGGCCGCGACCAGTCTGACAGCGCCAGTACCCACGCCACAGTGACCATCGATCGCGGCGGCTAGGCTCACCCCTTCATAGCGACGGACGGGCGCGGACGATATAATTCTGCGGCGAGCGCTGCGGACGCGAGCGCGCCTGAAGGAGCATCGTCATTAGCAAACACATTGTCGTCCGCGAGATCGAGCGGCCAGACGCTGCCAATCTGCAGACCCTCGCAAACTGCGGTGTCTCCACCGTGCACGAGGCCCAGGGGCGCAGCGGCCTGCTCGCCGCCTACATGCGACCCATCTACCGGCCGGTGAGCATTGCCGGCGCTGCGGTCACCGTGCTGGTTCCGCCCGGCGACAACTGGATGCTGCACGTTGCGGTGGAGGTCTGCCGGGCCGGCGACGTGCTGGTGGTGGCTCCGAGTTCGCCGTGTTCGGACGGCTATTTCGGCGATCTGCTCGCCACCTCGCTGGCTGCCCGCGGTGTACAGGGATTGATCATCGATGCCGGCGTGCGCGACATCGCCACACTTACCGAAATGAAGTTCCCGGTCTGGAGCAAGGCGGTTTTCGCGCAAGGTACCGTGAAGGCAAGCCTGGGCGCGGTAAATGTGTCGATCATCTGCGCCGGAGCCCGTATTGAACCCGGCGATGCCATCATCGCCGATGACGATGGCGTAGTGGTGGTAGCGCGCGCCCAGGTCAGCGCGGTGGCGCAGGCCGCGGCCCAGCGTGCCGCCAACGAAGAGGACAAGCGCAAACGGCTCGCCGCCGGCGAACTGGGTCTCGACATCTACAAGATGCGCGAATCGCTCAAGGCCCTGGGACTCGAATACCGCTGAGCGCCCCGGCGCACATCATGTCAGCCAAACAGACCGCGATTGCGTGCACCTTGATGCGCGGCGGCACCTCGAAAGGGCCGTTCTTCCTAGCCACCGATCTGCCTGCCGATGCCGCGCTGCGCGATCGCGTGCTGCTGGCGGTCATGGGCTCCCCTGATCTGCGACAGATCGACGGGCTTGGGGGTGCCGAGCCGTTGACCAGCAAGGTCGCCATCGTCTCCCGATCAGAGCGGCCCGGTGTCGACGTGGACTACCTGTTCGCGCAGGTGATGATCGACAAACCCCTGGTGGATGTGAATCCCAACTGCGGCAACATGCTGGCCGGCGTCGCGCCGTTCGCCATTGAGCGCGGACTGGTGAGCGCCTCCGATCCGGTCACGCAGGTTGCCATCTATATGGTCAATACCGGCAATCTCGCGCTGGCCACGGTGCAGACCCCCGGCGGCATCGTGCGCTATGACGGCGACGCAGCCATCGCTGGTGTACCGGGCACGGCGGCGCCCATTACTGTCGATTTCCTGGATACTGCCGGCTCAGTCTGCGATGTCATGCTGCCCACCGGGCACGCGCGTGATCACGTCGAGGGGATTGATGTCACCTGCATCGACAACGGCATGCCGGTGGTTGTCATTCCCGCGCACGCGCTCGGCAAGAGCGGCTATGAATCGCCCAGGGATCTGGATGCCGACCAGGCGTTCAAGGCGCGCCTGGAGCGGGTGCGGCTCGCTGCCGGCGCGCTGATGGGACTGGGGGACGTGGCCGGCAAGGTGGTCCCGAAGATGACGCTGATTGCACCCGCCCGGGCCGGCGGTGATGTCTGCACCCGCACTTTCATCCCGCATCGCTGCCATGCGGCCATCGGCGTGCTCGGCGCGGTCAGCGTCGCCACTGCCTGCGTCATGCCAGGCTCGGTCGCCGAGGGCATCGCGCGCATTCCGCACGGCTCGCCGATCGTGCTGTCGGTCGAGCACCCGAGCGGTGAATTCACCGTTACGCTGGAAAGCAGCAGCAGCGGCGCGCAGTTCAGCGTCGGGCGTTCTGGCATCCTGCGCACGGCGCGCGCGCTCATGAGCGGCGCGGTGCTGATTCCACATTCGGTCTGGAACGGAAAAGACTAAAGCGCCCGCTTCGACAGCCGCGCATCGAGCCTCGGGTACACGCGCCGCGCGTTGCGCGAATACAGGCGCTGCCGGTCGGATTCGTTCAGCGCCAGCGCATCGACGTAGCGCTTGGTGTCGTCATAGTAATGCCCCGTGCGCGGATCGATGCCACGCACCGCACCCACCATTTCCGAACCGAACAGAATGTTCTCCAGCGGTACGACCTTGCACAGCAGCTCTATGCCCGGCAGGTGATACACGCAGGTATCGAAGTACACGTTCTTGAGCAGCAACTCCTCCAGCGGCGGCCGTTTCAGATCCTGGGCGAGGCCGCGGAAGCGACCCCAGTGGAACGGCACCGCCCCGCCCCCGTGCGGAATGATGAAGCGCAGCGTCGGGAAATCCCGGAACAGATCGGAAGTCAGGAACTGCATGAACGCAGTGGTGTCGGCGTTCAGATAGTGCGCACCGGTGGCATGAAAATTCGGATTGCACGAAGCGCTCACGTGCACCATGGCGGGCACATCCAGTTCCACCATCTTCTCGTACAGCGCATACCAATGCCGGTCGGTCAGCGGCGGGGAGTTCCAGTGTCCGCCCGAAGGATCGGGATTGAGATTGCAGCCGATGAAGCCTAATTCGCGCACGCAGCGTTCGAGTTCGCCGGCGCTGCGCGCCGGATCGACACCCGGGGACTGCGGCAACTGGCAGACGCCGACGAAGTTCTGCGGATACAGCTCGCACACGCGGTAGATCAGATCGTTGCAGATACGCGTCCACTGCGCGCTGGTGGCCTCATTGCCCAGGTGATGCCCCATGGCCGAGGCCCGCGGCGAGAAGATGGTCAGATCGGTACCCCGTTCGCGCTGCAACTTGAGTTGCGCTTTTTCAAGGCTGTCGCGAATCTCATCGTCGCTGATGCTCGGGCCCGCGCTCGCGCCGCCAGAGCCCTTGAGCGCTGCCAGCTGCGCCTCGCGAAACGCCTGCAGCGAGGCCGGCGCGGTCGTGTAATGTCCGTGGCAGTCGATGATCATGCGGATTTACAGTTCCGGATCCCTGAGGCGCCGTGCGAGCTTATCGAGCGTGCGCATGGCCGGAAGGCATTGTGCCACGCTCGCATTCGGCTCACGCCGTTCGCGGATGGCCGTGAAGAACTCTCGATCCTGCAGTTCGATGCCATTCATCGACACATCGACCCTGGAGACGTCGATCTGATTGTTCTTGCCATCGAACAGATCGTCGTAACGGCAGATATAGGTGCCGTTGTCGCAGATGTAGCGGAAGAAGGTGCCCAGCGGGCCATCATTGTTGAACGACAGCGACAGCGTGCATAGCGCCCCGTCTGGCACCTTCATGCCGATACTCATGTCCATGGCAATCCCCAGTGTCGGGCTCTCCGGTCCCTGTAGCGCGTAGCACTGCGAGACCAGCTGTCCGGTCTGGTACTGAAACAGATCCACCGTGTGGCAGGCGTGGTGCCACAGCAGATGATCGGTCCAGCTGCGCGGCTTGCCCAGCGCGTTCATGTTGGAGCGGCGGAAAAAATAGGTCTGCACATCCATCTGCAGTACCTTGAGCTCGCCGGCGCGGATGCGTTTGTGCAGCCATTGATGGCTGGGATTGAAGCGACGCGTATGGCCACCCATGGCGATCAGGCCGCTGTGGCGCTGGGCCTCGAACACGCGTTCAGCATCGGCCAGCGAATCGGCAATCGGGATCTCGATCATCACGTGTTTGCCGGCACGCAGACACTGCTGCGCCTGTGCAGCGTGCAGTTGCGTCGGAGTGGCCAGCAGCGCGGCCTCGACCCCGGCCTGCGCCAGGCTTTCGGCCAGGTCGGTGGTGACATGCGGAATGCGCCATTGCCTGGCGACCTCGGCTGTCGCCTGTAGATCGCGGCCCACCAGCGAGACCACCTCAATGCCCTCGATCCGGGACATCGCCTCGAGGTGCTTGATGCCGAATGCGCCGGCCCCGGCGAGAATTATCTTCATATCAGACCTGGTTTTCGAGCAGCAGATGGCCCACGGCAGTGTTGGATGCCGGCACATGATAAAAGCGGTGCAGCACCTTCACCCGCTCGTGCAAGGCGCCGCGCATGATCAGCCACATCACCAGCTCGATGCCCTCCGAGCCGGCCTCGCGCAGATACTCAAGGTGCGGCATGCGCACCAGCGCCTGCGGATCCGGGCCGATGGTGTCAAGATAATGATGATCGAATTTCTGGTTGATCAGCCCCGCGCGCGCACCCTGCAACTGGTGCGACATGCCGCCGGTGCCCCAGATCATGACCCGAAGCTTTTCCGGATAGGAATCGACCGCGCGCGCGATCGCGCGGCCGAAATTGAAACAGCGGTGGCCGGTGGGCGCCGGATACACCACCACATTAACCGCCAGCGGGATGATCCGGCACGGCCATGCCGCGGGCTGGCCGAACACCAGTGACAACGGCACCGTCAGGCCGTGATCGACGTCCATTTTGTTGACGATGGTCAGGTCGAATTCGTCGAGTATCACCGACTGCGCGATATGCGCCGCAAGCTCGGCGTGTCCCTGCACCACCGGCACCGGGCGCGGACCCCAGCCCTCGTCGGCCGGCGCAAACTGTTCGGCGCAGCCGAGTGCAAAGGTCGGAATGATTTCCAGTGAGAACGCCGAGGCATGATCGTTATAGACCAGGATCACGACATCGGGCATGTGCTCCTTGATCCAGCTCTTGGTGAATTCGTAGCCGTCGAACATCGGCCGCCAGTACGCATCGCGGGTCTTGCCCAGATCGATGGCCGCGCCGATCGCAGGCACGTGCGAGGTGGTCAGGCCAGCATAAATGCTAGCCACGATCCTGCCCCTCCGACTTGCTGCGATTGCCTTCGGGTGAACGCCCGCCGGAGAGCATCATCTGCGCATACTGCTCCTGGCTCATTCCGGTCATCTGCGCTGCCGCGTATTGAAATGAATTGCCGTCGGCCGAAAAGATCTTGGCCATAAAATAAATATTGCCACCCAGCTCGATCATGCGGTTCCAATCGCGCTTGAGTACCGCCTCGCGCTGCTCGGCGCTCATCGGAAAGCGCTGCAGGAATTCGACCGGGTTGGCCTTGAACGCGGCGCGATTATCGGCCTTCATGAGCGACATGCAGAACATGTTGAGGTGATAGCCGCGGCGCGAACGCTCGGCATCGAACACCGTGGTGCCAGGGATGTCATCGTAGTCTTGCGGTTGCATGCTGGATACCACTTTAAGCTGCGAACTGATAGAGACGATTCGGGTTGTCGACCAGGATACGCCGCTGCATCGCGGCATCCGGCATCATCAGTGGAATCAGATCCACCAGGTCGCCGTCGTTGGGCATGTGTTTGGCGATATTCGGATGCGGCCAATCCGTGCCCCACAGGATACGGTCGGGAGCGGCGGCGATCAGCGCCTGCGCAAACGGCACGGCATCGGTGAACGGCGGACCGGCGCTCGACATGCGCTCCGAACCGCTGATCTTGACCCAGCATTTCTGATTGGTACGCGCAAGCTCCAGCAATTGCCTGAACGGCGGCTGCTCGAGTCCCTTGTCGGTCGGCACGCGACCCATGTGATCGATGATGAATGGCAATGGCAATGCCTTGAGCATGCCTTCGAATGGCAGCAGATCGGCCGCGTCGAAATGCAGATCGACGTGCCAGCCCAGTGGCTCGATACGCGCGAGCACGCGCTCGAATTCAGCCATGTCGGGTATTCCGCCCAGGTGTTTGACGAAATTGAAGCGCACGCCGCGGAAACCCTGATCATGCAGAATTTCAAAATCGCGCTCGCTGAAATTATCGTCGGCATTGGCGACGCCGCGGTACTGCCCGCCACTCTGCGCTATCGCATCCACGATGACGCTATTGTCGCGCCCATGGCAGCTGGCGTTGACCAGTACCGCGCGCGTCAATCCCAGCGTCGACTGCAAGGCCTTGAAGCGCGACAGCGGCGCATCGGGAGGCGTGTAGGTGCGCTCGGGCGCATAGGCATAGCGCTCGGCGGGACCAAAAATATGGCAGTGCGCGTCGCAGGCTCCGGGCGGTGCCCGAAAGCCGGGCACGCGCGTATCGGGATCGGGGGCTTTGCAGGTGGGTGCGTCTGTCATGGTATTTCAATGCTATGTTAGCGGCCGCCCTATCGGCAAACAATCAATCGAGGAGTTCGCATGGCCGCACCTGGCGCTGCAGACACACTCCCACTGCGTACCGATTTCGCGCAGCTCATCGACGGCGAACTCATCGCCGGCACGCCTGGCCTCGATGTGATCAATCCGGCCACCGGCGCGGTGTTCGCGCGCGCACCGAAGGCCACGCGTGAGGATCTGGATCGCGCGGTCGCAGCCGCGCGCCGCGCATTTCCGGGCTGGCGCGAGAACTCGTTCGCACAGCGGCGCCTCCATATCGGCCGCCTGAGCGCGGCATTGCGTTCGCACCAGGAAAGCCTTGCAGAGTTGCTGACGCGCGAACAGGGCAAACCATTGTCACAGGCGCGCGACGAGATTGTACGCGCCGCTATCCAATCCGAGGGCATGGCGGCGATCTCGATTGAGAGTGAACTCATTCTCGACGATGCGCAGCGTCGCATCGAATTGCACTACCTGCCCCTGGGCGTAGTCGGCGTGATCACGCCGTGGAATGCGCCGATTAATCTCGCCGCCGGCCCCTTGACCATGGCGCTCTACACCGGCAATACCGTGGTCCTCAAGCCCTCGCCCTACACGCCTCTGTGCACACTCAAGCTCGGGGAGCTGCTGCGCGATATCTTTCCCGCCGGCGTGGTCAATATCCTCTCCGGTGGCGACGACTGCGGACAATGGATGAGCGCGCATCCCGGCATCGACAAGATTTCGTTCACCGGTTCGGTCGCGAGCGGCAAGAACGTCATGGCCAGCGCCGCCGGCACCCTCAAGCGCATCACACTCGAACTCGGCGGCAATGATGCGGCCATCGTCCTGGAGGACGTCGATCCAAAGGCGGTGGCAGCGAAGCTGTTCTTCGCCGCCTTCGTCAATAGCGGCCAGGTGTGCATGGCCATCAAGCGCATCTACGCGCACGAGCGCATCTACGACGCCCTGTGCGAGGCGCTGGCACACGAGGCGCGCATGGCCCGGGTCGGCGACGGCATGCATGCCGAGACCCAGTACGGTCCGATTCAGAACCGCGCGCAATATCAGCGCGTGCTGGGCATTCTCGCTGACAGCCGGCGCCGCGGCCGCGTCCTGGCCGGTGGCGATGTAGCGCAGGGGCCGGGCTACTTCATATCACCGGCCATCGTCACGGATCTGCCCGACGACGCCCGCCTGGTCACAGAAGAGCAGTTCGGTCCGCTGCTGCCGGTATTGCAATTCAGCGATGTCGAGGATGCGATACGCCGCGCCAACGACAGCCGCTATGGGCTCGCGGCCTCGGTCTGGAGCAGCGATATCGAACGCGCGACCGCTGTGGCGCTGCGTCTGGAAGTGGGCACCGCCTGGGTCAATCAACATCGCGCTACTGCCGCCAACGTGCCGTTCGGTGGCGCCAAGGAATCCGGCATCGGCCGCAACTATGCCGAACTCGGGCTGAAGGGCAATATGGAAGCGCGCGTCATCAGTGTGCTCAAGGGCTGAAGGCATCGACCCGCTCGAGCCAGGTGCGCAGCGCCGCATTGATGGCCGCCGGTTGCTCAAGCGGTGACATGTGACCGCAATGCGGCACGCAGGTGAAGTAACTGCCGGCGATGAGCTGCGCCATCTCATCGTGTTGCGCCGGATTGGACCACTGGTCCTGTTCGCCGCACAGCAGTAGCGTCGGGCAGCGTATGGCCGGCAGCACCGTGCTTGCGTCCGGCCGCTCGATCAGCGCCGTTATCTGCGCCGCAAATTGCGCCAGGCTGCGCCGCTCGAACATATCCAGGATGGTCTCGATCAGGGCGCGGTCCCGCAGGCGATCCGGATGCACCATGCCCCGCACCCAGCTCGCAGCCATAGCCCGAATACCCTCGCTCGTGGCCTGCTCGAGAAGTCGCGTGCGGCCCGCTACCTCGCGCTCGCCCGCCTCCCCGGCTGCCAACGGCCGAAATCCGGTGTCGAGCAGCGCCAGACCGCGCAGCCGCGCGCCGGCCAGTCGCGCAATCTCCAGCGCCACGCGCCCTCCCATGGAGTGGCCCACGACGGTGAGCGGGCCGGGCTCAAGCGCCAGAATCCGGGTGGCCATGCCCGCGAGTGAATCGACCGTCCCATGGTCGACAATCCGAAAGCCGATATCCCACTGGCTCAGCGCCTCGCACTGCGCCGCCCAGATTCGCTGATCGCACATCAGCCCGGGAATCAGAACCAGCACCGGTGGACTCATGCCGCGGCGTCAGGGAATGAATACCCAGTCGCGATCGATGACACCGGCGGCGCGCAGGTGGGCGATGATGCGTGCGGCGGCCGCCTCGGCAGTGGTACGCGCCGTATCGATGCGGATCTCGGGGCTCTCCGGAGGCTCATAGGGCGAATCAATGCCGGTGAAATCGCGCAATTGACCGGCGCGCGCCTTGCGGTAGAGACCCTTGGGATCGCGTTTCTCGGCGTCCGCGAGCGCGGTATCGACGAAGATTTCAAAGAATTCCCCCGCGCCCACCAGCGAGCGCGCGAGCGCGCGTTCGGCGCGATACGGTGAGATGAAGGACACCAGCACGATCAGCCCGGCGTCGACCATCAGCCGCGCGACCTCGGCCACACGGCGGATATTCTCGATGCGATCGACTTCGGTAAATCCCAGATCGCGATTCAGGCCGTGGCGCACATTGTCGCCGTCAAGCAGATATGTGTGCCGGCCCGAGGCCAGCAACTGTTTTTCCACCAGGTTGGCGATGGTCGACTTGCCGGCACCGGACAGGCCGGTCAACCACAGTACGCAGGCCTTCTGATTCTTCTGCGCCGCGCGGCTGCCCTTATCGACATCGAGCACCTGCCAGTGCAGATTCTCCGTCGGGCTGACCGCCGCATGCAGCATGCCCGCACCAACGGTATTGTTATTCAGGCGGTCGATCAGGATGAAACCGCCGGTATCGCGGTTGTCGGCGTAGGCGTCGAATGCCAGTGGCTGATCGAGACGCAATTGCACTCGTCCGATCTCGTTGAGTTCGAGCTGCCGGGCGGCAATGTGCTCGAGCGTATTGACGTTGATCTTGTGCTGCAGTCGCGCAATGTGCGCGCGCACGGTGCGGGTGCCGGACTTCAGCAGGTACTCCCGGCCGGTCAGCATTGGCTCGCCACCCATCCACACCACCGTGGCATCGAACTGCTCGCCCACTGAGGCCGGCGCCTCCGCCGAGGCCAGCAGATCTCCACGGCTGATGTCGATCTCGTCCTCGAACGTGAGCGTCACCGACTGGCCGGCGATCGCCTGCGGCCGGTCGCCCTCGGTAGTCACGATGCGGGCGACCCGGCTCGCAAGTCCCGCAGGCAGCACCCGTATCCGGTCTCCCACATTGACGCTGCCGCCGGCAATCAGGCCGGCGAAGCCGCGAAACTGGGCATCCGGTCGATTGACCCATTGCACCGGCATGCGAAACGGCTGCGCACTCAGCTGCTGCTCGACCGGCACGCGCTCGAGCTGCTGCAGCAACGTCGGTCCCCGATACCAGGGCATGTTCGCGGTCGGCTCGATGATGTTGTCACCGCGCAGAGCCGACACCGGTATCGCTACGATATCCACCAGGCCGATCTGAGCGGCGAACTCCCCATAGTCGCGCGCTATCTGAGTGAACACCGGCTCAGAGTAATCCACCAGATCCATCTTGTTGATGGCCAGAACGATGCGGCGAATGCCGAGCAGCGACACCAGGTAGCTGTGCCGGCGCGTCTGGGTCAATACCCCCTTGCGTGCGTCGATCAGAATCACCGCCAGATCGGCGGTGGACGCGCCCGTGACCATGTTGCGCGTGTACTGCTCGTGGCCCGGAGTGTCCGCGACGATGAACTTGCGCCGCTCGGTCGCGAAGAAGCGGTAGGCCACATCGATGGTGATGCCCTGCTCGCGCTCGGCCGCCAGCCCGTCGACCAGCAGCGCAAAATCGAGCTCATCGCCCTGGCTGCCATCGCGCCTGGAGTCGCTGGCCAGGGTCGCCAGCTGGTCGTCGAACAACGTGCGCGATTCGTACAGCAAGCGGCCGATCAGCGTGCTCTTGCCATCATCAACGCTACCGCAGGTTATGAAACGCAGCAGTTCCTTGTGAGCCTGCGCTTCAAGCCATACTTCGACATCGACGGCGGTCGGCGTCACTTGCACATCCATCAGAAGTAGCCTTCACGTTTTTTCTTTTCCATCGAGCCGGCAACATCGAAGTCGATTATGCGTCCCTGACGCTCGGAGGTGCGGGATGCCAGCATCTCCTCGATGATCCCCGGCAGGGTATCGGCCTCGCTCGGCATCGCGCCGGTCAGTGGATAGCAACCCAGGGTTCGAAAGCGCACCTTGCGCAGTCGCGGCTGCTCGCCCGGAGCAATCGGCATGCGTTCGTCATCGACCATGATCAGGGCCCCGTCGCGCTCGAGCACCAGTCGCTCACGCGCGAAATACAGCGGCACGATCGGTATCTGCTGTTGATGGATGTACTGCCAGATATCCAGCTCGGTCCAGTTGGACAGCG
>Ga0208849_1000910_pt1 | contig 23883 bp, 29 predicted proteins | sample NGESurdeep072012_10_FD_184470 | JGI IMG/M metagenome (GOLD analysis project Ga0208849, IMG submission 184470) | Arctic peat soil microbial communities from Barrow, Alaska - NGEE Surface sample 53-3 deep-072012 (SPAdes) | ecosystem: Environmental > Terrestrial > Soil > Wetlands > Peat ... | reverse complement strand
CGTCGATCATCCCAGAATCGTAGCCAATCCAGACCCGACGCGGAATCCCCTATCGAATGCAATCCCAACCCGAGTCGGTTATTCCTGCGAAACGCCTAAGTTGGCGCGATGACCGTTCAGATGAACATCGCCGAAGCCAAGGCCAAGCTTTCCGAACTCGTGTCCCGGGCCGAGGCCGGGGAGTTGGTGACCATAGCTCGGGACGGGAAGCCGGCCGTCACTCTCTCGCCCGCCTCGCCCCGCGATGACCAGCCCCGGCCCCTGGGCCTGTGGGATCATCTCGGTATCGACATCCCGAAGGCCTTTTCCTCGATCCCGATCCGGATATCGAATCTTGGCTACGGGGTTGGGCGGAGGAGCCGATCGCCCCGCCTGAATGAACATCCTTCTGGACACCCACGTTTTCGTCTGGGCGGTGGCCAAGTCGCGACTTCTGTCCGAACGGGCCGCCTCGATGATCCGCGACCCGGCCAACACCATCCAGGTGAGCGCGGTCAGCGCCTATGAGATCGAGTTCAAGCGCCGTCGTGATCCCGTGCTCGCGGGACTGCCCGGGGATCTGGACGAGGCGGTCAGAATCCACCGGTTCGAATGGCTGGCGCTGCGGGCCGATCACGCCATGGCGGCGGGGTGTCTGCCCCGACTTCACGGCGATCCCTTTGACCGCATGATCGCCGCCCAGGCGCTTGTCGAACGGGCGACCGTGCTTACGCGCGATCCGCTCGTCGCCGTCTATGGCGCGATCGTCGTCTGGTAGAGCCGGTACTACCGCGTCGGGACGGGGTGTTCGCCGCGATAGTCGTAGAAGCCGCGTCCAGCCTTGCGGCCGAGCCAGCCGGCCTCGACGTATTTCACCAGCAGGGGGCATGGCCGGTATTTGGAATCCGCCAGGCCATCATAGAGAACGTTCATGATCGAAAGGACGGTGTCCAGGCCGATGAAGTCGCCGAGCTCCAACGGCCCCATGGGATGGTTGGCGCCGAGCTTCATCGCGGTGTCGATGGCCTCGACGGTGCCGACCCCTTCGTAGAGGGTGTAGATCGCCTCGTTGATCATCGGCACCAGGACGCGGTTGACGATGAAGGCCGGGAAATCCTCGGCGTTGGCGGTCGTCTTGCCCAGGGACCTGGCGAAAGTGACGGCGACCTCATAGGTGCTGGCGTCGGTGGCGATGCCCCGGATGATCTCCACCAGCTTCATTCGCGGGGCCGGATTCATGAAGTGCAGGCCGATGAAGCGCTCCGGCCGATCGGTGGACGAGGCCAGGCGGGTGATCGAAATCGATGAGGTGTTGGAGGCCAGCAGGGTGTCCGCGCCCAGATGCGGGTGCAGGGCCTTGAAAATCTGCTTCTTGACTTCCTCGTTCTCGGTCGCCGCCTCGATCACCAGATCCACCGCCCCGAGTTCGCCGATCTCGGCCGCCGCCGTGATCCGCGCCATGGCCGGCGCCTTGTCGGCCGCCGCGACGATGCCGCGGGAGACCTGTCGCTCCATGTTCTGGTCGATCGTCAGCAGGCCTTCGGCGAGCCTCTCTGGCGAAATGTCGTTGAGCAGCACCTCGTAACCGGCGAGCGCGCATACATGTGCAATCCCGCCGCCCATCTGGCCGGCGCCGATCACCCCGACCGTCTTGATTTCAGCCATTCGAACCGCCTCGGGTCCTTCTGTTCACGACGTGTGACGGCTTCCTAACACGCCCGGCGGCCATCTCCACGCTTTTGCTGCAATGCAGCGAAAGGGCGACTAGAGACCCGCCGCCGAAAGCGCCCTCATCAGCTCTGGGATCGCAGTCTTGTAGTCGGCCACCAGCCCGTAGTCGGCGACCTGGAAGATAGGCGCGTCGGCGTCCTTGTTGATGGCCACGATCACCTTGGAGTCCTTCATCCCCGCCAGATGCTGGATGGCGCCGGAAATGCCCACCGCGATGTAGAGTTGCGGGGCCACCACTTTGCCGGTCTGACCGACTTGATAGTCGTTGGGCGCGTAGCCGGCATCGACGGCGGCCCGGGAAGCGCCCACGGCCGCGCCGAGCTTGTCGGCCAACGGCTCGATGACCCGGTGAAATTCCTCCGCCGAGCCCATCGCGCGGCCTCCGGAAACGACAATCTTGGCCGCCGCCAGCTCGGGCCGGTCGGACTTGACGATCTCGTCGGAAACAAACCGGGTCCCGGGCGCGCCGGGACCGGCGTCGATGGCCTCGATGCTCGCCGAGCCGCCTTCGGCCGCCGCTTTGAAGGCGGTGGCGCGAACGGTGATCACCTTCTTGGCGTCGGATGACTTCACCGTCTCCAGCGCATTGCCGGCGTAGATCGGTCGCACGAAAGTCGAGGCGTCGATGACCTCGACGATCTCGGAAATCGGGGCCACGTCCAGCTTGGCGGCCACCCGGGGCGTGAAGTTCTTGCCGACGGAGGTGGCCGGAACCAGCACCGCGTCATAGGCGCCCATCAAAGCCAGGACGCACCCGGCGACGGCCTCGGCGATCTGCTTGCCCAGGGCTTCGCTTTGCGCGGTAAGCACCTTGCGCACGCCGGCGATCCTGGCCGCCGCCGCGGCGACCGCGTCGATCCCCTGCCCGGCCACCAGCACATCGACATCGCCGGAGAGGGCCAGAGCGGCGGTCACCGTCTTGTTGGTGTTGTCCTTCAGAGTGACGTTGTCATGGTCGGCGACGACGAGGACGGCCATGGTCAGAGCACTCCGGCTTCGGTCTTCAGCTTGGTGACCAGCTCGGCGGCGGATTCCAGCTTGACCCCGGCCACCCGCCTGGCGGGCTCGGTCACCTTGAGCACCTCAAGATGGCCCGGCCCGGCCCCGCCGTAGTCATCGACGGTCTTGATGTCGATGGTCTTCTTCTTGGCCTTCATGATGTTGGGCAGCGAGGCGTAGCGCGGTTCGTTGAGGCGCAGATCGGCGGTGACCACGGCCGGCAGGTCCAGTTCGAGCGTCTGCAGCCCGCCATCAACCTCGCGGGTGACGCGGACGGTGTCGGCCGCCAGCTCGACCTTGAAGGCGAAGGTCGCCTGCGGCCAGTCGAGCAGGGCCGAGAGCATCTGGCCGACGGCGTTGTTGTCGCCGTCGATGGCCTGTTTTCCCATCAGGATCAGTCTGGGCTGCTCGGCCAGGGCCACGGCCTTCAGCAGCTTGGCCACCTCCAGCGGTTCCGGATCGGCGTCGGTCTGGATCAGGATGCCGCGGTCGGCGCCCATGGCCAGGGCCGTGCGGATCGTCTCCTGGGCCTGGATCGGGCCGATGGAGACCGCCACGATCTCCTCGACGAGGCCCTTTTCCTTGAGGCGGACGGACTCCTCGACCGCGATCTCGCAGAACGGATTCATCGACATCTTGACGTTGGCCAGATCGACGCCGGTCTGGTCGGACCTGACGCGCGCCTTGACGTTGGAATCGATCGCCCGCTTGACCGGCACCAGAACCTTCATCGCCCTCACCATTCGCCCACGCGGCAGAGGGCAATAGCGCTCCCGGGCGCGCAATGCAAAGTCATGCGCCGGGGCTTAGCCTCGCCGTTCCCGCCTGCTAGAAGCCGCCGCCATGACCCGCTGGTTCACCGCCGCGCAGCTGACCACGCTCGCCCTCTTCGTCGCCGCCGTGCTGGCGACATTCGCCTACGAGATGATCTGGGTCTGGCCGGCCCGGCGCTGCGAGGCGCGTGGCGACTGGTGGGACGCGCGGGGCCTGGAGTGTGACACGCCGATCCCCATCGCCCGCCTGACCGCCCGGGGTCTGCGCTTTGGCCCGGCGTCGGCGGATGTCCAGGATCAGCGGGTCGCGCCCGGCGCCCACAGCACATCGTCGCGCCCCTGACCGTTGGCCAAGCGCGCGGCGACGAACAGCAGATCGGAGAGCCGGTTGAGGTAGCGCAGCGCCTCGGCGTGAGCGCCGTCGGCCCGCGTCCCGCGCTCGGCCTCGACGAACGCCACCGCCGCGCGCTCGGCGCGCCGACACACGGTCCGGGCCAGATGCAGGCTCGCCGACGCGGCCGATCCACCCGGCAGGACGAAGGAAGTGAGCGGCGAGAGTTCGGCGTTCATGCCGTCGATTTCCGTCTCGAGTCGCGCGATCTGGACGGCGACGATTCGCAGCGCCCGCGGACCTTTTCCCCGCTCGGGCGTGGCCAGGTCCGCGCCGAGGTCGAAGAGGTCGTTCTGGACGCGGGCCAGGATCGCATCGAGCCTGCCGTCCGATTCGGTGTGCAGGCGGGCCATGCCGATGGCGCTGTTGGTCTCATCGACGCCGCCGTAGGCCTCGACCCGGAGGCTCGCCTTGCTGACCGTCTCGCCCGTGGAGAGCCGGGTTTCGCCGCCGTCGCCGGCGCGGGTGTAGATCCTGTTGAGGATGACCATGCGGACGCCGGTCAGCGGGCGTGACCGCGCCAGACGAAGGCGGCGACGATGATCAGGATGGCGCAGAACTGGAGCAGCACGCGAAGACGCATCAGCTTGTTGGACCACGACCGCGCGAAATCTCCCCCGCGAAACAAGGAATAGATTCCCAGGCCCAGCGTAATGACCACGGCGGCCAGGGCGACGGGCAGGAGAATGTCGAAGACGTCGTGCATGACGCTCGCAGACTAGTCGTCCGACGCCGCGCCGCAAAGGCCATTGCCTCCGAAAGCATCCAGCGCGCCTATGGCCGGGCCATCGCCACGGAGAGAGAGCCATGATCGTCGTCCACCACCTGAACAATTCACGCTCGCAGCGCATCCTCTGGCTCCTGGAGGAGCTTTCCCTTCCCTACGAGATCAGGTTCTACCAGCGCGACCCCGTCACCAATCTGGCCCCGCCGGAACTCAAGGCGGTCCATCCGCTGGGAAAGTCGCCGGTGATCACCGACGGCGCGGTGACCATCGCCGAGTCCGGCGCGATCATCGACTATATCCTGCGCAAATACGGCGCCGGCCGCTTGGCCCCGGACGCGGACGCGGCGGACTACGAAGCCTATCTTGAATGGCTTCACTATGCCGAGGGCTCCGCCATGCTGCCCTTGATGCTGCTGCTCTACACCATGCGCCTGGGCGAGGCCGCCGCGCCGCTGAAGGACCGCATCGATGGCGAGATCGCCAATCACCTCGGCTATGTCAACCGCGCGCTGTCGGGACGCCTCTATCTCCTCGGCAAGACGTTCACCGGCGCGGATGTCCAGATGAGCTTCGTGGGCGAGGTGGCGCGCGCCTTTGGCCGGCTCGGGGACTTCCCCGACATCGCCGCCTGGGTAGAACGCCTGCACGCCCGCACCGCTTTCAAGGCCGCGCTCGAAAGGGGCGGCGCCTATAATCTGGCATGATCGCCCGCCTCATCTCGCGATGAGGCGATAGTGACACAGTTGTCGCAATTCGGTGTCTGCCGCACTGTCCGAGACTGGACAGTCATTCGCGCGGCGTGCGAGCCTTTACGAAAGGCGGCGCATGGCCGTCACCGGGGGGTTTCGCCTTTGTTACACCCGGGCTCGCCGCGAAGCGAGCCGGAGGAGGATGATAGTCGCCCGGTGCGCGCCGACAAGGCCGCGCCGCGTGCGTGTCGAAACTCGAACACATGCCCGGCTCCGCCGGACCGGGCGCTGGAAACACAGACGGGGGATACCGAGACATGAGAACTCTGCTTGCGGGCGCGAGCCTGTTGCCGCTGCTCGCCATCGGCGGATTCGCCCACGCCGCCGACGCTCCGGCCGCCGATACCTCCGCCGGCTCGGCGGTGAGCGAAGTGATCGTCACCGGCACCCGCCAGACCGGCATCAGGGCCGCCGACAGCGCCGCCCCGATCCAGATCGTCGGCGCCCAGGCGCTGACCCACGTCGGGCCGCCCGACCTGATGCAGGCCCTGTCGCAGAGCCTGCCTTCGTTCAACGCCGCCGGCTACGGCGCCGACACCGCCCAACTCACCCTGTCGGCGGCCCTGCGCGGCCTCAGTCCCAACGACACGCTGGTGCTGGTCAACGGCAAGCGGCGCCACGGCACCGGCAACCTGGCGGTCGATAGCGGCAGCCCCTACACCGGCTCGGCCAGCGCCGACCTCAGCTTCATTCCCGTCGCCGCCATCGATCACGTCGAGGTGCTCCAGGACGGCGCGGCGGCGCAGTACGGCTCCGACGCCATCGCCGGGGTGGTCAACATCATCCTCAAGAACGCCGACCACGGCGGCACGATCACGGCCACCGGCGGCGAATACTACGATGGCGGCGGCGCCACCGGCGCCTGGTCGGCCAACCTCGGCCTGCCCATCGGTCCCAAGGGCTTCATCAATCTCACCGCCGAGGAAAAGTACCACGCCTTCAGCCACGAGGGTGGTTGCGACGCGCGGTTCTACACCACCAGCTGCACGCTTCTGCCCTCGCTCGATGCGAATGGATTCGCCAACGCCACCGACATCGCGGGCATACCCCACGCCACCGACGCCCCCCGGGTCAACCACATCTACGGCGACCCGACCTACAACATCTACGATGGCTTCTATAACGCCGGCTACGATCTCACCGACAGCATCCAGCTCTACTCCTTCGGCAGCTACGGCCACCGCATCGCCCAGGGCTTCGAGAACAATCGCAAACCCAGCATCATCCTGGGCCCGAATTCGCTCGGCGTGACACAGGTCCCCTTCCCCAACGGCTTCAACCCCAAGGAAGCCCTGAACGAAGACGACTATTCGGCCACGGCGGGCATCAAGGGCGCCGCCGCCGGCTGGAACTGGGATCTCTCGACCACCTATGGCCGCGACAAGGACAACATCTCTACCCTCGACACGGCCAACCCGGGTCTATGGGCGATCCTGCAATTGGCCTCGCCGACCCCGATCACCCCGCAGACCAGCTTCTACGACGGCTCGTTCACCAACTCGGAGTGGACCAGCAACCTCGACATCAGCCGGAACTTCGGCGTCGGCCTGGCGTCGCCCCTCAGCGTCGCCTTCGGCGGCGAGGCGCGCAAGAACACCTTCACCATCAGCAACGGCGATCCCAACGCGGTACTGGACGGCGGTTCGCAGGCTTTCCCCGGCTTCGCGCCCAGCGACGCGGGCTCGCACTCGCGCACCAACTACGCAGGCTATGTGGATCTGGCGGTCGATCCGATCACCGGTCTGCATGTGGATCTGGCCGGGCGCTACGAGCACTACAGCGACTTCGGCAACACCACCGTGGGCAAGCTAACCGCGCGTTACGATTTCAATCCGATGTTCGCCATCCGCGGCACGGTCAGCACCGGTTTCCGCGCCCCGACCCTGGCCGAGGAGTATTATTCCGCCACCAACGTCGGCCCGACCTTCGCCTATGTGCAGCTCTCGCCCAACTCCCCGGACGCCGCGTCCATTGGTTTCACGCCCCTGAAGCCAGAGAAGTCCGACAACTACAGCGTCGGCTTCGTCGCCCACCCGGCGGAACGGCTGCAGCTCACCATCGACGCCTATGAGATCGACATCCGCGATCGCATCATCAACAGCAATCCACTCCTGGCGGTCAGCGGCGGTATTATTTCCCAAAACCTCTTGAATGCGATCCAGCACCATACCAACGGCGACATTCCACCTGCCGTGACTTATGTCGGCCTGCAGATTTTCAGCAATGGCGCCAACACACGCACGCGTGGCGCCGAGGCGACCGCCACCTACGCCTCCGATTTCGGCGACATGGGCCATGTCGATTGGAGCGCCGGCTTCAACTACAATCAAACCACCGTGACCAAGCTCAATCCCCTGCCGGCGCAGACCTTTGTCGCCGGCGTCAACACCGTGCTCCTCGGCCCCAACGCCCTCAGCGCCCTGACCACCGGCACGCCGAGGGAAAAGCTGGTGCTGGGCGCCTTCTGGACCCTGGGAAAATGGAGCGTCAATCTGCGCGACACCATCTACGGTCCGAGTTCCGAAATTGTCAGCGTCAATGGCACCGGCAACATCACCGCCACCCACCCCGGCGCGGAGCAGAGGATTCCGGTCACCAGCATCACCGACCTCGACCTCGCCTATAAGCTCACGCCGACGCTCAAGCTCGCGGTCGGGGCCAACAACCTGTTCGACCACCGGCCCCCTGGCGTGCCCAATGTGATCAGCGGCGGCCGGCCGGTGCCCGCCGACGGCAATCACGTCTATGGCGAACCCGCCCAGTTCTCGCCGTTCGGCATCGATGGCGGCTACTACTACGGACGGATCACCTACACCTTCTAGCCATGGCGCGGGCGGGCCGGGACGCTTCCAGCACGCCCGTCGCTTCGCGGCTGTGGCCACGGCGCCCCCGCGCGGGATAGACTGTTCGTCCTGATGCTCACGAGCCGGCTCGCAACCTGGGACGACCTGCCCTCTCTCGGGGCGTTGATGGGGTTGGCGATCGGCGATCTTCAGCGCGGGTTTCTCGACGAGGCGCAGATCGCCGCCAGCCGGGCGGTCATGGGCCTCGACACCCAGCTGGTGGCCGACCGGACCTATTTCCGCATTGAGGCCGACGGTATCCTGGCCGGCTGCGGCGGCTGGAGCCGGCGCGCGACGCTCTACGGCGGCGACCACAGCATCGCATTGCGCGACGCCTCCCTGCTCGATCCGGCAAGGGACGCGGCGCGGGTGCGGGCTATGTACACCCACCCCACCTTCGCGCGCCGGGGCGTCGGCAGGCTGATCCTTGGGCTTTGCGAGGCGGCGGCCGCGGCCGAGGGCTTCGGGCGCGTGGAACTGATGGCCACCCTTTCAGGAGAGCCGCTGTACAAGGCCTGCGGCTATCTCGAGATCGAACGCACCGCCGCCGCGTCCGCGGACGGCGTTCGAGTGCCGCTGGTCCGCATGGGCAAGCCATTGTGAAAACACCGCTCAGCCTGAGCGAAGCGATCAATGGCGCCGCGGCGCTGCTGGCCAGCGAACCCGCCCGAGCTCAAGGCCAGGCCGAGGCGATTCTCAAAGGCGCGCCCGACGATCCGCGCGCCCTGCTCATTCTCGCCTCGGCCCACAGGCGCCAGGGGGCCGCTCGGTCGGCGCATGCTTTGCTGGCGCCGCTTGCCAAAGCCTGGCCGCGCGCCGCGCGCACCCAATACGAGCTGGGTCTCGTCCTGGGTATGCTTGGCGATACCGTGGGGGCCATCGCCGGCCTGCGACTGGCGGTCGGCCTCGATCATGACCTGTCCGATGCCTGGCGAGCGCTCGGCGACCTGCTTTTCGCGACCGGCGATGTGACCGGCGCGGAGAGCGCCTACGCTGAACATGACCGCGGTGCGATCGAGGATCCGGCCCTTCGCCCGGCCGCCGACGACCTGTTCAACGGAAGACTTATCGAGGCCGAGACGCGGCTCATGGCGCATCTTCGCGTCCATCCCGCCGACTTGAACGCCGCGCATCTGTTGGCCGAAGCGTTCCTGCGCCAGGAGCGGATGGATGAGGCGGAAACGTTGTTCGCCTATGTTCTCGATCATGAACCCGGTCAAAACGCCACCCGCTTCAACTACGCTCGGGCCCTGTTCAGGCGTCAGGCCGCTGCGGAAGCGCTTGATCAGATGCAGCGCCTGTTGGCGGTCGATCCGAGCAACTCCGCATACCGCAACCTGACGGCAGGCTGCCTCGCCCTCGCCGGACGGCACGACGAAGCGTTGGTTCTCTATGAGGGCCTTCTGGCGGATTTCCCGAACGACCCGAGAATTTGGTTGAACCGGGGGCACGCCTTGCGCACGGTTCGTCGGCTCGATGACGCCGTCGCCGTCTATCGACGCGCCATCGAACTCTCGCCTCAGTTCGGGGAGGCCTATTCGAGCCTCGCCGACCTCAAAACGGCGCCACTGACGGCCCGCGACGAAGCCGCCATGATGGCGCAGCTCGGGCGCGGGGACATCGAGGAGAAGGACAGGCTTCACCTCCACTACGCCCTGGGCAAGGCGCTTGAGGATCGCGGCGCGCACGAGGGCGCGTTCGCCCACTACGACCGGGGCGCCAAGCTCCGTCGCCAGCGCCTGGTGTACGACGCGGACGCCGCCACCGCGTTGATGGCACGGCACAAGACGTTGTTCAGCCGAGCGTTCTTTGAAGCGAGGCGGGAGGGTGGATCGACCTCCGACGCGCCGATCTTCATCGTCGGTCTGCCGCGGTCCGGCTCGACCTTGATCGAACAGATTCTCGCCAGCCACTCCGCCGTCGAAGGCACCATGGAACTGCCCGACATCGGGGTCATCGCAGGAAGTCTGCGCGGTGCAAAGACGCCGGGCCTGCCCGCCCGTCGCTACCCCGAAGCCGCCGCCGACCTCGACGCCAACGCCCGGAGGGTGTGGGGAAACCGTTACCTTGAGCGCACCGCCATTCACCGAACGTTGGGGCGTCGCTTCTTCATCGATAAGATGCCCAATAATTTCCAGAATATCGGACTGATCCAGCTGATCCTGCCGGCGGCGAAGATCATCGACGCGCGCCGCCATCCCATGGCCGCCTGCTTCTCGACCTTCAAACAGCACTTCGCCCAGGGACAGACGTTCTCCTATGATCTGACCGACCTCGGCCGCTACTATCGCGACTACGTCGAACTGATGGCCCATTTCGACGGGGTTCTGCCCGGGCGCGTCCACCGGGTGATCTACGAGGACATGGTCGAGGACACCGAAGGTGAGATCCGCCGGCTGCTCGACCACTGCGGCCTTCCGTTCGAGGCGTCCTGCCTGAAGTTCCATGAGAACGACCGGGCGGTTCGGACCGTGAGCTCCGAACAGGTCCGGCGGCCGATCTTCCGCGACGGCCTGGAGCAGTGGCGTCGTTACGAGGCCTGGCTTGGGTCCCTGGAGCGGGCGCTGGGGCCGGCGCTGGAGACCTGGCGCGGGACGAAACTCACATCTCCTCCGGCCAGCCGTCGAGAAAGTCGAACACCGCCGCCTTGAACAGGGCGTGGGGAATGGCCGAGAAGTGATCGCAGGCCGGCAGGCTCACCGCCCTGCCCCCGGGGATGGCGTCGGCCAGGGTCTGGGGATCGCCGGCGATTTCGTCGCGGGCGCCGGCGATCACCACCACCGGCATGGCCAGACGAGCGAGCTCGCCCGCCGAGACGCCGGCGCCGCTTCCTTCGCCGCACGCGGCCAGAGCCAGCCGGTCCTCACCCTGATTGTCGGCGAACTGGCGAAACCCTCGCAGGATGGGATCGGTGATCGCCGCGACATCGTCGGTCCGCATCGCTTGAGACAGGGTCATCGTGGACGGCGGGAGCGTCTCCTGGCCGAACAGGCGCCCGCCGACGCCGCCGAGGATCAGGTTGGCGATCCGGCCCGGCTCCTCTATCGCCGCCGCCATCGCGAGGTGCGCGCCGAGGGAATAGCCCATCAGCTCGATTCTCCCGAGCCTCAGGTGGTCCATCAGCGACAGGATGTCGCCGGACATTTCGGCTCTGCGATAGGCGGCGGGATCGTGCGGCTTGTCGCTCATCCCGTGGCCCCGCAGATCGGGCGCGACAACGCGGTAGCCGCGGCGCTCGAACGCCGCGTACCAGCCCAGCCGCTTCCAGTTCTCCGCCCGGTTGGTGGCGAAGCCGTGGACCAGGAGAACGGTCCCGCTCAGTTTCCCCGCCGGCCGGATGTCGTCATAGGCGAGCCGCAGCCCGCCCGATCGAAAGCTCGCCATGCGATCAAGGATAGACGCCTCGGCGCTCTTGAGCAAAGCGGCGCTGGCGCCGTATTCGAAGCGGCATGAGCGAAGAGGTGTTCATCGGCGGCTGGACTCGCGCCAAGCTGCGCGAACGCAGCCAGACCGAGCGTTTCGCGGTCTGGAAGCGCGCCCGCGCCCTCCACTCCGCCGAGGGCAACCATCTGGCGCGGGCGATCGAACGCCTCGGGCTGCCCTACGCCGAGCCCGAGCCGCTATCGGAGCACGCCGCCCTGATGGTCAGGATGCGCGAGGTGATGGCCAGCCCGGCGGCAAGGTCGGCGGCCCTTGAGGCGACGCTCGACGGCCTTCCGGCCATGGCCGGAATCGACACCCTGCTGCATCAGACCCTCGGCGAGGACTACCGCCTCGACCCCGCCGCCGTTCCCACCGCCCAGACCCTGGTCGCCGAACTGATGAGGTCTCTGGGCTGGGCCGACGCCGGACGCAAGGATCTGCCGCGCCGCAACGTCGCGCGATCGGGGGTGTTCTGGAAGCGGCCGGGTTGACGCGCCGTAACGCGTTACGGTATCTCTTACCCTATGTGGAGGTCTCGATGGCGGAACCCGCGGAACGGATGAAAACGATGCGCGCTCGCCGTCGCGCCCAGGGCGCGCGCGAGTTGAGGCTGGTCGTGCCGGATGCTCGTTCGGAAACGGTTCGGCGGCGGGTGGCGGCGCAAGTCTCGGCGCTGAACCCGGAAAGCGAACGCGAAGCCCTGCGCTGGATCGAAGGCGTGTCCGAATTCGACGCCGATGCGGCGCGGTGACATCGTCACCGTCGCCGTCGGCGGCGACTACGGAAAGCCCAGACCCGCGGTGATCGTACAGACCGACGCGATTCCCGAAATCCATGCGTCGGTGATCATCTGCCAGATGACTTCCGACATATCGGCCGCCGCCGACTTTCGCGTCCGCATCGAGCCGAGCCCCGAAAACGGACTGCGGGTTCAATCCCAGATCATGGCCGACAAGCCCGTGACCATCAGAACCGCGAGGCTGGGAACCAGGATCGGCCGATTGACCCCGCCCGAAGTCGCCAGCCTCGATGCCGCGCTCGCTTTCGTCCTGGGGTTGGCTGACTGAGGCCTCGGCGGCGGCGGACGCCTCCCTCCCCTTCATGGGGAGGGTCGGCCGAAGGCCGGGGTGGGGCCGTCTCGATCACCACCATTTTCAGACGCGACCCGCACTTCCCCACCCGGATCGCTGCGCGGTCGTCCCTCCCCATGAAGGGGAGGGAAGAATTCGCGCGCAGTTCTACGCTTCGGCTGTCGCCGGCTCTTTCTTGGTCAGGTCCTCGCCGGTGGCCTGATCGACGATCTTCATGGAAAGGCGCGTCTTGCCGCGGTCGTCGAAGCCGAGGAGCTTGACCTTCACCATCTGGCCCTCATGCAGGACGTCGGAGACCCTCTTCACGTGCTGGTTGGCGATCTGGCTGACGTGAACCAGGCCGTCCTTGGCCCCGAAGAAGTTCACGAAGACGCCGAAATCGACCACCTTGACCACCTTGCCGTCGTAGATCTGACCGACTTCCGGCTCCGAAGTGATCGAGCGGATCCAATCGATGGCGGCCTTGATCTTGGCCCCGTCGCTGGCCGAAACCTTGACCATGCCCTCGTCGTTGACATCGACCTTGGCGCCGGTGGTGGCGACGATCTCGCGGATCATCTTGCCGCCGGTGCCGATCACTTCGCGGATCTTGTCGGTGGGGATGGTGATGGTTTCGATCTTGGGGGCATACTCGCCGACGTCCGGCCTGGCGCCGTCGATGGCCTTGGCCATTTCTCCGAGGATGTGCAGACGGCCATCCTTGGCCTGGGCCAGGGCCTGCTTCATGATCGCCTCGGTGATGCCGGGGATCTTGATGTCCATCTGCAGCGAGGTGATGCCGTCGGCGGTGCCGGCGACCTTGAAGTCCATGTCGCCCAGGTGATCCTCGTCGCCGAGGATGTCGGAGAGCACGGCGAAGCCGTCCTTTTCCAGGATCAGGCCCATGGCGATGCCGCTGACCGGCTTCTTCAGGGGAACGCCGGCGTCCATCAGGGCGAGGGAGCCGCCGCACACCGAGGCCATCGACGAGGAGCCGTTGGACTCGGTGATCTCCGAGACCAGGCGCACGGTGTAGGGGAAGTCCTCCTTGGCCGGCAGCATCGGCCGGATGGCGCGCCAGGCGAGCTTGCCGTGGCCGATTTCCCGGCGGCCGGGGGCGTTCATGCGACCGGTCTCGCCCACCGAATACGGCGGGAAGTTGTAGTGCAGCAGGAAGGCCTCCTTGTAGGTGCCTTCCAGGGCGTCGATGAACTGCTCGTCGTCGCCGGTCCCCAGGGTGGCGACCACCAGGGCCTGGGTTTCGCCCCGGGTGAACAGGGCCGAGCCATGGGTGCGCGGCAGGACCGAGACTTCCGCGACGATCGGTCGGACGGTGCTCACCGAGCGCCCGTCGATGCGCCTGCCGGTTTCCAGGATGCCGCGGCGGACGATGTCGGCTTCGCAGGCCTTGAAGACGCCGCCGAGCTTGGCCGCGTCGAGACCAGCTGGATTCTCGTCGGATCGGCCGAGCGTCTTGATGACATGGGCCTTGGCGGCCATGACCGCGTCGTGCCGGGCGCCCTTGGCGGTGATCGCGTAGGCCGCCTTGAGGTCGCCGCCGACCAGCCCCGCCACCTGGCTCTGCAGCGCGTCCTGATCTTCCGGCGTGAAGTCGAACGGCTCCTTGGCCGAGTGTTCAGCCAGTTCGATGATCGCCTGGATCACCGGCTGGAAGCCGCGATGGGCGAACATCACGCCGCCCAGGACCTCGTCTTCGTTCAGTTCCTGGATTTCGGATTCGACCATCATCACCGCGTCGTCGGTGCCGGCGACCACCAGATCGAGGCGGTTGGCGGCATCCTTGACCTGCTCGAGGGTCGGATTGAGGACGTATTCGCCGCCGATGAAGCCGACCCGCGCGGCCCCGATCGGACCCATGAACGGTACCCCCGAAAGGGTCAGGGCGGCGGAGGCCGCGACCATGGCCACGACGTCGGGGTCGTTCTCCAGGTCATGCGACAGGACGGTGATGATGACCTGGGTCTCGTGTTTGAAACCCTTGACGAACAGGGGCCGGATAGGGCGGTCGATCAGGCGGGAGACCAGGGTCTCCTTTTCCGAGGGACGGCCCTCGCGCTTGAAGAAGCCGCCCGGGATCTTGCCGGCGGCGAAGGTCTTTTCCTGGTAGTTGACGGTCAGCGGGAAGAAGTCGAGGCCGGGCTTGGGGGTCTTGTCGAAGACCACCGCCGCCAGGACCGTGGTCTCGCCGTAGGTGGCGAGCACCGCGCCGTCGGCCTGACGGGCCATGCGGCCGGTCTCCAGGGTCAGCTTGCGGCCGGCCCAGTCGAGGGATTTGCGTCGAATGTCGAACATTTTGGTTTCAGTCTTCTTTCTGGAATCCCCACGGGCGAATTCCCGGCGGGGTGATTTGGAGCGCGGGCTTCCAGCCCGCCCTTCGGCTCTTGGAGATGCGGGCTGGAAGCCCGCGCTCCGAGACTTCTAACGTCGCAGGCCGAGCGTCCCGATCAGCGCCTGATAACGGTCCTCGTGGGTGGTCTTCAGGTGATCGAGCAGCGAGCGGCGCTGCGAAACCATGTTGAGCAGGCCCCGGCGCGAGTGGTGGTCCTTCTTGTGGGTCTTGAAGTGTTCGGTGAGGTTGGCGATCCGTTCCGAGAGGATCGCCACCTGCACCTCGGCCGATCCGGTGTCGCCTTCGGAACGGGCGTGGGTTTTGATCAGTTCGGTCTTGCGCGTCGCGACTATCGACATCGGGGGGGTCTTTCCGCTCAGGGGAGGTTGAAGACACGGGTGGGATTGAGCCTTCCCGCCCGCATCTCGCAGAGCGCCACGATCCTGCCGCCCTGACGGGTCGAAACGGTGCGGGAGGCGGAAAGCCTCGCCCTCAAGGTCTCGACCTGCCGGGGGAGCAGAACGATCGATCGTCCCTGCGTCAGCCTGAAGGCGTCTTCGATGGTCACGGCCAGCTCCGGGATGTCGTCCAGGGCGGTCTCGACCGGAAGCAAGGCCTCCAGAGGCGCGCCCCTATCGCACAAAACTTCGAGGTTTTCCAGCCCAATCGCCCGCGCCTCGGTGAAGGCGCCCACGCGGGTGCGGCGCAAGGCGCTGACGTGACCGTGGGCGCCGAGCGCCGACGCCAGGTCGCGGGCAAGGGCGCGGACGTAGGTTCCCTTGCCGCAATCGATCTCGACGGTGAGATGATCGGCGTCCGCGGCGCCCACCACCCGCGCCTCGTGGATCGTGACCCGGCGCGGCGCAAGGTCCAGGGCGACGCCGCCGCGCGCCAGATCGTAGGCCCGATGGCCGTTTACGCGGACGGCCGAGAAGGCGGGCGGAATCTGCTCGATGTCGCCGACGAAATCGGCCAGCGCGACCGCCGCCGCCGCCGGGGTCGGCCGCGCGGCCGACGTCCCGGTGACCGCCCCTTCCCGGTCGTGGCTCGCCGTCGAGATCCCCCAGGCGATGGTGAAGCGGTAGGATTTGTCGGCATCGACGAGGAATGGCACCGTCTTGGTTGCTTCGCCGAGCGCGATCGGCAGAATCCCGGTGGCCAGCGGATCGAGGGTGCCGGCGTGGCCAGCCTTCTGGGCGTTGAAGGCGCGCCGGACCCGGCCCACGGCCTGGGTCGAGCCCAGCGCCAGCGGCTTGTCCAGGCACACCCAGCCCGACACCGCCTCGCCCTTGCGGCGCCGGGGCATGCTAATCGCCGGCCTCGTCGCCGGCTTCGATGTCCTTGCGGACGCGGGGATCGCCGAGAAGTCGGCCGATGTGGTCGGCCGTATCGAAGCTCTCGTCGTGAACGAACTTCAGGCTCGGCGTGAAGCGCATGTCGATGGCGTGGCCCAGCCGCCCCCGCAGAAACCGCGAGGCCCGATTCAGGCCCGCCACCACGCTCTCGGCGTTGAGACCCCCCAGCGGCTCGACGAAGCAGACCGCGTGCTTGAGGTCTGGACTGACCTTCACCTCGCTGAGCGTCACCGAAACCTCCGCGAGGGCGTGGTCTTTCACATCGCCCTCGCGCAGGATCTCGATCAGGGCGTGGCGCACCAGTTCGCCGGCGCGCAACTGGCGCTGCGAGGGGCCGGCGCGCGGCTTGCGGCCATGGGCGGAAGGGCGGGGCATGTGAACTCACGGCGCGCGAGGACCCAAGCCTCGGCAAGCGAAGGGCGCGCTTCTATTCGAGGCCGCCCCTGGTGTCCAGCGACGCCCTCCCTTGCCACCGGGGCGATCGGGCGACAAAAAAGCGCGAGTTGCGTGATGGGCGAAGGCAAGAGATCAACGCGAACCGCACGAACGGCGCGAACCAGACGACGAACTCGATCTCGTTCGTGGCGTTGGTGCGGTTCGTGGTCAAGATCCTCACGTCGCGGGAGCGTCCCTGGCCATCAGTTCGGCAACCGCCTTCGCCCCGGCCTCGCCCGTCGCCGTCAAGGCCGCCGCCAGGCGCCGTCGTTCGCTCTCCGGCTTGTTTTGCGAAAGCTTGGCGACACCCTCGAACCGCTCGATGGTCATTTCGTAGCCGACGATGGCCCCGAGCATCGCCTCGAACCGGTCCGGGTCCATCTTGGCCCGGGTCCACGGGGGTTTGGGGGCGAGCCGGGCTTCGAAATGCGCCGCCAGATCGTCCAGCAGGCGCCGGGTCTCTCCCGCGTCCATGATCCGGGTGGGGCCTTCGATCTCCGCCGACATATAGTTCCAGGTCGGCACCTGGTCGGCCAGGGCGTACCAGTCGGGGCTGATATAGGCGTCGGCCCCGGTGATCACCGCCAGGACCCGCGGCGATGCCTCGATCGCCGGACAGGCGCGGTTGTCGCGCGACAGGTGAAATCGAAGGCGCCCCCCGCTCAGCAGCACGGGCGCATGGACCACTATCGGCGGCTCGGCCCCGGCGACGATGACCGCCAGGCCGCGCTCGGCGACCAGATCGGCGAGGCGGCCCAGGTCCGCCTCATGGAAGATGCCCCCCGGATGCATGATCGGCCGGCCGAGGCGCGAAACGCCTCGGGTCCCTCTCGCCGCTAGTGGGAGGGCTTGGAATCGTCGGCGGTGTCGGTGACCGCGTGCCCGGCCGAGGAGACATCCTTGCCGGCGCCAGCGACGGTGTTGCAGGCCGCGGCGGCCAGGCTGGCGGCGACGATGGCCAGAACGATGAACTTGCGCATGGGCGTTGATCTCCGGGGTTCGATTGCGGACAGAAACTGTCGTTCGAGCCAACACGCGGGAGGGTAACAAGGTTCCCTCAAGCGAGCGTGGCCGTTTCCGGTGCGTCCGGGGTCGGAAAGGTCAGCCGGGCGGTCAGGCCGCCGCCGGGATTGGCGCTGAAGGCGACCTCGCCGCGAAGCTGCCGGGCGAAGGCGGTCATCAGAGTGCGCCCGACGCCTTCTCCCACCCGCGCCGCCGTCCCGGCCGCGCCGGTGTCGCTGATCGCCAGTTCCGCCATGGGTCCGTGAACCGTGAACGCCACCCTGAGGACGCCGCCGGCCTCGCCCAGCCCATGCTTGCGGGCGTTGGTGATCGCCTCGACCGCGAACAGGGCCAGCGGGGCCAGCCGGTCGGGATCGATGATCAGGGGGTCGATGGCCAGTTCGGTGCGGATCAATCCGCCCTTGCCGGTTTCCGACATGACCAATTGGCTGATCAGCTCATCCAGGAAGTCGTGGAGATCCACCCGCTTCAGATCGGGTCCCTGGTAAAGGGCCCGATAGACCAGCGCCAGCGCGGTGATCCGCTGGCGGGTGTCGGACATCGCCGCCCGCGCCGCCGGATCGGTGAGCGCGCGCTGCTGCATGTTGAGAAGAGAGGAGATCACCTGCAGGTTGTTCTTCACCCGATGGTGGATTTCCCGCATCAGTTCGTCCTTCTGGACCAGCGAGTCCTTCAGCGCGGCGTCCCTGGCGGCGATGGTCTCGGCCATGGCGTCAAGGGCGTGGGCGAGATCACGGATCTCCGGCGGGGCGCTCTCGGCCTTGATGGGATGGACGGTGAATCGGCCCCGGCCATAGATCGCCGCGATGCGCTGGAGATAGGCGATCCAGCGCACCACCCCCCGTTCGGCGACGATCCACACCGCCGCCAGGGCCAGAAGGAAGGCCAGGATCGGCAGGGCCACCGCCGAAACCGGGTTGACCAGGGCCCAGAACACCACGCCGTGCGCGGGCGCCGAGAGCAGGACATAGACATCCTGGCCCACCAGGGGCGCCGAGGAATAGACCCGGAGCGCCCCGGTTAGGTCGTTTTCGCGCCACAGGCTCGGTCCCTCGCGCGCCGATCCCGCCAGGCGCCCGGCGAGGCTGACGGGAAACGCCGCCGCCGAAGTCGTCGACAGATAACGGCCCTCGGCGTCGGTGAGCGCCACCTCGGCGCCCGCGGGAATCGAGCGGTCCGCCTTGACCGGGCGCAGGCTGGCCAGGGTGATCACCGCCGCCAGCACGCCTTCGAACTGGCCGGCCGCGGTCTCCGCCCGCACCCCGGCGATCAGCGCCGGCTCGGCGGCGTAGGCGACGCCCGGTTCGCTGGTCACGGTCATCGGCGCGCCGGCCGCCAGGGCGCGGAACCATGGACGCTCGCGGCGGCCCGGATCGGCCGGGACGGTGGCCGCCGAGCACGCCACCCGTCCGCTTTCACTCAATCGGATGAGGTTCGCGTAGCCGGGAATCTCGTCCTTGATCTGGGCCAGGCGTTGCGCGCATTCCAGGCCCGCCGAGCTCGGCGCCAGGGTCTGCAGCAGCACCTCCGCGGCCCCGATCCTGGCCCTGGCGGTGGCCGCGCTGCGCTCGGCGGCGGCGACCAGATTGGCCCGGTCGTCGAGCGCCTGTCGGCGAAAGCCGAGCGCCGTCTGGACGGCGCTGAGCAGCAGGATCGGCAGCAGGGCCACCGCCAGGGCGAGCCCCAGTCGCACGCGGATGGTCGTCGCCCGGCGCCGCGCGGCTCGGACGAGGCGGTTCACCGTGCGCCGCTCAAGCGCTCCGCGTGAGCCAGGATCGATCCCATCGCCTCGCCGGCCGCCGCGCCGTCACGGTCATAGGCGCCGCGTGCGAGGATGGACTGCAGGGCGCGCCGCGCCCGGCTGACGCGACTTTTCACCGTGCCCACCGCGCAGCCGCAGATATCGGCCGCCTCCTCGTAGGCGAACCCCCCGGCGCCGACCAGCACCAGGGCCTCGCGCTGTTCCGACGGCAGCATGCCCAGGCCCAGGCGAAGTTCGTCCAGCGCCACCGGCGCGGCGGGATCGTCGATGGCCACCAGGGTGCGCTCGGCGGCCTCCTGGTCCAGCTGGCTCTGTCGCCACGAACGCCGCTTCTCGGAATAGAATTGGTTGCGCAGTATCATGAAGGTCCAGGCCTTCATGTTCGTGCCCATCTCGAAGCTCGCCCGCGCGTCCCAGGCCTTCATCATCGCGTCCTGGGCCAGATCGTCGGCGGCGGTGGGATCGCCGGTGAGGGTCCGCGCGAAGGCCCGCAGGTGCGGGATCAGGGCCACCATTTCCCGCTTGAACGCCGCGTCTCGGGCGGGATCGGCGACGCGCGCGGTTTCCCGGTCGATGCTCACTCCTCGCTCTCCGCCGGACGCTCATCGGCCCGGCGCAGGATGTCGAGGAATTCGTCCGGCACCGGCTCATTGACGACCTCGTCGAACATCAGCCGAAGTTTTACGCCAATAGCCTGCTGGCGGAGCCGCGCCTCCTCAAGCGCGGCCGGCCTCTTGATCGGCTGTTTCATCGTCGCCTGGTCACTCATCACTCTGCCGACGCGCAAGGCGCCGGGCGCCCCCTTCCTGCACTCTTTGATTCGCCTGCCGCAACGCGCTTCGGCGAGAACGGTTCCGAATGCTCCCCGCGCGCCCTTCGGAAGGCCTTTTTCGGGAACCCGGGGCGACCGGCGGCGTTGCCGGTGCGTCGGACGCCGGAGGCGGATTTTCGCGCGCCTTGGGTTTGCCCACTTATTGGTCTAACGGGAGGGATCATGAGTCTTCTGACCAGGCTTGCGCCGCATCTGCCCTACATCCGCCGCTACGCGAGGGCTCTCACCGGGGACCAGACCACCGGCGACCACTACGTCCGCGTGGCGCTGGAGGTCCTGGCGGCCGGCGAACGCGCGCTCGACCCCTCGCTCTCGCCGAGGGTCGCGCTCTATCAGGTGTTCCACGCCATCTGGTGCACCTCCGGCGCCCGCCTCGAGCCTCGTCCCGAGGGCCACGCCGGCGCCGGCAACCCCGATCAGCGCCTGATGCGCATCGCCCCGCGCTCCCGCCAGGCCTTTCTGCTCACCGCCCTCGAAGGCTTCACGCCTTCCGAAGCCGCGCAGATTCTCGCCTGTGACTTCGCCGAGGTGGAATTGCTGATCTCCGACGCCCAGCGGGAGATCGACGCGGAACTGGCCACCGAAGTCTTGATCATCGAGGACGAGCCGGTGATCGCCGCCGACATCGAGGCCCTGGTCAAGGAGCTGGGCCACACCGTCACCAACATCGCCGCCACGCGCGAGGAGGCCAGCCAGGCCGTGGGCCGCGCCACCCCGGGCCTGGTCCTGGCCGACATCCAGCTCGCCGACGGTTCCTCCGGCATCGACGCGGTCAAGGACATTCTCGCTCACCTCGACGTGCCGGTGATCTTCATCACCGCCTTCCCCGAGCGCCTGCTCACCGGAGAACGTCCGGAGCCGACGTTCCTGATCACCAAGCCGTTCCAGCCGGAGACGGTCAAGGCGGCGATCGGCCAGGCCCTGTTCTTCCATCCCCGGAAATCGAAACAGGCCGCCTGAAAAGGAAACCGGTGGCGGCCCGCTTTCAGCCGCCCGTGGGCGGCGGATTCGGCGGCGCCGGGGTGTGGAAGGCGGCGGCGTCGGCGGGCGTCGCGGCCGAGCGCTTTCCGGCCCGCGACAGGCCCCCGGACATCCACGCCCAGGCGGCCACCACCACCACCGCGCCGAGCACCACCGAGACGATCAGGACCCAGATCATGTGGGGGCTTCGAGCGCCCTGTCGCGCGCGGGTGGCGGCGACATCGGGCGGTCGGGGCGTTCCGGTCATGGCGCTCTCTCCGCGGGTCGGCTTCGATATCGAAACGCCGCCACGCCACCGGGCGTTCCTTGCGACCCCGACCCGACCGGGTCGGCCATCGGCTACCCCCGTGGCCGGACGCTCTTGGGCGCGACGTGGAATTCGACCACCGCGCGCCGGCGCAGGGGCCTGGCCTGGCCCGAGCGCGTCTCGGCGCCGGCGTCTCCCGCCGCGTGTTCGTGGAACTCCAGGCCGGTGAAGCCGCGGCGGGACAAGGCCCGCGTCACCGCCCGGGCGCGCCGTTTGGAAAGGCCGAGATTCTCGTCCGCCGAGCCGGGCGCGTCGGCGAGGCCGGTGACATTGATCCCGGTGACATCGCAGCCGTCGGTGTGGCCGTGGGCGGCGGCGATGAGTTGGGAAGCCTCGCGCGTCACCACCGCCGAACCCGGCTCGAAATAGATCGGCACGGTGAAGTCGGCGCAGTTGGAAACCGCCTGGACGATCGGACCCTGGTAGCGGGGTCCGGTTCGCCGCCCCCCCGCGCAGGCGGCGAGACCGGCGATGGCCACCAGAAGCGCGGCCCGCCGCCATTTCACGGTGATGTTCATTTCACGCTCCCCGAAGCTTCGGCCGGCGCCCATTGAACAACATAGTCGGGGAGCGCGATACCTCGTAAAGCGGCAGCGCCGGGGAACCGACGGATCGGCGCGCCGTTCTTGCAAAGCGCCACCATGAGGAAGAAGTCGATGTCGGTGAGAACATGGTTCAGCAGGCGCGCCGATCCACCCGATCGCGGGGTCGATGCGCCAGGCGGGGTCGAAGCCTACCGCGAAGGCCGCCGCGATGAACGCGCCCGCGTCGATCGTGACGGCGATGCCTCCCCGCGCGCGACCAAGGCCGACCTCGACGCCGCCTATGATCGCGGGCGTCTGGAAGGGCGACGCCGCCATCGCGGGTCGCCGATTCTGGGCCTGATCGCCCTGATCCTGGTCGTGGTCGGGGCCGTGATCATCTATCTGGCGGTGCGCAACGGCTCATTCACCAAGGGCGGCGAGGTCGTCGATAGCAACGTCGCGGCGGCGGCCGCGAAGGTCCAGGCTCCCCTCCGCGGCGCCGCCGACAAGGCCGGCAATGCCCTCCAGAACGCCGGCGAGAACCTCAAGGATCGCGCCGGATCCGGCCAGCCCTGAGGGTGGCGGAAGAGATCGCGCCGCCGGGGGCGCCCGGGCGGGTTCGCTTCGCCCATCTGTCGGACATCCACTTCGGCGGCGAGAACGTCGCGGCGGTCGCCGCCGCCGCCGACTGGCTGGCCGGCCAGGCGCTCGATCTCATCGTCGTCACCGGCGACGTCACCGCCTTCGGCGCGGCGGAGGAATTTCGCCGCGCCGCCGCCTGGACCGCGGGCCTGACCGCGCCGCTGCTGGTCACTCCCGGCAACCACGACACGCCGTGGTTCGGGCTGTTCGAGCGGCTGGCCGCCCCCTTCGCCCGCTACGAACGCGCCTTCGGGCCGGCCCGCGAAGCCGCCTGGTCCGGCCAGGGCCTGCGGGTGGTGACCATGAACACCGCGCGCGGCGCCCAATGGCGATGGAACTGGTCGAAAGGCGCCGTCGGCGCCGGTCAGGCCGACCGGGCGGTGGCGGCCCTGGCCGATCACGCGCCGGGCGACTTGCGGGTCGTCGCCTGCCATCATCCGCTGGTCGAGATGATCGGCGGGCCGATGACCGCCCGGGTCCGCGGCGGCGAGAGGGCGGCCCGCCGCCTGTGCGAGGGCGGGGCGGATCTGGTTCTCACCGGCCACATCCACGCGCCGTTCGCCATGGCCTATCCCTATGCCGACGGCCACGCCCACGCCGTCGGCGCCGGCACCCTCTCGATCCGCGAGCGCGGCGTCCCGGCGGGCTTCAATCTCATCGAGGCCGACGCCGAAAGCATCCTGGTCACCGCCCAGGCCTGGACCGGCTCCCACTTCGACCCCTGGCGCACCTGGTCCCTGCCGAGACGGCCGCGATAGCGCACCGGAAAGGCGCCGCCGACCGGAGCGCGGGCTTCCGGCCCATTGGCGCTAAGTTAGGACTGCCGAGGGCGCGCTCACTTCTCCTGGGCCAGGTGATGCACACACCTTTGATCAGATCTCCTTTAGCTCCTCCACCGTAGGGGGAGATCCTATGAGCGGGCGGTTTAGGCCTTGACGGAAGTTGGGGTGACGGGCGGCCTGCGGGCTAGGTTCGGTGATTGGCTCC
>Ga0208849_1000909_pt1 | contig 23910 bp, 22 predicted proteins | sample NGESurdeep072012_10_FD_184470 | JGI IMG/M metagenome (GOLD analysis project Ga0208849, IMG submission 184470) | Arctic peat soil microbial communities from Barrow, Alaska - NGEE Surface sample 53-3 deep-072012 (SPAdes) | ecosystem: Environmental > Terrestrial > Soil > Wetlands > Peat ... | reverse complement strand
TAAATTTTCTTTGGCAAAAAAGTTGGTAGTTTTTATAACGCTGGTTTTAGACCAAATATCTTTTAGCTGGTTTTGCAGTTGCGGGCTTACGGATAGCTGGTTAAAAATTTGGCTCTGGGTTTGGTTCTGCTGTTGCTGCTTGCCGCTTTTTTTCTGTGGGCACGATCGCGAATTCACTTCGACTTCCATCTCTTCGCCGCGCAGGTTGCCCTCGCCGATTGGCGCAAGATCGCCATCGCTGCCGCCTTCATCTACATTGCGTTCGCGTTCCGCGCAGTGCGCTGGGCGCTGCTGATGCGGCACAACAAAAAAGTTCCGCTCTTCTCGCTCCTGGGAACCCAGCTCATGGGTTTCACTGCCATCGCGCTCATAGGCCGTGTCGCCGATCCTGTTCGCCCCTACCTGGTAGCCAGGAAGACCGGCGAGCCACTGAGTTCACAGATTGCGGTCTATATTGTCGAGCGCTTGTTGGACGCCGGTTCAATGGCGTTGATTTTTTCCATTGCCATGATCTGGGTTCCAAGCGACCAGATCCTGAATGCGACCGCGCGCACCGGTGCGCTTGCTCATCTGGCGCCAAACCATCCCCTTCTGGCGGTGTTCGTGGCTCGATACGGAGGTCTCGTCCTCACACTGCTCGGCACGTTGTTTCTTTTTGCCGTGCGCCTGGCGGGCAACAGTGTAGCCACATTATTTGAGCGCAGCCTCGGATTGATTTCTCAAAATCTCGGCCGCGCCGCAGCGGACAAGATTCGAATGTTCCACGCCGGCCTTGACACCATGCGTTCCAAGTCCGACTTCGCGTCGGTGGCCGCGCTCTCCATCACCATGTGGGCCATCATCGCCGCGGCATATTTTGAAACCTGCAGCGCCTTTGTCGCCAGCCCGCAGTTGGCTTCGGTTACCCCGGCACAGTGCGTTCTGCTCATGGTTGCCAGCGGAACCGCCAGCATCATTCAGCTTCCCGTTATCGGATGGTTTTCTCAAATCGGACTTGTCGCCGTGGCGCTCACCGCCATCTTCCACGCCAATGCGGAGGCTGCCACCGCCTGTGCCGCCACAATTCTGGTTGCAACATTTCTCAGCGTCGTGCCAGTGGGCCTGATATGGGCCCATATCGATCACGTAAGCCTGCGCAAGGTCACAGTCGAGAGCGAGCACGCCGGGGAAGAGCTGGCCGCAAAAGAGGAAACCGGCGCGGCACCTTAGTGGCGGACTGTCACCCGCCCTCCGGGGCTCAGTTTACGTCGCGCAAAAATATTCCCGCGCTCCTCGCCGGACGAGAAGATAGGCAATCAGCACAAACATTACGCTGTGAATCAGAAGCCCATTCATCAAATGAAGCGCGCTAATGACGACATGCGCGGCCATCCACGCCAGCGCCAGCCATCTTGCCCAGTTCCGGCCACGCAGCATGAACGCTCCAGCAACAATCGCCACAGCGCCCAGAACAGTAATCCACACGACCTCGTTCAGCATGAGTCTGTGTGTTCTGAAATCCACGTAGTGCGCAGCGGTGCTGACCACGCCCACAACGATATAAAGCCAGCTGAGAATCGTAATCGATATCGGACGTTTCTTTGCCTCGTCAGTTGCCACTCAACTGTCTCCTGTTGCGCATTTACTTCAATTCAGTTCGGGGAGTTGTAGCGGCTGCCCGCTGCGCAGTACCGCTCACCGTTCGAGAATACTGAATCGTCGCCGGCCCCACCGCGCCGCCCGTCATCACCATGCTCATCGCTTGCTCCATGGTCAGGTCTGTCTCAATCACCCGGTCCACCGGAAGTATCTGCAGAAAAGCCGACGTGGGATTGATGGCGTTCGGCACCAGCACTGCTGCCAGCGGCTGCCCAGTTCCGGTGTCGGTCATCGTACGCGTCAGAAATCCAATGCTCTTTTGACCAGTGATCGGGAAATCGATCAGCACTACGCGCTGGCCCGCGTCCTTCTTTGACATCATCGTGTCCAGCAGTTGCCGCACCGATGTGTAGACCTTGGCCACGAAGGGAAGGCGTTCCAGAATCGACTCAAACAGCCCGAATGCCTGCCGGCCGACAACCAGCGAAGTAATCCGCCCCACGACATAAAGCACAACCAGCGTGAGCAAAATGGCCAGCACCGGCTGAATCCATGGATGGCGGGACCACGCGTCAGGAAGATAAACCGCCAGCAAATGCACAGCGGGCAATCCCGCTTTAGCCAGCTCGTCCAGCAGAAAGCTGAAGATCAGGTAAGTAACGAAAAGCGGGCCGACGGTGATGATGCCGGCCAGAATACTTCGCTGCACGCTTCGCAGCGCGCGGGTCGCATGTGCCTTCACTCGACTGTCCTCGTTTCGAGCATAGTTTCGAACATAGTTTCGAGCATACGCCGGCCTGCATTCGGCGCGGGATTGCTCGGGCCGTGCAAAATGACAGTTCCAAACCGACGCCAAATGAGCTATATATGATGACTGCCTCATGTGAAGGCAGAAGGATGCCTATGAACGAACCCGAACCCGCCCACGTAAATTCCATTGACCGGGAAGACATGCCTGACCGGGAACGCAGGTCTGATTGGGAGCGCGTGTCTGATCGGGAACGCATTTCCGACCGGTTGCACATCCCCGACCGGCAACGCGTGTCCGACGGCGAGCCCTTTTCTCCCAGATCCGCCGGCCAGTCGTCACGAGTTATTGGTTCGCCGTTGCCCATGGGATCCGGTAGGCTTCCCGGCGGCCGTCCCGGCCCAGGGAGCGGCGTTCAATCCAACCCTCCCGGCCGCGCGCTTCCGGCATCAACGAGTCCAGCATCAAACGGTCGTGGCTCAACGAATCCCGCATCAACGAGTCCAGTTTCAAGGGGTGCGGGATCAACGAGTGCCGAAGAACCTTCCGGCGTGCAGCGCGCAATGAATGCATTTCGCACAGTGATGCCCGTGGTGCAACGCCTGCTGCCGTTGCTCGAAGGAAACGTTCTCACGGCAATCTCCAATGTGCTCACGCCGCGTCCGCAAGCGCCTCCGCCCGCGCCCAAGATCGATCTGGCGCCAATCGAGAACGGCCTGACCGAGCTTCAGACGCAGCATCGCGGCCTGCGCGATCAGGTCGTCGAGCAGAATGCCACGCTCAAGCGCGTTGAAGATCAATTAGAATTCGTCCGCGAGGCCACCGACCGCAACACTCTGGAACAGCAGGAGCTTCTGGAGGATTTGAAGCTCTTCAGCCGCAAGGTCAAGATATTCGCCGCAATCGGAATCGGAATGCTGGTGATCGGTATTGTTCTCAACCTGCTTCTGTTCCTGCACATTCAGCGCGTTCTGCCATAAGGCGCACGCTACAACTCCAGCACAGTGTCCTCAATAGCCAGCCTGACATTACCGTCAGACTTTGCCAGTCGCCGCACCGCTTCGGGCTTGTCCACCTTGGCTCTTAGCATTACCAGCGCCACCGGCACGCTGCGCCCGGCGCTTTTGATCGTATCCACTGCGGTCGCCCGGTCAATATTGCAAGCCGACATCAGAATGCGAATTCCGCGCTCCACCAGCTTGGAGTTCTGCATGTGCACGTTCACCATCAGGTTCTCGTACACATAACCCAGCCGGGTCATTGCGCCCGTCGTAATCATGTTCAGGATCATCTTTTGCGCGGTGCCGGCCTTCATGCGCGTGGATCCAGAAACCACTTCGGGCCCGACATCGGCCACGACCACAATGTCTGCTGCTGCCGACAACGGCGATCCCTGATTGCAGGTCACAGCGGCGGTGTGCGCTCCGCGGGCGCGGGCATAAGCCACAGCCGCTACTACATAAGGAGTGCGACCCGAGGCCGAAACGCCGACCACCACATCTTTGCGCGTAGGTCGCCGGCGAGCAATATCCCGCTGGCCCAGCTCTTCGGAGTCTTCATTTACTTCGACTGCCGACGCTAGCGCTTTCGGGCCGCCAGCCATGATGTATTGCACTTGACCCGGCGCGCTTGAATAAGTAGGAGGACACTCCGATGAATCCAGCGCCGCAATCCGCCCGCTGGAACCGGCGCCAACATAAATCAGCCGACCGCCATCGCGCAAGCTTCGCGCCACCTGGTCGATCACTTGGGCAATTTCGGGGATGGCTTTCTTTACCGCCGCCGCAATCTTCGCATCCTCATGGTTGATGATGCGCGCAATCTCCAGCGCGGATTTTGTGTCGAGTCCCTGAGAAGCCTCGTTCTGGCTCTCGGTGGTTAGTTGCTGAAGCAGGTCGGCCTGGTCGTTATTGTTGTCCCTTGTTCGGGAGCCGGCCATTTCCTGCAACGTTGTGATCGGTAACATCGAGTATGACCCCAGTATTGATTGTATCTATAAAACCGCGCAAGCCCGTACACAAATTTAGTCAGGCCGAAGCCGCTTCAGTAACCGCCAGGCCTTACTTTTGGAGGGCTTCGCGGACTGCGTCGTGAAAGGCCGGCCTTACCTCGCGGATCATCTGATTCTTTCGATTGGGCCAGGTGCGATTGGTTAGCAGGACTATAGCAACACCGGCTTCCAAATCGATCCATAATGAACAACCGCTGAAGCCGAGGTGCCCAACCGAATGGGCCGAAAAAAGCTTCCCCGCGGACGAATTCGCCGACGGCGTATCCCACCCCAATGCACGTGAGCTGCCCTCCGGCGGTTGTCGCTGGGCGAATTGTTTCAGCACGTCCGGATCGGACAAATAGCGTCCTCCACACGGTACATTGCCCGCATTTGTGCCTGGGTTTTTGGCGCCGGTGCTTGTGCCCGTGCTTGTATTGATAACTGCATACGCAAACCTCAAAAGATCCGCAATATTGGAGAACAGCCCCGCGTGTCCGGCCACGCCCCCCATCAACCAAGCGTTCTCATCCTGCACCTCGCCCTGAATCAGGCGATGACGGAACCATGTGTCCTCTTCGGTTGGCGGAATCGACCTCCGCAGCGCCGGGGCAGGGCAGAATCCAGTCGCGTCCATCCCCAGTGGGCCAAAGACCTCACGCCCGACCCACGAATCCAGGGGCTCGCGCATCCTGACTTCCAGCGCTTTGCCGAGCAGGATGAATCCCGGATCGGAATACTCAGCCCGCGCCCCCGGTTCAGCCTCCAGCGGCAACTCCAGACAAGCCTGAAAAAGCGCTGCCGGCGTTTTCGCCTCGCAAAACAGCTCAACGTACCCCGGCAAGCCCGAATTGTGCGCCAGCAAATGTCTCAGCGTTACCCGGCGTGCCGGATCTCCGCTAATGCGACCGGCAAGAAATCCGGGTAGCAATTCGCCGAGCGGCGTTTCAAGGGCTATCTCCCCCCGCTGAACCAGCAACATCGCCGCAGCCGTTGTGGCCACCACCTTGGTGATGCTGGCCAAGTCGTATACCGTTTCCGCAGTCACCAACGGCGACTCCGGATCGTACGTGAATCGCCCCAGAACGTCCTTGACGACTACTTCTCCTCCCGCATCGCCTCGCGCCAGCACGCCAAATGCGCACCCGGGGAACGCCCGGTTCACGATCGCCTCTTCCAGAACGCGATACGCCGCTCCGAAGCGTCCGGATTCCCGGCCACGAGCTAAGTTGGAAGATTGGGCTGGCGATTGCATCGCTATCTCGCATAGTAACCCGCACACAGCCTTCCAACCGCGAACCAGACACTTTTCATTCGCGGGCAGGGCAGAAGAGGCTATCCTTGTCTGCGGGAGTTTCGTCTATCCATCAGGGTGCAGGTCAGCCGCGAATATCAGCGGCGAAAATAAGGAGTGCGGCATGTCCTCGGCGCGTAAACTGCGTTCGACAGCAATTCCGGTGAACGGTGCCGCCGCGGGCCGGCTTTTAGCGGGCCTGGTCTTAGCGGGCCTCGTCTCTGCGAGTCCGGCCGTCTGCTTTGCTCAAACCCCAGCCTCACCTCAACCAGCTGCCAGCGCACCCGCACCGTCTGCTTCGCAACCTGCCAGCCCAGCAGCCTCAAACTCGCCGGCTGTAACTCCTGCATCTCCGGTCACAGCCACGCAACCCGCCGCTCCAGATGCTGCGCCACCTGCCACACCCGACACGCAGCCAGTCAGCCTCACAGCCACCACCCCCGCGAAGAAGATTTACACCGTGCCCGCCGGAACCAAGGTTTTGCTGGAGCTGCGCAGCGCCGTCGATACCAAGACTGCCAAGCCCGGTGACGGCGTTTACCTCTCGTCAACCTTTCCAGTCGTCGTCGGCAACCGTGTCATGATCCCCAACGGCGTCTACGTGCAGGGCACCGTCGACCGCGTGCAGCGCGGCGGTCTCCGGGCCAAAGCGCAACTCGACATGCACTTCACCTCCATCATCTTCCCTAACGGCACGGTGGTTGAGATTCCGGGCGTCGTCGACAGCGTGCCCGGCTCAAGAGATCAAAAGGTGGTGAACGGTGGCGAGGGAACCATCCAGCAGAACGGCGACAAGGGCCGCAACGCCGGCAAGACAGCCGAAATCGCCCTGCCAACCGGTGGAGGGGTGGGCACAATAGGCGGCGCCGCCTCAGGTCATCCCATTGAGGGTGGTCTCGCCGGACTTGGCGCCGGACTCGCCACAGTGGGCATCGTTTCGCTCTTCACGCGCAATGCCGATCTCTTCATTCCCCGCGGCACGCAGGTCGAAATGGTTCTGCAACGCCCCCTGTTGCTTGAAGAAGCGAATCTTTCAGTTGGCTCCGATCCTGGAACCGCACCCGAACTGGTTCCGGCAGCCAGTCAGCCAAGACCGATAACGAGCCATCGCCCGCGCATCATGTGCCCGCCCGGAAGCCTCGGCTGCGAATGAGGCAAGGGGCTCAGCCGCGCTCCGCCCGCCTGGGCGCGGAATTAGCCCCAGATTGCAGACTCGGATCCCAGACTCGGATTCCTTCTAGTTCGTATCCCTGAATGAGTATTGATTGCGCGGTATCCAGCGCAGCTAAGGTAGCCGCCGCTATGTCGCCCAATCGTTGCCGAACAGGTTAGGAAACAGGAATCACGATTGGCCGCGCAACACGCCATTCCTTGCCGCCCAGCTTGAACATTGCAGGCTTCACGGCGTCCGGCATTCTGTTCAGGGCAGTCTGTACCGAGGCCGGTGCATGCACCTTCGCCAGCGGCTTTGCACTTGAGAAGTGCACATCGACGGCATTCGTAACGGAATCGGTTGCAGGTTGGCCGATATGGGCAGCCAACAGGGCAGCGTTGGCTTGAATTGCGTCGCTCGATGCGGCGACAGTCTCATTGGGCGCATTCACCAGCGCCAGCGTGAAACCAGTAGCCGCGCCCGCAGACACGCCGATAGCGACGCCAATGAAGGACAATATAAACCGCGAGAGCCAAAATGGCGAGGACGCCGAAAGCCTCGATCCTGATACGAAGGCATCTTGGCGGGATTCGCTGTGGGAAGCCGTAGTCCTCCGTGGGAGTGAGCTATTAAAGGATTTTCGGTGGGGTCCGGGTACCGCAGTCATTGAACTATTTCCGCAGGTACCCATCAATGCCCCTAAAGGGTCATTACTAAATTGTTATGCGCTGTTGTCCGCAAGGACAGCTCGCCGCCGCAATCGCCACGATCGCAGGGTGCCCGCGGCGCATGTTCGCGTTCCACCCTCCAGCGACAGCGTTGTGCTTTCCCTTTTGGTTCGTATCCTTTACTTCACGGATGCGACGCAAGTGCAAGACGGCGCGGTTACGAGTATTCTTGATTCAAATGCATACCGGTTTTATTCCCAATCAAGATCCCGATTCCGGCACCGCCTCCGAGCCCACCGCAACAGAGCAGTCAGCTAAACCCTCGCCAGCCCTGGCGCAGCCGTGCCCCGCACCGGAATCTGCCGGCATCCTGCTCTGGATTCGCGATCTGGTCATCTCTGGCGTGGCTGCGGCGCTCATCATTCTTTTTCTCTATCAGCCAGTGCGCGTCGAGGGCACCAGCATGTTGCCGCGCCTTGAAGACAGCGACCGGCTTTTTATCAACAAATTCGTCTATCACGTCTCGGCCATTGACCGCGGCGATGTGGTGGTCTTTCACTATCCGCGCGACCCCGCAAAGAGCTATATCAAGCGCGTAATCGCATTGCCCGGCGACGATCTCCGCGTCGATCAGGGACACGTTTACGTAAACGGCAAGCTCCTCAGCGAGTCTTACGTCCCGCCCGAGTATCAGGACACTCGTTCCGTGGCCGAAATGACGCTCCCGCCGAATCAGTACTATATGATGGGCGATCATCGCTCCATCTCCTCCGACAGCCGCGACTTCGGTCCCGTCGAACGCTCTCTAATCTACGGCAAGGCCGTCTTCGTCTACTGGCCCACCCGCGATGCCGGCGTAGTCCACTAGAAATCACAGCCGAGCGCCTAACCGGAATTCCACGCCATCGAGTCCTCCTTCGCCGGGCAGCCGACCCGTGTTCGCAGTGGAAAACCGGACAAGATTAGTCCCAATAAACCTGCTAAAATCGATTGAATCCACTCCTCGGAGAGGCAATGCAGGCCATACTCGCGCTCGAAGACGGGCGCATCTTCCGCGGCCACGGCCATGGACACCTGGGCGAATGCCAGGGCGAAGTCGTTTTTAATACCTCCCTCACCGGCTACCAGGAAATTGCCACCGACCCCTCCTACGCCGGCCAGATCGTCGTCCTCACCAACCCACAAATCGGCAACTACGGCACCAATCGCGCCGACAATGAGGCTGCGCGGCCCTATATCGAGGGCCTGATCGTCCGCGAATTTTCCGCGATCAGCTCCAACTGGCGCTCCGAGCAGGTCACCGACGAATACATGGAGCGCTACGCCGTTCCAGTCCTCGCCGAAATCGACACGCGCGCCCTCGTTCGCCATCTGCGCGAGCGCGGCGTCATGCGCGGCGTCATCTCCACAACTGAGCTGAACACTGACGTGCTCGTTGCCAAGGCGAGAAGCATTCGCAAAATGGATGGCACCGATCTGGCCAAAGTCGTTTCAACCAAAACCAGCTACCAGTTCGACGCCTCCGATCCGCGCAACCAGACGGGGGAGCTACTGCTGTCCGAGGGGTTCATCCACGGGCCTCAGGGCGAGAAGAAAATCCTGAATGTAGTAGCTTATGATTTCGGCATTAAGCAAAACATTCTGCGCATGTTAACGCGCGACGGATGCCGTGTTACGGTTGTCCCTGCCGAGACTTCCGCCGAAGACGTGCTGGCGCTAAAGCCTGACGGCGTCTTCCTCTCGAACGGCCCCGGCGATCCCGAGCCGGTCGACTATGCCGTCCGTGCTATCCGGAATATGCTGGGGCGCGTGCCTGTCTTTGGCATCTGTCTGGGCCACCAGCTCTGCGGCCTGGCTCTCGGCGGTCGCACCTACAAGCTCAAGTTCGGCCACCACGGCGGCAATCATCCCGTGCGCCACAACGCAACAGGAAAAATCGAAATCACCGCCCACAACCATAACTTCGCCGTCGATCCCGATTCCATCAACGCCAACGAGGTCGAGCTGACCCACGTCGATCTGAACGACCAGACGCTCGAAGGGCTGCGCCACAAAACGCTGCCGCTCTTCAGCGTGCAATACCACCCTGAAGCCGCTCCCGGCCCTCACGATTCGCATTACTTGTTCCGCGATTTTCGCCAGATGATGGAGGAGTGGAAGGGATGAAAAGTAGGGAAGTTTTGAAAGGGCACGACTTCAGTCGCGCCACCAATAAGCGCAACAGACCACAGCGGGGCTTTCGGCTCCGCTGTTTTTTGGACGGCGAATTTGCGTCGGTCTTGCGATCAGAATTTTTGAAGGGGCCGGACTTTAGGTGAAGGGTACGGGCTTTAGCCCGTACATTAAGTCAGCAGTAAAAGCGGGGCTTTAGCCCCTGAGGGAATAGGATGCGACCAACCAGAGAGACAACGCGGAACAACGACGCTGCTTACTTCGTCTCCACTCAGATGGCAGGCCGCAAACCTTTCTTTCGCCATGTGCGCTGGGCGCGCTTAATGCTTGACGTTTTGAGACATTATGACGGAACCGGTTACGCACTCCACGCCTTTGTCATCATGCCAGATCACCTGCATCTGCTCATCACTCCATCCGAGTCGGTTGAAAAATCTGTTCAACTGTTCAAAGGCGGCTTCTCCTTCCGGGCCAAACGAGAGCTGGAATGGAACGGAGAAATCTGGCAGTCAGGATTTACCGATCACCGAATTCGAGATGAAGAGGATTGGAAGAGGCACCTGGAGTACATTCAGACAAATCCCATCGAGGCTCGGCTCTGTGAGGATTCGATTCCTTACGAATTCATCGGGCTGCCTAGCATTGAATTCCCTCGGAGGCTAAAGCCCGAGAGCATTGGCGACCGTGACGTACGGGCTGAAGCCCGTACCCTTCAAACCCGACACACACCATAGCTAGGAAACAAGTCAAACAAATGCCACGCAGAAATGACATTCAGAAGATCCTCGTAATCGGCTCCGGCCCCATCGTCATCGGCCAATCCGCCGAGTTCGACTACTCCGGCACGCAGGCCTGCAAAGCCCTCAAGCAGGAGGGCTACGAAGTCGTGCTGGTCAACTCGAACCCGGCCACCATCATGACCGATCCCGAGCTGGCCGACCGCACCTACATCGAGCCGCTGACTCACGAATATGTAGAAGAAATCATCCGCATTGAGTCCGAAATGCTCGCAGCGAATCCGAACTCCGGCAAGTTCGCTCTGCTTCCGACCGTCGGCGGCCAGACTGCACTCAATCTCGCCGTCGATCTCGCCGACACCGGCGTTCTCGATCGCTATAACGTCGAGCTGATCGGCGCCAAGCTCGAAGCAATCAAAAAAGCCGAAGACCGTCTGCTCTTCAAGGATGCGATGATCAGGATCGGCTTGGATGTGCCGCGTTCAGCACTGATCAACAACCTGCGCGACGGGCTCGACTTCGCCACCAAGCTCGGATTTCCCGTCCTCATTCGCCCGAGCTTCACCCTCGGCGGCACCGGCGGCGGCATCGCCTACAACCGTGAAGAATTGATGGAAATTCTTGCCCGCGGCCTCGATCTCTCGCCGGTCCACGAGTGCCTGCTTGAAGAAAGCGTGCTCGGCTGGAAGGAGTTCGAGCTCGAGGTGATGCGCGACCTCGCCGACAACGTCATCATCATTTGTTCCATTGAAAATTTCGATCCCATGGGTGTGCACACCGGCGACTCCATCACCGTTGCGCCCGCGCAAACGCTCACCGACCGCGAATATCAGAAGATGCGCGACGCGGCTATCGCTGTCATGCGCGAAATCGGCGTTGAAACCGGCGGCTCAAATGTGCAGTTCGCTGTCAATCCGCTGGACGGCCGCATGACCGTCATCGAGATGAACCCTCGCGTCTCGCGCTCCTCGGCGCTCGCGTCCAAGGCAACCGGGTTCCCGATTGCCAAAATCGCCGCCAAACTCGCCGTCGGCTACACGCTCGACGAAATCCCCAACGACATCACGCGCAAGACGCCCGCCTGCTTCGAGCCGACCATCGACTACGTCGTCGTCAAAATTCCCAAGTGGCAGTTCGAAAAATTTCCCGGCGCCGACGAAACGCTAGGGCCCCAGATGAAATCCGTCGGCGAAGTGATGGCCATCGGCCGCACCTTCAAAGAATCCCTGATGAAGGCCTGGCGCGCGCTTGAAACCGGCAAAAAGACCGGCGCCGAAATCCTGGAGCCGCGCCGCCTGACGCAGATGCTCGTCACGCCGCGGCCGGGGCGCCTCGAATACATCCGCTACGCCTTCGAACGCGGACTCAGCGTGCGTGAAGTCGCGCGCCTCACCAAAATGGACCCGTGGTTTCTCCATCAGATTCGCGAGATTACCGTCGCGCAGATGGCGATCGCGCATACAACTCCAGCAGAAATCAGCTCGGAAGACTTGCGACAGCTCAAGCGTCTCGGTCTCAGCGACGAACGCATCGCCACGGAATGGAAGCTCGCCGGCAACGCGGGCGTGCAGCAGGTGAGGGAACTGCGCGAAGGGCAGGGAATCCGCCCGGTCTTCAAGCTCGTGGACACCTGCGCCGCCGAATTCGAATCCATGACGCCGTATCTCTACTCGACCTACGAAGAAGAGGACGAGGCGCCGCCGACTTCCAAGCCGAAGATCATCATTCTTGGCTCCGGCCCCAATCGCATCGGCCAGGGCATCGAGTTCGACTATTGCTGCTGCCACGCAGCCTTCGCGCTCAAAGACGACGGCTACGAGACCATCATGGTCAACTGCAATCCTGAGACCGTCTCAACCGACTACGACACCAGCGACCGCCTCTACTTTGAACCGCTGGTTTTGGAAGACGTGCTGGCCGTCTACAACCATGAGGCGCAGTCCGGCGCGAAGATCGGGATGATCGTGCAGTTCGGCGGGCAAACGCCGCTCAATCTTGCGCAGCGCCTCCGAGCAGCCGGCGTGCCCATCATCGGCACTTCGCCCGAGTCAATTGACCTCGCCGAAGACCGCAAGCAATTCGGAAAGCTGCTTGAGGAGTTGAACATTCCCCAACCACGCGGTGGCACCGCGACCAGCGTTGAGCAGGCTCTCGCAGTGGGCGAGCAAATCGGATATCCCGTCCTGGTGCGTCCCAGTTACGTGCTCGGCGGCCGCGCCATGGTCATCGCCTATGACGCAGACGCCGTCAGCTGCTACATGCGCCAGGCGGTCGAATATTCTCAAGATCGCCCAGTCCTCATTGATCACTTTCTCCAGAACGCCATCGAAGTAGACGTTGACGCGCTCTGCGATTCGAAAGACGTCATCATCGCCGGCATTATGCAGCATATCGAGGAGGCCGGCATTCACTCCGGCGACTCCTCCTGCGTTCTGCCCGCCGTCGGCATCAGCGAGTCGACGCTAGAAACCCTCCGCACCTACACGCGCAAGCTGGCCCTCGCGCTCAAAGTCGTCGGCCTCGTCAACTTGCAATTTGCGATTCAGCGCGACGATCAAGGCAATGACCACGTCTACGTCATCGAAGTAAATCCGCGCGCCTCGCGCACCGTTCCTTATGTCTCCAAAGCCACAGGCATCCCGCTGGCCAAAATTGCCGCGCGCCTGATGACCGGCCGCAAGCTGAGCGAGCTTTTACCGAGCGAACTCAAATCCGGCAAAGATCTTGGAACGGGCGCTTACTTCTACGTCAAATCGCCCGTCTTCCCGTGGTCAAAATTCTCCGGCGTCGACACAGTTCTCGGCCCCGAAATGAAATCAACTGGCGAAGTAATGGGCGTCGCCGCTACATTCGGCGAAGCATTCGCTAAAGCGCAGCTCTCAGCCGGACAATTGCTGCCCACAGGCGGCACAGTTTTCTTTACCGTGAACGATCACGACAAGACGGCCGTTATTCCGCTGGCGCGCCGCTACGTCGATCTCGGCTTCAAAATCGTCGCCACCGAAGGCACCGCCAATGTGCTCGAAGGCGCGGGCCTCATCGTCGAACGCATTTTCAAAGTGGACGAGGGCCGCCCCAATGCCGTCGATCTCATTAAGGAAGGCCGCATTCAGCTCATCGTAAACACTCCGCGCGGCCAGGATGCGATCTTCGACGAGAAGGCCATTCGCCGCGCCGCAGTCCTTGCACGCGTTCCCACCATCACCACGCTGGCCGCCGCGCAGGCCGCGGCAGATGGCATCGCCTCCATGCAGAAACACTCCGTCAATGTCTACGCATTGCAGGCGCTGCACTCAGCCAACGGGCGCTGATTCGTGACGCTGCTTTCACACCTTTGTTGCATTCTCGGCGCGGGCCGCCTATGTTACGATCCTGCAATAGTTGTTCTCCATTTGTTCTTTTGGGGGGGTATTTCCCGCACCCGAGCCGGCGAGCTTCTTCTGCTCGCGCGACCCGCCTTTGGAAACAAAGGAGTACGACCGACGAGGAGAATGCCAAATGACCGGCGACGGCACCACGCGTTGGCTAAACCCGTTCGATCTCGGTCTCGAACAATGGCTGAACCACTTTGCCGCGCACTTTCCCGTATTCGACAAAGTGGTACTGTACTGTGACAGCATTAACCTCATCACAAATGCCGCGATTGTGTTCCTCGTATGGTTGGCGGTCTTCGATGGCCGGCAACCGGGCCGGCTTCGTGATCGGCACGAAATGATCTTCGCTTCAGCGTTTTTCGCCATGCTTGCAACTCTGGTTGCGCGCGCCATCGCTTTTGTCTTGCCATTTCGTGCCCGTCCCATCGCAACTCCCGCTCTTGCTTTCAAGCCTCCCGGTGGAGGCTCCATGGTTCTTATCCATTGGAGCGCCTTTCCCAGCGACCACGCCGCGCTTTTTTTTGCACTTGCTTTCGGTCTTTTGATGGTTTCGCGCCGTATCGGGTTGGTGGCGGTTTCCTGGGTCGTAATCTTCGTCGGTTTTTCCCGTCTCTACCTTGGAGTGCATTGGCCGACGGACATCCTCGCTGGCGCGGTTATCGGCATCACTTTCGTTCAGTTGGCTCGGGTTCCATCGGTTCGAGCCTTCACCCGCCGCAACATCGAAAGTTTCTATCAGCGGCGTCCGGCCCTCTTCTTGGCCGTTTTCTTCCTCTGGAGTTACGAGGCGACCATCCTGTTCGAAGATATTCGCAGAGCGTTTTTCTTCTTTGCGAAAGCCCTGTACCATTCGGGCTAATGCGCTTCGGGTACACCCTTCAATTAAAATCGGGCCATGCTGCTCGAAGGCATCTTCGCGCCGGTCACCACGCCGTTCTACCCGGACGAGCACATCTATTTTCGCAAGATCGAAGCCAACATGGCGCGCTACTCGCGCAGCCTGCTGGCGGGGATGGTGGTCCTCGGCTCAACGGGCGAGGCCGTCGCACTCGACGATGCGGAGACTCGCGACGTGCTCCGCGCCTCGATAGAGGTAACCGCGGCCGAAAAAGTTCTCATCGCCGGCGTTGGCCGCGAGAGCGTCCGCGCAACCCTCGAGCTGGCCGAGTTCGCTGCCACCCTCAACTACGACGCCGTCCTCGTACGCCCACCCAGCTACTATGGCGGACAAATTTCGCCGGCAGCCATCCTTCACTACTTCCGCAGCATTGCCGACCGCTCACCGCTTCCGGTTGTGCTTTACCACATTCCCAAATTTATCCCCACGCAAATGTCACCCGAGCTGATCGGCGAACTCGCCCAGCACCCGAACATCATCGGCATCAAGGATTCAAGCGGCAGCGTGGACCGGATCCGCGACACTGTAGCTGCCACTCAAAAAGCTGCTCGCCGCACGGTCGAAGTGACGCAAGTCTTTGAAGCAGCTACCGCCCGCATGTTGGCTCCGCGTCGCGAATCTAAACCCACAGGCCGCTCCGAACCTCACTCCGAAGCCGCCGCCACTTTCGTCTCCGCAGGCGACCTTGCCAGTGGAGTTGCGGCCGTCGCCACAGCTCCGCCTGCCGCGCCGATTAAAACCCGCAGCAGGGAAGTCGGCTTTCAGGTTCTTACCGGCTCCGAACGGTCTATCCTCGCGTCGCTCGAGGCCGGTGCCTCGGGCGCAATCGTCGCATTCGCCGCCTTCGCCCCTCAGGTGACCCAGGAGATTTATCTCGCCTGGAAGGACCATGACCTGAGCCTCGCGCAAGAAAAGCAACAGCGAATTCTCGACGCCGGCGTCCGAATCGTCGGCGCGTTCGGCTTGGCAGGAATCAAATACGCCTGCGACTTCAACGGCTACTACGGCGGCCATCCCCGGTCGCCGATTCTGCCCCTCAGCGCCAACCAAAAGACTGAAATCGAGGAGTTATTGGCAGAAATCCGTAACTGACCGCCATATATGCAATGTCCGATAACAGATATTCTGTCAACTAAAGGCCGCCGACCCTCGCGTAGCCTATTTCCATGCCTTTCAGCACCCCTCAGGCCGTCGTTTTCTCCCACCTTCCCTTCGAGGACCTCGGCTCCCTCGAGCCCGAGCTTTGGCGGCGCGGCTTTGCCATCAAGGCCATCGACGTCACCACCGCACCCTTTCCGCTGCCGGCCGCCGAAACCTGCGATCTGCTTATTGTCCTGGGCGGACCGATCGGCGTCTACGATTCTGCAGATTATCCGTTTCTCAGCGGCGAAATCGATTCCCTCCGCCAGCGCTTGGCGGCTCACAAGCCGACCCTCGGAATCTGCCTCGGCGCGCAATTGATGGCAGCCGCGCTCGGCGCAAGAGTCTATCCGGGAGCCCGCGGATCCGAAATCGGCTGGTTTCCTGTCGAACCGGCTGGCCCGCAACCCACGCCGGATTGGTTCGTTCCGCTCCTCGCCAAAGATCTTTCAATCTTCCACTGGCACGGCGATACCTTCGATCTCCCGCCCGGCACGCAGCATCTCGCCCGCACCGAGCTTTACGAGAATCAGGCCTTCGCGGTCGGAGACTACGCCGTCGCCCTGCAATTCCATCCGGAAGTCACGGAATCAGGTCTGGAGCGCTGGTACGTCGGCCATGCCTGCGAACTGAATCAGAAACGCATCCCCATCAAGCAACTGCGCGCCGACGCACACAAGCACGCCCCAGCGTTGCTCAACGCTGCAACTCAATTTTGGAAACTTTGGCTGGATTACATCTTGTAGCGGCCGAGGTCTTCGTCGTTCAGCCCTTCGAGCCATCCGCGCAGTTGCTCTGCCGTGGGGCCCTCTGGCGGCCCGCTGGTGTTCAACTTGGCGCTCTCCATCACCTTATCTGTAACGTATATCGGGCAGTCGGCGCGGAGCGCTAGCGCGATCGCATCCGATGGACGGGCATCCACCGCAACCTGCTCGTCTCCCTGCCGAAGCCACAAAACAGCATAAAATGTATCATCTTTAAGTTCTGTAATAACCACACGTTCCAGCTCCCCATTCAAGTGACGCACTAGATTTCGAGTCAAGTCATGCGTCATCGGTCGAGCGGCGCTCATCTTCTCGATTTCGAGCGCAATCGCGTTCGCTTCAAAGATGCCCACCCAGATCGGCATGACCGCTTCTGAACCCACGTCCTTCAGCACCACAATCGGCATGTTTGTGGAGGGGTCCATCATCAAGCCTCGAATCCGAACTTCAATATCCATCCGTTCCCTCTTCGGAGTTCTGCTTTAGTAGACTGCTTCGCCGACCAGACTGTTAGGAAAAGCCCCCGTGACTCGCACGCTCAGGTAACTTCCCGGAGCCGGCGCAATGGGCTGCGTCCAGGTAATATTCACCGGCTTGTTTTGGGTGCTGCGAGCAGAAATCTGCCCCCGCTGCGAAATCGCCCCCTCAACCATTACCTCAATAACTTCCCCGATCTGTTTGGAATAATTGGCTCTCTGTATCTCCCGTTGCCTCTCAAGCAGTACTTGAAGCCGCTTCCCTTTTTCCTCGTCCGGCACCGTGTCGATCATCGTCAGCGACGGTGTATTCGGCCGCGCCGAATACTTGAAAGCGAAGACGCAATCGTATTGCACGTCGCCCAGAAGATTCATAGTCAGGATAAAATCGTTGTCCGTCTCGCCGGGAAAGCCAACAATAATATCTGTCGAAAGCGAAATCGTCCGCTTTGCCGCCTTGATCCACGCGATCCGTTCCAGATACCAATCCGGCGTGTACTCGCGCGCCATTCGCTTGAGCACGGTCGCCGAGCCCGACTGTATCGGCAGGTGGACGTGATCGCAAAGCGTTGGCACCCGATCGATGACCTCAACAATGTCCCGCGTAAAATCCCGCGGATGGCTGGTGGTAAAGCGCACGCGCCTGATCCCACGAACCTCGCCCACCGCAGCCAGCAACTCCGCGAACGTCGACTTCCCTTCCGGGTCGCGGTAGCTGTTCACGTTCTGGCCAAGCAGTTGAATCTCCGTGTAGCCCAGGTCGGCAATCCTCCGAGCTTCGTCGAGCACCGACGACGAAGTCCGGCTCCGCTCCTTGCCCCGCGTGTACGGCACCACGCAATAGGAGCAGAATTTATCGCACCCCTCAATGATGGTGATGTATCCGCGATAAGGATTTTGTCGTGCCGTGAACTCAGTCTCGAACGTCTCGTCGGTCTGCCGGTCATCGAGGCCTGTGATGCGAGTTTCCCCCGCTTCAAGTCGCGCAAGCATCTCCGGCAATTTGCGATACGAGGCCGAACCTGACACCAGCGACACATAAGGCGCGCGCTCAAAAATCTTTTCGCCCTCCTGCTGCGCCACGCACCCCAGCACGCCAAACCGCTTGCCCAGCTTGTGAAGTTTCTTGTAGTCGTTCAGGCGATTGAAGACCTTCTGTTCCGCTTTGTCGCGGATGGAACAGGTGTTGTAGAGGATCAGCCCGGCGTCTTCCTCCAACTCCACCTGCCGATATCCCTGCTGGCGCAGCGTGCCGATCACCTTTTCGGAGTCATGGGCGTTCATCTGGCAGCCGAACGTCTCCAGATAGAATGTTTTGTCGGTCGCCATATCTAATCAGTATACGGCGAATCCTAATAGCCTACCGAAATCCACGATTCGGCTTCGTCATAGAACGTCTCTGAGCGTCACTATGACCTTACGGGTCTCAGACCCATGCTGTAAGATCAATCGAAGTTGAGTCCCAGGCGGTTTTAGGAAGGCCGGCTGATTGATTTCATCGTCAGGCATCTTGCCGTCGATGCCGGTGATCAGATCGCCGGTCTCGATGCCTGCCTGCGCACCGGGGCTGCCGGGCAAAACGGTCATCACCTGCAGCCCGTGACCGAACGAATCGAAGACCAGGCCTGCACGATTGAACACTTCCTGCCGCGCTGACTCTTTTGTCGTTTCAAAATAGACTTTCCCGCGGACGCAGTCAAAAACTTCCGTGAAATGGCGGAGAATGTCTTGTCCCATAAGGCCCGCAAGGTCATTCTTGTCAGAGGAATCAGTGCTGAAGTGCCCCACAAAGCTTGGCGCCGGAATGTCGCCGATGCGCATGTCATTCACGCGCGCAAGGTAGGCTTGCGGTGACGGGCCCGCAAAGCCGCGGCCGTTGTAGGCGAGCAAATGCGGGCTGAATGCTTTGAGCAGATTGTTCTTCACCGTAAAATCTGTGTGCATATTCGTTCCCGATTCGTTGCCCGAATCGAGTTGAAACCATCCGGAGGCGCTCTCGATGGAAGCTTGTACTAGCAAGGCGTTGTCCTGTATGCGGAGAGGTACCCCGATGCCGTGCCCCGAGTAATGGAATTGCGATCCGTCGAAAAAAGTAAGACGCTGCTCATCGTAGTCGATTCTGACCGCGAAGCGTCGCAGCAACTCATAACCGATGACAAACGAGGGTGCGCCGGTTTCGTCCGGCATGTCGATCACATAGAAAGTTTGATTGCGGAGCTTGAGATCTCCGATCTGGAGCGTCTCGACGTGCGCCTTGTGAACTTGTACTTTTGCGGGGCTGGAGGTGCCGAGTGCCATTTGCTGCGCATCCAGTTTGAGCCCCAGCTTCCGTGCCAGGTCAGCGGATACGACGTTCACTCCCGCGCCTGTATCAAACATTCCTTTGATCGGCCCCTTACCGTCTATCGTTGCCTGGAAAATCAGACCTCCTTCCGCTGGCACTGAAACCGCTCCGGAAGGTGGCATTTGGTAGTCGATGCCGGGATTGAGAGTCGCCTGAGGCGGCCGAACCTGGGCGGCCGTTGAACCGCTGAAGTAGAAACATGACAAGGCAACACCGAAGGCAAGACTCACACGAAGGGCGTGAAAGCTGGATTGTTTAACCGGATGGCTCCGCATCATCATTGTCTGTGCTCTATCCCCTCAGCAGCTTGAACGCGTGCGCCCACTCGTTCTTCGTGAATTCGCGAAGGCACCGCGCCGTGCATGGTACCTCATTGATCGCGGAGCCCGGTGTGTAGGTACGCCACCACCGCATCCATCTGTTCTTTTGTCATCTGATAAGCAAACGTCGGCATCGTTCCCTTGCCTGATATCAAGATCTGCTCTACCACTGCATCCGTCGCCGGCTCACCATCCGGCAATGTGTTCCCGCTGAAGACACCATGCAAACTCGGCGGAACCTTCTTCAAGTGCAGGTCGTTTTCCTCGTGGCAGTGCGCGCAGCCAACGTCGTATAGATGTTTGCCCTCAGCCTGCTGCGGCGTGAGCGTCGGCGCCGGCCGGCAACCCGCCACGCCGGCTGCAATCGCTGCGACCAGAATTGCCGCACGAGTTTTGTGACGCACCAACATCTCAAGCCTTTCGGTGGTATCTCAGTTTGACATTCCTGCCCTCGGAGCCATGCAGCTATCACAGAGTTTTGCCTTCGGTGTGCGTAGAGGCCTACCGCAACGGTGACAAGGGGGACCGTAGAGCGAGAGTCGATGATGCATGATCGCGTTATGGTTTGTCTCCTTATAGCCGGTTAACACTTCGTAGTGATTCAGCATCGGAGCAAATATCTTTCGTAACGGAGTGCTTTCGACGGACGACTCAGTCGCCTCGCGATGACGTTTCACCGATCCCGCGCACGCGTTGTAGAGCGCGGCGATCTCCGCATAGTCCTGTTCGTCAAGCATCGGCATTTCGCATTTGCAGCGCCAGCACCAGAGCCGTTGCATCTCGCCACAATCATAACGCGATGACTATTTCGCCAGACTTACCATCTCCTCTCAGCCCCAAGTGCTGTCAAGCCGCCATCGCATAAGTCCACCGCACAAATCCATTGCACTTGTGTTGACGCATCGTCTCTTTCATAGTGACGCACTGAGCGCTTGGCAATTATCCTAGCTACATGAGTCTGCCAATGAGGGGTCTCCCGGGGCTGCCAGCGTGACTGAGCGACACGAAAACCTCACTCCCCTCGCCCATTCGGCCAGTAACCGCTGCTTCGGTTGCGGCCCGGCGAATCAGAGCGGCCTCCGCCTCGAATTCCTGCTCGCGGAGGATGGCTCGGTCGTCAGCCTTCCTGTCGTCACCAGCGCCTTCGAAGGCCACCCCGGCTACCTGCACGGCGGCGTCATCGCCACGCTGCTCGATGAAGCCATGAGCAAAGCGGTTCGTGCTCAGGGCAGCACTTCGATGACAAGAAAAATCGAAATCGACTACCTCCGTCCTGCTCCGAGCGGAGAGCAGCTTCGCATCGAGGGTCGTGTCGTCCGCAATGAGCCGCGCAAGCATTGGGCCGAGGCGCGCATCCTGAATGATGCCGAAATCGTGCTCGCCGAGGCTAAAGGGTTTTTCATTGACGTCGCCGCACCCGCCAGGAAATGAGAGCGCCCGATCGGGAACGTGGCCGTCGTGCCGCTCCCGATAAACGGCCCCGCCACCCGCGTAGTCGAACTGATTGTCGTAGCGTACAACCTCCGCAACCTGAGCCGCACGCCCAGGCCGTGCTTTAACGTGGAAGGTTGCTGTTGAATGTTGATCCTGCACGGCTGAATGATTACGCAAAACCTCGTAAGTGCCCCTCGGGAACTCTCTACAGGGTGACTAAGAGTCGGCCAAATGCAAACAGCAAATGTGAGCAAAATTGACCGGTCTGGAGATTATCGTAGTGGGATACTTTTTCCAAACCATTACTGGAGGTGTTCGCGAATGATTCAGCCACAAACGAGAAGTTCTGGCGAGCCTCGCCGGGAACGCGACTTTATTGAAGGTACTTTCTGTACATCTGCATAAGATTCGTTTGAGCAAATACGTCTTGGCGAAGTAATAGCTACATCATGAGGTGGTGTGTGGCAAAATTATTAGGACACCCGATCCATCCGATGTTGATTGTCTTCCCGCTCGGTCTTCTTGCGACGGCAGTAGCCTTTGACATTGTTGGGCTCGCGAAAGCGGATGCATTCTGGTTCCTCATCTCATTTTGGATGATTGCTGCCGGGATCATTGGCAGCTTGCTTGCGGCCGTATTCGGTCTGTTGGACTGGCTCGGCATTCCATCCGGCACTCGTGCTAAGGCTATTGGCTTGTGGCATGGCGGTGGCAATGTCGTCGTGGTCTTGCTTTTTATTGTCAGCTGGCTCCTGCGCAAGCCCGCTCCTGAGCATCCAACCAACACTGCATTTGCGCTTGGATTCGTCGGAGTTGCGTTGGCGCTGATCACCGGTTGGTTAGGCGGAGAGCTTGTTGATCGGCTTGGAGTCGGCGTGGACAGCGGAGCCCATCTGAATGCTCCCAGTTCGCTATCTGGGCGTCCAGTAGCCGAAAATGATGCTCCAGAAAACCGAAAGAAAACATGATATGCCGCTCATCCAGGTTGTCATCACATTGATTGAATTGTAGCCGACGTGCGATGGAGAGTGCGAAATCGCCGAGTTCAAAGCTGCGTTTGTATCTCGCTGATGGAAGAGGACAGCTAAGAGCGCTAGAGCATCGTTGAACATCTTCGGTATCTGGCTGTGAAATATCTCCGCTACCGCGTCGGTCGATCCCCTCAGAACTGTCCTCACCACAAAAGCACGCTCTCGGAGCTCTCAGTTCATGGAGAGGCCGAAGTCGATCTCGCGCGCGGTCAGCACCGGGTTATCGCCGGCAAGAATCATGCCGCGCTCCAGCACATGCTCTAGTTCTCGCACATTGCCGGGCCAGTCGTGTGCTGCAAGTTTGGCTCGCGCGCCTTCGTCCACTCGCTTCATGGGCGCATCCCGGCCAAGCTTGCCGAGAAAGTGCTCGATCAGCAACGGAAGATCCTGCGCGTGCTCCGAGAGCGCCGGCGTACGGATGAGGAAAACTGCCAGCCTGTAGTAAAGGTCTGAGCGGAAGCCGCCGCTTTGCGCCTGCGATGCCAGCGGCCGATGCGACGCCGCAATAATGCGCACATCCACGCGCACTGTTTCGTTGTCTCCTACGCGCTGCAGCTCTCCACACTCTACAAAGCGCAGCAACTTCGACTGCAGCCCTAGCGGCATCTCGCCAATTTCGTCCAGAAACAGCGTTCCCCCGTTTGCAGATTCGATGCGCCCGATTCGTCCTTGGACAGCCCCGGTAAACGCGCCTCGCGTGTGCCCAAAAAGTTCAGCTTCCAGCAGCGCTTCAGGAATAGCCGCGCAATTGATTGCCACCATCGGCTTGCGGCTGCGCGGCGAAAGCCTGTGCAGCGCCTCGGCCACCAGCTCTTTGCCCGAACCCGTCGGGCCTTCAATAAGCACCGGCGTCAAACGCGGGGCCACTAGGCGCACGCGACGGCTGACCTCGAGCATGCACGAAGCATTGCCCACCAAAGTCGGCAGCCGCTCCGCAAAGTTGATCTCCGCAACAGGCGCAGGCAAAAGTGAGCGGATGGGTACAGTCTTCAGCGCGCCTGCCGCAAGGCTCGAGGCCACCAGCGCCGCAGGGCGCACAAATCCGGCTGCGTCTGTCGCTACAAGCTCACCGGAACGCATAAGCTTCGGCAGCTCCACCACGCTTCGCGCCGCATTCATCGCGGGAGCAGCGCTCCACGGCGTTGTATCGCTCTCCTGGCTGCTGCGCAGCGCGTAAAGCAATTCCTGCCGGTAGGGCCCGCTGGGGCTCTCCTCCGCGTTCGACGCTGCCGCCGTCAACACATCCACTCCCGGAAAATCTCCTCTGAAGTCGCTAAGAAACTCGCTTAGATCCAAATCCGGCAGCCAGGAATCCACAATAAGCGCCTCAGGAAGCGCCGCCTCCGCCTCCGCCCATGCTTCTGCGCCTCCCGACGCTTCGCGAACCTGCCAGCGCAGACCTGTAAGAATTTGCGTAAGTCGCTGCCGAAAACTTCGGTCGGCGCTCGCGACCAGCGCCGTGCGCTGCCGGATGCGTGGTTGCGCGGGCAGGCTGGGAAGAACAGGAGCCGGAAAAGAATGCATGAATGTTCTCCTTTGCGTGCTGCAAACCGATCACAAATGAATCAATCGGCGCATGAATAAATCGGCAGGCGTCAATGCGCAATGGTCGCCGGAGCTATCGAAACGGTCTCGGCCGGCGATGCCGGAATAGCCGCGGCAAGTGGACCGCCCACAATCTCAGGAACTGTTAAGGAACCTCTGCACAAGTCTGCAAGCCGCGACGAATCTGAATAAACTATAAGTATGAAACGAATGGCGCGGATTCAGCAGACACTGGCATCGCAGG
>Ga0208849_1000908_pt1 | contig 23915 bp, 24 predicted proteins | sample NGESurdeep072012_10_FD_184470 | JGI IMG/M metagenome (GOLD analysis project Ga0208849, IMG submission 184470) | Arctic peat soil microbial communities from Barrow, Alaska - NGEE Surface sample 53-3 deep-072012 (SPAdes) | ecosystem: Environmental > Terrestrial > Soil > Wetlands > Peat ... | reverse complement strand
GGACTCGCCGTTAACGGCGTCAACGGCACGTGGACGCGGGGACTCGCCGTCGCGCTGCCCGCGAACGCGAACGCCTATCCCGTTGCGGACGTCAGCGAGGTTGCGTGCGTCTCGGCCGCGAACTGCACCGCGCTCGGCACGTACACCAACGTCAGCGGCCAAAACGAGGGGTTCACGGTTACCGAAAGCAAAGGGACGTGGCAGGGGGCACTCGCAATGACGATGCCGACCGGCGCGGCAACAAATCCTCATACGTTCTTCTACGGATACGGCGGCCTGGCGTGTGCGTCCATCGGCAACTGCAGCGCGGGCGGCCAGTACCTCGTCGGTGCCACGCAGTATGAAGGATTTTTCATCAATGAGGTGAACGGTATTTGGCAACCCGCGACGCAGATGTTGTTGCCAAGTGGCGCACTGATGGCGGGGAAGAATGGCGGCGTGGTCGCTGTCTCGTGCCGCTCCGCGGGCAACTGCAGTGCGGGCGCTGCTTACTTCGACGGCTCGAGCCAATACCAGGCCCTAGTGATCAACGAAGTGTCGAACACGTGGCAGGTCGGGCAAAAGATCGCGTTGCCCACGGGCGCCACCTCGGTCGGCATCGATGGGGGCGTCTATGGATTGGTGTGTCACCGGACCGGTCCGTGCACCGCGACCGGAAGTTACTTGAAGACCGCGACCACCTACGAAGGCTTTACCGTCTCAACGTCGTAATCAGAGACGAAAGGGCGTCGGATTCGAACGCAGTTTCGGCACGCGCATCCGCGCGATCACGCTGCCCGGCGAGGGGTGGCAGTACTGCGCAATACCAAGGTCACCCGCGACGGAAAGAAACATGAAGGCATCCTCGCGCGAAAATCCCCACTCATCCACGAGTAGTTTCGACGCCTCTTCGCACGCTGACTTCAACGCCTCGTCCAGGTCGCCGGCCGAAGTGCCGTGCGTGTAGAACGCATCGGCTGTCTCAGTGATTGGCCAGCCACCGCATTTGCCCTTGATGAGGTCGACCTTGATGATGCCGATGCCGCCAATCTCGACGCCGGTGCCCGAGATCTCACCGTCACCCATCGATGCGTGCATATCCCCAATTGCGAGCTGACCACCAGGTTGGAAGACCGGAAGGTGGATTGTCGCGCCGATGCCGTTCACGTGGTCATCCATGTTGCCGCCGTGTCGATCAGCGAAGAACGTCGAGACATCACCGGACGCGGGAGAGACGCCTACGACGCCGAACATTGGTCGCACCGGGAATGAAACGTTCTCGTTCATCGTGACGACGCCGTTCTCGACGAGAAAAATTCGCGTCGTCGGCGACTGCACGGAGTCGATCAGTTGTCCCCATTCCGGAATGCACATCGCCGCGCCTTTAGGGCCAGGTCGAATGTCAATCAAGGTGACCGAGAGCGTGTCACCAAGTTCGGCGCCGCGAACAGCGATTGGCCCCGTCGCACTGTTGACGCGCGCGAGGTCCAGGTGCTCGAGCGTGTCGCTCTCGCTCTGGACCTGACCCGTGAAGCAGTCCCACGTTTCAATCTCGATGACGGTTCCCGGATCGACGGTCACGACGGGCTGTCGCTGTGCGTCGAAGGACCACACGTGTTCGTCGCGACCGATCTTCACTGTCGGTTCACTCATTCGCCCTCCATCCGCTGGTCTGCCCAACTCTAAATCAAGGAATGCATCACTTTCGGCGGTCTCCGAAGGCGCGCCGAAGAAGATTCATCCGATGAACACCTCGCGATTGCGTTTGGGTCACGTTGCGGTAACCCTGCCTACTTACGTTGACGTTGTGGCACGCGTACGATCTCAAACCTCCCCTCTGATATCGAACAGTGCCGCCCCTCGCAGCATCAACATTGCACGCTCACAGAAGGGTCCCCGTGACCGATAGTGAGAGTCGCAGCGTCATCCTCGTCGTCGAGGATGAAGAGAGTTACCAGGACGCCCTCAATATTGGGCTCACCGTAGAGGGCTTCGTCGTCGTTGGTGCGACCAACATCGCCCAGGCTCGTCAACTGATGACATCAGCGAAGCCCGACCTCGTACTGCTCGACATCATGTTGCCCGACGGCTCTGGCATTGACTACTGCCGTGAGCTCTACGACTCGACACGCACGCCCGTGATCATGGTCACCGCGCGCTCGAGCGAAGTCGACGTCGTGCTCGGGCTCGAGATCGGCGCCGCGGACTACGTCACGAAGCCATTTCGACTCCGCGAACTGATCGCTCGCATTCGCGCAGTCCTTCGTCGACCACTCACGAATGCCGAAGATGAGATCGTCACGTTCGGCGATCTGCGCATCGATTTCGTACGTCGAACCGTCACCCGACTGGGCACCGAAATTGAGCTCAGCCGCAAGGAGTTCGATCTCTTGGCGCTCTTCGCGTCTCGACTTGGTCAGGTCGTGACGCGCGAGGTCTGCCTCGACACGCTTTGGTGGGGACTTGAGCTTTCCGACACGCGCACGCTGGACACCCACGTCAAGCGACTGCGACAGAAGATCGAGGCCGACCCCGCCAATCCCGTTCACCTCATTACCATCCGCGGCGTAGGTTTTCGACTCGACCCGTAACCTGCGTTCATGCAGACTGGCGATCTCGCACCGGACTTCAAACTCAACGACCAGGAAGGCAACGAGCGGACCCTCTCGACCATGTTGCTTAGCGGTCCCGTCGTGCTCTTCTTTTATCCCGCGGCAATGACCAAGGGATGCACCAAGGAGTCGTGTCACTTCCGTGATCTCGCTTCGGAGTTCTCGATGCTCGGTGGCCAACGACTCGGCATCTCAATGGACTCCGTTGCGAAGCAGTCTGAGTTCACGACGAAGAACCACTTGGACTATCCGCTGCTCGCTGACGTCGGTGGCGACGTCGCCAAGAGCTACGGCGTGAAGCGGTCCCTCGATCTGTTGAAGGTCAAGCGCACGACGTTCGTCATCGGCCAAGACCAACGGGTGCTCGACGTCATCTCAAGCGAGACGAACATGAACACCCACGCCGATCGTGCGCTCGACGCACTACGGACATTGAAGGCCTAGCCGGCGATTATCGCGGGCGCGGGGTCGTGGAGGAACCGACCGATGTGGGCCAACACCGCCGACGCCATTGCGCCGTCAACTTGCCGATGGTCGAACGCCATCGCTAACTCGACCACCTGTCGAACCACGACCTCGTCGTCGACCACCCACGGCGCCTTCGCGATCTGACCGACCGCCAGGATTGCCCCGGTGCCCGGTGGAAGGATTGGGATGGCGGCGTCGACGCCGAATGGACCGACGTTCGTGATGCTCAGTGTCGTGCCGATCATCTCGTTGGGTGTCGTCGTGCCCTGACGGGCCTTGTCGACGAGCACGGTTAAGGCGGCGGCCATGCCCACGAGGTCCAGCTGATCCGCACCTTTGATGTTGGGAACGATGAGTCCCCGAGGTGTGTCGGCGGCGATACCCAGGTTGACCGTACGTCGAACAATCACTTCATTGGCCGCGGCGTCAAAACTGGAGTTGATGCCCGGATAATGGCGCGCGGCGTCACAGACGGCCAACGCCACGATGGTGAGCGGTGAGAGTCGAACGCCCGCGAGGCTCGGCTGCGTCTTCAGTGACGCCAAGAGTTCCATCGTCCTCGTGGCGTCAACGCGTACCCACACCGCCGCGCGTGGTTGCGTGAAGGCGCTCTGGACCATGGCCTCGGCCATCGAACGAAGCACTCCCTTCACGGGGATGCGCTCCTCCTTCGGACCGGTTGACCACGACTCCAGGTCGCGACCAACGAAACGCGACGTCGTGTTCGGACCCGTGATCGGCGCACTGACGCGTGCCGGCACACTCGGCGCTCCCGAAAGCGCCTGCTCGACGTCGTTGCGCGTGATCAGTCCGTCGCGTCCCGTACCCGAGAGTGACGAGATATCCAGGCCGTGCTGCTTGGCGTACAGACGAACCGGTGGAGTCGAGCGTGGCGCAACGTCGGGAAGCGCGGCGACCGAGGCTGCAGCGGGCGCGGGCGCGGGCGCGGGCGCGGCGGGCGCGGGCGCAGCGGGCGCGGGCGCACTTGGCGCGACCGGCGCGGCGCCTTGACGACGGTGCTTGCGCGTAACGACGGCGTCTTCGTTCGCGACGCCGTAGCCAATGAGGACGGCCTCGCGACCTTCTCCAACGGAACCCTCGGTCTTGTCCGACGTCGCGGCAGCGGGTGCGGCCTCCGTCGCGGTCGGCGGGGTGGCCCCCGTTGTTACGGCAGGGGCGGCGGTAGAGCCACCACCGATTTCGAACGTGATCAGCGGCTTGTGAACTTCGAGCACGTCACCGACGTTCCCGTGCAACGCGACCACGGTGCCGGCGTAGGGACTTGGAAGCTCAACGGTCGCTTTGGCCGTTTCGATGTCGACGAGCGGTTGGTTCAGTGTGACGACGTCGCCGACGGCCACCTTCCACGTGACAATCTCGGCTTCGGTCAAACCTTCACCGACGTCGGGTAGCAAGAAGATCTCTTCGCTCAACTCTCAAATCCCATCACTCGGTCAACGGCGTCCAGGATGCGATCGACGGTCGGACGGTAGTCCTCCTCGATCCGCGTGGGCGGGTACGGCACGTGGTAGCCACTCACGCGAAGCCCGGGGGCACGTAGGGAGTAGAAGCAGCGCTGCGTCAGTTCTGACACGATCTCAGAGCCGATCGACGCGGTGTGCGGCGACTCTTGGACGACGACGACGCGGCCAGTCTTCTCAACCGACTTGGCCATCAACTCAATGTCGAGCGGCGCAATCGAGCGCGCGTCGATCACTTCGATGGACGCTCCCTCGACTTGGGCAGTCTCGGCGGCGCGAAGACACGTCTTCATGGACGCGCCGTAGCCAATAAGCGTGACGTCGGTGCCCTCGCGGCGAACGAGTGCGTCAAAGAGGCCGGCCGGCGGCGTTTCGAGGTCGACTTCGCCCTTCTCCCAGTAGCGGCTCTTGGGCTCACAGAAGATAATTGGGTCGTCGTGCTCAATCGACTGCTGAATCATCCAGTAGGCGTCATTCGGCGTTGAGCACGACACAACGCGCAGACCGGCGGTCTGGGCGAAGTACGGCTCGGGGCTCTCCGAGTGGTGCTCGATTGCGCCGATGCCGCCTTGAAATGGAATGCGAATCACCATACCCATGATGTACGCACCGTCAGATCGCTTGTGGAGCTTGGCGACTTGGGAGACGATCTGGTCGAACGCCGGATAGACGAATCCGTCGAACTGGATCTCGCACACCGCACGGTAGCCACGGATCGCCAGACCAACGGCGGTACCGACAATGGCTGACTCCGCCAGTGGTGAGTCGATGACGCGGTCTTCGCCAAAGTCCTTCTGCAGGCCGTCGGTGATCCGAAACACGCCACCGAGGCGACCAATGTCTTCGCCCATCAAAAGGACCTTGGGGTTCTTCTCCATGGCGCGACGCAGTCCCTCGTTGAGCGCCTTGGCCATGGTCATCGTCGTGGTGGTCATTAGAGGGCACCCCCGCTAATCCCTAGCTCAATCATCTCGCGGCGACCCTCTTCAATCAGCGGGTGTGGTGCAGAGTAGGCATTGTCGAACATCGTGATCGGGTCGGGTCGGCTCATCGCCAACACGTCCTCACGAAGCTGCAACGCCATGGTGTCGGCCTCTTCGGTCACGGCGTCGAAATCAGCATTCTTCACTTTGTACTCGCGTGCCAGCAGCGCCTTCACTCGCTCGACCGGGTCACGGTGCTTCCACACTTCCACCTCCGCGTCGATGCGATAACGCGTGGGGTCGTCGGACGTGGTGTGCGCGCCAATTCGATAGGTATAGGCCTCTATCAACGTTGGCCCGCCTCCGACGCGGGCACTCTCCAGGGCTCGCTTGCTCACTTCGTAGACCGCGAGCACGTCATTGCCGTCGACTCGCACGCCCGGGAACCCAAAGCCGTGCGCGCGGTGATACAGCGGAATTTTTGACTGCACGGAAGAGGGGGTCGAAATGCCCCACTGGTTGTTCTGACAGAAGAACACAACGGGCGCGTTGAACGACGCGGCCCACACAAAGGCCTCCATCACGTCGCCCTGGCTCGAAGCGCCGTCACCAAAGAAGGCCATCGAGGCCTCCTCCGCGCCGTCGCGCTGAATGCCCATGGCGTAGCCAACGGCGTGTAGGCACTGGCTGCCCAGTACGACCGTGGGTACTGAATGGCGGTACTTCTGAGGATCCCAGCCGCCGTTGCTCACCGCGCGAAAGAGGCGAAGCATGTCCGCGGGTGGCACGCCACGACACCACGCAATGCCGTGCTCGCGATAGGTCGGAAACGTGAAGTCCCCCGGTGCCAGGGCCCGTCCGGCTCCGATTTGGGCCGCCTCTTGACCTTGGATGGGGGCCCAGAGTGCGAGCTGACCCTGGCGCTGCAGTGAGGTCGACTCGTTGCACAGGCGTCGAATGATGACCATGTCGCGGTACAGACCGAAGATCTCGTCGCCGTTCAACGTGGACTCGTAGTCCGAGCTGACAACGCGTTCGCCCTCGGGCGTCAACAGTTGAACAAGTTCTTCGTCGATCATCGACACTCCTTAGCAATACCCCCGAAATTACACTATCCCTCTACCATGAATGGGTGCCCCGGCTACTGGTTGATGTAAGTCCGCTGCGCCACAATCGCGACTTCCGATTGTTGTATTCAGGGCAAGTCGTCTCGCTACTCGGCAGTAACTTGACCGTCGTCGCAGTGCCCTTTCAGGTCTATAGCCAAACGCACTCCAACCTGTGGGTTGGACTCGCGAGCCTTATCCAACTGCCCTTTCTCATCACCGGCGCACTCTGGGGCGGCGCCATGGGTGACCGTGCCGACAAACGCGTGTTGATGTTGCTGAGTTCAGTCGTCCTGGGCCTGACGAGTGCCGGGCTGGCCCTGAACGCCGGCTTCCACGACCACCATCTGATCTTTCTTCTCCTCCTCGCCGCTCTCTCGGCCGGCTTCGCCGGTTTCTCTAGTCCTCTGCGCACTGCCGCAATTCCCAAGCTCGTGAAGCCCGAAGAGCTAGTGGCGTCGTACTCGCTCAATCAAGTCGCGGTGAACTCCGCTGCAGTCATTGGCCCGGCCCTCGCCGGTGTCTTCATCGCCAGCATCGGTCTCTTCTCCTGCTACGCAGTTGACGCGATCACCTTTGCGCTCTTGACGCTGTTGACGTCCTTCATGTCAGCGATGCCCGCCACCGGTGAGCACACCGGCACACGAATGCTGCGCGCGATCGGTGACGGATTTCGCTACGTACGAAGCCACGCGGTCGTCCAGGCCGTGTACCTCGTCGACCTGAACGCCATGGTCTTTGGACTACCTCGAGCACTCTTTCCCGCGGTCGCCCTCACCCTCTACCACGGAGGGCCGCAGACCTTCGGCCTACTCTCCGCGGCGCCGGGCGCGGGCGCGCTCCTCATGGCGGTCGTCACGGGATGGATTGCTCGCGTTCAGCGCCAAGGTCGCCTCGTCGCGATGGTCGTGATGGCCTGGGGAGCGGCGATAACCATTTTCGGTCTCGTGCACATTTTTTGGATCGGACTGGCGTGTCTCGGCGTGGCTGGCGCGATGGACGTCATCTCGACCGTCTTGCGCAACACCATCTTGCAGAACGCCATCACCGACGAGTTTCGCAGTCGAATCTCGTCGATCCAGATGGCGGTGGTCACGGGCGGACCGCGACTCGGGGACGTGGAGTCCGGCGTCCTCGCCAACTACTCTTCGACCGAATTCTCCATCGTCTCGGGCGGCATTGCGTGCATCGTGGGCGTACTCGTCCTGATGAAATGGCGTCCCACGTTTTGGGAGCAGGGGAAGCTTTAGGTGCTTCGCACGGGGATTGATTTGTGTCGGGCGTTGGTAACGGCGGCCAGCTGACCGCAAGCCGCGTCAATCGAGCGTCCTCTGGTGTTGCGAATCGTTGCGTTCACGCCCAGTTCAATCAGCCCTTCACGAAAGTCGTGGACGCGCTGACCCGACGATCCGCGCACGAGGTAGCCCGGGGTCGGGTTGAGGGGTATGAGGTTCACGTGCGCTCGAAGCGACCGGGCATAGTTTGCGAGCTCATCAATATCGCGCTCTCGGTCGTTCACGCCGTCGATGAGTGCCCATTCGAAACTGAGCCGTCGACCAGTGGTGTCCATCCAGAACTGGCAGGCTTCGTGGAGACGCTCGAGCGGATAGCGACGATTGAGCGGTATGAGTTCGTTGCGATCCTTGTTATTGGCCGAGTGCAGACTCACCGCAAGCGTGAGTGGAAGTCCGGTCTTCGCCATCTTCTCAATCGCCGGGGCAACCCCGACGGTCGACACGGTGAGGTGACGCGCGGAGAGTCCGCGGTACTCGTGCAGCGTGCGTACGACGTTCATGGTGACGAGATAGTTCGCGAGCGGCTCTCCCATGCCCATGAAGACGACATTGGAGAGTCGTCGCGGTGCGGCGGCGCGCGCGGCGAACATCACCTGTTCGAGCACTTCGCCCGAGGTGAGGTGACGGGTGAACCCCGCCTGACCGGTGGCGCAGAACGTGCAGCCCATAGCGCATCCGGCCTGACTCGACACACAGACCGTCACTCGGTCTTCGTAGTTCATCAAGACCGTCTCGATGGTGGCGCCATCACGCAGTCGAAAGACCCACTTTCTCGTGGCGCCAAGGTCACTCTGCACGTCGTTGGCGACTTCGATGCTCGGGGGAAAGATCTCGGCGAGCCGCGCACGCAAGGCTTTGGGGATTGTCGTGATCTCGCCCACACATTGCGCCTCTACCCAGAGTCCATGCCAGACCTGATCAACCCGGTAGCGAGGTTCACCTTCGAGGAGTGACGCCAACTCTTCTTTCGAGACGTCGTAAGCCGAGGACATGGTGTAACGCTACGTGCTCGAGCGAAGTGCTCACCGGCCCCGTCCATGGTCACGAATCTCTGCTTGACTTTGTGACGGCTGTAACCAGCCCATGACATCAGGAGTAGCAATGGAACTCAACAACACATCCGCCGTCGTCACCGGTGGCGCCTCAGGACTCGGCGAAGCGACCGCTCGCGAACTCAGTGCGCGCGGCGTCAAGGTTGTTGTCGCCGACCTCAACGACGAGCTGGGCAACAAGGTCGCCCAGGAGATTGGCGGAGCGTACGCACACTGCGACGTCACGAACACCGAACAGGTCATCGCGGCAATCGAAGCGGCAATCGCGATGGCGCCCCTATGGAGTGCCGTGAACTGCGCGGGCATTGGCTGGGCGACGCGAACGATCGGTAAGGACGGTGAGTACTCGTCGGCTCACGACCTTGACTTGTATCGCAAGGTCATCGAGATCAACCTGATCGGCACCTTTAACGTCTGTCGCCTCGCCGCGACCGCCATGGGCAAGAACACGCCCGACGTCGACAACATGCGCGGCGCACTGGTGAACACTGCGTCAGTCGCTGCGGAGGACGGCCAGATTGGCCAGGTGGCCTACTCGTCGTCCAAGGGCGGGGTCGTCGGTCTCACGTTGCCACTCGCGCGCGACCTCGCCGTCGTGGGCGTCCGCGCAAACTGCATCCTTCCTGGACTGATCGATACCCCGATCTACGGCACCGGTCCCCAGTCCGACGAGTTCAAGGCGCGCCTCGGCGCCGGCGTGCTCTTCCCCAAGCGACTCGGCTACTCGTCGGAGTTTGCGTCCCTCGCGGTTGAACTCCTCGCCAATAGTTATATGAATGCCGAGTCGATTCGTCTGGACGCCGGTATTCGGATGCAGCCCAAATAGACCTGTCGTTGTTGGCCGGTCCCTCGCCTCGGGAGCAACCTCGTCTCGTTGGTGCACTTCGACCATGGACATCAAACTGACTCCTCGTCGATCACTCACTTTCGGACCACCAGGGCGGCACTCGAATGTAGTTTCCTACTATTTCGCTCGTACTACTAGAATATGAAAAATGAACCCTAGGTGATGGGGGGTGAGAACGTCAAGCGCACGTCAGTACAACGACGCGTGAACGCCTTGTGCGACGATGACGTCGTGGAATACACGTTGGAAATGGGCAGGGCCGTACTGTCGCGCACACCGGGCACGCTTCGCGCACTCCTGATCGACATGCCCGAGGAGTGGACCATGGCCGACGAAGGTCCACAGACCTGGTCGCCCTATCAAGTGGTCGGTCACCTAACGCATATTGAAGAGGTCGATTGGATGGACCGCACCGTGTTGATTCTCGCGCAGAGCGAACCACGGACGTTTGAACCAGTCGATCGCGAGGCCGGCTTCTCACGTTTTGCCGGTTGGTCGATGACCGAATTCCTGGAGCGCTTCGACACGGTCCGCTCGTCCAATCTCAGCCAGTTGGACGCCTTGGTGAGCGCCAACGATCTGCAACTGCTTGGCGTACATCCAACTTTTGGCGAGGTGCCACTGAGCCAACTGCTCGCGACGTGGGCGGTGCACGACTTGAATCACCTGAACCAGATCGTCAAGACCATGGCGAAGCAGTACACCGACGCCGTCGGCCCTTGGCGTTCGCTGCTGCCTATCGTCGACGCGCCTTGATCCGCGACAGTCCGTCGGATTAAATTTCTCGAGCCTCGGCGACATTGTCAAATCTGGCAAACTCGCCGCGCCACGTGAGGTGGGCGTTGCGCGTCGGGCCGTTACGGTTCTTACCGACGATGATCTCGGCCTCGGCCTTCTTATCGTTCGCCACCTCGCCGTACTGTTCGGGGCGATAGATGAACAACACCACGTCGGCGTCCTGCTCCAGCGAGCCGGACTCGCGCAGGTCCGACATCATTGGCCGTTTGTCGGCGCGGTCCTCGAGTTTTCGTGAGAGTTGCGAAAGGGCAATGACGGGACACTGCAGTTCGCGAGCCAGGATCTTGAGCGACCGGCTCATGTCCGATACCTCGACCTGGCGATTCTCGGAGCGACCTCTCGAACTCATGAGTTGCAAGTAGTCAATGATGACGACGCCCAGGTCACCGTTCTGCTGACGGATCCGTCGCGCCCGTGCTCGCACGTCCATGACGGTGAGTGCGGGATTGTCGTCAATGAAGACTTTCGCTGACTGCAAGTAGCCGAAGGCATCGTGCGCCCGGTTCCAGTCGCCGTCACTGAGGTCGCCGGTGCGCAACTTCGACGAGTCAATGCGCGCCGTCGACGCGAGAATCCTCTCGGCTAACTCCTGACGGCTCATCTCGAGTGAGAAGAACAGCGCCGGCCGTTTCACGACGGCGCCAACGTGGATGAGTATGCCGAGGGCGAAGGCCGTCTTACCGGTCCCCGGTCGGGCGCCCACGATCGTCATGCTGCTCGGTTGCAGTCCTTGAAGAATGAGGTCGAGTGACTTGTAGCCCGTCTCGAGGCCATTGATTCGTCCTCTGGTCTCGCCACGCTGTTCGAGGATGTCGGCCTCGCTGAGCAGTAGTCGCTGCAACGGAGAGACCGAGTCGGTTCGCCCGGCGTCACCAATGGCGTTGATTTTTCGCTCCGCCTCATCGATGAGACCGACGACGTCCTCGGTGGCGACGTAGGCATCGTCAACGATCTCGCCGGCGATTGCAATGAGGCGGCGCTGTTGCGCCTTCTCGCGAACCAACTCGGCGTAGTGCTGCGCATTCGAAGCCGACGGCGTGTTCATCTGTAGCGACGACAGCAACGCGAGCTCAACCGCGACCGCACCACGCTCTTGCAACTTCGCCTGCACCGTCACGTAGTCAACCGGTTCACCGGCGTTCGCGAGTGCGATGATCGAGGCAAAAATCTGTCCGTGCAGCGGGCGGTAGAAGTCCTCTGCTTGCACGGTCTCGTACGCAACAGAGACCGCTTCGGGCGAAAGGAGCATGGCGCCGATCAACGACTCCTCGGCTTCGATCGCACTCGGAGGAATGCGACCGCCGCCTGGGGCTTGTCGTGTTCGTTCCGATTCAATCTGCGTCATAAGACCTCAATGGTCGCTCGGTTGGTCTGTTTGTAACGAGAACAACAAGGTGGGGAAATACCTGTGCACAATTGCCACGCGCTTGATGATTTCATCGCGGTGTGACATCGAAAACGCCGAGACCAAAGTCCCGGCGTTCTCGCGTGCAATAAAACTTGAACTATTTCGCGACGATCTCCACGTTGAGCGTTGCCTCAACACCATCGAACAGAGTTGCCGACGCCGTTGCGGTACCGACCTCTTTCAGGTGCTCGGCCATGTGAATGACGTGGCGGTCGAGCGAGATACCCGTCGCCGTACGAAGTGCGTTCACGAGGTCCGCCTCGGTGACCGAACCGAACAGTCGGCCGTTCGCGCTGGCGCGCGCACCGATGGTGAGTGTCTGCTGCTCGATCAACGTCTTCTGCGTCTCGGCAGCCTCACGACTTGCGGCGTCACGAAGGTCGCGTCCCCGACGCATTGCCGCTGCTTGCACCTCTGAACTGTCGCTCGCCACGAGTGCCGAGCCCGACGGCAGGAGGAAATTGCGTGCGTAGCCGGCCTTCACGTCGACGATGTCGCCACGGCGGCCAACGCCGCGGACGTCGTTGCGCAGGAGAATCTTCATTCGCTGACCTCCTCGACCAGAGCACTCTCGAACGTCTCGGCGGCAACGCCGGCGTCGAGTTCTAAGTCGACCTCGGCTGACTCGGCGACCGCACTGTCTGCAGCAGGGCGAGCGCTCGGTCCGTCACTTCGCGGTCCACGAGGGCCTCGGTCGTCACGGTTACCGCGTCCACCGCGACGCTCGGTCACGGTGCGCTGCGTGTACGGAAGCAGGGCAAGTTCACGAGCCGTCTTGATCGCGTCGGTGACGTCACGCTGGTGCTGCTGGCAGTTACCCGAGACCTTGCGGCCACGGATCTTGCCGCGGTCCGAGATGTACTTGCGCAGCTGTGCGAGGTCCTTGTAGTCAACCGTGGCGACGCCGTGCTGACAGAAGGAGCAGGGCTTCTTTTTCGCACCGCGACGAGTGTCGATTTTTGGCGCGCGCTTTGGCGGCTTGGGATTATTAATACGTGGCATTAGAAGGGCTCCTCGTCAAAGGCGTAGGTACTGGCGGGTTCGTTCGAGCGTGGTGCGGCCGCCGGGCGGTCGCTTGATTGGAAGTTGCTGCCTTCGGCGCGCGGGGTTCGGGTGACAACGGCGGTCGCCCACTTGAGGCTCGGTCCGATCTCGTCGGCGTTGATCTCAACGATCGAACGCTTGTCGCCGTTCTCGGTCTCCCAACTGCGCTGCTCGAGACGTCCGCTCACGATGACTCGCGCGCCCTTGGTAAGCGAATTCGCAGCGTTCTCGGCCATTGCGCCGTAGCCCACGATCTCGAAGTACGAGACGCGCTCTTCCCACTCTTGGGTCTGGCGGTTCTGCCAGCGGCGATTGACGGCGATCGAGAGGCGAAGCGCCGCCTGACCGCTGTTAAGGAATTTCAGTTCAGGGTCGCGAGTGACGTTCCCCACGACGGTGATTGCATTGTCGGCCATATCTATCTCCTTGGATTCTCAGGCGTCCGAACCTACGCCTGGGCCGTGACACGGCTGGCGGTCGGCTTTTCTTGGCGACGAAGAATCTTGTAGCGGAGGACTTCGTCCGACAGAGTCAGAATGCGGTTCAGTTCGACGACCGTCGTCGATTCACCCGCGAACTCCACCAAGACGTAGTAGCCCTCTTTGCGCTTGTTGATCTCGTACGCCAAGGGACGCTTGCCCCAACGGTCGATGGCGCCAGGGTTTCCACCATTGGTGCGGATGGTCTCCAACGCTCGGTCAAGAGCGATCTGGATGGACTGCGCGTCGACGGCCGTGTCGAACACGATCATTGTTTCGTAAGGCCTCATGGCCGATTTCCTTTCCCTCTGGTCCGGCTAAGCCGGGCTCTGCGGAAAACAGAGCAGGGTATGTGGCACTTCTCCACGCTTGTGGAACGACAATCGTAGTCGAATCGAGCCCAAAGGGCTAGTCGAGGTACCCGACCTACTCCATTCTCGCGCCTTCTGGACGCGTTGCGCGATCGAGCAACGGCAGCGTGGACCCGATCATGGCGAGCGCTCCGAACAGTCCGCCACCCACGATGAGGTAGTACGCGAGGCCGGGTGGGCGAAGCGTCTCTCCCAATTGCGAGCGGAGAAACAGGTCAGACGTAACGAAACCGGTCAGCGCCGAGCCAACGGCGATGACGAGGAGCGGACCGGCCGTTTCGAAGGCGACCATGCGCTGGAGCACACTAAGGGGGGCACCACTCAGTCGCATGAGGCTAAAGGGGCGCCGGCGTTCACTCACACCGGCGGCCATGGCGACCGCCAGGCTGCAGCCAGCGATCAAGAGGCTGGCCAGTATCACGACTTCACTCGTCGTGCGCAGTTCGCTCAGTAGTTGAGAGGCCTTCGCGTTGGCATTGCCAAAGAGACTGGTCATACTCTCGAATGGGAAGGCGCTATCGAGGACCGTCTCCACGTCGTTGATCGTCGAAACCGAACCGTTGGTGGCGACAGCGATCAACTGTACCGGCAGCCCCGACAATCCCGCGGTTGGGTGCGCGGTCGGCCACGTGGTCGACGCCGCGATGGTCACGGACTTCGTTATTGGCTCGAAGGCGATGTCATCGCCGAGCGCCGCGAAGTCGGCCCCCGCGTGACACGTGCCGAGGGCTGGTGTGGTCACCAAGTGAGCGCACGACACCACGCCGTACTGGAGGTCGCCACCGAGATTGTTGATGTGCGGCACCGCACCATCGATCTTCAAGTCGTTGGGCGCGACATACACAACGGTGATGCCGCGCACGCCACGAATCGATCGCAACGATGACAACACCGAGGACGGTACGGCCGGCACTGAGTTGGCCGGGCCGAAGGCAAACTGATCGGTGACCGTCTTGCTCGCGAGGGTGCCCGACGCGGCGCCGTGGTCCGTGATGATGGTCGAGATCACACCGACCGACACACTCGTGACGAAGATCGCGAGGATGAGTCCGCTCACCGCGCGAAAGGCGCCGCGCGGATTGTCCGACAGGCGGCGTCCCGCGAGCAGCACCGAGACGCGGCTGGTGCGCCGAGCCATGATCTTCGCGCCCTGCATGGTCAACCATGGTCCCGCGAGCACGAGACCGATCATGACCAAGAAGAAACCGAGCACGTACCCCTCGATCTGACCGCCGGAGCTGCCCGGTCGACCCGCGGAGACGAAGTAGGCGAGTTCGACGATGCCAGCAAGCAGTGGAATGACCCGGTACACCCGTGGCGGTTGCGGCGTCACGCGTCGACTCACTCCGAGCGGCGAGACGTGCACGCGCTCCAGCGCGAAGCGACCTACTACGGCTGCGGCACATGGGACACCAATGGCTGCGATGATCGCATCGATCCACCCGATCGAGAGGTCGCCAGACTCCAGGGACTGTCCAGCGAAGGGGACGTGGACCAGCAATGGCGCGGCCGCGAGATAGAGCCCGAAACCTATGACGACGCCCGCGATCGCCGCGACCAACGCCTCCACCGTGGCGATCACCGTCACCTGTCGCATCGTCGCACCGGCGAGGCGTATCGCGGCAAGTCGTTGCTCACGGCGAGCGGCCGAAAGTCGCATCGACGCGCCGATGAAGACGAGGACCGGGAAGAGGAGCACGAGGGCGAGCACGGCGAGGATTATCTGCAGTCCGGTGGTGCCTGACGAGTCGGGACCACCACTCCCTGACGACGTGACGAAGCTCGTGATGGTGCCCGCCCCGGCAATTTTCGACAATGTCTTCGCACGCTGACCGACGACAATGACGAGGTCCTTAGGTGATGGCAGCGCTGCCGACCCGATCGTGCCGATCTCTGTACCGGCGAATCGGTTGCCCAATTGTGCCGTCGGCGTCGTGTTCAACAACGTGGCCAGGGCCGGCGACGCGTAGTACTGACCGGGTCCAGGTAGATGCGCAATGCCAGGCGGGACCAATGCGTTATGTCCCGTCGACGCGACGTCGACGCGAACGACGAGTTGACCTTCGAAATCCTGGGAACTGACGATCCACCAAATCGGCGCGGACGCTGCCGGCGCCGTTACTTGCGGTCCACGATGACCGAAGTGTGGGTTGCCGACCTCCACCGACGGCGTGGTTGCCATCCATGCCCCGCGAGCGTTCTGCCTGCCCAGCCCGTTGATCGTGGCCATCGTCAAGAGGAGCATCGCCACTCCGACCGACACGGCGAGCGCCATGACGACGAGTCGGGTCATCGACTCCTTCCCGCCACGCGTAGTGAGGCGAAGGCCGAAACGAATCATGTCGAGGTGGCGTGGTCGTTGAGTGAAGTGACGAGTCCGTCGCGGACCACCACTTCACGATCGGCGTAGGCGGCGACTCGTGGCTCGTGGGTCACCAAGACGACGGTCGTGCCGTCGTCACGGGCCGCAGTCACGAGGAGCTCCATGACGACTTCGCCGGTGAAGGAGTCGAGCGAGCCCGTCGGTTCGTCAGCGAACAGTATTTTTGGACGGGCGACGAGTCCGCGCGCCAGAGCGACACGTTGTGCCTGCCCACCAGAGAGTTCACCTGAGCGGCGACGCTCGAGACCGCCGATTCCAAGACGTTCGAACCACTCGCGCGCGTGTACGATCGCGTCATTTCGTCGCATGCCACTGAGAAGAAGAGGGAGTGCGACATTCTCTTCGGCCGTGAGTTCCGGCACCAACTGTCCAAACTGGAAGACGAAACCAAAGGTGTCTCGTCGCAAGGTACTGCGCTCATCCTCAGACATCGTGTCGATGCGTTGTCCAGAGAGACGAATCTCGCCTCTTTTGGGTACGAGAATTCCCGCGAGGCAGTGCAGGAGTGTCGATTTACCAGAACCGCTCGGACCCATGACCGCGAGAATCTCTCCTTCGCGGATCGACACGTTGGCCCCACGCAGTGCAGGTGTCTCGCCAAAGTCGTAGGCCACGTCGATGGCTTGGATCAACGTAGCTGTTGGGCGCACGTCGGACGCGACCAGTTCAACGCTCACGATGTCACCGCCGCGGCCAACGAAGGAAGTCGGGCCGCGGTCATGTCAATCCAGCGCAAATCAGCTTCAAGATGAAAGAGGCCGTGATCGGCGAGAAGTACGTCAATGAGGCTGCCTGCTCGTTTCACTTCCGTCAACGAACGCATCCGCTGCAAGTGGGCGGCGCGCTGCGTATCCAAATACTTCTCGGCGGATCGACCGAGCATCAATGCCAAGACGACCTTCGAGAAAAGAATCGTCTGGAGGTGCGGTTCTGGTTCGACCGGTTCGCCGAGCCAAGTCTCGAACTCCTCTCTTCCTTCCGGCGTTATCGCGTAGCGCTTTCGGTCCGGTCCGTCACCGGGCTCCGCCTCGCCCGGCACGACCTTCCCGTCACGTGACAGTCGTGCCAGGGTGGCGTACACCTGGCCGAAGGGCAACGGCTTCGAGCGACCGAAATAGCTGTCGTAGTCGCGCTTCAGGTCATAGCCGTGGCTCGGTTCTCGTTCGAGGAGACCGAGCAAGGTGAAAGGAACACTCATGGAGATGAGAATACACTGAGAGTATACTCCGCGCAAGTAGTGACACGGCTCGAGGTATCTTTACCTCATCATCCCTGATAAATGGCGGTGTTTGAAGTTAGGTCGAAACTGAACCTCGAGGCCTGTGAAATTTTGAATCGACGAACCGAAACGCGACGAGCGTCCCTATTCCAAAAGTCCCTCGGGATTGGGATACGCCTCGTCGGCGCTGGGGAACGCGCCGCTTCGCACGTCGGCGGCGAAGTGCGCAATCGCGTCGGTGATCACTGGACCCAAGTCGGCGTACTGGCGAACGAATTTGGCCGGCTTTCGACTGGTGAGACCCAGCAGGTCGTGGAAGACCAGCACCTGGCCGTCGGTGTCGGGTCCGGCGCCGATGCCGATCGTGGGGATGTCGAGTGCCTGGGTGACGTTCGTTCCGACGACACTGGGCACGCCTTCGATCACGATGGCGAATACTCCCTCGTCTTGGAGGAGTTGGGCGTCCTCGATGAGGAGCTTGGCACTCTCCAACGTCTTGGCCTGGACCTTGAAGCCGCCGAAGGCCATGACGCTTTGGGGGGTGAGGCCCAAGTGACCCATGACGGGGATCTGTGCGTCGAGCAACGCGCGCACGACGCCTTGGCGTACTCGGCCGCCTTCGAGTTTGACGCTGTCGGCTCCGCTTCGAATTAACTTGGCGGCGTTTCGAACGCTCTCGCCGAGGTCGACGTGGTAACTCAACCACGGCATGTCGGCGACGACATGCGCGTCGGGTTTGGCCGCGGCCACCGCGCGTACGTGATGACACATCTCGTCGATGCTGAGGTGCAGCGTGTTCTCCTGGCCGAGCACGACGTTGGCCAGCGAGTCACCGACGAGGATCAGATCGACACCGGCCGCCGAGGCGAGACGAGCTCCCGGCTCGTCATAGGCGGTGACCATGACGAGGGGTGCCGAACCACTGCGGCGCTTGCGGCCCCGGATGACCGGTGCGCTCAGGCTCATTCGCCGACTTCCTTACGCTCCATGGCGTTAACCCTACGGGCGCGGCGCCCTCCGGCGGCCCACTTGCGAACTAGGTGGTGGAACGAGCATCCGACACAGACTTCCACGGCGTAACACTGGACGGGCTCCTCGCGACGCTCGAGTTTCAAGAGTTCGGCGCGCGACATCGGACACGTTCCTCCCGACGGCAACCTCGCACCAAAGACGTAGGTCACTTCGACGAGTTCGACGTCCGAGCAGACCGGACACGTTTCGCCCGTTCGACGCCCGAGGTTCTTCGCCGCTCGCAACAGTTCGGGGTGGGCGTCACATATGTCTTCGTAACGAAGGAGGCCCGCGGCAACCCTGGCCAACAGTGCGTGGCGAACTAGACCGAACTCGACCACTGCCCCGTCGGCGGTACTCGTGCGGAAGCGCTTATCCATTACGGGTGACACTACAAGCCAATCCTGACTTGATAAATGACACCTAGTCACGTTCGATATATCGAAGTGATACTATGTTTCGCGTGTTAGACATTGCCATCCTGGGCCTCCTCATGGACCGTGACCATCACGGCTACGAAATACGCCTACAACTGCGCGAACGACTCGGTATCTGGGCAAATGTTTCCTTCGGATCGATCTATCCGGCGCTCGCGCGTCTCGAACGACAAGGCTGCGTCGAAGCGGTAATGCCGAGTGACGGTCGCCTGAGCGCGCTGTCGACCGGCTCACTTTCGGGTGAGCGCGCCTCGCTTCGCTCCTTGCGTTCGTCGCCCGGTATCGGACGACGTGGTCGCAAGGTCTATCGGATTACCGACCGTGGTCGTCAAGAGTTCGTTTCGCTGTTGGCCGACCCCGCGACGCTCGACGACAGCAAGAACTTCTCACTTCGCATGGCACTCGCCCAGTACCTGACGCCCAACGGTCGCGTCGGACTGCTCGAGCGTCGGCGCGCCGATCTCGTTGCCCGTCTGGCGGAAGTCCGAGCCGGCGCACACAACGAACAACTCGATTCCTACGCCCGCGGTGTCATGGAGCACGCGGCCCAAGGTGTCGAGCTGGACCTCGCGTGGATTGACAACTTGTTGTCCGCCGAACGAAGTAACCAAGAGTCCTTCGCGCACGACGCGAAGTAAGAAAGGAGAGCTATGGAAAAGATTCGCGTGGCTATTGCTGGCGTCGGAAACTGTGCCAGTTCACTCATCCAGGGCGTCACCTATTACAAGAACGCCAATCCGGCCGACGATGTGCCGGGCCTCATGCACGTCATGCTCGGTGGCTACCACGTCAGTGACCTCGAGTTCGTGGCCGCCTTTGACGTCGACGCCTCCAAAGTCGGCAGCGACCTGAGCAAAGCAATCGACGGCGGACAGAACAACACAATCAAGTTCGCCGAGGTCCCCGCGATCGGCGTAACGGTCCAACGTGGCCCGACGATGGACGGTCTCAACAAGTACTACCACGCGATGATCGAGGAGTCACCAGCTGAATCCGTCGACGTGACCCAGGTCCTGCGTGACAGCCGGGCCCAAGTCTTCGTCTCCTATCTTCCCGTGGGATCAGACGACGCCCAGCGTTACTACGCCCAGTGCGCACTCGACGCAGGCGTCGCCTTCGTCAACGCCATACCGGTTTTCATTGCCTCAGACCCGGTCTGGGCCAAGAAGTTCGCCGACGCCGGCGTGCCGATCATCGGTGACGACATCAAGAGCCAGGTCGGTGCCACCATTGTCCACCGTGTGCTCGCCCGCCTCTTTGAGGACCGCGGTCTCACCCTCGACCACACCTACCAACTGAACGTTGGCGGCAACATGGACTTCAAGAACATGCTCGAGCGCGAACGCCTCGAGTCCAAGAAGATCTCCAAGACGCAGGCAGTTACGAGTCAACTCGAAATCAGCAATATGGACCCCGACGATGTTCACATTGGGCCGAGCGACCACGTGCCGTGGTTGAAGGACCGCAAGTGGGCCTACATCCGCATGGAGGGACGCAACTTCGGTGACGTGCCCCTCAACGTCGAGCTCAAGCTCGAGGTCTGGGACTCGCCGAACTCAGCGGGCGTGATCATTGATGCCGTGCGCTGCGCCAAGGTCGCCCTGGACCGCGGAATCGGTGGTCCCATCATCGGACCGGCGGCGTACTTCATGAAGTCGCCTCCAATTCAGTTCCACGACGACGTTGCCCACGACATGGTCGAGGCATTTGCCGACCGTGGCGCGGAGAACATCGTGTGGCCGAGCGCGGACGTTCTCGAAGAAGCCCTCGCTGACATCGAGGTCGTGGTCGAATCTGAAATCGATTCCGACGTCACGATGCACGTGGTCTCGCCCACCCGGGCGACGCCCGGTGCATCTGACACCCTCTTTACGCGGGGCTAAGCACGGCGTTTCGGCGCCGCACATCAGGCCAAGGTGGTCCGACAGGAGTGGACTAACCCGTCCAAACGCGCTCAGGTAGCCTTCGACTCGGTCCGACTTCGGCCACAAATGAAGGTGCAGGTTTTGCCCACGTCGCTCGCGACTCGAAAATATGCGCGTCTCACGGCGATGGGGTCATTGACGCTCGCGAGCGCCCTGGTGGGCCTTGGAACGACGGCATCAAGTGCGACGATCCGCGAACCGGTTCGTGCGGGCACGCTGCACCCCGTGGGTACACGGTCCCCGCTCAGTGCACTGCACCCACACGTGCTGCTCCCGCCACAGAATCCGACATCGAACAGTGTGCCGACTTCGGCGATGTATGAGAACTGCTTAACGAAGTCACCGACGTCGAGTCAGGTCACCAATTGCGACCAGGAGACCGTCAGCGCGATTGACGCCGCTCGAACTGGTGAGGACGTCGGATCAATGACTTTGCCGGTTGGCTACGACCAGATGCCCCAAACTGAGCAGGTGCTCGTCGTGTCGAATCTCGAACGAACCGACCGTGGCCTCACTCCGGTGGCGGGGCTGTCGTCATCGCTTGACGCGTTGGCGCTGAAGGGCGCGCAGAACAACACGGACCCACCCTTCCCCAACCCCTTCTATGGCACGGGCGGCGGTTCCAACTGGGCCAGCACGTCGTCCGTGCTGCTCGCCGACTTCCTCTTCATGTACGACGACGGGCCTGGCGTGGGTGGCATCAACAGTGACTGCACCGCGTCGAACGCTTCGGATTGCTGGGGCCACCGCGACAACATTCTGGGCAACTACGACCAACCACTCCTCATGGGTGCAGCGACGGTGTCGGGTTTCTCGCTCACCGAAGAGTTCATTGGCGGCGACCGCGTTGACGAGCCCGACGTCACAACGTGGAGTTCGCTGGCAACACTCTTCCCCGTTGCCGTGTCGGTGTCACCCGGCATCCCCGGAACTCCCACCGACGTCATCGCGCGTTCGGCCGCCTCTCGAGTCCGCGTCACGTGGAATGCACCTTCGTGGGACGGTGGCGACGCCATTGTCGCCTATCGCGTGTACTCAACACCAGCCGGACTGCACTGCACCACGAGTGCCACCGCGTGCGTCATGACCAACGCGCTCAGCCATGGGAGTTATCTCTTTACCGTGGTCGCACAAAACGCCATTGGCCTCAGCGTGCCTTCGGCACGCTCGAATCGCGTGACCTTTACCTAATAGTGCGTCGCGACAGGTCGCAACTCGGTTAGTGAGGCTGGTCGGACCACCACTCGCGTAGACGAACGGCCGCTTCTTGAGGCGTGATCTCCCCCTCATCGAGTCGGATCTCCATGAGAAAGTCGAGGGCTCGACCAACGGCCGGGCTCGGCTTGACACCGAGCAGCTCCATCACGGCCACGCCGTCCAGCGCTGGTCGGAGTCGGCTGAGGTCTTCCAGTTCTCGAAGTTCCCCAATGCGCACCTCAAGCTCGTCCATTCGTTGCGCGAGCGAGGCCGCCTTGCGGGCGTTTCGCGTCGTGCAATCACAGCGCGTCAGTTCATTCAACTGGTCGAGCAGGGGGCCGGCGTCACGCACGTAGCGTCGTACTGCCCGGTCACTCCACCCCATCTTGTACGTGTGGAAGCGCAGGTGCAGTTCCACCAATGCGCTGACGTCGTCGATCATCTCCTGGGAGTACTTCAGCGCGGTCATGCGCTTGCGCGTCATCTTGGCCCCGACCACCTCGTGGAATCGGAACGTCACACCATCTTCGCCAATCGCGCGCGTCGCGGGCTTACCAATGTCGTGAAACAGCGCGGCGAGGCGCAACACCAAGTCGGGCGACGTCTTATCGACGACGGCCCAGGTGTGGCGAAGAACGTCCTTGTGGCGATGGATGGGGTCCTGCTCGAGCTGCAACTTCGGCAGTTCCGGGAAGAAGTACTCGGCGAGACCCGTGCGCACAATGAAATCAAGGCCGATCGATGGTTGCGACGTCATCATGAGGAGGTCAAGCTCACCGCGTATGCGCTCAGCCGACACCTTGGTCAGTCGTTCGCCCATCGTGGCGGCCGCGGCCTCGATGGCGGGATCGATGGAGAGATCAAAGCGCGCCGCGAAGCGTGCGGCACGAAGCATGCGCAGTGGGTCGTCACTGAAAAGGATGCTGGCGTCGATCGGTGTGCGCAACACCTTCTCGTGCAGGTCGTTGAAGCCGTCGTAGAAATCGAAGAGCGTCTGCACGTCAGGCGTCGCGGCGTCCAGTGCGACGACGTCGAGTGCCAGCGCGTTGATGGTGAAGTCACGTCGGCTGAGGTCAGCCTCCAGCGAGTCGCCCCACTGCACCGACGGTTTGCGCGAATGGTCCACGTACGCCTCGGACCGGAACGTGGTGATTTCGACCTTGATGCCGCTCAGGCGCAGTAGACCGCCGAGTGTCCCGAACGCTCGACCCTGCTCCCACATGGTCGAACAGAGCGGCTTCATCAGACGTTCGATGTCATCGGGCCGGGCGTTGGTCGTGAAGTCGATCTCGTAGTCCTCACCCTTGGGCACGTCGAGCACGGCGTCGCGCACGGAGCCGCCCACGGCGTAGAGCGAGAAGCCCGCGTCGGCGAATGCGCGGGCCAATGAACTCGATTGATGGGCCAAATCACTGAGTCGCTCGTGAACCTGATCGATTGATAGCACTGCGAATGAGGGTAGTTGGCGCCAGAACACGCAGCCGCACGAAGGTAGCCTGTGAAGGCATGTTCCACCGATTTTCGACCTGGTGGCGGGCGCTTAGCGTGGTACTCCTCTGCCTCGCAACGGTGACGTGGCCCACGGCCGCGCAGGCTGGGACGACGCCCACCTTCTCGATCCTCCACCAAGACGCCGTCGCCGCCCTTTCCGCGAAGGGCACGACGCACTTTTCCCTCACGTTGGCAACGAATCCCAAGGGCGTTGCCTCAAAAGCACGCGTCACGATGTACCCGCGAGTGATCGATCGTTCCCAACTCACCCCGATCATCTCGGGTGCGGGCGTCACCGGTCGGGCAATGTCTACGACCAGCACTTTTACCTTGCGCTGCGAGATCCACGGCACCTTCACCTTCACTGTTGACCTCTTCACCGGTCGCAC
>Ga0208849_1000907_pt1 | contig 23968 bp, 20 predicted proteins | sample NGESurdeep072012_10_FD_184470 | JGI IMG/M metagenome (GOLD analysis project Ga0208849, IMG submission 184470) | Arctic peat soil microbial communities from Barrow, Alaska - NGEE Surface sample 53-3 deep-072012 (SPAdes) | ecosystem: Environmental > Terrestrial > Soil > Wetlands > Peat ... | reverse complement strand
GCAACAACAAAAAAATCGAAGCGGCCGCCGCCGGCCGGTTGCGTCGGAACCGCCGCCAGGATCGCTGGTTGGGGCTGAGGTTCTCCGGCTTACTCATAACGCACTCTCGGATCCAGCATTGTAAAGAAGAAATCAACCGCGAGATTCAGCGCCAGCAGCAGGATCGCATAGAGCAGGACCAGCCCCACCACCATGGTGTAATCGCGATTGAGCGAGCTGTTGACCATGAAAACCCCAATGCCGGGCAGTTGAAACAGGTTCTCGACGATGAACGATCCTGTCAACAAATCGGCCAGCATCGGTCCGGAATACGACAACACCGGCAGGACCGCGATGCGAAAGGCATGTTTAAGCAGCACCGCTATTTCGCCCAGACCTTTGGAGCGCGCGGTCGTAATGAATTCCGCATGCAAAATGGCCAGCATTCCCTCGTGCATCAGCCGCGCGACCCGGCCCGAAAAATACAGGCCCAAGGTCAAAGTCGGTAAAATGGCGTGCCACGGCGAGCCCCACAAAGCCACGGGAAACCAGTGCGTCTTGATGGCAAAAAGCATCACGAAAATCGGCCCGATAACGAGGCCCGGAATGCAAATCACGCCCAGCGCCACAAAGCTCCCCATGTAATCCTGCCACGCTCCTTTATGCACCGCGGTCAGAAACCCGAGAGGAATACCCGTGCCGAGCGCGAAACAAAAAGCCAGCCCGCCCAGGCTGAGCGAGATCGGCAACCCTTGCACAATGATGTCCGTCACCGAGTGGTTTCGATATTTGAGAGACGGCCCGAAATCGCCGTGCAAAACACCATCGAGATAGCGCCAATATTGTCTGGCCATGGGTTCGTCAAGATGAAATTTAGCCCGGAGATTGCGCTCGATTTCGGGCGACGCGGGAGCGCGCTCTCGGTCAAACGGCCCGCCGGGCGCGGCGTGGACCAAAAAAAACGCCAATGCGCTGATGATCAGCAGCAGCGGGATCGCAAAGACGAGGCGCTTTAGGAAATACATTTCTAGTCGAGGGTCTAATGTCGAGGGTCGAGAGCCGGAGATTTTGCGCGAGCAAATGGCGTTTTGGAAGTTGGAATTGAAAGTGAACGGTTAAGAGCCGCAATCCGTTTTGCCAACCTCTCAAGGTCTTCAAGAAATGGTTCAAGTTCGTTTGAATTCACATAATTTTCGTCAAGCGCCAGATAAAAAATTGACGCGACTTCCATCAGTGAACCGTAACTTTGTTCTAAATAATGAGCAAAATCCTTGTCTGAATTGCGGCCTGCGCCTTCGGCAATGTTCGCTGAAATTGAAACCGCTGCGCGTCTCAATTGTGAAGTCATGGCAAATAGTTCGCGGCGGGGAAAATTCTGCGTCAGGCGATAAACCAATTGATTTATTTTCCTGGCTTCCTGCCAGACTTCTAATTTTTCAAATCGAAATCGTATTCGCATATGATTATTTCAACGTGTTGCTTCAGGCTCTCGGCTCTCGACATTCGTCCCTCGACCAAGTCTACGGATGTAATTCAGCGGATGATCGTCCAAAATGTTCTGGTAAATGCCGGAAATGTTCGTGTGGTAATAATTCATGCCCGCGAAAATAAAAAGCGGGATGACCGGCAGTTCGTCGCGCACGAGCATGGATTCCGCCTGCTGGAAAAGTTGTTCGCGCTTTTTCAAATCAGTCTGCTCGTTCGCTTCGTTCACGAGCGCGTCGTATTTTTTGTTTTTCCAGCCGGTGCGATTGTTGCCGTCGTTGCTCTGGAATAATGCGAGAAAAGTGTTCGCGTCGTCGTAATCCCCAATCCAGTCGCCGCGCCCGATGTCATAATCCAGATGCGCGGTGGAACTTAACCACACTTTCCATTCCACCGGTCGCAAATCCATGTTGATGCCGAGCGTGTCGTGCCACATTTGTTGCAATTCGACGGCGATGTCTTCATGCGTTTTCACGCCGCCGCCCGCCGCCGCATTAAAAATGTATTCGAAGCGCGGAAAACCTTTGCCGTCAGGATAACCGGCTTCGGCGAGCATTTTTTTTGCGAGCGCGGGATTGTAATCGAGTCCGTCGGGCGACGTGTAATTCGCCGTGCCGTCGGGAACGATGTGCGAAACCGGACGCTCACCTCCCCGCATGACTTTTTTCACGATGCTGTCGCGGTCAACGGCAAGCGCGAGCGCTTTGCGGACGCGCGGGTCGTCGAATGGTTTGCGCGTGACATTGATGCTAATCCAGTAGGTGGCCAGATAATCGAACTTATGCGCGTCGGGACGTTTCATCAACACGTCGAGCAATTCCGCCGGCACGACTTCCTTGTCCCAAATGATGTCCACCGCGCCCTGCTCGTAAAGGTCGAACGATGTGGACGGCGAGCCCATCGGCAAAATGTCAATGATGTCCGATTGCGTGTTGGTCGCGTCCCAGTAACGCGGATTTTTTATCAGGCGAACCTTGTCGTTGAGCCGCCAGAAGGCAAGTTCGTATGGCCCGCTGCTCGGCAACGGCTTTGCCATCATCCAACGGTCGCCGTATTTCTCAATCGTCTGGCGCGGCACGACGTAAGTCACCGGCAGCGTGCAAACATCAAGAAAAAATGCCGTCGGATTTTTTAATTCCACGCGGACGGTGAACGGATCGGGCGCGTGAATTCCGACGAGCGAAGCGTCCTTGATTTTTCCGGCATTGAATTCCTCCGCGTTCTTCAAATAATAAAGTTGCCCGGCGTAATCGCTCGCCGTTGCCGGACTCAATGCGCGAATCCAGGAATAAACAACGTCGGCGGCGCGGATCGGCTCGCCGGTTGACCAGACAAGATTTGTGCGGAGATGAAACGTGTAAATCTTTCCGTCCGGCGAAATTTCCCAGCTTTTCGCCAGACCGGGAATCGGCTGGGCCGTTTTCGGATCAAGCCGCACCAAACCTTCAAACAGGCCGATGACAATCCGCATTTCGGGAATGCCGGTCAGAAGAGCCGGGTCAAGCGTTTCCGGCTCGCCGTTGTTGATGATGGTGATGTCCGCCGGCGGCTCGCGGCGGGCGCATCCGCAAATCAAAAGGCAAACGGCGAGGCAAAAAACAAAACGCGCCCGCAGGAAAATCCGGCGCGCGCGTAAAATGAAAGTCATCGCTATTTTGCCGGGTTGGTGGCCGACGCCGTGGAAGCCGCAGCCGCCGGAATCGTCGTGGGCAGATTCACATCATTGGCTGGCGGCGGCGTGGTCCTGGCCGCCGGTTGCGAAGCTGAAGGAGCTGTCGGCGGCGGCATTTGCTGCTGCTTTTGCTGGACCTCTTTGATGAAGTTGGAGGATCCGCTGCCATGAATCGCATTGTCCTGCAAATATCCCAGCAACACCGCGATGGCCATGAAAATGCCCATGCCCCATTTGGTGATCTTGGTCAGCACATTGCCCGAACCCGCGCCGAACAGCGCGTCCGCCGCGCCGCTGCCAAAAGCCAGCCCCGCGCCCGCGTCCTTCTTGGGCAGTTGCACCAGCACCAGCAGGATCAACAACAGACTGTTGGCCACCAGAAACAATGTTAAAACACCCGCGATAAAATTCATGACAACAGGTTAAATGGAATTTTTGATGATGTCAGCAAAACTTCTTGCCTCCAGCGACGCGCCGCCGACCAATGCGCCGTCCACGTCCGGCTGGCTCATCAGTTCCTTCGCGTTGTTCGGTTTCACGCTGCCACCGTATTGGATGCGGATTTTCTTCGCGGTCGCCTCATCGAACATTTTCGCCAGCAGGCTGCGGATGAACGCGTGCGTGTCCTGCGCCTGTTTGGTGGTCGCCGTCTTGCCCGTGCCAATCGCCCAGACCGGCTCGTAGGCGATGATCGTTTCAATCATCTGCTCCTTCGTCGAACCGGCGAGGCTGCCATGCACCTGCGTTTCCAAAACTTTTTCCGTCAATTTGCCCTCGCGTTCCGCCAGCGTTTCGCCGACGCAGACAATCGGCTTGAGCGAGGCCGCGTGCGCCGCCGCCACTTTTTTGGCAATAAGCGCGTCAGGCTCCTGTTGAAAGTGCCGGCGCTCGCTGTGGCCAAGGATGACGTAGCGCACGGAAAATTCCTTCAACATGCCCGCGCAGATTTCGCCGGTGAACGCACCGAAATTGTGCTCGCTCATATTCTGCGCCGCGAGCCGGAGGTTGGAATCCAGGACCGCCTTGGAAACTTCGCTCAACGCCGTGAACGGCGGGGCGACTACGATGTCCACCTCCTTCACGCTGGCGAGGTCGCGCGTGAGGTCTTCAACCAGCGCCAGCGCCTCGGCGACGGTCTTGTTCATCTTCCAGTTGCCGGCAATGATCAGTTTGCGTTCTTTGTTCATTTTTTAATTCGTAATCGTCCTCGTTCTCGTCCCTCGTCCTCGAAATCCGATTACGAGAACGATCACGAGGAGGAAATTCATTTCTCGCTCAACGCCGCCACACCGGGCAACACCTTGCCTTCGAGAAATTCCAGCGACGCGCCGCCGCCAGTTGAGGTGTGCGTCACTTTCTTGTCCGCGCCGAATTTCTTTGCCGCCGTCGCTGTGTCGCCGCCGCCGACCACGGTGGTGGCACCAGCGGCAGTCGCCGCGACGATGGCGTCCGCCATCGCTTTGGTGGCTTTCTCGAACGGGGGAAATTCAAACACGCCGGGCGGCCCGTTCCAAATGATCGTCTTGGCGCGCGCAATAACCTCCGCAAACAGCCTGGACGATTCCGGTCCGGCGTCGAGTCCTTCCCAGCCGTCTGGGATTCCGGTTTGCAACGTAGCATGGCCGATTTTGGCATCGGCGCCGTATTTGTCGCCGGTCAGCCAGTCCACGGGCAGATGGATTTTCTTGCCTTTGGCTTTTGCCTTCGCGAGCAGTTCGGGAACGATCTTCGCGCCTTCGGCATCGAAGATGGAATTGCCGATGGCCATGTTGTCCTGCACTTTGCGAAACGTATAGGCCATGCCGCCACCGATGATGATTTCGTCCGCCTTGTCGAGCAGATTGTTGATGAGCTGGATTTTGTCGGCGACCTTCGCGCCGCCGAGAATGGCCAGCAACGGACGCTTCGGATTGTCGAGGACGGCGTTGAAGGCATCGAGTTCCTTCTTCATCAAGTAGCCACAGGCGCGTTGCGGCAGTTGCACGCCGGTCATCGAACTGTGATCGCGATGGGCGGTTCCGAAAGCATCGTTGATGTAGACATCGCCCAGCTTGGTCAGGCTCGCGCGGAACGCCTTCACCTTTTCCGGGTCGGCTTTCATTTTGGAACCGTCTTCGAGCTTCACGTTGCCTTCTTCCTCGATGTGGAAGCGGAGGTTTTCGAGCAAAATCACATCGCCGGGTTTGGCTTTGGCGCAGGCAGCTTCGACCTCTGCGCCGACGCAGTCGTTGAGAAATTGCACCGGACGACCGAGCAGTTTCTGCAACGCTTCGGCCACGGGCTTGAGGCTGAATTTCTCAATGCGCTTTCCGTCCGGACGACCGAGGTGGCTCATCAGAACCACGGACGCGCCTTGGTCGAGCGCGTAGCGGATCGTCGGCAACGCGGCTTCAATGCGCTTGGTGTTGGTGATGGCACCGGTAACTTTGTCCTGCGGGACGTTGAAATCCACGCGAATGAGCGCGCGCCTGCCCTTCAATTCGACATCTTCAATAAACAGCTTGGCCATAAATAAAATTGTTTTGTCCGGCGGACAAAGGCCAATGAGGATAGCAGACAAGTTCCGCCCGTAAAGTGAATTCAAAACGTAAACCGGCGCGTTGAAAGAAATGATTTCTAACAAACCGCCATTTGTGGCATCTAATGGAGAGTGCGAACCGTCACCACCATGCTTTCAGTCCTGCTCGGCCTCGCGGCTTTGACCGCGCAGGCTGCGCACACGCAGGTGGAACTGCTGTTGTCCGCCGCCGCCGCGAAACCCGGCGACACGATTTGGGCGGCCGTGGACATGAAAATGGAACCCGGCTGGCACACTTACTGGAAAAATCCCGGCGAAGCGGGCATCGCCACCGCCATCAAATGGCAGTTGCCGCCCGGAGTAACCGCCGGCGAAATCCAATGGCCGCTGCCAAAAAAAATTCCGCCCGCCGAAGTCACGACTTACGGCTACACCAATGAAGTCATGCTGCTCGTGCCGCTGACGCTGGCAAGCAATTTGTCCGCTGGTCCGATTGACTTGAAAGGAAATGTCTCTTGGCTCGAATGTAAGGACGTTTGCATTCCCGCCAATCAAGATGTCGAAGAGAAATTGAACATTGGCAGTGAGGCTAAAACTTCTGCGGATGCGACGAAGATTGACGCGTGGAACAAAAAAGTGCCGCAGACAAATGCCTTCTACCAATTTCAGGCTTGGTGGGAATCAACGACAAATGACATGCGCCCATTTGTTATGAGCAACGGGCGCGGCGGCGCTGACAAAAACATAAAGTTCGATTCGGTGGATTTTTTTCCTGACGTCAGCGATCAATTTGAAGTTCAAGCACCAACAGTGGTTCTTTCGGCGTATTCCGCCGAAATTCGCCTTCGCAAATCTATAAAAAAATATTCCGGCGACTGGCCAAAAGAAATTACCGGCGTTTTAGTTTTGCAAGCGGGTGATTCGCGCGAAGGCTTTGAAATTAAAATGCACGTTGCCGACAAAGCCCCCGCAGGAGAAACAATTTCTGCAACCGAAAGTTTGCCGCCCGTGTCGCCTGCACCGCCGCTCTGGCAAATGCTGCTCTACGCCTTCATCGGCGGATTGATTTTAAACATTATGCCGTGCGTGCTGCCGGTCATCGCGCTGAAAATCCTCGGCTTCGTCCGCGAAGCGCACAGCGAACCGCGCCGCGTCCGCAATCTCGGCTTGATTTACGCGCTTGGCGTGCTCGTTTCCTTTCTCGCGCTCGCAGCCGTTGTCATCGGCGTCAAATCTGCCGGCCATCACGCCGGCTGGGGAATGCAATTTGGCAGTCCGATCTTCATCGTCTGCCTCACCACGCTCGTCACGCTGGTGGCGTTGAATTTGTTCGGCGTCTTTGAAGTCGCGCCCGGAGGACGCGCGTTGGACGCGGCGGGCGAACTCGCGGCAAAGCCCGGCACACCCGGCGCATTTTTCAACGGCGTTCTTGCCACCGCCTTGGCGACGCCCTGCACCGCGCCGTTTCTTGCGCCTGCGCTCGGCTTTGCTTTTTCGCAAAGCGTGGCAACTATAATTTTGATTTTTCTCACCGTCGGCCTCGGCCTCGCGTCGCCCTACGTTTTGTTGAGCTGGAATCCGGCGTGGCTGAAATTTCTGCCCAAGCCCGGCGCGTGGATGGAAAAATTCAAGATCGCGATGGGCTTCCCGATGCTCGCGACCGTTGTGTGGTTGCTCAACATCGCGACGGCCAGTTACGGCAAAAATGTTTTATGGCTCGGCGTTTTTCTCGTCATCGTCGCGTTTGCCGCGTGGGTTTTTGGCGATTTTTTTCAACGCGGGCGCAAGCACAAAGGCATTGCGCTCGCACTGGTTTTTCTTTTGTTCTCCAGCGGCTATTTTTTTGTTTTAGAAAAGGAATTGAACTGGCGCAAGGCGATGCCGGAAGCGGACGCGACGGGTTCACTCAAAGAATCAGCGGACGGCATTGACTGGCAACGCTGGTCGCCCGAAGCCGTCGCCGCTGCGCGCGCCGCCGGAAAACCTGTGCTGGTGGATTTCACCGCCGATTGGTGCCTCACCTGCCAAGTCAATAAAGGAACCAGCATCGAAATCCCGTCCGTCCGCGCAAAGTTGAAGGAAATAAACGCCGTCGCATTCACTGGCGATTACACGCACACGCCCGACATCATCACGAAGGAATTGAACCGTTACAATCGCGCCGGCGTTCCACTCGTTCTGGTTTATCCAAGAAATCCAGACGCGGAGGCGATAGTGCTGCCGGAAGTTTTGACGCCGGGAATTGTCTTGAATGCGCTCGACCGCGCGGCGCATTGAACATTTTTTGAAACCTTATGTCAAAACCTGCATCTTCTTATTAAACATATGAAAATCACATTCGCATTATTCGCCGCTTTGACATTGGCCGCGTCCGCCTTCGCGGTCGAAGTCGGCAAAACCGCTCCGGATTTCATCGGCACGGACATCAACGGCAAAACCGTCAAGCTCTCCGATTACAAGGGCAAGATTGTCGTCATCGAATCTTACAATTCCGATTGTCCGTTCTGTAACAACCAATACAAAACCGGCGCGATGCAGGATTTGCAAAAGGATTTGGCCGCGAAAGGAGTCGTGTGGCTGCTCGTGAATTCCGTGAATCCGAAAAATTTCAGCCATCGCACGCCCGACCAGGCCAAGCAGGAAATTGCCGACAAGAAAATCGTCGCGAACGCGTGGATTGATGACAGCTCCGGCGCCATCGGCCATCTTTACGAAATGAAAACGACGCCGCATATGTTCGTCATCGCCAAGGACGGCACGCTCGTTTATGACGGCGCGATTGATAATCAGTCCGATCCGTTTCACGATCCGCGCACGGCAAACAATTACGTCCGCGACGCCGTGAACGATTTGCTAGCCGGAAAACCGATTGAAATTTCGCAGTCGAAACCTTACGGCTGCGCGGTGCACTACGCGGATTAAATTAAAACTCGTAGCAGCCGACGTAAGTCGGCTCAAATTTCTTTTTTGAGCGAACTCACGTTCGCTGCTACTTTTTCTTTGGGCACGAACGGAAGGCGCACCCATTTTTCCTGCTGCAATTCTTTTGAAAGCGTAAAACCAAACTCCTTCAGAAAATTTTCCGTCGGCGCGAGAATGGTAATTGGCCGTCGCGTGAACGTATCTTTGTAAGCCAGACGCACCGCACGCAAACCGAGGCGATAACCTTTCATCACGCGACCGTAAAGTTCATCACACACAATCGGACTGCCCGACTCCGCCAGATGCAAACGAATCTGATGCGTGCGTCCCGTCAGCGGACTTGCTTCGATGAGCGTGAACAAATCGGTATTCATCAACACGCGGAAATGCGTTTCCGCTTCCTTGCCTTCTTCCGTATTGTCCACACGCATCTTGCCAAAATTTTTCGGATCCGGGCCGAGCGGCAGTTCGCACGTCCATTCCTTCTCACGCGGCACGCCTTCGACGACGGCGAGATACGTTTTCTCCATCCGCCGCGACTCGAACATCTCGCTCATCGCGCGCATCGCGCCCTCGCTTTTGGCGAAGAGCATCACGCCGCTCGTGTCCGCATCCAGCCGGTGGACGTGCCGCAGATATGTCAAGTTGCGCGAGCGCGCCCAAAAATCATCCGCGCGTATGGACGAATCAATCGCCGTCTGCAAATTCCAGTTCGTCTTGCGCCACGAATCCGGCACGAGCATCCAGCCGCGCGGCTTGTCAATCGCCAGCACCGAGCGATCCTCAAAGATGATGGGGATCGGCTCGCAGCCCGGCAGTTCAATGAAATTGGGTTTGGCCATGCAGAGGAAATTCTATTTGAAAAGGTGAACCGCCACGCCCGCAACACCCGCAACTTCCGACTGCGCCACATCGCAAGTGATAAATATTTCCGCGCAAAAATGTTGCGCCGCCGCAACGTGGACAAAATCCCAGGTGCCCGCCGTAAAATCCGGTGCACAACGCGCGCTCAATTCATCGCCCCATTCCAGATAATCATTCAGACGGTGAACGTTTGATTTTAATCGCTGCGACGTTTCGGCGGCGCGATAAGCGTGCCATGCCACCGCCGCGTATTTGCCGGAAAGCCGGCGGAGATTGTGCCGCAGTTCCGCCCGCAACAAAGGATTCCAGTAAAATTCCGGCGCGCGTTCACGGCACCACGAAGTCACCGCCGGGGCGAATTCATCCGCTGGATTGAACCACGCCATCAGCGCGGAAGTATCGGCATAAATTTTCATCGCCGACGGCGCTGACGCTCCTGAAGCACCGGATTCCGCACGCGGTCAGCACCCTTGACGGTCTTTTGTGCCTGCCACACTTCGCCCATGATTTCGTCCCAACCAGCCGACTTGGGAACAGTCAAAGGCTCAATCCGGCCAATCGTCCGGCCATTGCGCGTGATCACCAGCGATTCGCCCTGTTCAAGCTGGTTCAGAACCGCCTTGGTTTTCTGGTGCAAGTGTTTTGCCGTGATTGTGCTCACGCAAAAAAAAATAACACTTCAAAAATGTCACCACAAGATTGAAGTTCAACCATCAAACCAAAACCGACGCGCAGCCCGGCAGTTCGATGAAATTGGGTTTGGCCATTCGCGCGATGGTAGCAGCCGAGGTGAACCGGCTCAAACTTTTCGGCAATGCGGACAGGATTAACTGAATTAACTAGTCTTGAAACTAAATCATTTTAAGACCAAGATTTGCAAAATAGTTTTATGCCCCAAGAAAATGAAAATTTAGAGTATGAATATCGCAAACAGCGTTACGATACATACACAAAGGAACGCGATGCTCTTCGAAAGGATTCGCTCGAAGTAAGCGGTCGTTACGATCAAGCGATACTTGCTCTCGCTGGCGGTGCATTGGCTCTTTCCATCACGTTTATGGAAAAAATCGCACCACATCCTGTTCCCTGGACTTTTATTTTGCTTTCAGTCGCGTGGCTTTGCCTCATTGCATCAGTCCTTTTGGAACTTTACGCTTTGGCGACAAGCCAGACGGTCACGAACGAACAAATCGCATTAGCAGATGAAGAATATCGTCAATATCTGTTGTCACTACCGGAGCATCCACAAATTGCTCCTTCAATCAAAACACCTCAAACACCAGAAGCACTTGAAGGATTAAGAAATCGAACTCGATCGTTTAACAATTGGTCTCGTTGGCTTTTAAGTTTTGGGGTATTTTTTCTTTGCACTTTTTCCCTATTCAATTTACCTTACTCTGGTTCTGATAATGGAAAGAATATTATGCCTGATGAATTTGTAAGAGCATCCAGAGGAAGTTACGTTGCACCGACCAACGCACTTCCGCCGCCGCCGCCGCCGCAAAATGCATCTGCTCACCAAGCTGCAGCAGTGGCAGCACCCGTAGCAGCGGCACCTGCGGCTACAGCACCAGCACCTGCGGCTGCACCGGCTCAAACCGCCAATCAATAACCGCGAAATACGCCAAATACGCGAAAGTATTTTTGGGAAATTTGTTCGTGTATTTCGTGTAGTTCGCGGTTAAAAGCATTTATCACTTTTTCCGCCACTCGGACTTCGGCGGTTCCGACAAACCTTGCGCTCGCAGCGCCATTCGGAAATACAGCTTGGAAATTTTCGCCAGATTTTTCGCGTTGCCTTACTTTGCAGATCATTCCGTTGTCACTTGCCAATGCAGAACGTGCTGAAGATGGAGTCAAGCAAATCTTCCGTGGTTGTTTTGCCCACGATCTCGCCGACGGCGTTGGCGGCGATCCGCAAATCCATCGCCACCAGTTCGAGCGTTGCGTCCGCCGCCAGCGCGTCGGTCGCCAGGCGCGCGGCGGCGCGGGCGCGGTTGAGCGCGTCCTGATGCCGCGAGTTGATGGCCACCTGCAACATCTCGGCCTTGATTTCGCCGGCCCAGACCAGATTTTTAATCGCGTCTTTCAACGCTTCAATCCCCTGCCCGCTCAAGCAGCTAACGTCCACAATCGGAGCGCCAGACTCCGACCCGGCGCATGGGGAAACCAAATCCGCATCGTGCCGGGTCGGAGACCGGCGCTCCGGCGGCAGTTCAAATTTCACCGGCAAATCAGTTTTATTGCGAACGAGAATTCTTTTCTTTCCGGCAAATTCGGCGAAATAATTTTTGTCCGCGTCCGTCAGCGGTTCGCTGGCGTCGAGGACGTGCAAAATCAATTCCGCCTGGGCGAACGATTCGCGGCTGCGGCGAATGCCTTCGCGCTCAATCTCGTCACGCGCTTCACGCAGGCCGGCGGTGTCAATGAACGCCACCGGCAGACCACGAATGTTCACCGTTTCCTCAATCGTGTCGCGCGTCGTGCCTGGAATGGGCGAGACGATGGCGCGGTCGCGGCCCAGCAGTTGATTGAGCAGACTGGATTTGCCCGCGTTCGGACGACCAACAATCGCCGCGCGAATTCCGCGACGCAGAATTTGTCCTTCATTCGCCGTGCGGAGCAGTTCGTCCATGAAGGCGATGCCGCTTTCCAATCGCTGCAATAATTTTCCCTTCGTGTCCGGCGAAATGTCTTCGTCAGGAAAATCAATGTGCGCCTCGACGTGCGCAAGCGTGAGCATCAAATCGTCGCGCAGTTTGTTGATGCGCTGCGACAATTTTCCGGCGAGCTGTTCGTTGGCGGCGGCAAGCGCGAGTTCCGTGCGCGAATGAATCAAATCAGCGACGGCCTCGGCCTGCGCGAGGTCAATGCGCCCGTTCAGAAAGGCGCGCTTGGTGAATTCGCCCGGCTCGGCCAGCCGCGCGCCGTGGGCGAGCAGCGCGTCGAGCACGAGCTTGGCCGGCAGCAGTCCGCCGTGGCAGGAAATTTCGACGGTGTCCTCGCGCGTGAACGTGCGCGGCGCACGCAGAATGGCGAGCAGCACTTCATCAAGCACCTTTTCGTCGCGGATGATTTTGCCGAACTGAATCGTGTGCGTCGGCGCGGCGGAAGGTTTCAGCGAATTTATTCCGACGGGCAGAAAAATTTTATCGGCAATGGCAAGTGCCTGCGCACCGGAAATTCGGACGACGGCGAGTCCGCCTTCGCCGAGCGGCGTGGCAATGGCGGCGATGGTGGCTTCGGGAAACATTTTCGATTTACGATATACGATTTACGCGATTCACCAAATTCTAACGCGACTCCTACTGGGTCTCGAACAAATGAGCGCGGCATTTCATTAACACCGGGCTTCAGCCCGGTGATGGTCGGCAAGACAATTCAAAACCGTTTCAACGGTTTCCACCGCGCCGACAAGTCGTTGAAACGGCTCGCTTGCCAGCACGCCACTTCCACCCGGCTGAAGCCGGGTGTTAATGAGAGCGATTGAAATGTTACTCGTTTTTTCGAGCATCAATAAACCGCAAATCGCAAATTCAGCTAGACGTGCCGGCAGTTGCCGATTTGATTTTCCGCATCGCGGCCCTGCAACCAAAGCCGCGCCTTCTCGTAGCTTTTCTTGTGCAGATAATGCAGCAGCGTCGGGTCGGTGCCGGGCGGCAGTTGTTTTGTGAGTCCGTCAAGCCGCGAGAAAATCGGCAGCAGGCTGGGTTTGGGATTCGCCGCCGGCATGGCTTTCACGGTCGCGTCCAATTCCGCGAGCAACGAGAGGATTTCCTGTTCTACGGGAGAATTCATGCGCTCCGGGATTCATTGTCCGAGCCACTGGCCGATCAGCCGTGTCACCGGTGATTGTTGAAGGTTGATCTGACCAAGCAGATACATGGCCGTGATCAGCCGCGCCAGCCCGGAAACCAGCACGACAATAAACGCGGCGGACAAATAGATGCCGAACGCATGAACCGGCAACGGCTGCAACACCCGCGCGATGCCCGTATATAAAATCCAGATGGTGGCCGCCACGCCCAAACCCCAAGGAATCCACGGACTGATGTTGGGGCTGGCGTTGAACATATACACGAGCAGCATCGGGCTGAAACCGTAGGCGACCGTGGTGAAGGTCGGAAGAAAATCGCGCCGGCCATGAAACGATTCGGAGGCGATTTGCAGCAGCTTCGCGCTGACAAAAACCACGGCCAGCAGCAGCAGGGCCTGGATGATTTCAAAGCGGAAGACGGTCGTGTCGCTGAACTCGCGGATGCGTTGAACCTTCGGCTGCCATTTGCCATACGTCGCGAGGCCCCAGCCTTCCACGGCCGTCGCCAGCAGAACGAACGGCAGCAGATAGGTGAAAAAAATGTAACCGAAGCCGCGTTGTTTCAGCGCGACGCGGTCCCAAGTCACTGTCGGTTCAAATATCAGGAAAAACACCTTGAACATTTCGCCACAAGCATTAGCAACTTTTCACCGCGATGACAATAAAATCCACTTTCGCTCCCGCGCCCCGCGCCGCTAGACTTGCGGCGTGAAAGTTGATCTCGGCATCTGGAGCTGGCTGACGCAGGTGGTGGTGGTGCTCGTGGCCATCGCCGTGCTGCTGCTCATTGGCATGGCCTATCTTCAGCCGGTCCAGGAAAACGAGCGTATGCGGCGCGACATTGACCGGCTCGACGTGGAACTGGACCAGCAGAAAAAAATATCGCAGCAGCTTCAAATGGACCTCAACGCCCTGCGCAACGACCCCCGGACCGTCGAACGCCTCGCCCGCGAAAAACTGGGTTACGCCAAGCCTGATGAAACGGTGATCCGCTTTGAAACCAATGCGCCGGCGCGGTGACTCGCCGGCGGTCAGCGCCGGCAAACAGACGCCGCGCCGCCGCCAGGCCATACGGGATTTTCCTTGTCTGGCTGGGGGTTTGTGCCCGTGCAGAATCAGGGCGCGTCCCAATTGTTGCCAGCCGGCGTTTGACTTAATTTGGCGGCATGGAAACAAAAATTGTCCTCCAACCCGGTCGCAGTGAAGTTTCTGCGCCCGGTTCATCACGCCGCGATTTCACCGCCGTCAACGACAACGGCAACGTCAACCGTTCGCTCATCAACGCGCTCACCAGCTCGAAAATTTACCGCGATTACGTCCGCGCCTTCAATGACATGACGGGCTTGCCGCTGACGTTGCAGCCGGTCGAAACCTGGCAGTTGCCGCATCACGGCCATCGGAATGAAAATCCATTTTGCGCCATGATTTCGCGCACCAGCCGCGCCTGCGCCGCCTGTTTGCAGACGCAGGAACGCCTCTGCGCCAGGGCCGCGCGCGAACCGCAAGCCATCATTTGCCCGGCGGGACTGTGCGACACCGCCGTGCCGGTGCGGATGAGCGACCGGCTGATCGGCTACTTGCAATGCGGACAATTCTTTCGCAAGAAGCCGGACAAAAAACAGTTTGAACGGACCGCCGGGTTGGTGGCGAAATGGGGGCTGGACGTGGACCCCGAAAAATTGAAGGCGGCTTATTTTTCAACAAAAGTCATCAACACCCGGCAGCAACAATCCGCGCTCAAGCTGCTCACGATTTGGGCGCAACACCTGGCCATGTTGAGCAACCAGGTGTTCATCGAGCAGGAAAACGCCGAATCGCCGGTCATCAAGCGCGCCAAGGAATACATTCTGGAACATCAAAGCGAGAAACTGTCGCTGGGCCAGGTCGCGCGGGCGGTCAACATGAGCACGTTCTATTTTTGCAAGACGTTCAAAAAAGTTTCCGGCATCAATTTCACGGACTATCTCTCGCGGGTGCGGATTGAAAAATCCAAAAACCTCCTGCTGAATCCAAATTTGCGCGTGAGCGAAATCGCGTTCGAGGTCGGCTTCCAGTCGTTGACGCATTTCAACCGCGTGTTCAAGAAAATTCTCGGCCAGTCGCCGACGGAATACCGGCTGCAACTGCTGGGGCATTGACAAGGCCAGTTTAAATTTTTGGCGTTACAGGCAGCGCATTGCTTGACGTGTCGCCGTCGTTATTTTTCTCCTTCAACGCCATTTCCAATCTCAATTTTTCTTCGTTATCTCGCGTCAATCCTTCATTTAATTCTTTCAGGCGTCGCTTTAGAAGAAATTGGATTTGGTCTTCCAATGGTTTGCCAGTCATTTGATTAGTTGTGAAGTTATGACCCAATGAAATGATCCGATAACCTTCTATGGCAGTATAGCCGACATTATATTGGTCTTTCTGGTTGCTTGCAAAAACGAGAAAATATTCCCCGCGATATGGCCAATACTCCGATGCCAAATGTGACAGACCAGGATTCGGGGTTCCCTTGAGAACAGAAACTACCTCAATATCCGAACGGATGATGCCATCGGTGACCACCACGACTTTATTGCTTGCCGAAATAAAATCAAGGGTGGAGGTGCATCTGGCAATTACGATCTCTGGAGAATTTTTTATAAGAACATCCCAACTTTCAAATGAAGTTATTGGTATAGCCAACGCTATTTTCATCGTGGCGAGCACGATTAACATCGCAATGTATTTTTTCATAATGCTGATTTTAATTGGAATTGTTTCTTTGACAAGTGTTGGAATCAAAATGGTCAAGTGGCGGTGGAGAAACACCAATGATTTTTGCCGCCGGAATTTTTTTCAAACCGGATTCGCATGATGCATTTTTTCCCATAAACAAAAAACGGCTCGCCTTTGACAAATCCTGTAAAGTCTTCCTGCCCTTTCACTGTCAGTTTTGGCAGAGTTGAACGACATTATATGACAACTCCGATTATTCCTTCTGGCCGGCTTGAATCCGCCCACGACATTTTGCACCAGACCCGGCGGCGTCCGCTCGGCGCGATTCTTTCCCCGAAAACCATCGCCGTCATCGGCGCGACCGAGCGCAAACGCAGCGTCGGGCGCACGGTGATGCAAAATCTTTTGTCCGGCGGTTTTCCCGGAAAAATTTATCCGGTCAATCCGATTCAGGAAAACATTCTGGGACTGCGCGCGTATCCCAACGTCGCCGCGCTGCCGGCAAAACCCGACCTCGCCGTCATCATCACGCCGCCAAAAACTGTTCCCGGCATCATCAAAGAATGTGCGCAGGTTGGAATTCCCGGCGTCATCATCATCTCCGCCGGATTCAAGGAAATCGGCGCGGAAGGCGCGGCACTGGAACAGCAGGTTTTGGCAGAAACCCGGCGCGGCAACATTCGTGTCGTCGGCCCAAACTGCCTGGGCGTGATGGTTCCCGGCGCGAAATTCAACGCCACTTTCGCCGCCGACATGGCGCGGCCGGGCAGCGTCGCCTTCTTGAGCCAGAGCGGCGCGCTTTGCACGGCGATTCTGGACTGGAGCTTGAAGGAAAATGTCGGGTTCAGCGCGTTCGTTTCCCTCGGCTCGATGCTCGATGTCGGCTGGGGCGATTTGATTTATCATCTCGGCGACGATCCGAACACCAAGAGCATCGTCATCTACATGGAATCCATCGGCGACGCCAGCGGATTTCTTTCCGCCGCGCGCGAGGTTGCACTCACCAAGCCAATCATTGTCATCAAGCCCGGCCGCACCGAAGCGGCCGCCAAAGCCGCCGCGTCGCACACGGGTTCGCTCACGGGCAGCGATGAAGTTTTACAAGCTGCGTTTCAACGTGTCGGCGTTTTGCGAGTGGACACCATTTCTGAATTGTTCGACATGGCGGAAGTTTTGTCCAAGCAGCCGCGTCCAAAAGGTCCGCGTTTGACGATTGTGACCAACGCCGGCGGCCCCGGCGTGCTCGCAACGGATATGCTCATCGGCAGCGGCGCGCAGCTCGCCGATCTGACGCCGGAAACAATGGCGTCGCTCAACCAGATTTTGCCGCCGACGTGGAGCCACAACAATCCGGTGGACATCATCGGCGACGCCGGCCCGGAGCTTTATGCAAAAGCCGTGGACATCGTGGCGAAAGACCCGAACACCGACGGCCTGCTGGTCATTCTCACGCCGCAGGCGATGACCGACCCGACCGCGACGGCGGAGGAATTGAAGCCGTTTGCACACATCGAGGGCAAACCGATTCTGGCCAGTTGGATGGGCGTCGGCCAGGTGGAGAAAGGCGAGGACATTCTCAACGCCGTAAAAATTCCGACGTTCAAATACCCTGACCGCGCCGCGAAGGCGTTTTATTATATGTGGCGCTACAGCGAAAATCTGCGCGCGCTTTATGAAACGCCGGCGGCGGCGTCCGACAACGGTCACGGTTACATTGACCGCGACCAGGCGGCGAAAATAATTTCCGAAGTGCGAAAATCCGGTCGCACGATTCTCACGGAATTTGAATCCAAACAACTGCTCGCCGCCTACGCCATTCCCACTGTGGAGACGCACGTTGCCTTGAGCGAAAGTGACGCCGTGAAAGAAGCCGCGCGGTTCGGCTTCCCCGTCGTGCTGAAACTGCATTCCGAAACCATCACGCACAAGACCGACGTGGGCGGCATCCAGTTGAACCTGCGCACGGCCTCCGCCGTCCGCCAAGCGTGGAAGGCGATTGAAGCGGCCGTCACCAAAAAAGTTGGCAAGGAACATTTTCTCGGCGTCACCGTGCAGCCGATGATCAAGCTGGAAGGTTATGAACTGATTATTGGAAGCAGCATTGACCAGCAGTTTGGACCAGTGCTGTTGTTCGGCACCGGCGGCCAGCTCGTCGAAGTTTATAAGGACCGCGCGCTCGGTTTGCCGCCGTTGAACGCCACGCTCGCGCGGCGCATGATGGAACGCACGCGGATTTTCACCGCGCTCAAGGGCGTGCGCGGACGCAAGGCAGTCAACATCCCGGCGTTGGAGCAATTGCTCGTGCGCTTCAGCCAGCTCGTGGTTGAACAGCCGTGGATTGCGGAAATTGACATCAATCCACTGCTCGCTTCGTCGGAACGGATTTATGCGCTCGACGCGCGCGTCGTTTTGCACGATCCCAAAACGCCGGAAGACAAACTGCCCAAGCCAGCCATCCGCCCGTATCCGGTGCAATACGTCAGGCCGTGGAAATTGAAGAACAAAGCGCCCGTGACCATCCGCCCGATCCGTCCCGAAGACGAGCCGTTGATGGTGAAGTTTCACGAGACGTTGTCCGAAGAAAGCGTCTATCACCGTTACTTCAGCGCGCTGCACCTGGAACAGCGCATCGCGCACGAACGCCTGACACGCATCTGCTTCAATGATTACAACCGGGAAATCGCGCTCGTGGCCGAACTCAAGCCCGCGAAAGACGAGGAAAAGCGGATCCTCGGCGTCGGACGTTTGAGCAAAATCCACGGCCTGAACGAGGCGGAATTTGCGCTGCTCATCAGCGACGAATGGCAGAATCTCGGCCTCGGTCTTGAGTTGTTGAAACAACTTGTAGAAATTGGCCGCGTGGAAAAGCTGGACCGCATCTTCGGCGAGATTCTTGCCGACAACCACGCCATGCGGAACATCTGTAAAAAACTCGGCTTCAAAATCGCCACCGACGACGATCAACGCACCTGCTCCGCGCAGTTCGTGTTTTTGACGAAACAACCGCCGGGTTAAACCTGGTGACCAGACTGATGGTTGAGACTCGCGCAACTGGTATGCTTTAGCGGATTCCGTTTCACCGAACAACCGACGTTGCGGCTTTGGCAATAACCGTGGGGTCATGGATGCTTTCGCGCCTTATGGTAAGGACAGTGATGACGGGATCAACCCGCAATCCAAGAGCGCCTTTTACCATTTATGCCATGAGCACGACCACCAGCAGCCAGAACTCCCCGCCGGGAAAATCCCACTTCAAAACCATTGACGGCTGCGAGGCCGCCGCCTACGTCGCCTACCGGCTCAACGAAGCGATGGCGATCTATCCCATCACGCCGTCGTCGCCCATCGCCGAGTGGTGCGACCAGTGGGCTTCCGAAGGCAAAAAAAATCTCTGGGGCACGACGCCCGCAATCGTGGAAATGCAAAGCGAGGGCGGCGCGGTCGGGGCCGTTCACGGAATGTTGCAAACCGGCTCCATCAGCACCACGTTCACCGCGTCGCAAGGACTGCTGTTGATGGTTCCGAACATGTTCAAGTTCGCGGGCGAACTGCTGCCGACAGTTTTTCATGTCACGGCCCGCACGGTGGCCACGCACGCACTTTCCATTTTCGGCGATCACAGCGACATCATGGCCTGCCGGACGACTGGCTGGGGAATGTTGGGCGCGGCTTCCGTGCAGGAGACGATGGATTTCGCGCTGATTTCACAGGCGGCGTCGCTGCGTTCGCGGCTGCCGTTCATCCATTTTTTCGACGGCTTTCGCACGTCGCACGAAGTTTCCAAGATTGAACTGCTCGACGAATCCGTTCTGCGCGCGTTGATTGACGAAAAGCTGATCGCCGAAATTCGCGCCCGCGCCATGACGCCGGACAAGCCGGTGCTGCGCGGCACGGCGCAAAATCCCGATGCCTTTTTTCAGGGACGTGAATCCACCAATCTGATTTACGCCGCCTGCCCGGACATCGTCCAGAAAGTCATGGACGAATTCGCCGAACAGACCGGACGAAAATACAGTTTGTTCGATTATGTTGGCGCGCCGGATGCCGAGCGCGTTGTAGTGCTGATGGGTTCGGGCTGCGAGGCGGCGCATGAAACCGTCGAGGCGCTGGTCGCACGCGGCGAAAAAGTCGGCGTGCTCAAGGTGCGTTTATATCGTCCGTTTGATGGCAAATGTTTTGTCGCATCGCTGCCGAAGTCCGTGAAAAAAATCGCCGTGCTCGACCGGACAAAAGAACCGGGCGCGACGGGCGAACCGCTTTACCAGGATTGCGTCACGGCGTTGATGGAAGAAACCGCTGCCGGTCGTTCACACCTGAAGGCGTTGCCGCAAGTGCTGTCGGGGCGTTACGGTCTGTCCTCGAAGGAATTCACACCCGCGATGGTCAAGGCGGTTTTCGACAACTTGAAATCGGACGCGCCGAAAAATCATTTCACCGTCGGCATCAATGACGACGTTTCCAACACGAGCCTGCAGGTTGACCCGGAATTTTCCACCGAGCCGGAAAAAGTCGTGCGCGCCCTTTTCTACGGACTCGGCGCGGACGGAACGGTCGGCGCAAACAAAAATTCCATCAAGATCATCGGCGAGGAGACGGACAATTATGCCCAGGGCTACTTCGTCTATGACTCGAAAAAGTCCGGCTCGATGACCGTTTCGCACTTGCGCTTCGGGCCGCAGCCAATCCGTTCGTCGTATTTGATCTCCAGCGCGAACTTCGTCGCCTGCCATCAGCCGGGATTTTTGGAGCGATACGAAATGCTCCGCCATCTCGTGCCCGGCGGAACTTTTCTGCTGAACACGCCTTATTCAAAAGACGAAATCTGGCCGAAGCTGCCGACGCCGGTTCAGGAAAATCTGCTGGCAAAGAAGGCGAAATTCTTTGTCATTGATGCGACAAAGGTTGCGCACAACAGCGGCATGGGCGGGCGCATCAACACCATCATGCAGGTTTGTTTCTTCGCGCTTTCGGGCGTGCTGCCAAAGGACGAGGCGATTGACGCGATCAAAAATTCCATCAAAAAAACCTACGGCAAAAAGGGCGAGGAAATTGTCCAGATGAATTTGCAGGCCGTGGACAACACGCTCGCGCATCTTCACGAAGTGCCGGTCGCGGATTGCAAACTGAACGGCGCAGGTCCGCTGCTGCCGCCGATTTCGCCGGAAGCGCCGGAATTTGCGCGCAATGTTCTGGGCAGGCTCGCCGCCGGCTTCGGCGACGACCTGCCGGTGAGCGCGTTTCCCAACGACGGAACTTTTCCGACGGCGACGGCACAGTTTGAAAAACGAAATCTCGCCCTGGAAATTCCCGTGTGGGACGAAAAGACGTGCATCCAATGCCTCAAATGCGTGGCCATTTGCCCGCACGCGACGATTCGCGCGAAAGTTTATGAGCCGGCGGAACTGGCCGGCGCGCCAGCGACATTCAAATCCATAGACTCGCGCGTGCCGGAATTCAAGGGCTTGAAGTTCTCGCTGCAAGTCGCGGCGGAAGACTGCACCGGCTGCGCCTTGTGCGTGGATGTCTGCCCGGCCAAAAACAAGACCGAGGCAAAGCTCAAGGCGATCAATATGCGGACGCAGGCGCCCTTGCGCGCGGCGGAGCACGACAATTGGAATTTTTTCCTCGGCCTGCCGGAGATGGACCGTCGCAAGATCAAAACCACCACGCTGCGCCAGCAGCAGATTTTGCAGCCGCTGTTCGAGTTCAGCGGCGCGTGCGCCGGATGCGGCGAGACGCCCTATATCAAAATGCTCACGCAGTTGTTCGGCGACCGCGCGGTGATCGCCAACGCGACGGGCTGCTCCTCGATTTACGGCGGCAATCTGCCAACGACGCCTTACGCGAAAAACAAATGCGGTCGCGGCCCGACGTGGTGCAATTCGCTGTTCGAGGACAACGCCGAGTTCGGCCTGGGTTTCCGCGTCTCGATTGACAAACAGAAGGAATTCGCCGAGGAACTGCTGAAAAAACTGGCTGCACAGGTTGGCGAAGACCTGGCGGATGAAATTTTGAAGGCGGATCAAAATGACGAAGCCGGCATTTACGACCAGCGCGAGCGCGTGTCGGTTTTGAAATTCAAGCTGCAAAAATTAGATTCGCCCGAAGCGAAGTTATTGCTCGGCGTGGCCGACCAGCTCGTGAAAAAAAGCGTGTGGATTGTCGGCGGCGACGGCTGGGCTTATGACATCGGCTACGGCGGATTGGATCACGTCCTTGCCAGCGGACGCAAGGTGAACGTGCTCGTGCTCGACACGGAAGTTTATTCCAACACCGGCGGCCAGATGAGCAAGGCCACGCCGCGCGGCGCGATTGCGAAATTTGCAGCGGGCGGAAAACCGGCTGGCAAAAAAGATTTGGGATTGATCGCGATGAGCTACGGCAACATTTACGTCGCCAGCGTGGCGATGGGCGCGAAGGACGAGCACACGCTCAAGGCGTTCGTCGAGGCGGAGTCATTTCCCGGCCCGTCGCTCATCATTGCTTACAGCCATTGCATCGCGCACGGCATCGCGCTCGACACGGGCGTCGGCGCGCGGCAGCAGAAGCTGGCGGTCGAATCCGGTCAGTGGCTGCTCTATCGCTACGACCCGCGCCGCGCGGAACGCGGCGAGAATCCGTTGCAGGTGGATTCCAGCGCGGCGAAATCAAAGGTGAAGGATTTCATGATGACGGAGAACCGGTTCAAGATGCTGACCAAAAGCAAGCCGGACGACGCGAAGAAATTTTTCGCGCAATCACAGACCGACGCCGACAAGCGCTGGAAGTTTTATCAATTCCTCGCCGCGCGCGAAACGAAGCCCGAAGTTACAACCACCACAACCACCGCGGATACTCACGCCTGAAAATAACCGGAGAAAAATTATGGACCTGACCACAAGTTATCTCGGCCTGAAGCTTCGCACGCCGCTCGTCGTTAGCGCGTCGCCGTTGTCGGAGGACATTGACAACATCAGACGCATGGAGGACGCGGGCGCGAGCGCGGTGGTTTTGTATTCGATTTTCGAGGAGCAGTTGCGGCAGGACCGGCTGGAACTGCACCAACGGCTGGAGCAAGGCACGGACAGTTATGCTGAGGCGCTGACTTACTTTCCCCAGGCGGATGAATACCGGCTCGGCCCGGAGGAGTATCTTCGTCATATCTGGCGCGCGAAGGAAGCGACGAAGATTCCCATCATCGCCAGCCTCAACGGTTCGTCCGCCGGCGGCTGGACGGATTACGCGCGGCAAATCCAGCGCGCGGGCGCGGACGCGCTGGAGTTGAACATTTATTACATTCCAACCGACCTGCATCTCACCGGCACGGAAGTTGAGCTGACTTACATCGAAATCTTGAAGGAAGTCAAAGCGGCGGTGAAAATTCCAGTCGCGGTGAAGTTAAGCCCGTTCTTCAGCAATTTTGCCAACATGGCTAAACGGCTGGATGATGCCGGCGCGGACGGATTGGTTTTGTTCAACCGGTTTTACCAGCCGGACATTGACTTGGAATCGCTCGAAGTGAAGCCGAACATTCTTCTAAGCACGCCGATGGCGATGCGCCTGCCGTTGCGCTGGGTGGCGCTCCTTTATGGAAAATTGAAGGCGAACCTGGCCGCGACCAGCGGCATTCACCGCGCGGCCGACGTGTTGAAAATGCTCATGGCCGGCGCGGACGTGACGATGCTTTGCTCCACCCTGCTCCGTCACGGTTTTCCTCAAATCGCGCTGATTGAATCCGACCTCACCCGCTGGCTGGAGGAACACGAATACGAATCCGTGGCGCAGATCAAGGGCAGCTTGAGCCAGAAAAATTGCGCGGAACCGGCGGCATTTGAACGCGCGCAATACATGAAAGCGATCACCGGCGACGCCCTGCCCCGCACTTGAGAGGCTGTCTGAAAATGTGGAGGCAGGCATCCTTGCCTGCCGTAGAGGGCGGCATCTTGCCGCCCGGAAAAAACGTCCGCAGGGTGGAAAGCTCTGGTTTAACAGTGGTTTTCCAGGTGGCAACGCGGTTCCGCCGGGCTGG
>Ga0208849_1000906_pt1 | contig 24031 bp, 29 predicted proteins | sample NGESurdeep072012_10_FD_184470 | JGI IMG/M metagenome (GOLD analysis project Ga0208849, IMG submission 184470) | Arctic peat soil microbial communities from Barrow, Alaska - NGEE Surface sample 53-3 deep-072012 (SPAdes) | ecosystem: Environmental > Terrestrial > Soil > Wetlands > Peat ... | reverse complement strand
GTCAGCGCAGCTGACGGATGAGGGGCCGCGCGGCGCCCGGAATGGTCGCGGAGAGACTTTGCCGAAAGGCCTGTCAACCCCTCATCCGGTCCTTCGGACCACCTTCTCCCGCAAGGGGAGAAGGGTCGTGCTGTCGCCGCACGAGCCTGGCGAAATCGTCCATCAGCGAGAGCGAAATATTCCCCGGGCGGAACTGATGTTCGCCGATCTGAGCCACAGGGGTGACCTCAGCGGCGGTGCCGGTGATGAAGCATTCCGAAAACTCGCTCAGCTCCTCGGGCAGAATGTGGCGCTCGACGACCTCCAGTCCCATCTGCGTGGCCAGGGCCATGACCGCGCGGCGGGTGATGCCATCGAGAAAACAATCCGGGAGCGGCGTATGCAAAACGCCATCCTTGACGAAGAACACGTTCGCGCCGGTCGCCTCGGCGACGTAGCCGCGCCAGTCGAGCATCATCGCGTCGGCGAACCCTTCACGCTCGGCGGCATGCTTGGAGATGGTGCAGATCATGTAGAGACCCGCGGCCTTCGAGGCAGTCGGCGCGGTCTCCGGGGAAGGCCGCCGGTACTTCGCCCAGGTCAGTTTGACCCCCCTGGCCTTCTCCTCCGGCTTGAAATAGCTCGGCCATTCCCAGGCGGCGATGGCCAGATGGATGGTGGTGTTGTGGGCCGCGACTCCGATGGTCTCAGAACCCCGCCAGGCGATCGGGCGGATGTAGCAGTCGGCAAGGCCGTTCTTCTGGCAGACCGCAACACTGGCGGCTTCGACCTGGGCCACGGTGAAGGGGATGGTCATGTCGAGAATTTCAGCCGAACGGAACAGGCGCTCGGTATGCTGGGTGAGTTGGAAGATTTCGCCGCCGTACATGCGCTCGCCCTCGAACACCGCCGAGGCATAGTGAAGGCCATGGGTCAAAACATGCACCCTAGCCTCCCGCCAGGGCACGAACTGACCGTCGAGCCAGATCCAGCCGTCGCGATCGTCGTAGGGCGCCGGGGCCATCGGGTGAAAAACTCCTTGCGGCATGGCGTGAGCCTTGCACTGCGCGCCTTACACTCCGCCCGGCGGGATGCGTCAAACGAATTGGCTTGCGCGGGCGACGCGCGCGGGGGTTAACCAGAGCCATGGCGATCCCGGTTCACGCGACCCAGAGCCACCTTCTGGTCGTCGACGACGACGATCGCATCCGCGACCTCTTAAAGGAGTATCTCGGGCGCGCCGGCTTCAGGGTCACAGGCGCCGCCAGCGCTTCGGTCGCCAGGCGGTTCTTGGAGACGCTCGATTTCGACCTGGCCGTCATCGATGTGATGATGCCGGGCGAGGACGGCCTGGCGCTCACCCGCTGGCTGCGCGGCCGCCCCGTCGCGGGCGCGATGACGCCGGTGCTGATCCTCACCGCTCGCGACCTTCCCGCCGACCGCATAGAGGGCCTGGGCGCCGGCGCCGACGACTATCTGGCCAAGCCTTTCGAGCCTCGGGAACTGGTCCTGCGCATCGCCGCGATCTTGCGGCGCACAACGACCCCGCCGAAGTTCGTGCAGCCGCTTGGCCTTGGCCTTTGCCGTTTCGACCCGGCCCGCGGCGAGTTGATGCGCGGCGACTCGCCCATCCGCCTGACCGAGGCGGAAGTGCGCCTCCTGCGCCAGCTGGCCCTGGCCGCCCATTCGCCGGTGGATCGCCTGCGCCTGGCCAGGGAGGACGCAGCCGCCAGCTGCCGCGCGGTCGACATCCACGTCACGCGCCTGCGCCGCAAGATCGAGGCCGACCCCGGCAATCCGCGCTATCTGCAGACCGTCCGCGGGGTTGGCTACATGCTGGCGCCTGACTGATGCGCCCGTGGCCGGCCTTCTTCTGGCGGATGATCAAGCGCCGGATTCCGGCGTCGCTGTTCGGCCGCAGCCTGCTGATCATCGTGCTGCCGGTGGCGATCATGCAGATCGCGGTCACCTATGCGTTCTTCGAGGCTCACTGGCAGACCGTCAACAGCCACCTGACCGAGGGGCTGGCCGGCGACGTCGCCCTGATCGTCCAGACCTATGAGGCCGATCCCAGCCCCGGCGCCCTGACCCGCCTTGCCGATCGGGCCCAGCAGACCCTCGATCTGTCGGTGGTGCTCCAGCCAGGGGCGCAACTGCCCAGGGGCGGGCGACCCTCGCTGTTCGTCGCCGTCGACCGGTCGCTACGCAAGGCGCTTTCCGACCGCATCGACGCGCCGGTGTGGTTCGATACCCAGCGCTACCTCGCCTACGTCGACGTGCGGGTGAAGGTGAAGCAGGGCGTCATCCGCATCATCGCGCCACGCGACCGGGTGTTCGCCACCCGCGGGCACATCTTCATCCTGTGGATGACCGTCGCCACGGTGCTACTGACCGCCGTCGCCATCGCCTTCATCCGCAACCAGGTCCGCGCCATCGAGCGGCTGGCCGACGCGGCGGAGGCTTTCGGCAAAGGCGCCGATGTCTCGTTCCGCCCGCATGGGGCCAGGGAAGTGCGCCAGGCGGCCGTCGCCTTCTTGGCCATGAAGGCGCGCATCCAGCGCTATGTCGACCAGCGCACGGCGCTCCTGGCCTCGGTAAGTCACGACCTGCGCACGCCTCTGACCCGGCTGAAGCTCGAATTGGCCCTGACCAAGCGCGGGCCAAGGGTCGAGGCGATGAAGCGCGACCTTGGCGAGATGGAGCACATGATCGACGAATATCTCGCCTTCGCCCGCGGCGAGGGCGGCGAGGCGGTCGAAAGCGTCGATATCCGGGGCCTGATCGCCGAGGTCAGCGAGGGGGCGACGCGCGCCGGTGCGCAGGTGGTGCTGAACGCGCGAGCCGGACTGACCGCGCGCGTACGACCCAATGCGCTCAAGCGCGCCTTGGCCAATCTGGTGATGAACGCCGCCGTCCATGGCGACCGCGTGGAGATCACCACGGCCGGCACCGCGGCGGGCGGCATTGAGATCGTCATCGACGACAACGGGCCTGGCATCCCGGCGGAGCGCTTCGAGGAAGCCTTCACCCCGTTCGGCCGCCTCGACGAAGCGCGCAATCAGAATGAAAAAGGCGTCGGCCTCGGCCTCGCCATCGCCCGCGATGTCGCCCGCGGCCACGGCGGCGAGGTTACCCTCGACCGCTCTCCGCTCGGCGGCCTGCGCGCGGTGCTGAGGCTGCCGGGGTAAAGTGTGGGCGTGAGATCCGCGCCCCCTCCACCGCCGGCTTCGCCGGCGGTCCCCCTCCCCCGCGGCGCTGCGCTTGCGAGGGAGGAATTGTCCTAAACTCCTGCCCCGCGAAGCGGGGAAGGTGGCGCGGCGCGTGTCGCGCCGTGACGGAAGGGGCGCAATCCGGCCGGCCCAACGCGCTAAAACCCCGCGCCGATGGCCCCGAGGCGGCGACGCATCTGTTTGAGGCGCTTGTCGATCTCGGCCATGGTGCGGTTGAGGGCGCCTTCGTCGTCGCGCCACACCTGCACGGTCCTGGCCCAAACCGCCGTCATCGCCGCCAGCCGGGGCGCCGTCGCCTCGACGCCGGCGGCCTCGAGGATGGCGCGCGCGGTCCTGGGCAGGTGAAGGGCGATAGCCGCGCCTCCACCGCGCGCGATGGCGATCAGGGCCGCGCGATCGGGACCCATGACCTCGAGCCTGGCCATTGTCGCATCGAACAGCCGATCGTGAACGTCGCTGTTAGGTGTCGCCGCCGTCTCGAGGGCCGCGCGATCGAAGCGCGCCGACAGGTGCGCCAGCAGCGCCGCCTTGCCATCGGCAAGGTCATAGAGATCAGGCAAAGGCAGTTCGGCCCTTTCGGCCACATCGCGCAGGGAGATCTCCGACCATCGACGCTCCCCGGCGAGCGCCAGCAGCGCGGCCGTCGCCCGCTCCAGCCTCTCATCCCCGCTCATCGGGACGCCTCCTCGCCCAGCTCTCGCGAGCGCGCCAGCGCCGCGGCCACCGCGCGCTCCAATAGCGTGGCAAGGCCGCCTACGCCGTTCAACACCTCCAGCGCCGCCTGTGTCGTCCCCCCAGGCGAGGTGACAGCCGCGCGAAGCTTTGCCGGGCTGTCGTCAGAGCCGCCCATCAGAGCGGCCGCGCCGGTGAGCGTCGATCGCGCCAGCCGTTCTGCGAGCGGGCGGCCGAGACCCGCGGCCACACCGGCGTCTGCGAGCGCCTCGGCGAACGCATATAGATAGGCGGGGCCTGAGCCACTTACCGCCGTCGCGGCATGCAACTGGTCTTCGTCGTCCAGATCGACGACCTCCCCGACCGGCTCGAACAGCGCATGGGCCCGGCGCAGCGCCTCGGCGTCGGCTGCATAGAGGCTGGCGGTTCCCCTGCCGATGGCCGCGGCCGTGGTCGGCATGGCCCGCGCGACGGGGCGTCCGCCAAAGGCTTCGCCGATCTGACGCGCGCCCACGCCGGCGACGATGGAGATAACGACCGCGTCCGGGGCGATGTGGGGCGCCACGGTGACGGCGGCCGTGCCCCAGCTGGCCGGCTTCACCGCCAGCAGCACCGTCTTGGCCTGCGAAAGGCTGGTATCGGGGGGATTTACCCAAGCCCCGGCTTTTTGAGCGGCCAGCGCCAGCGCGCCTGGGGCGGGATCGCGGATCATCAGGTCAGCGGCGGCGAAGGCGCCGGTCTCGAGCCAGCCGGCGATCAGCGCTCCGCCCATCGCCCCGGCCCCGACGATGAGGATCGGGCCAGCCGACCCGGACAACGGTCAGGCCTGACCGACGGTTTCGAACATGCACGCGGCCATGGCTTCTTCAGGAGTCTTGCCGCCGCTGATCAGAAAGTCGAAGGCCGGATAGAACCGGTCGGCCGATTCCATGGCCGAATCGATCATCGAGGCGGTCTGCGCCATGCTCGGCCGGTCGCCGTCGGGAAGCGCCATGGCGTGGCGAAAAACCACTTCGCCGTGCTCGGCCCAGACCTCGAAGTGGCCCATCCACACGCGCTGGTTGATGAGGTTGATCAGCTCGTGGGCCGGCCCGCGCAGGCCCGCGGCGGCCTTCTGGTCTATGGACAGGCACAGCTGCAGGCAGTCCGCCTCCGGCCGCCAGGCGAACCACAGCTCATATTCCTTCCAGTCGCCGGCCAGGGAAAACGCCAGGTCGCCATCGTCCGTGCGGTCGAAGGCGAGATTCTCGGCCGCCAGCACGCGCTCGACAACATCAAGCGGGTCCAGGGCGATCAGGGTGTCGTCTTCTTCCGGTCTTGGACTGTCCATTGGCCCTCTTTGGTCCTTTAGGTCTGGCGCCGGCCGCGTGTGGCCGCGCCGATGAATCGCTTGTTCGAAGTCTAATCTGCTTGCCGGCGCGCGTCTCGCGGTCCGTGAGACGCAGGCGCCCAAGTTCAGCCGCCCTTGGGGCCTTTGGCGGCCGCGATCTCGGCGCGCAGGACGGCCACCTCCGCCTTCAGCGCTTCGAACTCCTCGCGGCGGATCAGGTCTAGGTCCGCCGCCCACTTGTCCGATTGGGCGCGAAAGGCGCTCTTGGCCTCTTCTCCCGCCGCCTGGGCGAGGCCCATGGCGGCCTGGGTCAGCTTGGCCATTTCATCGAGAAACGGATTTTGAGTCTGCATGGCGCTTCATAGGCCAGCGCGGCGCGAAAAGCGATATCGCAGGGTGATGGCGCTACACCTGAGCTTGCCAGCGGGCTATTAGCCGCCGATGGCGCTGATGTTTCCCGATATCCGTCCGGAGATTTTCACCATTCCGGCGCTGAAGCTCGGCCATTGGTCGGTCGGACCGATTTCGATCCGCTGGTACGCCATGGCCTACATCGCCGGCATCCTGCTCGGCTGGCGCTACGCCGTTGGCCTGGTCAGCAACGCCAGGCTCTGGCGGGGCACGACGCCGACGGCCACGCCGCTGCAGATCGACGACATGATCCTGTGGCTCACCGTCGGCATCATCGCCGGCGGCCGGATCGGCTATGTGCTGTTCTACATGCTGCCCCTGGCCAATGAGCGCGCCGCCCTGGCCGCCGATCCCCTCGAGGTGTTCAAGATCTGGCAGGGGGGGATGAGCTTCCATGGCGGCGCGATCGGGGTTGTCCTGGCCTTGATCCTCTTCGCGCGGCGACAGCGAATCGATGTGCTGCGCCTGGCCGACATCGTCGCCGCCTGCGTGCCCATCGGGCTGATGTTCGGGCGGATCGCCAACTTCATCAACGGCGAGCTTTGGGGCCGCCCGACCACCCTGCCGTGGGGCATGATCTTCTGCGGTCCCCATGTTCCGACCTACAGCGACGGCCAGTGCATCGCCGGCTACATTCCCCGCCACCCCAGCCAAATCTACGAGGCCAGCCTCGAAGGGCTGGTGCTGTTCCTGATACTGCGCTGGGCCACCCACCGGGCCGGTTGGCTGCAGCGCCAGGGCGCGGTGACCGGCCTCTTCCTGGTCGCCTACGGTGTCTTCCGGATTGCGTTGGAAAATGTCCGCAATCCCGACCAGGGCCTGGACCGTCTGCCGCTTGGCCTGACCATGGGCATCATCCTGTCGGTTCCGATGGTGGCGGCCGGCGCCGTCTTGATCTGGCGCGGACTGCGGCAGTCCCCCGTTCGGGCGCCCTCGCCAGATATTCATGAATCTGCGTGATCGCCTGGCAGCCCTGATCGCCGCGCGGGGGCCGATGCCAATTTCGACTTACAGCGACATTTGCCTGCACGATCCAACAGCCGGCTATTACGCGACGCGGCCACGGTTGGGCGAGCGCGGCGATTTCATCACCGCCCCGCACATCTCGCAGATGTTCGGCGAGATGTTGGCCCTGTGGGCTATCGAGCTTTGGGAGCGGCTGGGACGCCCCGCGCAAATCCGCCTCATCGAGCTGGGTCCCGGCGACGCAACCATGATCGGCGATGTGCTGCGCGCCGCCCGCGCGGCGCCGGCGTTCCTCGGGGCCTGTGACGTCTGGCTGGTCGAAACCAGCGCGCCGCTGAAGAGGCTCCAGCGGGCGGCGCTGGCCGCTGCGCCGGCGCCAGTGCGCTGGGTTGACGAAATGGACGCGGTCCCGACCGACGTCCCCTTGATCGTTGTCGCCAACGAGTTCCTCGATTGTCTGCCCGTCGAACAGTATGTGCGCGCGGACGGGGCTTGGCGCGAGCGGCTCGTCGGCGTCGATGCGGCCGGTCGGCTGCGTTTCCAGATGGCCGCCGCATGCGATCTGCCAGCCGGGCCGCGTCGCCCCGGGGCCGCCGATGGCTCGCTCCTCGAAAGCTCCAGCGCTCTTGCCGCCTTCGGGACCACGATCGGCGCGGCCGTCACGCGGGCGGGGGGCGCGGCGCTGTTCATCGACTATGGGCGCGATGGCCCGGGCTTCGGCGACACGCTGCAGGCCTTGCGCGGGCATGCCAACGAACATCCGCTTGCTAATCCAGGCGAGGCCGACCTGACGGCCCACGTCGATTTTCCGGCCTTTCTCGATGCCGGCCGCAAGGCGGGAGCGGCGATCTCGCCTGTTCGCACCCAGGGCGAATTCCTGCGTGAGCTCGGTATCGAGACCCGCGCAGCGATACTGGCGCAGCTACACCCGCAGCACGCCAAGCGCATCGCGCGCCAGCTCGATCGCCTGATCGGGCCAAAGCAGATGGGATCGCTGTTCAAGGCCGCCTGCCTTCACTCGGCCGGGCTTTCACCGCCGGGTTTCGGCGGCCCCCCGTGAGCGCTCCGCCGTTCCTCACCTCGCGGCTCATCGAGATCCCGGGCGTGCGCCATGCATTCTTCACCCGGCTTGGCGGGGTTTCGAAGGGCCCCTACGCCAGTCTCAACGGGGGCCGCGGCTCAGCCGACGCACCCGCGGCGGTCGCCGAGAATCTACACCGTGCGGCCCTGGCGTTCGGCATGCCAGATCACGCCCTGACCCTCTGCCATCAGGTTCATTCCGCGCAGGCGGCGATTGCGCCGGAGGCCTGGCGCGCCGGGCGGCCGCGGGCCGACGCCGTGGTCACCGCCGAGCCCGGCGTGATCTGCGGCGTCCTGACGGCCGATTGCGCCCCGATCCTGATCGCCGATGGAGAGGCGCGCATCGTCGCCGCCGTCCATGCCGGGTGGAAGGGGGTTCTCAGCGGGATCGTAGCCTCGGCGGTCGAGGCGATGACCTCGCTGGGCGCCGACCCCGGCCGCATGGTGGCGGCGATCGGACCGTGCATCGCCCAGGCATCGTATGAGGTCGGCCTCGACTTTGTCGAACGCTTCGAAGCGGAGGCGCCGGGCTCCGCGATATTCTTCGTCAAGGGCGAGACGGCGTGGAAACGCCAGTTCGACCTGGCCGGCTTCGTAGCTTCCCGTCTAGTGGCGGCCGGCGTCGGCCGCTGCGAGTGGCTGGCGCGCGACACCTGCGCCGAGGAGGCGGCGTTCTTTTCCAATCGCCGGGCCTTCCGGCGGGGCGAGCCCGACTATGGGCGCCTGCTTTCCGCGATCGTCTTGTCACCCTGAACCCGCGGCAGGCAACGCATGGCGCACCGCGGCGTTTGAAGCTTGGGCGGAGCGCGCCCGGCCCAGAGCTCGGACATGGCCCTCGATTCCCGTGCAGCGGCCTGGGAGGCCAGAACGGCGCTGAAGTTCGCCGCCGTCGGCCTCCTGGGTCTGGCGACAGACGCGGCGCTGTTGCGCCTTGGCGTGGGCCTGGGCCTCAGCCCCGCCGTCGCGCGCCTGATCTCGCTTTTCTTCGCCATGCAGGTAACCTTCGTGGTCAATGGCGTGCAGGTGTTTCGCTGCCTCGACCGCGCGCACTGGCCGCGGCAGTGGGCCGGCTACATGCTGGCCAACGGGGCCGGCAATTTTTGCAACTACTGGCTGTTCGTCACCCTGATCTCCTTGCATGAACCGGTGGTTTCGAACCGATATGTCGCCCTCGTCGCCGGCTCTTTCGCGGCCTACCTGATCAACTATTGCGGCACGAGGCTGCTGGTCTTCGGCAAGGGCCGGACCGCGGCGCTGCAGGCGATGCGGCGCAAGGCCAAGTCCGACATCTGCGGGCCCCCCGAGCCGACGGAGTTCGCAGGGCCGGCGGTCGCGAACCGCCGGGTCAGTGCGGCCCGGTGACGTGGCCCATCACCAGCTTCACCTGAATCTTTTCGCCCGTTACCGCGGTGTCCGACCAGCTGGCGCCGACTTTGCCCATGGGCATCGCCTTGCAGATGGTGATCGGCAGGATCGGCCGGGGACTGATCTGCTTGAAGCAGATCTTGCCGCCCTTGAGCTTCCAGCGGCCGTTCGAGGGATCGTGCCGCCGGCCTTGCGCTGTGTAGGTTCCACCTGGCGCCAGCCATAGCTCGCCCGTGCGCCCATCGGGATAGGTTTGTAGGATGGTGTTTCCAAAGGCCTTATCGACCAGGCTCGTATCGGCGGCGATGCACAGAAAGCCGGCGGCGGCCAAGCCCAGTATGGGGAGAATTCGGGTCATTCGGATCCTGCAGGTTGAGCTCGTCCCCCCACACACACTCTAACCCAGTTTGGCGCGGCCCGGAAAACTCTTGCCGCCGTGGCGGGCCGGAGCGCTTGCTCACGCCGCGAGCGCTGGTAGAAGCCTGATCCTGAAGGCCTCGATCTGAAGCACAGAGGCCGCGCGGGGATCGTCGATGAAGCTGCTGGCGGGCAACTCCAACCGCGCGCTCGCCGAGGCGATCGCCCATTCGCTCGGCGTGCCGCTGACCCGGGCCGAGGTCAAGCGCTTCGCCGACAATGAAGCCTGGGTGACCATCGAGGAAAACGTCCGCGGCGAGGATGTTTTCGTTCTGCAGTCGACCAGCTACCCGGCCAACGACAACCTGATGGAGCTTCTGGTCTGCATCGACGCGCTCAAGCGGGCGTCGGCGCGCCGGATCACCGCTGTCACCCCTTACTTCGGTTACGCCCGGCAGGACCGCAAGACCGGCGGCCGGACGCCGATTTCAGCCAAGCTGGTGGCCAACATGATCACCCGCGCCGGCGCCGACCGGGTGCTGACCATGGATCTTCACTCCGGCCAGATCCAAGGTTTCTTCGATATCCCGACCGACAACCTGCAGGCGGCGCCGCTGATGGCGGTCGACATCAAGGCGCGTCATCACAAGACCGATGAGTTGCTGATCGTCTCGCCCGACGCCGGCGGCGTGGTCCGCGCCCTGACCCTGGCCAGCCGGCTGGATGCGGGGCTCGCCATCGTCGACAAGCGCCGCTCGCGGCCGGGCGTGTCGGAAGTGGCCAACATCATCGGCGATGTCGATGGCCGGCGGCTGATCATCTTCGACGACATCGTCGATTCAGCGGGGACCCTGTGCAACGCCGCCGCCTCGCTGATCGAAGCCGGCGCCGCGGAGGTTTCAGCCTACATCACCCACGGCGTGCTGTCGGGCGCGGCCATCGAGCGGGTCGGCGCGTCGGCGCTGAAAGAACTGGTGGTCACCGATTCCATCGAATCCGACGGCCGCATCGTCGCCGGCGGCAAGATCCGCGTGGTCAGCTGCGCGCGCCTGATCGGCGAAGCCATCCGCCGCATCGCCAACGAGGAATCGGTCTCAAAGCTTTTCGACTGAGGTCCGCCGTGGCGCGCGATTGGCAGCCGGTCACGCGCGCCGCGCTGGCGCCGCATTGCCGCCCATAGCATAGTGCAGGGGCTGCGCGGGGAACGAGATTTCAAGGGATATCTAGACAATGAGCTGGGTCCGCCGCGCGCGAGTGTTGCTTGTCCTGATCGCGGCTGCGGCGGCCGTCGCCCTGCCACCGATGGAGACCGCGGCCCGGTCGAAAAGGGCGCCGATCGCCTACGAGCCGTCTCCCCCGCCGCCGCCGCCGATGGCCCCGGTCGGCCTTTCCGATCGGCTGCTGGCCGACGCGTCCGCCTACCAGGCTTATCTTCAGCGGGTGATGGCCATATCGCCAGCCTTTACCAGCGGGCAGTCCGTCGCCCAGGCCCTGCGAACAGGCGCGGCCTACGAGCCGGCGGCCCTTCTGCGCGGGGCCGTCGCCTACGCGGCTGTCGCGGCTTTGCAGGATGGCGCCTTCGTCGCCCAGGTGCGCTCATTCGGCGCCGACGCCGATGCGCGGCGGCTGATGGTCAACCGGATCATTGCCGATCCCAACTACGTCTTTGCCTTCAAGGGCGCCGACGGCGCGGCCGGCCTGGTCAAGGAAGCCCTCGGCGGCGCGGCCCTTCGCCTCTACGGCGCGGGAAAGGCGGTCAAGCAATCGGCCTACGATGTCCAGCATCAGGCCTGGTCGAAGGAAACCATCGTCGATCGGCCGGGACGCCTGGCGCAGGTCAAGGCCGCCAGCGAGAGCGGCGTGGCCGGCGATGCCGATGGAGCGATCATCCTGCAGCGCGCGGCCATGGGACTGGCTCCGCTAAACCTGTCGGCGTCGCCGGCGCCCGCGCCCTATACGCCGCTGCTCGCCCACGCCCTTCAGCTCGCCGCGCTGGCCGCCTTGGGGGAAGCCAGCGACGCGGCTTACGATCGGCTGACCTATCTGACCACCGAGGTAAACGCCGACATGTGCCTGCGCATGGCCAAGCTCAATCTCAACGAGTGCCTCGCCGTGGCCGGACCCCATTACGAAGACATCTTCTGCATCGGTCAGCACATCATGATGGATACCGGCGCGTGCCTGGCCAAGAACATCGGGGTAGGGATTCCGCTCGAGGTCACACCCGCCCCCCTGCACGTCCCAGCGCTGCGCAAGGGCGCCACATCGCGGGCGAGGCGGCGCCGCTAGCCCGCGTGGCGGCGTTGCATTGAACCGGCCAGGCGTGTATCTAGCCGCACCTTTTCGCTAAGGCGTCTCCTCTTAAGGCGCCTGAGGTTTCACCCCCGCACGGGCTTGGCTTGGTGCGGCGGTATTTCTTTTCTCAGGTTGGAATCCATGGCCGATATCGTCCTCAACGTTGAAGTCCGCACGCGCGCAGGAACCGGGGGCGCCCGCCAGACCCGCGGCGAAGGCATGGTGCCTGGCATCCTCTACGGCGGCGACAAGGAGCCGGTATCGATCGCGGTGACGGCGGCCGCCTTTCGCAAGGCCCTCTACACCGGAAAATTGCTCGGCCACCTGGTCACCCTCAAATACGGCGACGAAAGCCAGCCGGTGATCGCCAAGGATGTCCAGTTTCACCCTGTCACCGAGGCCCCAATCCATTTCGACCTGTTCCGCGTCGACGCCCACCAGCTGATCCGCATCTCGGTGCCGGTGCGGTTCAAGAACCATGAAGAGTCCCCCGGACTCAAGCGCGGCGGCGCTTTGAACGTCAACCTGCACGAGCTGGAGCTGATGGCCCCGGCCGATTCGATTCCCGAGGAACTGACCATCGACCTCACCGGCCTCGACATCGGCGACGCCATTCGCGCGGCCGACATCGCCATGCCCAAAGGCGTCGAGCTGACCGCGCACCATCGCGAGGCCACGGTGGCTTCGATCGCCACCTCGTCGGCCATGCAGATCGAGGACGATGTCGTCGCCGCCGAAGCCGAGCCGGATGAAGCGGCGCCGGAGGGCGAAGCCGCAACGTAAAGACAAGGCCGGGCCCGTCCCGTCGCGGCCGCTCGGCAGGATAGCGCGATGTTGATCCTTGCGGGCCTGGGCAACCCAGGTCCGGACTATGCCGCCAACCGCCATAACATCGGGGCCATGACCGTCGAGGCGATCGCGCGCCGGTGGGATTTCGCCGCTCCGCGCAGCCGGTTTTCGAGCCTGGTTCGCGAAGGCGCCGTCGACACGCCGGCCGGCGCGGTGCGGGCGCTGACGGTGAGGCCCCAGACCTTCTACAACGAAAGCGGCCGGGCCATCGCCCAAGCCCTGCGCTTCCACAAGCTCACGCCCGCCGACCTGGTGGTCTTCTATGACGAGATCGATCTGGCCCCTGGGCGTTTCAGGATGAAAACCGGCGGCGGCGCGGCCGGCAACAATGGCGTGCGGTCGATCACCGCCCACATCGGCGCCGACTTCCGCCGCGCACGGCTCGGCACCGGCCATCCGGGCGACAAGGATCTGGTTTACGGCCATGTGCTGTCCGATTTTCACAAGGCGGAGCTGGACTGGGTGAATGCGCTGATCGACGCCTGCGCCGACGCTTCATCGCTGCTGGCGGCCGGCGAGGACGAGAAGTATCAGGCCGAGGTTCTGCGCCTGGCCCCGGCGCCTAAGCTCGATCCCCGCGCCCCCAAAGGCGACGCCTGAGCCATGGCCCTGAAAGTCGCCATCGTCGGGCTGCCCAATGTCGGCAAATCGACCCTGTTCAATGCCCTGACCCAGACGGCGGCCGCCCAGGCCGCCAACTATCCTTTCTGCACCATCGAGCCCAACGTCGGCGACGTTGCCGTGCCGGAGCCGAGGCTCGAGACTCTGGCCGCCATCGCCGGCTCCAAGGAGATCATTCCGGCGCGGATCAACTTCGTCGATGTGGCCGGCCTGGTGCGGGGGGCGTCAAAGGGCGAGGGCCTGGGCAACCAGTTCCTGGCCACCATCCGCGACTGCGACGCCATCGCCCTGGTCGCGCGCTGTTTCGAGGACGACGACGTCAGCCACGTCGAGGGGCGCGTCGATCCGCTGGACGACCTGGAGATCATCGACACCGAACTGATGCTCGCCGACCTCGAGAGCCTGGAGCGGCGGCTGATCGGTCTAGAGAAGCGGGCCAAGAGCGGCGACAAGGAGACCCTGGCTTCCCTGCGTCTGGCCAAGCTCGCCCTGGCGCAACTGAGCGCCGGCCGCCCGGCCCGCGCCGCGACCATCGCGCCGGAAGACGAAAAAGCCTGGCGCATGCTGCAACTTCTGACCGCCAAGCCGGCGCTCTATGTCTGCAATGTCGGCGAGGAGAGCGCCGAGAGCGGCAACGCCCTTTCGGCCGCGGTGGCCGAGCGGGCGGCGCGGGACGGCGCCAAGGCGGTGGTGATCTCGGCCAAGATCGAGAGCGAGGTCGCCGTGCTCGACCAGGCGGAGCGGCAGGAGTTCCTGGGCGCGCTTGGCCTGACCGAGCCAGGGCTCACCCGCCTGATCCGCGAAGCCTACAGTCTCTTGGGTCTCCACACCTATTTCACCGCTGGTCCGAAGGAGACGCGGGCGTGGACCATTCCCCTGGGAGCGACCGGGCCGCAAGCGGCCGGGGTCATCCACACAGACTTCGAAAAGGGGTTCATCCGCTCCGAAACCATCGCCTTTGACGATTACGTGCGCCTGAATGGCGAGGCGGGCGCGCGCGACGCCGGCAAGCTGCGCTCCGAAGGCAAGGACTATGTGGTCCGGGACGGCGACGTGATGAACTTTCGCTTCAACGTATAATTTAAGAAGGAGAGACGAAATGGGCGAAATGACCAAGATCAAGAGCACGGCCGACGACGGCTTCTCGTTCGATGCCTATCGGGCGGCGCCGGCGGCGGCGCGCAAGGGCGGCGTCATCGTGGTGCAGGAGATCTTCGGCATCGACGAACACGTGAGGCGCGACGTCGATCGCTGGGCCGCTCTCGGTTTCGAGGCGATCGCGCCCTCGCTTTACGATCGCCGTGAGCCTGGTTTTGTCGCCGGCCACGATCCGGCGGGGATGGGCGCCGGCATCGCCCATGCGCGAGCCACGCCGCTCGATCAGGCTTTGGCCGACATCGCAGCCTGCCGCGACGATCTCTCGCCCAGGGGCAAGGTGTTCATCGTCGGCTATTGCTATGGCGGTTCGCTGGCCTGGCTGGCGGCGTGCAAGCTCAGCGGCTTGTCCGGCGCATCGAGCTACTACGGCAGCATGGTCCAGGCCAACGCCGCCCTGACCCCTAACTGCCCAACCATCGTCCACCTGGGCCGTCTGGATACGGGGATCCCGGCCGATGCGGTCAAGGCCGACGTGCGGGCGGCCAACCCCGACGTGCCGGTCTACATCTACGACGACGCCGGCCACGGCTTCAACAATGAGGATCCGGCCCGCCATGAGAGCCGGAGCGCCGAGCTGGCGCGGCGGCGCACGCTGGAACTGTTTGGGGGCTGAAGTGGGCGGGGCGATCACCCTCGCCAGCCCCCTCGACGGTTTCACCTTTGACGCCTACCGGTCGCCGCCCAGCGATGCACGGCGTGGCGGGGTTATCGTCATCCAGGAGATTTTCGGGGTCACCGATCATATCCGCGAGATCGCCGACGGCTTCGCGGCCGATGGCTATGAGGCGATCGCGCCGTCGCTGTTCGACCGGCGCCAGCGCAAATTCGAAGCCGGCTACGAGTCCGCCGGCGTCGAGCGCGGCCGGACCCTTTCGGAGAGGACTCCCTGGGACGAAGTCGCCGGCGATCTGGCGGCGTGCGTCGGTGAACTCGCGCCGCCGGTGTTCGTGGTCGGCTATTGCTGGGGCGGCTCGGCGGCCTGGCTCGCCGCCTGTCGGTGCGAGGGCGTCTCAGCCGTCTCGAGCTATTATGGGCGCCGTATCCCCGAACTCGTCGCCGAACCCCCCCGCTGCCCGGTCATCCTCCACTTCGGGCGCCACGACGCCAGCATCCCGCAGGGGATGGTCGAAGCGATAGCCGTGGCGCACCCCGAAATCCCCATCCATCTCTATGACGCGGGCCACGGCTTCGCCTCCGACCGCGGGGCCGATTATCACCCCGACGCGGCCCGCCTGGCGCGCTTGCGGACCCTGGCGCTGTTCGCCAGAAACGGCGCTGGGCGGGGTGATTTCTGAAGCTTCAAAGCTCCTCGATCTGTCGGCGCAGCGCAGGGTCGCGTTCGATGCGGCGGACCAAAAAGGCCTGGGCCAGCAGGAGGCCGATCCCGGCGCCATAGCCTGCGAAGGCGCCGGCCGGATAGCGGCCGCCATGGGCCGCGGCCTGGGTCTGCCAGACGATGAATCCGCCTGCGGCGGCCAGCACCCCCACGCCGACCAGCACCGAGATCACGCTTTGCCCATAGCCGGTGCGAAAACTGATCCAAAGGTGTTTGAGCACCGCATTTCTGACCGGGGCGATGGTCAGGACCCCGACCAGCGACAGGGCGAAATAGAGCGCCGGAAACAGCGCCGTGCGCTGGAGCTTCAGCGCATCGCCGCCCGGCAGCACCCGCCAGGCGTTGACCACAGCGGCCGCGTAGATCAGCGCCGCGGCCGCCACCACGCTGGCCTGCATCCGCCGGAACATCCGCCATGGCTCGGAAAACGACATCGGCGTGAAATTGGCCCGTTCTTGCGGCGCAGTTAGGGCGCGCAGATCACCTCTCCCAGAGGGAGAGGGAGGGGCCCGCGCCCGCTCTTGGGCGTGGGACGGTGAGGGGCTACGCGGCGAGCATCCTAACCCCTCATCTTCCCACCGCTTTCAGCGACGGGCCCCTCCTTCTCCCAACGGGAGAAGGTTTTTTCACTCCCCCTCGAAGGTCATCAGGCTTGAGACGGCGACGCCCCCATCGCTGAGCTTGCGCGAGCCGCCCAACGCCGGCAGGTCGATGACGAAGGCGGCGGCGACGATCTCGGCCCCCGCCTGGGACAACAGATCCAGCGCCGCCAGGGCGGTGCCGCCGGTGGCGATGAGGTCGTCGATCAGCATCACCCTTTCGCCAGGGTGCAGCGCGTCGAGGTGCATCTCCATGGCGTCGATACCGTACTCCAAAGCGTATTCGACCGACCGCGTCTGGTGCGGCAGCTTGCCCCGTTTGCGCAGCGGCACGAAGCCGGCGCAAAGCTGGTGCGCAACAGCGCCGCCGAGGATGAACCCGCGCGCCTCGATGCCCGCCACCTTGTCGATCTTCATGCCCGCGAAGGGCTGCACCAGTTCGTCGACCGCCTGGCGGAAACCTCGGGGGTCGGAAAGCAGGGTGGTGATGTCGCGAAACAGGATCCCGGCCTTTGGGTAGTCCGGGATGGTGCGAACGAGCTGGGCGAGGTTCATGGCGGCTGAAGCTTTCCGTCAGGCGCGAAGGGCGCGGCCGGCGACAGCCGACAGCCTGGCGACCATCGCCGGGTCGCGGGCCGAGGGTGGAGTGATCAGGGCGCTGTCGAGGCAGGTATCGATCGGCGAGGCCGCGCGCTCATTCGGCAAGGCCCTGGCCAGATTGGCAACCAGGCTGCGAGCCGCGCCGGCGTTCTGCGCCAGAAGCTCCATGATCTGGGCCACATGGACGTGGCCGAATTCCTCGTGCCAGCAGTCATAGTCTGTGACCATGGCCACCGAGGCGTAAGGCAGCTCCGCCTCGCGCGCCAGCTTGGCCTCGGGCATGTTGGTCATGCCGATGACATCGCAGCCCCAGGAGCGATAGAGCGCGCTCTCGGCCTGGGTGGAAAACTGCGGCCCCTCCATGGCCAGGTAACAGCCGCCTTCGACCACCCGCGCGCCGGCGGTCCGCCCCGCTTCGGCCGCCATCGCCGACAGCCGCGGGCAGACCGGCATGGCCATCGAAACGTGCGCCGCCAACCCGGCGCCGAAGAAACTCTTCTCGCGGGCGAAGGTGCGGTCGATGAATTGATCGACGATGACGAAATCCCCGGGGGCCAGCGATTCGCGCAGTGAGCCCACAGCCGAGAGCGAGAGGATATCTGTGCAGCCGGCCCGCTTGAGAGCGTCGATATTGGCGCGCGCGTTGACCTGCGTCGGCGGCAGCCGATGTCCCCGGCCGTGGCGCGGCAGAAAGACAAGCTTGGCGCCGCCCAAACTCCCGCTAAGCAGTTCATCGGAAGCATCGCCGAACGGACTTTCGACCCTGGCCCACGAGGCGCCGGCCAGACCCTCGATCTCATAGACCCCGGAGCCGCCGATCACGCCCAACACCCATTGCGACATTCGCAGCCTCCCGTGCACGGGGCCTTATCGCCGAGCCGCCGCCGCTTGGCTATCGCCGGCCATGGCCGTCGCGCTCGCCTTTGCGCTTTTCGCGGGCTGCGGGGGGGGCCCGGCGCGCGCGGGCGCCACCCGCTGCTGGCTGGAAAACGGCGCCTTGGTCGTTCCCGCGGCCTTTGGCGACATCGCCGGAGACTTCATCCTCGATCTTTCGGCGCCTCGAAGCTTGCTTCACCTCACCCGTGCCCAGGCCGACGGTATCGAGGCGTCCACCGCGCGGGGCGAGCTTGTGGTCGCCGGTGAACACCTGGCCGACTTTCCGATCGAGGTGGCCGATCTCGACGCCAGGTCAGCCGGCTTCGCGACCGTAATCAACGGCGTAATCGGCGTGGATGCGCTCGCCGGCTTGGTGGTCGAGGTGGGTTTTGCCCCCTGCGCCTTGACGCTCTATCGCCGACCGCCCCGGCGACTGGGTGGATCGGTGCGCTGGAAGATCGTGTCCGTCGACGCCATTCCCACGCTCGCAGCAGCCGTGTCGGATGGACGCTCCAGCCGCGCCGGCCTGTTTGCGATTGACACTGGCCGGTCGCCGGTCGCCGTTGCGGCTGCGGCGCTGTCCCGCCCCATTCCGCCGGGCGTCGATCCCACGGGCCGTGCGCGGCTGCGGGCGCTGTCCGTCGCGGGGCGCCTGTTCGAAGACCTTCCGGCCGACCTGATGAGCCCCGCGCCGACAGCTTTGGGCGGCGCCATCGGCAACACCGTCTGGTCGCGGTTTCGGATGCGGCTCGATCTCAAGCGCGGCTGGCTGGACCTCGCGCCGGCGAAATAGGGGCGCCGGGCGGCTCTGCGCCCCCTCCACCACCGGCTCCGCCGGCGGTCCCCCTCCCCCGCCGCGCTGCGCTTGCGAGTGAGGAATTTAGCTAAACTCCTGCCCCGCGAAGCGGGGGAGGTGGCGCGGCGCTCTTGTTTGCGCCGTGACGGAGGGGGCGCGAGCGACGCCTCCCCTAGTGTCCAACCTCGCGCCAGATGGTGCGATAGCTGCCGTAGAGCAGGCCGGAGAAAATGAGCAGGAAGATCAGCACCGCGAGGCCGGTCTGCTTGCGCTCTTCCATCTTCGGATCGGCCGCCCATTGCAGAAAGGCGGCGACGTCGTAAGCCTCCTGGTTGATCGAGGCTTTCATCCCGTCGTCGTAGGTCACCCGGCCGGCGGTCAGCGGCGGCGGCATGGCGATCACGCCACCTAGCGGCACGTCGTTGGGATTGCCGGTCCAGTTCGCCCCCAGGTCGCCGGCCATATAGGGGTCGTAGTATTTGCCGGGCGGCATGGTCAGGGCGTGCGGGGTGGCGACCCCATCGCCAGTGACGATCGAATAGATGTAGGCCGCGCCGCCTTCGCGCGCCTTGGCCAGCAGCGACATGTCGGGCGGATAGGCCCCGCCGTTGCTGGCCCTCGAAGCGGCTTCGTTGGCGAACGGGGCCGGGAAATAGTCGGCGCTGGTTCCGGGCCGCTTGATGGCGTCGCCGGTATCGTTGTCGATGTCGGCGATCTGGAACTCCTTGGCGATCGCCTTGACCACCGGGTTGTCGTTGGGATTGGGGTATTTCGGATCCCAGAACGGGCCGCTCGGGTCGCCGAGGTTGCGGAAGGCGACCATGTTCATCGAGTGGCAGGCCGAACAGACCTCGCGATAGACCTTGTAGCCGCGCTGAAGCTGCTCCTGGTCGTACATGCCAAGCGGTCCCTGGAACGACCAGTGGACCGACAGCGGCGGCGTCTGGGTGGTCACCGCCAAGGCGGGCGTGGCCAAGGCGATGGCGACGGCGATCGCCGCCAGCGCGCCGGGAATACGGGTCATCGGCCTCACGCCTGCACCGTCGCAGAGGCTGCGGGGGGCGCGGCCAGCACCGGCGTGTAGAGGCTGTCCGGCGCCGGCAGGGGCGTCTCCCGCAGGCCGAGCAGCGGGGTGATGATCAGGAAATAGGTGAAATAGTAGAGCGAGGCGATGCGGCTGAGCCAGGTGACGCTGTTGATGTCATAGTCGATCAGCGTCGGTCCGGTGACCCCTGGGATGACCGCGCCCTGCGGTTCCTGTGAACCGCACCAGCCGAGCGCCATCACCGCGACGATCCATACGAGGAAGAATATCCGCGCGGTCGGGCGATAGCGCATCGAGCGCACCTTGGAGGTGTCGAGCCACGGCAGGGCGAACAGCATGCCGATGGCCCCGGCCAGCGCCAGCACGCCGCTGAGCTTGTCGGGAATGGCCCGCAGGATGGCGTAGAAGGGCAGCAGATACCATTCGGGCACGATATGCGGCGGCGTCTGCAAGGGGTTGGCCGGAATGTAGTTGTCCGCCTTGGCCAGGGCTTCGGGCAGGAAGAACACGAACACCGCGAACAGGATCATGAACAGGGAGACCGCGAAGCCGTCCTTGACCGTGTAATAGGGGTGAAACGGCACGGTGTCGGTCTTGCTCTTGACGTTGACGCCGGTGGGATTGTTGTTGCCGGGCACATGCAGGGCCCAGATGTGCAGACCGACCACCGCCGCGATCACGAACGGCAGCAGGTAATGCAATGAAAAGAAACGATTGAGGGTTGGGCTGTCGACCGAGAACCCGCCCCAGAGCAGGGTGGTGATCGCCTTGCCGACCACCGGGAAGGCCCCCAGCAGGCTGGTGATCACCTTGGCCCCCCAAAAGCTCATCTGCCCCCAGGGCAGCACGTAACCCATGAAGGCCGTGGCCATCATCAGCACATAGATCACGCAGCCGAGGAGCCAGAGCACCTCGCGTGGCGGCTTGAACGAGCCGTAATAGATGCCGCGCAGGATGTGGATGTAGACCGCCAGGAAGAACATCGAGGCGCCGGTGGCGTGAAGATCGCGGATCAGCCAGCCGTAGTTCACATCGCGCATGATGTTCTGCTCGACGCTGATGAACGCCCCTGCCCCGCTGGCGTCGTAGTGCATGGCCAGGACGATGCCGGTGACGATCTGCACACCCAGGCAGAAGGCCAGGATGCCGCCGAAGGTCCACCAGTAGTTGAGATTGCGCGGCGTCGGAAAGGCCATCAGGTCGGCGCTGAAGCGGACGATCGGCAGGCGGGTGTCCAGCCATCGCTCGATGGCCGTGTTCGGCTCGTAGGTCGAAGGTCCGCTCATCTGTGGCCCCTAGCCGATCTTGATCTTGGTATCGCTGAGGAAGGTGTAGGGCATCAGGTAGAGATTCTTGGGGGCCGGCCCCTTTCGGATGCGCGCGGCGGTGTCGTAGACCGAGCCGTGGCAGGGGCACAGCCAGCCGCCGTACTGCCCCTGGGCGAAGGTCGGGATACAACCCAGATGGGTGCAGCTGGCCAGGCAGATCAGCCACTGTTCGTGACCGGGCTTGGTGCGCGAGGCGTCGGTGGCCGGATCCTTCATCGAAGCGTGATCGTCGGCGACGGCGGCGGCGATCTCCTTGGGCGTGCGATGGCGAACGAACACCGGCTGCTTGCGCCAGAGGATGACAACCTCTTGGCCCAGCGCCACCTTGGTCAGGTCGAATTCAAGCGAAGCCAGCGCCAGGGTGTCCGCGGCCGGATTGAGCTGGTCGATCAGCGGCCACGCCACCGCCGCCACGCCGCCGATCGCCGCGGCGGTGGCCACGATATGGATGAAGTCCCGGCGGCTGTGCGCCTCCGGCCCTGCGGCCTCGTCAGCGGGTTGCGCCAGGCTGTCGACCACGTTCAACTTACCCCTTCGTAGTGGCCCGGCATGGGCGAAGCGTGTGGCGAGCTTTTCTTGAGAACGCTGTAATAGAGGCCGCCACGGCGCCTAGGCGCTTCGCTTAGAATGCGGCAAGGGGTTTTTCAACCGGCCATCGGCCAAAACCCCGCAAGACCGGTTTCCCTCGAACGACCGTTGAGGCGTAAATCGTCCCATGAGCCAGCCCATCGCAGCGACCGACGAACGCACCGACCGCATTCGCGCCTGGTTCGATGAATTGCGCGACCAGTTCGTCGTCGCCTTCGAAACCCTCGAGGATGAGGCGCCGGACGCGCTCTACGACGGGGCCCCTGGTCGTTTCGAGTTGATCCCATGGATCCGTGAGGCTGGCGGCGGCGGGGTGATGGGCTTCATGCGCGCCGGGCGGTTCTTTGAAAAGTGCGGGCTGCATATCTCGCAGGTGCACGGCGTGTTCACCCCTGAAATGGCCGCCTCCATGCCGGGCGCCGGCGATGATCCCAGATTCGTCGCCACCGGCGTCAGCCTCATCGCCCACATGAGAAATCCCCGGGTTCCGGCGGTGCACATGAACACCCGCTATCTGGCGACGACGAGGGGGTGGTTCGGCGGCGGCGCCGATCTGACGCCGATGGTCTTCGAACAGCGCCAGGACGATGCGCCGGACGCCGCCCTCTTCCACACGGCCCTCAAGGGCGCCTGCGACGCCTACGACGCGGCCTGGTATCCCCGCTTCAAGGCCGAGTGCGATGGTTATTTCTTTCTGCCACACCGCGACGAGCCGCGCGGGGTCGGCGGCATTTTCTATGACCGCCACGATAGCGGCGACTGGGATCGGGACTTCGCCTTCACCAGATCGGTGGGCGAAGCCGTGCTGGAGGTGTTCCCGGCCATCGCCCGCCATCGGATGACCGAACCCTGGACGCCCGCCGATCGCCAGGAACAGCTGGTCCGCCGCGGTCGCTATGTCGAATTCAACCTGCTCTACGACCGGGGAACCATGTTCGGCCTCAAAACCGGCGGCAATATCGAATCGATCCTTTCGTCGATGCCGCCGCTGGTCAGCTGGCCCTAGACCTCTGCCATCCCCGCCCTAAAGCGTTTCCAGTTCTCCACGTAGTGCGCGGCGCCCCTGGCGAGGCCCTCGGCCTGGGCGGGGCTCAGGGTGCGGATCACCCTGCCCGGCGCGCCGACGACCATGGCGTTGTCGGGGATATGCTTGTTTTCGGTGATCAGCGCGCCGGCGCCGATCAGGCAGCCCGCGCCGATCTGGGCGCCCCCCAGAACTATGGCCCCGATGCCGATCAGCGAGCCGTCGCCGACCGTGCATCCGTGCAGCATCGCCAGGTGGCCGACAGTCACATTGGCCCCGATGACAAGCGGCTGGCCGAGATCGGTGTGCAGAACCGAGTTGTCCTGAATATTGGAGTTCTCGCCGATGGTGATTGGATCGTTGTCGCCGCGCAACACGGCGCCGAACCAGATGCTTGCATTCTTGCGCAGGATTACGTTGCCGACGACGATGGCGTTAGGCGCTATCCAGTATTCACCGTCCTCGGGCAGCGCCGGAGTCTTGTCTCCAAGTCTATATGCGGCCATCCGCATACCCCCTATTCTTGAAATCAACCATGGCGTTAACGCCTCATAAACCGCCTAGGATCAGCCTTGGTCGAGCGATTCCTTAAACTTGAACGGAGGCCATTGATGACCAAGCGAGCCCTCAAGAGACTGGTGCGCGAAGGCGCGTTCGATGAGCGGCAGTTCGATGACGACGCCAAGGTGCGCCGTCTGCCGACCGCTCGCAACTGGACCCCGGCGCCGCACAACGAGGATCGCGAACAGGCCTATCTGAAGACCATCAAGGCCAAATCCCCTGGCCAGGAGCTTTTGCTGGCGGCCATCGACGCCCGCAACCTGGTGCTCGCGCTGGGCCCGGCCGGCACCGGCAAGACCTATCTGGCCATCGCCAAGGCGGTCGAGGCCCTTGAGGCGGGCAAGGTTGGCCGCATCGTGCTCTCGCGGCCGGCGGTCGAGGCCGGCGAGTCGATCGGGTTCTTGCCCGGCGAGATGGAGGACAAGCTCGCGCCCTATCTGCGCCCGCTCTACGACGCGCTCTCCGATCGGATGTCGATGAAGCGCATCCGCTGCCTGCTGTCGGAAGGGGCCATCGAGATCGCCCCGGTCGGTTTCATGCGCGGACGCACGCTCAACAACGCCTTCGTGGTCATCGACGAGGCCCAGAACTGCACCTATGTGCAGCTGAAGATGTTGCTGACCCGGCTGGGCTGGAACTCGACCATGGTGGTCACCGGCGACCCGGGCCAGTCGGATCTGCTGCCCGAGCTCTCGGGCCTGGCCAGCGTCGCCCAGCGGCTCGAACCGCTGGCCAACATCGCCGTCGTCCGCCTCGCCGACCGCGACATCGTTCGGCACCCCCTGGTCGGCGACATGCTCTCGGTGCTGTAGGCTCGCACTCCGCTCGGAGTTCTTCCCCCTCTTTGGGGGAAGTACCGGCGAAGCCGGGGAAGCAACCATGTTAGGCGGCTGGGTATCTTGTCCATGGCTGTCCTCTGGCAAGGATCAGGTTGGCCGCTTCGATCAGTCGTCTCATGACGGCGA
>Ga0208849_1000905_pt1 | contig 24060 bp, 23 predicted proteins | sample NGESurdeep072012_10_FD_184470 | JGI IMG/M metagenome (GOLD analysis project Ga0208849, IMG submission 184470) | Arctic peat soil microbial communities from Barrow, Alaska - NGEE Surface sample 53-3 deep-072012 (SPAdes) | ecosystem: Environmental > Terrestrial > Soil > Wetlands > Peat ... | reverse complement strand
AAGCCCGGAGCCTTCAACCTAGACCCGTACTTATAAAATTAAGCCCAGCCACTTCAACTAAATCCCATACCCGTAAACTTGAGCCCGTACCCTTCAACTGAAACCCATACTCTTCAACTTAAGCTCATGCCCTTTTGGGCAATCGTCAGCTTCCTGCACTTTCTTCTGACGCGGACTGGTCGTGATCTGCGGGTGCTTGCTGCGAGGTCTGCTTGGCGAAATCTTTTTCGAGTCGGTCGAGGCGCTTGAGCAGCTCGGGGAGGCGCTGGAAGATGGCCACGGCGCGCAGCCAGATGCGATTGTCGAAGCCGGGCGAGCCGGAGATTATTTTACCGGGCGGAACGTCGTGCGAAACGGCGGATTGCGCTGTGAGGATTACGCCGTCGCCGACGGTGCAATGGCCGGCGATTCCGACCTGGCCGGCGAGAATGACGTTGTTACCGACGACGGACGAGCCGGCGAGGCCGGTTTGCGCGCAGATGAGCGAGTCATTGCCGACGCGCGATCCGTGGCCGACCTGAACGAGATTGTCCACTTTGGTGCCGTCGCCGATTTCGGTTGCGCCGATGGTGGCGCGGTCGATGGTGGCGTTGGCCTGCACGTCGACGCGGTTGCCGATGCGCACGGGGCCGGACTGCGGGATTTTCTCCCAGTGGCCCTCGGCGTTTTTGGAGAAGCCGAAGCCATCTGCGCCGATGATGACGCCATTTTCGAGCGTGACGTGGTCGCCCAGAATGCAATTCTCGCGGACGACGGCGTGGGCGTGCGCGAAGAAGTGACTGCCGACTTGAACGCCGGGATAGAGCACGACATGAGGCAGGATCGTGGCGTTCAGGCCGATGCGAACGTCCGGGCCGACGACCGCATATGCGCCAATGTGGGCGTGCTCACCGATGACGGCAGTGGGATCGATGACGGCTGTGGAATGAATTCCGGGCGGGTAGGCGGGAGGCTGATAGAAGAGGCCGAGCGCGCGCGAGAAGGCGTGATAGGGATTCTTGATGCGCAGGGTTGCAGCGGAGATTTCCTGAAAGTCCGGCTCGACGAGGACAGCGGCGGCTTGCGTAGAGCGGGCGAGCGCGGTGTATTTGACGTTGGCGACAAAGGTAATTTCGGTGGGGCCGGCTTCTTCAATGCCTTTGACGCCGGTGATTTCGAGATCCGGGTTGCCGCGGAGTTCCGCGCCAAGCTGCGTTGCCAGTTCGCCAAGCTTCATTGAGGAAATTGTAAAGGAACAGGCGTGATGGGGGCTTCGCGGAGCGAGTAGTCTCCGGATAGCCGGTCAACCACCCAGAGGGGCGAATCTGGTAAGCGCCCTTAATTCTTTGTACGCCTCAGTGGTCGTAAGTCATCGCGAAATTGTGTTCTGACTACTTTAGAGATGCAGCGATTTCATCCAGATCAAGCTTCGCGGCCCGCAATTCGTCTCTGATCCGTTGCCCCTGCTGCGCCACAGCAGATAGGCGGGTTAGCCCAAGATTGCCATTCGTTTGGTCGACAGCCATATCGAGCAGGTGTGCGTAGAAACCAAGACGATTCTGAAGCACAGCCTTAGCGAGATTCTTGTCTTCGATGCATTGCATTTTGTCATATGTGTCGACGAACCAAACAAGTGCATCCAGGTAAATCATTCCTTGCTGTGCGTGGTCGCCTATTGCAATCGCGTTGTTGAAGTCAAAGCCATTCAACGATTTCGCTATTGAGTCCAAGTCATCCGATTGAGCAATGAGGTTATTCTTGCGCATGACGAGGTCGACTTCAGCAGTTTTCTTCACAGCGATTTCCGGGGCATCTTGTTGGCCGGATTTCTGGACGGCATCTTGCGAATGACAGCAGGTTGTAAACGCGGCAAGCATGATGGTTATTACGAATTTGTGCATAGGCACTCACTTCCTCGCAACAATTTAAGAAAGTGGATAATAGCACTGGGGGTGTCTTCATGAAAACTAAATCCGAAAGTTTGTTTGAAGGGTTTCTCACCATGAACAATCTGCCGTTCGACAAGATTAAGGAGGACACCACGCCGAGGCCGGATTACCGTGTCTCTGTCGGCGGCGGCGAAATTGTCTTCGAGTTGAAGGAGCTAGCGGAGGATGGGAATTTCGGCGAGGTCAAAGACCCGGCCTATCCCAACATTAAAAGCAACTCACGCGACGTGGGCCGCCATATCCGGCGCAGGATTCGAAAATCAACGAAGCAGATCCAATTCGGGGCCGACCAAGGAGTTCCCTCGATTCTCTTGATCTACAACTTGATTGATCCCGCCTTTCAGTACTTCGGCACCGAGCCTACGGATTTTATTGCCGCCATGTATGGCGCGTATACGGTCGCCATACACGAAGAAACTGGTGCGGCATCGGATTGGTTCAACGGAAAAGACCGGAAGTTTGATGAGGGCCAGAACACGTGGTTTAGCGCCGTCGGCCATTTGTGTGACCGTGGTGGAAAAACGACGGTCACGCTTTACGAGAACGTTTTCGCCAAGGTCACGATTCCCTACAACCAGTTGCCCGCGTGTTTCGGCGTGCAGCGCATCGAAGTCTCAAGGGACCCCTTAGTCGTGCCGTAGTGATGCAGCGGCTTGCATCAATCGCCCCTTCCCAGAGGATGATGCGTTCTTTGACAGCGTCGCGAGAGCGTTGACGGCAAGTGTGGCCTTTGCCAGATCTTCACCAGAAGACCTGTACGCTTGCAGCAACAACCAGTGCGTCCAGAGGGCTACTGCGCCGGCGGTGCGGATTCGGGAACAGCGGTTCGCGTCGGGGCTTGGAGCGTGTGCGCGGCGGATTGGACCCCAGAAATGGCGTTTAGCCCCGATTTTGTTTGACCGCTTATAACCTATGAGTTATATTCGTTGAATGCGGCGTGAGTTTGTCCCGTTCGATCAGCGCTCAATTGAAAAAGAGCTGAATGAGTTACCACCCAGGGACGCCGCAAAACTGGCCGCGCTGATGGACCACTACGAGCAATGCGGTTTCGGAAATCCGTCTCCTGCACAGATCGATGACTACGGCGGTGGGATTTTCCGGTTGCGGCATATCAAGCCCTCTTATCAAGGCCGGTTGCTGTTTTTCGCATCGAGACGCTCCGCAGGTTTTGAGGAATTGGTCGTGTTGGCAGTTTACAAAAAGCAAAGTCAAAAGGCTCCAAAACACATTCTGGAGACGGCCAGGAGACGAAAAAAGGCGTGGGAGATAACAAGGGGAAAAGCATGACCTGGATCAAGAGATACGCTGAGAAACGTTCGGCCAAAGACGCAAGATTCAAGGCCGCGTACGAAGAAGAACAGGCCCTTCTTGGACTCGTTCGCGCGCGTCAACGAGCGAATCTGACGCAGCAGGACATCGCTAGAACACTCAAGGTTTCTCAACCATACATTGCCCAGATTGAGCGTGGCAGCAAGCCGGTCAGCCTGTCATTCATGGTCCGCTATGCCAATGCAGTCGGAGCGAGCGTTCAGATCGCCCCTCAGGCAGAAGGCTAGCGCGCCACCGGTGTGGGATCGTTGGCTGGGGTTGCACCAACAGACGTTTGCGGCGGGGCTTGCAGCGTGTGCGCGGCAGATTGCGCGGCATCGAGCGTCGCGCCGGGAATGATTCCAAGAACCAGCGTGGCGGCAACGGCGAGAAACAGAGCCGCGATGACGGCTGCGCCGACGGCGGGCCTCGGCGCCGGCATGCGTGAGACTCCCGTTTGTTTGTCGGGATCGGGTTTCTGCGCAGCGACCAAAGCGAGGCGGAGATAATACGCGGCGGCCAAGCCTGAGTTGAGCAGGCCGATAATAGCCAGCCAGACCGCTCCTCCACCAACCGCCGCCGTGAACGAGTAGAACTTGCCGAAGAAGCCACCGGTGAAGGGAACTCCGATGAGCGAGATGAGGAAGAAGATGAGCAGGCTGCCGAGGAGCGGGGAGCGATAGACGAGGCCGCGGTAGTCGTCGATGAGGGAGAGCTGCTCTTCGTATCCGGCGACGAGGGTGACGACGGCGAAGATGCCGACGTTCATGGCGGCGTAGGCGGCGATGTAAAAGGCCGCGGCGGCGATGCCGGTTTCGCTAATTCCGTTCTGGCCGGCGGCTCCGGCGAAGGCAGCGAGCAGGTAGCCGGCGTGCGCGATGGCGGAGTAGGCGAGCATGCGCTTTACATTCTGCTGGCGGAGGGCGGCCAGGTTGCCGACGGTCATGGAGAGGACGGCGACGATCCAGAGCAGCGGCGCCCAGAGATAGTGGAGGTTGGGAAGCATCTCGTAGACGACGCGGAGGAGCAGCGCGAAGGCAGCGGCTTTGGGCGCGGTCGAGAGCAACGCGACGACGGGCGAGGGCGCGCCTTCATAGACGTCGGGCGTCCAGACATGGAAGGGCGCGGCGGAGATTTTGAAGAGAATGCCGACGAGCATGAGCGCGAGGGCGGCGATGATGAGCGATTGATTCTGCGCGGCGGGAGCGAGGTGGGCAATCTGATAGATCTGCGTGGTTCCGGTAGCGCCGAAGATGAGAGCGACTCCGTAGAGCAAAAAGGCGGTCGCGAAAGAACCGAGGAGGAAGTATTTGATGGCGGCTTCGGGTCCGCGGCCGGTGTGCTTGCGCCAGCCGGCGAGGATGTATGTGGAGATGGAAGAGATTTCAAGGGCGACGAAGACGACGAGTAGCTCAACGGCAGATGTGAGCAGGCACATTCCAACTGCGCCGAAGGCAATGAGGGCGTAGAACTCGCCCTGATGATGGGTGTGCTCGGGGAGCGTATCGAGCGAGAGCAGGAAAGCCACGAGAACGATGCCGCAGATGAGGACGTGGAAGAAGACGGTGAAGGCGCTGGTTTCAACGGTTGAGTAGAAGCCGGTTCCTTCTGGCAGGGAGAGCTGCCAGAGGCTGGCCCAGAGGGCGATGGTGGTTCCCGCGGCGCCGAGGAAGCCGAGATAGCGGCGACTCCATGAGGGCGGGAGCGAGGCGTCGATGAGCATGATTGCAACGCCGGTCAGCGCGAGGATGACCTCGGGGAGGATGCGGTAGATGTCGGGAACTGGATTCACCGCTGGCCCTCCGAGGATGGTGGAACAGCGAGAGCCGCAGACTGATAGTCATGTGGCGCCGCTTGCGAATGCAAACTTCCCTCAGGGGCTAAAGCCCGGAATTCTTTTGCGCCGGTTACGGCACGACTAAAGTCGTGCCCCTTCAAAACCGAAGGTCCTTCTACGGCACGACTAAAGTTGTGCCCCTTCAAAACCACTGATCCTTCTACGGCACGACTAAAGTCGTGCCCTTTCAAAGAAGCAGTATCCTCGGATCCCTCCCGATGTACGTTCATGCCATTCAGGGCCAGCGTTGAGTTACTCGGGATGACAGAGGTTTGCGCGGCAGGCGAAGCCTGCTGCGGCGGATGGAGGCCGGTGCGAATGGTGTTGAGCCAGAGATTCGGCGCGACGCCCATCACGAGCATGAGGATAACGAGCGGCGTGAGAACGGCGAGCTCGCCAATGTGGAGATCGGTGGAGGGTTTGGAGGCGGTGAGCGTGCTTTCAGGACCGTAGAAGATTTTTTGCACCAGGGAGAGCATGTAGGCTGCGCCGAGAATGACGGCGACCGTGGCGGCGATGGCCCACGGACGGCTGACTCCAGCGAAGGTGCTTGAGAGGATGATGAATTCGCCGATGAAGCCGCTCAGCATGGGTAGGCCGATCATGGCGAGCGAGGCGATTACGAAGTAGGTGGCTGCGCGGGGCAGTTTGGCGGCGAGGCCGCCGTAGGAATCTATGAGAGTAGAAGCGAAGCGAACTTCCAGGGCGCCGAGGAGCAGGAACAGCGCGCCGTCGACAACGCCGTGGGAGAGGATTTGGTAGACGCCGCCGGCCCAGCCGAGAAATGTGAGGCCGTAGATGGCGAGGACGATGAGCGAGAGATGGCTGAGCGCGGCGAAGGCCATCAGACGCCAGAAATCGCGCTGGACGAGAGCGAGACAGGCTCCGTAGAGGATTCCAATGACGGCGAGCGCGATAAGCAGCGGCGCGATGGCGCGGGACTGCGCTGGGAAGAGCCCGACGTGGAAACGAAACATGGAGTAGAGGCCGAGCTTGCCGGCGACGACCATGGCGAGCGCGACAGGCGCTTCGTTGTAGGTGTCGGCGAGCCAGCCGTGAAGCGGGAAGACGGGAACCTTGACGGCGAAGGCGAACAGAAATGCCAGCGCGACCCAGAAGAGCGCGCCTGCGGGAAGAACTCCGCTGGCGATTTGGGATTGCAGGTCTGCGAAGTTGAAGGTTCCGGTTTTCGCGTAGAGCCAGAGGATTGCGACGAGCAGCGGCGCGGAAGGGATGAAGGTGAAGAGGAAGAATTTGAGCGCGGCGGCCGGCCCGTCTTTGCGGCCATACATGGCGATGAGGATGGCCATGGGCACGAGCGAGAGCTCCCAGAAGCCGTAGTAAAGCATGAGGTCGAGCGAGATGAAGACGCCGAACATGGTGGTCTGCTGGACGAGAAAGAGTGAGTAAAAGACTTTTCGGCGGGTCTGGATGGCGTTCCAACTGGCGACGACGCCGATAGGCGCGAGCAGGCCGACGAGAACGACGAGCCAGAGCGAGAGGCCGTCGACGCCGACGTGGTAGAAGATGGCGGGATTCTCGATCCAGGGAATGTTCTGCTCGAATTGGAAGCCGGGCTGGCCGGCGACGAAGTGCGCGGGCAGATGGAGCGTGAGCAGGAAGGTGACGAGCGACGTAGCGAGAGCGATCCAGTTCGGCAGTTTGGCGCGATCGGGCAGCAGCGCGATGAGGACCGCGCCTGCGAGAGGAACCAACAGGATGAGGGTGAGAATGGATTGGTTGAGACTTGTCATTCTCAGTGGCCCGCCTGTCCGAATTGCGTGACGGTAATGTGGCTTACTTTCAAAATTGGCTCGGAGTGGAAGAGCGTGAAACTCCAGGCGTGGGGCGAGCCGGTGAGCAGCAAAATCAACAGGATTGCCGCGGCGCCGGCAGCCAGCCATGCAGCATAGGAGCGCAGATTGCCGGACTGCCAGCGTTGGAGAATCATTCCGGTGATGTTGGCGATACCGGCGAGAAGCAACGCAATGCCGCCGAGGATTGCTGTGTCGACGACCCAGCCGAGGACGTATTTTGAGAAAGCGAAGAGCGGCTTGACGATGACCGCGCCATAGAATTCGTCGACGTAGTATTTGTTCGAGAGCAGTTTGTAGCCGTTGGGCAGAGCGGCGGCGAGCTGGGCCGGGCGCTCAGGTTTGCGCCGGTAGTATTTGTCGGCGATCAGCCAGCCTTCGAGCGCGGCAAGAACGGCAGCGATACTGAGGATGAATTCGAGGGCAGAATTGCCGGTGGGCATGGGGCGATGCGCCTGGACGGCGGGGGCGAGATACGCGCTGAAGCGCTCGATACCGACCCAGCCGCCGCAGACGGAGAGGATGGCGAGAATGACGAGCGGGATGAGCATCGAGCGGGGGCTCTCGTGGGCGTGCGCCGTTTCGCTGCGCGGCTCGCCCATGAATGCGAGATACCAAAGGCGAAACATGTAGAACGAAGTGAGCAGCGCCGTAACGAGGCCGACGAACCAGAGGAGCTTGCCGCCGGTTCCCTGAAGAAATGCAGCGTAGAGGATTGCGTCTTTCGAGAAGAAGCCCGCGAAGGGTGGAAATCCGGCAATGGCAAAGACGGCCGCGGTCATGGTCCAAAAAGTGACGGGGAGTTTGGTGCGCAGGCCGCCCATTTTGCGCATGTCCTGCTCACCGCCCAAGGCGTGAATGACGGAGCCGGCGGCGAGGAAGAGCAGCGCTTTGAAAAATGAGTGCATGACGAGATGAAAGATGGCCGCGGAGTAGGCCGCTACGCCGCAGGCAAGAAACATGTAGCCGAGCTGCGAGATGGTGGAGTAGGCGAGTACGCGCTTGATGTCGGTCTGGACGAGAGCGATGGTTGCCGCGAAGAGAGCAGTTGCTGCCCCAACAATAGCGACGGTCCATAGCGCGATGGGCGCGCGGTCAAAAAGAAGATGCGTGCGGGCGATCATGTAGACGCCGGCGGTGACCATGGTGGCGGCGTGGATCAGCGCGGAGACGGGCGTGGGGCCTTCCATGGCGTCGGGAAGCCAGATGTAGAGCGGTAGCTGCGCGCTTTTGCCGGTAGCTCCGACGAGCAGACAGAGACAGATAACGGTGAGAACAGTGCCGTTCCAGGCGGGCTGGAGCGAGAGAGTGACCGCGATTCCGCCGAAGCTGAGCGTACCGAAAGTGGAGAGCACGAGGAAGATTCCGATGAGAAAACCGAAATCGCCGATGCGGTTGACGATGAATGCTTTCTTGCCGGCAGCGGCCGCGGAGTTGCGCTCAAAATAAAATCCGATGAGCAGGTAAGAGACGAGGCCGACGCCCTCCCAACCGATGAACATGAGAAGGAAGTTGCCGGCGAGGACCAGAACGGTCATGAAAAAGAGGAATAGATTGAGGAAGCTGAAGTAGCGCGCGTAACCGGGCTCGCCGCGCATGTAGCCGAGAGAGTAGATGTGGATGAGGAAGCCGACTCCGGTGACGACCAGAAGCATGACGGCGGAAAGCTGGTCGAGGACGAAAGTGAAATCGACCTGGAGCGCGCCGATTGCGAGCCAGTGAAATGGAAGAGCTTCCGCAGCCGGAAGGGCGAGCGCAGTGACCGTTCCGCAATTTGGGCAACTTGCAGCCGCGGAGATGATGGTGGCCCCAAAGTCATTGAGAACGATTGCGAAGGAAGCGAGAGGCGCGAGGACGCCGATGGCCGACACGAGACGCCGCGGCAGCCGGGAGCCGAGGATTCCGTTGAGCAAGAAGCCCAGGAACGGAAACAACGGAATCAGCCAGAGATGTGCGGACTCGTTCATAGTTTCATCAGGTCGATGCGATCGACGGCTAACGTGGAGCGAACGCGGAAGACGGCAATGATGATGGCGAGACCGACGGCGGCTTCAGCGGCGGCGACCATCATGACGAAAAAGACGAAGATCTGGCCTCTCACTTCGTGCCACTGGTAAGCGAAGGTGACGAAGGAAAGATTGACGGCGTTGAGCATGAGCTCAATGGACATGAATACGGTGATGACATTGCGCTTGATGAGAAAGCCGACGACGCCGAGCGAAAACAGGATGGCGCTCAGGAGCAGATACCAGGAGAGCGGGACGTCATGTTGAAGGAAGCTCATTTTTGGGCCGCCGTTTCCGAGTTGGGCACCTTCGAACCTTCGACGTGGGCAAGCGCGACCGCGCCAAGAATGGCGATAAGGATAAGCACCGAGGTGACTTCAAAGGGAAGTAGCAGTTCGTGGAAGAGCACTTGGCTGAGGAGAACGAGATTCGATTGGCCGGGTGCGTTCGAGAGCCCTTCGCCGAGATGCGCCGCGCCGAGGCCCTGGACATGAAGAACGATAGTGGCCAGGAGAGCGAAGAGAGCGACGACAGCGGGAAAGCCGACGCGCGATGCGGCGAGGCTGCCGAGGGTGCGCTCTTCGCGGCCGGCGTTGAGCAGCATAACGACGAAGACAAACAGCACCATGACCGCGCCGGAGTAGACGATGATCTGGGCGATGGCGAGGAACTCCGCGCCGAGGAGCAGGTAGAGGACGGCGAGGGAGGTCATGACGACGATGAGCGAGAGAGCGCTGTTAATGGGATGGGTCTGCACCAGGAGATTGATGGCTCCCGCGAGGCAGAATCCGGCAAAAAGGAAGAACAGTATCAGATGCATCGAGGCTGAAGGAAAATCCTTCCCGATTGTAAATGAGTGTGTGCCATCCCACCCTTTCACGAGGCGCAGAAGCGGATGCGCCTCGCGAAAAGGATGGGGCAACCCAACCCCTGCTGTTAACGATAAGCAAGCCAGAGGCTTGTTCCCACAATGTTGAGGATGGCGAGCGGCAGCAGATAACGCCATCCGAAGTTCATCAATTGGTCATAGCGGAAACGCGGCAACGTGCCGCGCACCCAGATGTAGACGCAGAGAAAGAAAACGACTTTGCTTACGAACCAGAAAATGGGGAGAAGCGCGTTGAGCGCGACACTCTGGAACGGCGGCATCAGATCGCCGAGAGGGCTGGTCCAGCCGCCGAGAAAGAGCAGAGTGGCCACGCAACCGACGTTGATCATGTTGCCGTACTCGGCCATGAAAAACATGGCGAACTTCATGGAGCTGTATTCCGTGTGATAGCCGCCGGTAAGTTCGCTTTCAGCTTCAGGCAGATCGAAGGGCGAACGATTGGTTTCAGCGAAAGCGGCCATCAAGTAGATGAAGAAGGCCAGAATCTGTCCGCCGCCGAGGATGTTCCAGGTTGCGGCGCCGAGAGTGGCCTGCTGCTCGACGATGATGCGGAGGTTGAGCGAGCCGGCGCGAAGGACCACGCCGACGAGCGAGAGGCCAAGCGCAAGCTCGTAGCTGATGAGCTGCGCCGAGGAGCGAAGAGCGCCGAGCAGTGAGTATTTGTTGTTCGACGACCAGCCGGCAAGCGCGATTCCGTAAACGCCGATAGAGGTTACGCCGAGAATGACGAGCAGGCCGACGTTGATGTTGGAGATCTCGAAAAGATCGAAGCCGTGCGGACCCATGCCGGGCGCGCCGAAGGGAATGACGGCGATGGCGATGAGCGCGCAGCCCAGCGAGATGATGGGCGCGAGGAGATAGAGCGGACGATAGACGGCGGTAGGGATCAGGTCTTCCTTGAGGAAGTTTTTAGCGCCGTCAACGAGCGGTTGCAAAAGGCCGAAGGGGCCGACGCGGCTGGGTCCCCAGCGGTTCTGGATGCGGCCGACGAGCTTGCGCTCGAGCAGCACGGTATAGGCGATGCCCATGAGCATCACCACCGTGACTACGGCGACCTTGGCGAGGCTCCAGAGAAAGAATGCGAGGATCGTCACGTGCGTTTGGCCTTCTTTGAACAGCGAGTCAGCGGTGACATGGTTATTCGTGCTGATCTTGATTTGGAGTTTCTGTTTCCCATCCTAAACGCATTCGCGTTTAGGATGGGGCAACCCGCAGTCTTTCAGTCGGCTGCGGATTGTGCGAGTTCTGATTTTTCAGATTCATTTGCCTGATGTTGCTCGAGTTGCCGGAGCCCCGCGCTGTAGCGGCCCAGCGTGCCTGAAGTAAAGAGAGTATCGTGCGCGGGAATGACCAGTTCAGGCGCGGCCAGCGCGGAGACGGGAACGAACCCGGACGCGGGTGGTGGCGGAGCCGGCTCGGTGTGAACATCGTTGCCTGCGAAGAGATTGACGCGATCGAGGGTGTAGCCGGGAACTAGTCGCTCGATTTCGTCGAGAACCGCAAGCGGATCGAAGGGGCTGAGTTTGGGCTCGAGGCCGTTGGCCTCAAGCCAGACGGAGTGCCGGTCGGCTTCGCCAGACTGCGCGCCGCGCGACTGGCCGAGATCGCCGGTGGTGCCACGCGAATTTCGATTTTGGCCGAAGGGAACGAGGGTGCTGACGTCCACACCCATGCCGCCGGCGAGACGGACGAGAATCTCGAAGTCGGGTTTGACGCCGGCGCGGTCAGCGGCCTTGCGGACGATTTGAATGTCGCCGAAGGTGTTGGTGACGGTGCCGGATTTTTCGTAGAGGCTGGCGGCGGGAAAGACAACGTCAGCGAGCGCCGCGGTCTCGGTGAGGAATAGGTCCTGCACGATGAGGAAGGTGTGCTGGAAAACCGCGGGATCGAGTTTGGCGTGCGAAACGGGATTAGCGCCGACGACGAGAAGCGCGCCAAGATCGCCGGCGGCCGCGGAATCGAGAATTTGCGGGAGCGAATTGCCGGGCGCGGCAGGGAGGTTGGGGTATTCGGCGAACGCGCCGGGCGAAGTGACGGGGATGTAGCCGGGAAGCAGGTCGGGGAAGAGACCCATGTCGGCTGCGCCGCGGGAGTTGGAGTGGTCGCCGAGATAGGCGAAGCGCGTGTTCGGGCGTTTGAGGCCCCACGCGACGAGGTTTTCGACGGTCTCGCCGCGAAATTCTTCACCGAAGATGACGATCAGCGATTCCTCGGCGAGGATGGCTTTGCTGAATTCGGTTTGGTTAGAGTCAAGACCCGAATTGAGGCTGGAATCGAGAATTGCTGCGAGCTTGCGATTGTCGCCGGGCTTGAGGTCGAGCCTGGCTTTGGCCTGGCGGTTGAGCTTGATAGCTTGGGAATTTGCGACGTAAAGGCGGGCGCGGTTGAGGCGCACATTCGTGCGGAGCAGCCACGCTAGAAGCGGGTGCTCGTCTGTGGGATTGCCGCCGACGAGGAGGATTGCGCAGGCAGAGGCGATGTCGCGCAGGCTGGCGGTTTTGCCGGGGTGGCCTGAAAGAGCGCGGGCGAAGGATGCGTAATCCGTGGTGCGCTCGTGGTCGATGTTGTTGGTGCCGAGAACCGTGCGCGCGAATTTTTGAAGGAGATAATTCTCTTCGTTTGTTGTCCGGTTGGAGCCGATGACGCCGATTGCGCTGCCGCCGCGCGTGTCGCGAATTTCTTTGAGCTTGCCGGCGGCGACGCGGATCGCGTGTTCCCATGTGGCGGGCTCAAGCTTGCCCTGCGCGTTGCGGACGAGAGGCTGTGTTAGGCGGTCGGGACTATCGACGAAGTCGAAGCCGAAGCGGCCCTTGGCGCAGAGGAAGTCGCCGTTTATGCCGCTCTTGTCGCGGTTGTCAGCGCGGACGATCTCCGAACCCTCGTTGGCCTGGCGGACGCCGAGCGTGACTTTGCAGCCGTCGGAACAATGCGTGCAGACGGTGGAAACGTGATTCATCTCCCACGGTCGAGTTTTGTAGCGATAGCTGCCGCTGGTGAGCGCGCCCACGGGGCAAACGTCGATGCACATGCCGCACTGCTCGCAGTCGAGCTGCTGGCCCGTTGTTGCCGTTCCGAGCACGTTGGGGACAATGACGGAGTCGATGGCGCGGTTCTGGATGCCCAGGGCCCAGACGTCCATGCCTTCGCCGCACATGCGAATGCAGCGATAGCAGAGGATGCAGCGCGGACGATCGTAAAAGACGGCGGGCGACCACTGCTGCTCGTCGCGATGATACTTGACTTCGACAAACTGGCTTTCGCCCGCACCGTATTTGAAGTTCATGTCTTGCAGCTCACACTCGCCGCCGGCGTCGCAGACGGGGCAGTCGAGCGGGTGATTGCCGAGAAGCAATTCGACCATGGCCTTGCGCGCCTGCGCGATCTCGGGCGACTCGGTGGTGAAGACCTGGCCTTCGGCGACGGTGGTGGTGCAGGCGGTTTGCAGCTTGGGAACTTTTTCCTGGCGCACGAGGCACATGCGGCAGGCGGCCTGGAGCGAGAGGCCGGGGTAATAGCAGAAGGCCGGAATCTCGGTGCCGGCCTTGCGGCAGGCGTTAATAAGCAGCGTTCCCGCGGGCGCGGTAAGCTTTTTTCCGTCGACTGTGAAGGTTACGTCAGGCATTTCCTTTTTTGCGATACCTCAGGGGCTAAAGCCCCGAATCATTTCGTTCGGTCAGCGGCACGACTGAAGTCGTGCCGTTTCAAAAAAGCAAGAATCTACTCCGACCAACTACACGACGGTGAGTTGCGGAACTCCTTGATTTGCGTACGGACAGGGCTTGCCGTTCAGATGATCTTCAAACTCCTTGCGAAACTTCTTAACGAAAGCGATGGTCGGCATGGCCGCTGCGTCGCCGAGCGGGCAGAAGGTGCGGCCAAGCATGTTTTCGGCGAGGTACTGGATGTTGTCGATGTCAGCTTTGGTGCCGAAGCCGGCGTGGAAGCGGGTGAGGGATTTCTTGAGCCAGTCTGTGCCTTCGCGGCAAGGAATGCACCAGCCGCAGCTTTCGTGCGCGTAGAAGCTGATGGTGCGGAGGGCGAATTCGACGATGCAGGTCTGGTCGTCGATGACGACGACGCCGCCCGACCCGAGCATGGAGCCGGCTTTGCCTACCTGATCAAAATCCATGCCAAGGTTTTCGATTTCTTCGGGAAGCAGGACAGGCGTGGACGAGCCGCCGGGAACGACGGCTTTCAATTTGTGGCCGCCGCGAATGCCGCCGGCAACGTCGTAGATCATTTTCTTGAGGTTGTAGCCCATGGGCAACTCGTAGACGCCCGGGCGCTCAACGTGGCCGCTGATGCAGAAGAGGCGCGTGCCGCCGTTGCGTGGAGTGCCGACGTTGCAGTAGGCTTGCGCGCCCATATTGATGACGGCGGGCACGGTTGCGATTGTCTCAGCGTTGTTGATGACCGTGGGGCCGCCGTAGAGGCCGACGACGGCGGGGAAGGGCGGCTTGATGCGGGGAACTCCGCGCTTGCCTTCGAGCGATTCCATGAGCGCGGATTCCTCGCCGACTTCGTATGCGCCTGCGCCGGTTTGGGTGATGATCTGGAATTCAGTTTCGGTGCCGAAGATGTTCTTGCCGAGAAAGCCGCGATCGTAGGCGTCAGCGACTGCGCGCTCCATGATCTCGAGGAGGTAGCGATACTCGCCGCGGAGATAGATGAAGCCCATTTTGGCGCCGACGGCGAGGCCGGCGATGATGGCGCCTTCGATGATGGCGTGCGGATCGTACAGGAACAGAAGGTGATCTTTGCAGGTGCCGGGCTCGCTCTCGTCGCCGTTGACGAGGATGTACTTGGGCTTGGCAGCCTGCTTGGGAACGAAAGACCACTTCATGCCGGTGGAGAAGCCTGCTCCGCCGCGGCCGCGCAGGCCGCTGGCCTTCATCTCTTCGATGATCCACTCGGGACCTTGCGCGAGACATTTTCTGACGGCCTCGTAGCCTCCGAGCTCGATATAGCGATCGATATTTGTGGCTCCCATGCCGAAGCGGCGCGAGATGATTTTGACCTCATCGGGATGGGAGACGAGCCTAGGCATTTGTTTCCTCGTCGGGAGATAGATTCTGCGCTCGCTCAGGACTTCGATCTTCGGCTCGCTTCGCATAGGCGCCGAGGATGCCGGGTACGAGATCGGGCTTGAGCTCGTCGTGAAATTCGTAGTTGACCTGAATGGCCGGTGCCCAGCAGCAGGCGCCGATGCACTCGACCTCTTCAAGAGAGAAGAGACCGTTGGACGTGACTCCCTTGGGATCGATGCCCAGCTCTTCGCGGAAGCGATCGAGGACTTCGTAGGCTCCGCGCAACATGCAACTGATATTGGTGCAGACCTGGATGTTGTATTTGCCGGCCGGCTTGAAGCGAAGCATTGAGTAGTAGGAGGCGACGTTGCGCACTTCAAGCTCGGTGATGCCGATGCGGCGGGCGATCTCGGCGACGACGGCAACAGAGAGATAGCCAACTTCATCCTGCGCGTAGAGCAGCATGGGAACGAGGGCGGAGCGGCTGACGGGATACTTCTGGACAAGCGCGTCAAAGCGCGCGGCCAACTCGGGCGAGAAGACGGAAGCCGGTTCGGGTTGGGTCTCTTTAGATCTCATTTCCTTGGTTCGAGTTGCGGGGACTCCTGTTGCGACTTCTTCTATTGTGACGGGTCAGCTGGCGGCGAATCATGTTGCGCCGGATTCAGCATCAGATCCCGCGCCCATTGTTCCGCGGCCAGATCCATGGCTTCCTCACCATTATCGCCGCGCAGGGTTCCGGATTTGGTTAGCTCCAGGGTTCCCATGGTTCCATTTTCTCGCATCCAGGTGAGGATTGCGTGATTGCGCGTGAGACGGAGCCATTTTTCGTTGTGGATCACGGTGATTTTATCTTCGGTTGACTCGACGGCGGCTTCAAGTTTGGCATGAAGGCCGTGTACCGCGGTGTAGCTGCGGAGCAGGGAAGCGAAGGAGGCGAATAGCTCTGAAAATAATTGCCGTTGAAGAGCGGCTGAGGAATCTACGCCGGGCGTTTGGGAAGCGATGGGAGCCTCACGCGTCAAGCGAATTCCCCTGCGAGCAGCCCAGAGACAATTTCGGCTGCAATCCTACGAGGGCTGTATACGACAGGCGCTTCCCCGGCATCCTCAATTGCTGATTGTTGCGGCCCTGCCTCCGGATTCAAGCGAAAGTCCTTTCTGGCAATCTCGGCCCTATTTGGTGGGCCGATAATCATCGCGGTGATTCGCCCGCGCGCATGGTTAAGTTCGACATTGCAAAGAAACCCGATTCCAAAGGTGAGAGAAAGTTTCCCCTGGGAACTGGGCATGAAAACCCGCTCAATCACAGGTAGGCCCCGCTTGCGAAGCTCCAGGTTGGCCTTATCGACTTCCTCCTCGACCTGCTGCTTGACGCACTGATAAAAAGTGGTGGGATCGAAACCATAACTTGCTGGTTTGTTGCCGGCCGGATCGCCGGATATCGTTCCCTTTAGTTTTTTCTCTAATTGATCGTAATCGGTCACGGCGATCCTCCCAAGTCACCGATCGATCTCTCCCAAAACAATGTCTATGGAGCCGATCACTGCAACGAGGTCGGCGATCAAGCGGCCCTTGCACATGGTTTCAACGGCCTGCAGCGTGGCGAACGACGGATAGCGCATGTGAACGCGGTAAGGCTTGGATGTGCCGTCTGAGACGACGTAGTAGCCCATCTGGCCGTGACCGCATTCCATGCCCTGGTAGACCTCGCCGGCAGGAACGTTGAAGCCCTCAGTAACAATTTTGAAGTGATGGATGAGGGCTTCCATTTCTGTTTTCATTTTTTCTCTATCGGGCAGGACTATTTTGGGCGCATTGGCTTTAACGGGACCGCCGGGCATGCCGTCGAGGGCCTGCTGGACAATTTTGGTGCTCTCGCGCATTTCTACGAGGCGGACTTCGTATCGGGCCCATGTATCGCCGACGGTGGAGGTGGGGATTTTGAACTGGAACTTTTCGTAGCTTGAGTAGGGCATGTCGCGGCGGAGGTCGATATCGACGCCGGAGGCGCGCAACGGAGGGCCGGTTACGCCGAGCGCAATTGCATCTTCTGGAGATAGATAGCCGACACCCTTCAAGCGATTCATAAAGATTGGATTGCCGGTGAGCAGGTTGGCGTATTCGTCGATTTTTTCAGGGAACGTAGTGATGAAATTCTGCACGCGATCGAGCCAGTCGAGGGGCAGCTCCAGAGCTAGGCCGCCGATGCGGAAGTAGCTGGTCATCATGCGCTGGCCGGATACGGCTTCAAATAGGCGCTGAAGTTCCTCGCGCTCTCGGAAGGTGTAGAGGAAGACGGTGAGCGCGCCAATATCCATGGCGTGGGTGCCGAGCCAGATGAGGTGCGAGTTGAGGCGGCTGAGCTCGGTGAGCAGAACGCGAATCCACTGGGCGCGGTCGGGAATTTCGAGGGAAAGAAGTTTTTCGACGGCGAGGCAGTAGCAGAGATTGTTTGAGAGCGGATCAAGGTAATTGACGCGGTCGGTGAGCGGGACGACCTGCTGATAGAACTTGGCTTCGCAGGTTTTTTCGATTCCGGTGTGCAGGTAGCCGACCTCGGGCTGGACGCTGACGATGACTTCGCCGTCAAGCTCGACGACCAGACGCAACACGCCGTGTGTGGCCGGGTGTTGCGGTCCAATGTTGAGGACCATGCAGCTCTCGCCGGTAATTGCGGTCGCGGGGAGTTCGAGGACGGGGGAGCCGGGAATCTCGCTCATCAGCGGTATCCCTCCACTGGATAATCCTTGCGCAGGGGATGGCCCGGCCAATCGTCGGGCATCATGATGCGGCGGAGATCGGGGTGGCCGGCGAAGCGAATCCCGAAGAGGTCGAAGACTTCGCGCTCGAAATAGTTGGCGCCCGCCCAGACTTGGGTGATGGAGTCGACTGTGGGATTGGAATCGTCAAGCATCACGCGCAAGCGGATGCGCTCCATGAATGCGTGCGAGAGGATGTGATAGCTCAACTGGAAGCGCGGCGAGGCAGGGAACCAGTCGACGGCGGTCATATCCTCAAAGAAGTTGTAGCCCGCGGCCTGGACTGTGAAGCAGGCGGCGCGAATCGCGGTGGGCGCGATGGTGAGGGTGAGCTCGCCGAAGTCGAATCGCGCGTCGGTAAAGTCCTGCGGATTCCAGGCGGCATTGTTTGAAGCTGCGAGATTCGCGGTTTCAAGGGCCTTGATGGCGGGATGGCCCGGCAGTCCTTCAAGGACAGCTTGCTTGCCGACGAGGGTGGGTGGTTGGTTCGGCATCGATATATTCCGCCTTGCGATCGGAGCGGTTAAAGGTCCGCTCTGTCGTGACTCCAGTTCAAGATCCCTTTACGAACGATGTAGTAGAGGCCGACGGCAACGAAGCCGAGGTAGACGAGCATCTCCCAAAAGCCGAAGAGGCGGGAGCCGGTGATGTGCGGAAGCTGGCGGTAGATGACGGCCCAGGGCATCATGAAAACCATTTCCACGTCGAAGAGAATAAAGATGACGGCGACGAGATAGAAACGGACGCTGAAGCGGCCCTGGGCGTCGCCGGTGGCTTGAATGCCGCACTCGTAGGTTTCAAGCTTAACCTTGGTGTTGCGATGGCGGCCGACGAACCAGGAGGAGACGACGATTGCAACGCCAAGGAAAACGGCGGCAAGGATTTGCAGGAGGAGCGGAAGGTACTGCCAGTCATACGGGGTTTGATTCATCGCCCAGCCTGAGGGAATTGGAGAGCATTATGGAGATTCGCCGAAGAAAAAGGCGGCTTCGGCAGAGAGAACGCCTGATTTGAGATTAGGTTTTCAGGCTCGGAACGTCAAGGCGAAGTGCTGGGATTGACGGAGAAGTGCTTTGCTGGGCGGCAGATGAGGGGGGGTGAGGCTGGACTCTGAATTTCCCAATTTGGCGCGACAAACGGAGGTGTGCGCCGTTTTGGGACGGCACTTTTGTACTCTATCCGATTCATGTTCCGCGCCGAAGAACCGGGTTGAGGATAGACCAAATGAGCTCGCTCTTAGCATCGGATCGTTTAACGGCGGATCGTTCTTTGGTCTCGACTCCGAGAAGCGCTACGCGCTTCGTTGCGATCCCGGTTGCGATCAGTATTCCGATTGCTGTTCCGCTCGGCGGTCCGCTTGAGAACGTCCTGCAAGCAGGTGGCCGCGCACGCCGGCGGCGCATTTCGCCAGAGGCGGGACACGCGCTGGAGACTCTTGGCCATGCGATCGAGTATTTGAGCGACGAGTTCGTGCGCGCGGGGGGAGCGTTGACTGCGCACAACCCGCAAGTGGAAGCGGTGCAGTTGCTGATGGGAATCAATCGGCAGATTTACTTTGATTGCCCCATCGTGCCCAGCTTTGGCGAGCGCTGCCGCGCGCTGCTGCACGGAAGAACAGCTTCCAGCTCCTAGCTTCTAGCCTCTAGCTTGTTTGTGCGGCTGCGAAGGTCGTGGAAAGGCAGCTCACAGCCGTCAGCTCTCAGCTTTCAGCTTGTTCGTGCGGCTGCGCAGGTCGTGGAAAGGCAGCTTACAGCCGTCAGCTCTCAGCTTTCAGTTCGGTCGTGCTGGTGCGCAGGCCGGAGTTCGATCGCACAGTGAAAAGCAGGATATAGATAATTGGTTGGTGCCGCTTCGTGCCTGCCCTGACAGGCCTGCCTGGACAGGGATGTGGCGCGGGTGCGGATGGGCGGAGCTGAATGGCCAATAATTACCCCATAATTAGCAGTCATTTTCGACTGAGTTGCACTTAATTTGGTGCATGTCGAGTCGATTTCAAAGGACTTGCGAGCCAAGAAACGCCAAAAAGTGTGTCAAAAAAATCTCTTAATTAATTTCCTCCGTTGCCGCGGCCGGCGCTCATGAAGACGCAGAAACGCGTCTTCGGAGGCGCTGGAAAACAGTGGTCAGTGGTCAGTGATCAGTGGTCAGCCGGTGGCCTGCGGCCGAGTGGGAGACCTGGTTGAACGCTATGGAATAAGTATGCGCTTATAGGGAGAAATTATCGGCAAACTTGGAAATAAGAATATTGTGTGTGGAATGAGGGGGATGGGGCGGGAGCGGAGCGGTGGAGGGGTTGACAGCTTATTTGGATGAGATTCAAAACGAGCGCGGGGCAACGCGCTCAATCCGTTATCTGTCGAAAGCGATTGGCGCGTCGGATGAACTCGGCCGAAGGGCGTTGGTTTGGATCCGGCGGCATGAAAATTGTCCCGAGTGGCCGGCAGAATTGCTCGACTCCACCGGCAAGGTTAAGCTGCCCGAGCATATCGACCTTCGCCCCGACGATGCGCATCACCATATCTTCGTCGAGGTGTATGAGGCCCGCGTCGTAGGCGCGATGATAGGTTGGGGATAACGCGATCCCGTTTTGCACAATGTCTACGCTACCTGGGGCACCGACCGGCAGGATGTGTGCAGCATCGACCAAGCGCAATTGGGTCCTCGTCACGGCGCACCTGTTGCCGTACGCGAACATTATTTGTTTCTTGAATGAAGCGTCCCTTGAAAGCCTGCTCACTTCAGTAACGACTCTTTGCCGCTCCTTCGTGAGGTCATGCATCTGCCTCGACGGAACGGGCTCTGTGACGGCTTGATTCAACAGTCTCAGAACGCTGGCCTCTCGGCCATATCTGTGGAGAACCTCTGCGTTTCGCGCGTAGGCTACGAACATATCGGGTCGGAAGCCAATTGCGATTTCGTCATTGCTCTTGCGGTGGAAGCTAAGTCCATCCCGCTCAGCTTCCTGAAGGACGGTTACGTCGATTTGAACAGATGGCGAGCCGGCCGTGAACTTTTGGTGGCGTTCAAAATCGAAGCCTGCGAATAAGTTGAAGTTGGGCTCGTATCCGATGAGAATTGTCGCTCCGCGTGTATCTCGTTTTAGAGGCGAAGCAACCGAGGTCATTTGGATTCGGTATTCATCCGCAAGTGCGGGGCGCCCGCCAAAAGTGAGAGTCCACGCATAGACGCTCATGTCAAACGGCTCGCTCTCGCCAGTGACGACAAATCTTCGCGGGTGCTGTCGGATCGGAGAGGTTAGCTGACCGACATACCCGGACTCGTCTATTGCGTTGGTTATCGCGCTAACGAGCGCTCTAGGCGCAATTGCGGGCATCAAGTTTTCTCTTTCTTCCACCGTCCTTTGGAAGGGGTTCTTCGTGTCCATTCCAGAGTGCGGCTGGGTGGTGGAGCTTATACGAGACGGCTTGCTGTTCTGTTCCGAATAACGTTTCCTGAAGCGGGCTCCGTGGCCTCTCAAAGCGTCCTAGGGCTCCTCTAACGTAATCTTCTTGTAATTCGACGCAAGTCCAGCGCCTTCGAAGACGTTCTGCGACCTCGCCGGTAACGCAGCTTCCGCCGAAGGGATCGAGTACGTTATCTCCTTCGTCTGTGAGCATCCGAACGAAAAATTCTGGCAGGGTTGCTGGGAATCTCGCCGGATGGGGCGGAATCCTGTGTTGTTCGCAGTAGCGAAGATAATATGAGTTACTTTCTGTATTGGGGATGGCGAGGAGGTTCGGAGGAATTGCCGCTCCGTTATTTCGGGAGAAGTTCTCGCTGATGTCGTGGCCGCTCGGGCGGAGCTTAGCGCGGTATCCGTTCTTGAGGAGGCCCTTCATCGCGTCGCTGTAGGGCGCTAAGACCCGCCTGTTGCTCGCCTTGGGCCAAGGAGTCTGGGAGAACCACCAGACAACATTCACTGCATCCTTAACCCTGATTCTGCGGACCGTCACCCATTCCGCGGGGCTCGGGAGTTTTGATGGGTTCCACCAGAAGAATTCTTGGGCAAGATAGAAACCGAGTTCGCGGCAAAGCATTATTGCGAGTTCGAAGTGGTACAGCGATCTGGTGGGCTGTCCCGGTATCCATGCGCCTCCGATGTCGATAACAAGAGATCCCGTCGGCTTGAGAAGGCGTTTGAATTGGCGCCCAAACTGCTTGAACCAGTCGACATACTCATGACTCTCGACGTTTCCGTATTCCTTCTTCCGGACGAGTCCAAACGGCGGGCTGGTGACGATGAGGTCGACGGAGGCGGGGTCGAGGGATGCCATATAGTCGAGCGAATCATCTTTGACGATTTGCCCGAGCTTGGTTGCGAAGTACGGCTTCATCTTTTTGCGGCTTCGTGGAGCAAGTCCCATCGTGCCCTTCTTCTGCATCTTTTTGCGGGATTCCATTCGATTTTGCTGCTCCTCGGCAGCCAATTGGGAACGGGCTGGCTCGCTTTTCGGGATCGGGAATCGCATCGGTTGTTCCGCCCACAGCGGTGCCGCTCTTTAAGGCGTTTCAGTTAGCAAGGATACCTCACGCGGGGATTCGTACCCCGTTGGAAATCGGGGTGGAATTCAAATGTAAACAGGACTTCGTGCGCGGGTCATTGTCGGGTCTCTTGTCCCTCGATGCAGATGCGGCGATCTGAGTAGGTTTTTTTGCTCAAGATGACACGGTTGGTTGGTGGGTGGGCGTTTGTGCGATCCAACCCTTCGCCAGAATTCTAAAATGCAGGTCCTTCGACTCCCGTCGCTTCGCTCCGGTCGCTCAGGATGACTGCCAATGTGCCCTTGGCCATGCGATCGAGTATTTGAGCGACGAGTTCATGCATGCAGGGGGAGCGTTGACTGCGCACAACCCGCAAGTGGAAGCGGTGCAACTGCTGATGGGAATCAACCGGCAGATTTACTTTGATTGCCCCATCGTGCCCAGCCTTGGCGAGCGCTGTCGCGCACTGCTGAACATGCACCGGGCGTAGATAAGTTAGCTTCCAAATGTCGGGAAGTGGGTCAGTCTGAAAGATATTTCCCTCGGGAGCTAAAGCCCCAGATAATTTAACGTTGTTTATGTACGGGCTGAAGCCCGTACCCTTCAAACTGACCCACTTCCAGATGTCGGCTCCCCGCCTGGCTCCTTGCTATCTGGCTCCGTGCTATTTTGATATGTGAATGCGCAAGCAAGGCCTCACTCCTTCACGTCTGGAGGCGATCTCCGACGGCGTTATCGCGGTCATCATCACCATCATGGTGCTGGAACTGAAGGTGCCGAGCGCCGACGGCCTTGCCGGTTTGCGGGCTGTGCTGCCTACTATCTTTCTCTATCTGCTGACTTTCGTGCAGATCGGAATTTACTGGGTCAACCATCACTATCTCGTTGATGAAGCTGAGACGGTTACTCACGGAATCTTGTGGGCTAACCTGGTCTTTCTTTTCTTCCTATCGCTCTTTCCGTTTGCCACGGACTGGATCGGGGTGAAGGGGCTTTCGCCGTTCACCACCGCGCTTTATGCGGCAGTGAGCATTTTCCCTGGGCTTGCCTACATGGCGATCTGGATTCTGATACGGCGGCAGAGCGACGCGCCGGCGCACGCAAGTTGGGGCAAACAGATCGCATCTGTTTCGCTGTATCTCGCGGCTGTGCCCGTGGCTTACGTCAGGCCTTGGGCTTCACTCACGCTGATCGGGATTGTTTCAGTGATCTGGCTTCTGCCGCCCAAGACGGCTGCTGGGCCGGTGGAGAAATAGGTAGGATCAATTTGCGCCGGCACAATTCGTTTGCGGCGTGAGAGGATTTTCAAAAAAGCAACCGCAGTTCCTTCGACTTTGCTTGGGATGACACCGGTGGGTTGAGGTTCGCGCCGTCCCAGGTCCCAAAATCGGGACGTGGGGCACCCTGCGGACAAGCCATCCCACCCTTTCGCGATGGAGCCGCGAGAAGGATGGGGCAACCTCATACAGGCTGGGTAAGGCTGAGCGCCGCTTTATTGGCCGAAGAGGAGGACGGCAAAGAGGATGAGCCACGCAAGGGTCATGGCGTGCCAGAACCATGCGGTTGCGTCGACGGCGATCTGGCGGGATTCAACGCGCTTGAGATGGGCGAGGGCGACGAGGCAGAAGACAAGCGCGAACACGCCGAGAAGAAGGTGAGCGGCGTGCAGGCCGGTGATGACATAGAAGAAATAGCTTGCGGGAGTGGCCCAGCGATTGAAGGCGAATCCCTGGGCGGTGAGCTGGCGCCATGCGATGACCTGGCCGCCAAGGAACATGAGTCCCAGCGCGAGTGTGGCGCCGATCCAGGGAAGGGTGCGGCGCAGGGCTGGCCGGCCGAGGCCGAGCCATTCCTCGAGGACGTCAAATTCGCGGAAGATGTGGCGACGGGCCAGCTCGATGGTGAGGGTGCTGAGGAGCAGGAGCACGGTATTGAGGAAGAGAATGCGCGGCAAGAGAATTGGGTGCCAATCGCCGATTTGCTGGAGGGTGCGCGGGTCAATGTGCAT
>Ga0208849_1000904_pt1 | contig 24062 bp, 19 predicted proteins | sample NGESurdeep072012_10_FD_184470 | JGI IMG/M metagenome (GOLD analysis project Ga0208849, IMG submission 184470) | Arctic peat soil microbial communities from Barrow, Alaska - NGEE Surface sample 53-3 deep-072012 (SPAdes) | ecosystem: Environmental > Terrestrial > Soil > Wetlands > Peat ... | reverse complement strand
CCCGAGACTCTACCCATCGCTGCATGAAACTTGGGGCTCAGGTCACTGAGCGGCGGCGTTGGTTCGCTGCCGCAAGTGCCGCGGTGGAACGCCGTCAGACGAGCTGCCCCCTCCCTGATCCTCCCCCGGAGGGTCAGGGTGGGGGCAGCGCCGCACCCGTTGGTGCGGCCGTTGACTACGCGTCTGGCGGCGTTCCGCCTCCTTTCATTTCCGTCCGTTCGTGCGCCGTGCCTGATCGTGATGAATCCGGCCGATCCACCGCCGGAATCATCTGGCAAAGGTCGGGATCGCGGCGAAGTTTTTGGCTTGGCGTGCTGCATAACTCGGGCGCGAAAAAAAACGCGCCGCGAGAACGGGAAGCCGCGCCTCACCTCTCCCCGCGTGCGGGGAGAGGTCGACTGAGCGAAGCGAAGGAGCAGAACGATGTCAGTTTGCCTTCACTGGCGCCGTCAGGTTCGCCGGCACGTAGTTCATGTCCTTGAGCGTCGCTTCCAGCAGCTTGCGGTCAATAAATTGCTCGGGATCGGGCAGTGGCTTATCGGCCGACCATTGCCGCGCGGCGATCATGGTCTGGCGCCGCGATTCGAGAATTTCGCGGAACAGGGCCGGCGGCACCTCGGCGCCGTAAGAGGCGTGCAGTTGATCCCAGATCAGGCCGGCGTCCTTATCGTTCCTGATGCTGGCGATGTGGTGCTCGAGCACCTTGATCGAACCGGCCTTGTTGGTGCGGAAATACATCACCGCCTTGGCGATGGCGCGGATGATCTTTTTGGTCGTATCGGGGTGCTGCTGGACGAAGCTTTGCATGCAGAAGATGGTGCCGCCGGCGCGTGGAATGTAATCGCCGGTTCGCAGCAGCACCTTCAGGCCGGCTTGCTGGGCGACCACGGCGTGCGGGATGGAGAGTCCGGCGCCCTGAATGTCGTTGTTGCTGAGCGCGGCGATGCGCTCGGCTTCGCCCTGAAACGAGATGACCTTGTAGTCCTTGCCGGCGTCCATGTGGAAGAAGCGATGCAGCACCGCCTGCACCTCATCGTAGTCGGCGCCTCCGGGGCGGCCCAAGCCGATCGTCTTGCCTTTAAGGTCTTCCGGCTTGTTGACGTCTTTGAGCGTCGTCAGCGTCCACTGCGATTTCATCGACTCGCCGACGATGTACATGATCTTGGCGCCGCTCAGCGCCGCTTGCGCGCCGCCGGACGGTATCGGGGCGCAGTCGAGATTACCGGAGAGCACGGCTGTGACCTGGGCGTTGGCTTGCAATTCCACCAGGGTGACATCGAGACCCTCCTGCTTGAAGAAGCCCTCGTCGAGCGCGACGTAGGTCGGGACATGGAAGCCGTCGCCGCCGACCACCTTGCCGATCGTGACTTTGGTCTGCGCGTCGGCGCCGACGCTGGGCAAAAGGGCAAACGCGATCGTTGCCGCAGCGGCTATGAAAGGGAGCCGGAGCATGCGCATGGTATTCTCCTGTATCTAAGGCAAAGGCGCGGGAGCGGCGCGGCCCGGCGGGCCGCTACGGGTGGGACCGGTCAAACGCGAAACCTTAACACAGGCCACTTCGAGGTCTATTGCGGCCTGCGGACGCAATGCCGCGGCGTGCCGGCACTCCACTAGGGTACCCGCCCGCCGCGTGCTAAGCCTCGATTTTGCCGCCGGTTGTACTGCCATTGGGGGAGGGACGATGCCGCTCGGAAGGCCGCACGAAGTCAAAATCCGCGTCCATGACGGCGTGGAGATCGCGGTTGCGCTTTACATGCCGGAAGGCGACGGGCGGTTTCCGGTGCTGCTCGCACCGTCGCCGTACCGCTACGACAACAACGCGCTGCCGGCGACGCCGCAGTTTCTCTGGCGCGAAACCGGGCCGATCGATTTCTATCAGCGGCACGGTTACGTCTATGCCCACATGGACGTGCGCGGCTGCGGCAAATCCGGCGGGGAATTCCGCCTGCTCGACCGCAGCGAGCAGAAGGATCTCTACGACGTCATCGAATGGCTCGGCAGTCAGCCGTGGTCGAATGGCAAGGTCGGCGGCATCGGCCAATCCTATTTCTGCATGCAGCAGTGGTGGATGGCGATCCAGAAGCCGCCGTCGCTCGCCTGCATTGCCGCCTTCGACGGGCTCAACGATCCCTACCGCGCGTCGGTCTATCAGGGCGGAATTCTGGGCGACTTCTTCGGCAGCTATTGGTGGAATCAGAACCGTATCATCAATCGCAATCCGGCCAATGGCGAGCATCCGCGCGAACAGAATTGCGACCTCAATCTGCTCGTGGCGCAGCATCCGACCTACGACGATTTCTGGCGCGAACGCTGCGCGGCGGAGCGGCTGCACGAGATCGAGGTGCCGCTCTACTCGGTCGGCGTCTGGGGCAAGGTCGATCTGCACACCCGCGGCAACATCGATGGCTTCCGCCGCGCCGGCGGTCCGAAGAAGCTGAAGATGGTCGGCCCCGTCAACGCCTTCGTCGCCAACCGCGAATTCAACAGCGTCGAACTGCACGAAAAGCTGCTGCTGCCGTTTTACGATCATTATCTCAAAGGTCAAACCACCAACTACGCGTCACGTGCGCCGGTCGAGTACTACGTTCGCGGCGCCAATGCGGTGCGTGCCGCCGAAAGCTGGCCGCCGCCGGGCGTGCGCTATGTGACCTGGAATTTGAGCGGACAAAAATCCGGCAGCGTCACCTCGCTCAACGACGGCATGCTGACGCGCGAGCCGGCAACGGGAGAGGAGCGCACCAGTTACCGCTATCCCGATCCGGGCTGGATGCTTGGCGTTGTCGGCTTCGGGCCGCATAACCAGCCCGATCCCGCGCGTCGCGTGCTCACCTTCACCACTGCGCCGCTGCAGCGCGATCTGGAAATCGCCGGCCCCATCAAGCTCACGCTGCACGCGGCGTCGACGTGCAACGACATGGATTTTTTCGTCAAAATTTCCGAGCAGATGCCGCAACCGGCGGCGGATCGCGCCAAGGGCCTCAATCCGGGGTCATTTTGGATCACCAAGGGCTGGCTGCGCGCCTCGCATCGCGCGCTCGATCCGCAAAAATCGACCGATATGGAGCCCTACCACACCCACGCCAATCCGGAACCGGTCGAGCCCGGGAAAATCTACCGTCTCGATATTTCGGTCGAGCCGATGGCGCACCGCTTCAAGGCCGGCAGCCGTGTCCGGTTGGAAATCGTCAACGGCGATTCGGCGATCACCGACGTGCTGTGGACGCACTATTACACGCCTAACAAGATCGGCGCCGACACCATTTATCATTCGGCGCAGCATCCATCGGCGCTGACGCTGCCGGTGATGGAGGGCGCGTGACGGGAGAGGCGGTCAGGGCGCGCGGCTACGTCGCCTGTCCCTTCCCCACCAACGTCCGCGCGGTGATGCTCAATGCCAACACTGCGAGGGTGATGATGAGGGCGCCGACCCACGCCAGCTCCTGCCATTCTTTATAGGGGCTGAGCGCGAATTGGAAGATCACAATCGGTAGACTGGCAATCGGCTGATTAAGGTCAATGCTCCAGAACTGATTGTTCAGCGATGTGAAGAGGAGCGGTGCTGTTTCGCCGCTGATGCGGGCGACCGCCAGGAGTACCCCGGTCACCATTCCGGCGCGTGCCGCGCGATAGCAGATGCGCGTGATCGTCATCGATCGCGGCAGGCCGATCGAGGTGGCAGCCTCACGCAGCGAGTCCGGTACGAGAGTCAGCATGTCCTCGGTAGTGCGCACCACCACCGGTATGACGAGCATGGCCAGCGCGACGCTGCCGGCGACGCCGGAAAAATGTCCCATTGGCGCGACCATAATTTGGTACACGAACAATCCGATAACGATCGACGGCGCGCTCAGAAGAATATCATTGATGAAGCGCACAACGCTGGAGAGGCGGTCGTGGCGGCCGTACTCGGCCAGGTAGGTTCCAGCGAGGACGCCGATTGGGGTTCCGATGGCGACGGCGAGGGCCGTGAGGATGACACTGCCGACGATAGGATTAAGCAGGCCGCCGTTCGATCCCGGAGGCGGCGTCATCTCGGTGAAAGTCGAGAGCGACAAGCCAGAAAAGCCGTGCCACAGCAGCGAGCCCAGGATAAGCACCAGCCAGCCGAGTCCAAATGCGGTAGCAGCCAATGCGAACGCGGTCGCGGCGGTATTTCGGTATTGCCGAATGGCGTAGCGGCTAGCCATGATTCATCCAATCCGGCGCTCGATGCGCATCAGCATATAACGCGCAATGGCGAGCACGATGAAGGTAATGACAAATAGAATCAATCCGAGCTCGATCAGTGAAGACGTGTACAGATCGCCCACTGCTTCCGTGAATTCGTTGGCAATCGTGGCCGAGATGGTCGTCCCCGGCGCCAGAACGGAAGCCGGAATGCGATGCGCGTTGCCGATGACGAAGGTGACCGCCATGGTTTCGCCAAGCGCGCGGCCCAGCGCGAGCATCGCGCCGCCGATGACGCCGACTCGCGTGTGCGGCAAGATGACATAGCGAAACACCTCCCAGGTGGTGCAGCCTACGCCGTAGGCTGCCTCCTTGATCACTGGTGGAACTGCCTCAAATACGTCTCGCGAGATCGACGAAATAAATGGCAATACCATAATCGCCAGGACCAGCCCTGAGGTCAGCAATCCGATTCCAAATGGGGGGCCTTCGAACAGCGGAGCGATGATTGGCACATTGCCTAAAGTATCGATCAGGAAGGGTTGCAGCGTCTGCTGCAGGACCGGAGCAAAAATGAACAGTCCCCAGATGCCGTAAATGATGCTCGGTATGCCGGCGAGCAATTCGACGGCGATACCGATCGGACGGCGCAGCCATATCGGGCACAGCTCAGTGAGAAAGAACGCGATCATCAGTCCGACCGGGACCGCGATCAGCATGGCGATCAGCGAGGTGACAATTGTGCCGTAGATCGCAGGCAAACCGCCGAACTGGTCAGCCACCGCATCCCACTGCCCGGAAACCAGGAAATTCAGCCCGAACTTGTTGATCGCCGGCAATGAACCGATGATCAGCGACACAATGACGCCGGTCAGCAGTAGCAGTACCGCCACAGCCGCGGCGCGGGTGAGGTGGCGAAAGATGATGTCGCCAAGGCGCAGGCGGTCCAGCGCCTTTTCACGCGCTACCCGCTCAGTTGAGAACACGGAAGCCGGTTGTTGCAGCATAATATCAACCACGAGATGCCTCCGCGCAGAATCGTTGACGGGGCCGGCGCAGGAACACGACGTGGCGTCCAGCAACGGCCTTCGGGGGCCAGCGCAGTATAAAGCATGACTTGGCCGCCGGGACAAAATCCGGTTGCGGCGCGCAGGATCGGCTCATGACCGCGGTCATCCCGGCACCCGATAAGCCGTCCCACGTGGCGCGCATGGTTCAGGTTTGTAGGGGCCTTGGATGACAATGGCATGACAATGCAACTCTTTGACAAGCATTGAGCTTGCCGGCTGGGCCAACGGCCGGCCACGCGTAACACTACTGTCACAATATCGCGCTTATGTGAGCTCGATCAGTCAGGCGAAATTCTCGCGCATTTCCTGGGAGGTTTATCCATGAGAATGGATCGTCGTACGTTTAGCAAAGCTGGCCTCGCCGCGACCGTCTTCATCGCAGCCGGAGTTGGCTTCAACAGTGCCGCATTTGCCGTGACCATCACAGGCGCCGGCAGCACTTGGGTTTACCCACTGGTCGCCAAGTGGGCCGCGGCTTATCAAAAGGAAACCGGCATTGAGATAAACTATGCGTCGATCGGCTCCGGCGGCGGCATCAAGCAGATCGAGAGCGGAGTGATTGCTTTCGGCGCCAGCGACATGCCGCTCACGCCGGACGATCTCGCCAAACACAATCTGATCCAGTTCCCGACTGCCATTGCCGGCGAGGACCTGGTCTACAATCTGCCCGGCATCAAGCCGGGAGAGATCATTCTGTCCGGCCCTGTCGTTGCGGACATCTATATGGGCAAAATCAAGAAGTGGAATGATCCTGTCATTACCAAACTCAATCCTGGCCTAAAATTGCCCGATACGGCCATCACCGTCGTGCATCGTTCCGATGGGTCCGGCACGACTTTCACATTCGCGGATTACCTGTCCAAGGTCAGCCCCGAGTGGAAGACCAAGCTCGGCGCCAACGTGACGATAGCTTGGCCGGCCGGCGTCGGCGGCAAGGGCAATGAAGGCGTTGCCGCCTACGTGGAGCGGATTCAGGGCGCGATCGGCTATGTGGAATTCGCTTACATCCTGGAAAACAAGCTCGCCTATGCGCGCATGATCAACAGCGCCGGGAAAACGGTGAGCCCCAGTCTGAAAGGGTTCCAGGCCGCCGCCGCGAATGTGGACTTCACCAAGGCTAAGGACTTCTACGTCATCCTGACCGATCAGCCCGGCGACGATACGTGGCCTATCTCCGGCTGCACGTGGCAGATTCTGCGCAAGGATGCACCTAAGGCTACGAACGAGAGCGTGACCAAGTTCTTCGATTGGGGCTTTGAAAAGGGTCAGAAGATGGCGACCGATATCGCCTTCGGCCCGCTGCCGCCGAGTACGGTGGCTGCGATCAAGGCCTATTGGAAGGCCAATCTCGGTATCGAGCTTTCATCCGCAAAGTGACCCGCTGGGAGGCTGCGGCCGAACCAACGGATTTCGCGCGGAAGCAATCAAGCCGCGAGTGACGACCTAGTCCTCCCGAGAATACAGCGGAGGCCGGGCGAAAGCCCGGCCTCTTCGTTGTGTCGGCGCGACGCGCCGCCGCTGCCTGTCCGCACCTCAGCCCGCAATCGCAGGCGCATGAGAGCGATGGACTTGCGCCAAAATCCGTACCATCCTTGCGCAAACGGCGCCGGCCTTGGTGGCCGCTCCAAAAATCGCGCCGTGCTTAAGGCTCCCGAGCTCCCGAAGTGGAGCGTATCGGAGCCGCGATGGGGAGAAACGCCATGTCGACAAGCGACAATCGAACGTCTGTGCGACCGATCAGCTTTGGCGTAACCGCAACCGTGTTTTTCGCCGGTAGTGTGCTGCTGTGGGCGGACCGCACCAATTTCAGTGTTGCGGCCGCTGCTTGGGCCAAGGAATATGCCTGGAAGCCCGCTACCATCGGCATGATGCTGAGCGCGTTCTCGCTCGGCTATCTGATCCTGCAGCCGGTTGGCGGCTGGATCGCCGACAAAGCCGGGTCGCGCCGCACGCTGGCCGGCTCGATGGCCGGCTGGTCGGTGTGGGTGCTGTTGACGCCGATCGCTCCATCGGTGCTTTGGCTCACCGCGACGTTCCGCGTACTGCTTGGCGCTTTCGAGGGACCGTACATTCCGGCGAGCGTCGCCGCCGTGGCGCGCGCCGTCCCCGACATCTCGAAACGCGGCCGGTTTTCCGCCTTCGTGCAATCCGGCGCGCAGCTCGGGCCGGCCGTCGGCGTGTTCTTTGCCGGAATCATTCTGAGCACGACCGGCTCAGCCACCTGGATTTTCGTGATTTTCGGATTGTTGGGATTGGTCGCAGCTGCCGCGTGGTGGAGCTACGCGCGCAATTTTCAAGATCCGGTGCCGGAAGGTGCAGAAGCGCAAACCACGGTAGCCAAGCAGCGTGCGGCGCAAGCGCCGGTGTCAAACCACCTCTTGCTCACCAGCCCGGCGCTCTGGCCTTTCTACGTCGGATATTTCGCGCTGCCCTACTGCCAATACCTGTTCCTCACCTGGCTGCCGCAATATCTCACGCACTATCGGCACATCCCGCTGATCCAGGCGAGTGCGCTGTCGGCGCTGCCGTTCCTCGTCGCGTTCGTTGCGGTGAACTTTGCCGGCTGGGGCATGGATTGGCTATCGTCGGCGGGTTGGACCATGGGCGGCTTCCACCGCAAGTTCTTCGTCGGCCTCGGCGCCATCATCTACGCGTCCACGACGCTGATCGCCGCGACGACGCAGTCCAACACACTGGCAGTCACGATGATCATCATCGCCAATGCGGGGCTGTCGTTCTACGTGGTCCCGTTCTGGACCACCTGCACGGATATTGCACCGAACCAGACCGGTACGCTGGGCGGGCTGATGAATTTCTTCGGCATTCTCGGCGCGACGCTGTCGCCCTACCTGACCGGCGTGATCGCGGGGGCGACCGGTGCCTTCGTCGCGCCGCTTGTGCTCGCCGTCTGCATTATGCTGGTGGCGGCGTCGACCATGATCCTGTTCTTCCGCTACAGGCCGCTCAGCGAACTCGTGGGCGAAGCGCCGCAAGCGGCGAAGCTCGCCGCTTGAAGCGAACGTAACGGCGGCCGGCCGGTCCGCACGCGCGCCGGCCGCCGCATTCCTATATTCTCTCGATTGCGAATTGACCTCGCCGCGCGCGCCAATTACCTCGCTCAAGTCCGCCGATCCGCGCCATCCTGGAGGAGAAGAAATGAAGCTCGGCTTTTTCGTGATGCCCGTACATCCGCTGACGCGGAATTATGCCGAGACGTTGAACGAGGATCGCGAAGCTTTCGTGCTCGCCGACAAGCTCGGCTACAGCGAAGGCTATTGCGGCGAGCACCTGACCGATCTTGCCGAGAATATTCCGTCGAGCCTGACGTTCGTCGGCTCGCTTGCCGGCTACACCTCGCAGATCAGGCTCGGCACCGCGGTCGCCAATCTGCCGTTCAGCCATCCGCTGCTGCTCGCGACCCAGGCCGCGCTGGTCGACAATCTGCTGGGCGGCCGCCTGATGTTCGGCATCGGCGCCGGCGTGCTGCGCACCGACATGGAGGCGATGGAGCTGCTCGATGCCGATCGCAATGCCATGTTTGTCGAGGCGATTGATCACATCGTCGCGCTGTGGACCGGTGAAGCGCCGTACAATCTGACGGGAAAATACTGGAACATCTCGACCGCGAAGACGCGCTGGCCGGAGATCGGGCTGGGCGCCGTCGTCAAGCCGTTCCAGAAGCCGCACCCGCCGATTCTTGGGACCGCGACCGATCCGTACTCCAAGGGTCTGGTCGCGCTCGGCCGCCGCGGCTGGTGGCCGATCTCTTCGCATTTTCTCCATCCCAACTGGCTGCTCAGCCAGTGGAAGCAGTACGCCAAAGGTTGCGTCGAAGGCGGCCATCGCGCCGATCGGGCCAATTGGCGCGTCGCGCGTTCGATCTTTGTTGCCGACGACGACAAGACGGCGCGCGCCTATGGCGGCGACGACGCCAGGAGCCCGTATCGTTTCTATATGAATCAGCTCACCGCGAAGCTGAAAAAAGGCAACAAGCTCGGCGGCTTCAAGGAAAGCGAAGACATGCCCGACGCCGACCTGACGCTCGACTACATTTTTGACAATGTCGTCATTCGCGGTAGCGTCAGCCGCGTCGTCGACTCGCTGTTGGCGCTGCACGAGAAGATCGGCGATTTCGGCACGCTGCTCTATTGCGGCAAGGATTGGGTCGATCCGACGCTGTCGCGCCGCTCGATGGAACTTATGGCCGAGAAGGTCATGCCGGCGATCAACGCGGCGATCGGCAAACGCGTCGCCGCCGAATAGCGGCCGCGCCGGAGCCACCCTATATTGAGGGTGAGCGCTCGCGGAGGCCGCATGTCCAAGCCGTTATTTGTTTCGATCCCGCACCATCTCGGCAAAGACGAGGCGACGCGCCGCCTGCAATCCGGCCTCGCCAACGCGCGCACGCATTTCGGTCATCTGTTCACGCTCCAGGAGGAAACCTGGAGCGTGAACAATCTGGCGTTCCGCTTAACTGCGCTGGGGCAGGCGATCCGCGGCACGATCGATGTCTTCGACGACCGCGTCGATCTGCAAGTCACGCTGCCTTGGCTGCTCGCAAAGCTCGCCGAAACGATCCAGCCGCTCATTCGCCGCGAAGGCACGCTGATGCTGGAGAAGAAATAGCTGATGTCGCCCGGGTGAGCGAAGCGACACCCGAGGGAGCGGCTTTCCCGGATTTCGCTGGCGCGCAGGGCGCCGGGTTCTACAGCTTCTCCGCCAGGAACCGCATCAGCCGTGGCGCCAGGAAACCCGAATAGCTCTCGGGCTCCTCGATCGGGTCGTTCATCCAGTAATGCGGCGCGCCTTGGACGATGCACGGGCGCACGAAGAAACCAGCCAGCTTGAGCGCCAGCTGCAGCGCATCGGTATGCGCCTTGCGGTCGACCAGATCGTCCTCTGTGCCGGTCGCGAGCAGCACGGCGATCTTGTTGTTGGAAAGGGTCGCGTAGCTGATCGGCGAGGCGTCGAAATAAAGCTGCCGGTTTTCCATCAGCGGCACGCCCATGAATTTCTGAATGTTGTTGTCCAGGCCGCCTTGCTGCTGGTAGGTCATCCACATCGCCGGGATATCATAGACGCCGTAAACGCCGATCAGCGCCTTCACGCCGGCGTCGACAGATGCGAACGGATCCTGCGGATAGCCCTTGGCGAATTTGCCGGTCGACCAGCTCAGCGCGGCGAGCGACGCCAGATGCGCGCCGGCGGATGCACCCATGAGCCCGATGCGTTGCGGATCGATGCCGAACTCACCCGCCTTGCCACGCACGAATTGCACGCCCGCAAGTACGTCCTGGACGGCCTGAGGAAACGTCCTGCCCTTGGTGGCCAGCCGATAGCTGATCGTGAACATCGCGATGCCGCGAGACGCGAGATACGGCCCCCAATGCTGAAATGCCGAGCGCGCACCCTGCACCCAACCGCCGCCATGCACGGCGACCAGCGCCGGCGCTCCCGTTTTGCCCTTCGGCAGATAAAGGTCACCGGCAAGCTCGACGCCATCGTGATTGGCATAGGTAATGCCGAGTTGGGTGGTGACGCCGTCGGTCGATTGGGCCATTGATTCACCTCTTGGCTGCGGTCCGCCGCATCATGCATGCAGTGGCGATGTGGCGCTCATGCTTATGGCGCAAAGCATCCTTGCCGCCAACACCGGGCCCGCGCTGGCAAAACATTTTCACCGTGCTAGAAGGACAGATCGGGCTGCAACTGCGCCCTGTTTGTAAGGAGCTGGAGGAAGGATGTCGCTGGCGGTTGAAAGCGCGGCGCCCACACTCGCCGTCAACGGAACGCGGATCGAGATGGTGGAGCGCGGCGCGGGACGTCCTCTTCTGTTTCTGCACGCTGAAAACGGCATCGAGCCGGCGCGGGAAGCGATCGCCGAACTGGCCAAAGGGGCGCGGGTGATCGCGCCGACGCATCCGGGATTCGGCCGATCGGAACTGCCCAAGGGCATGCGCAGCGTCGATGATCTGTCTTATTTTTATCTCGACCTGCTCGATCAACTCGACCTGCGCGATGTGACTGTCGTCGGTGTCTCGCTCGGCGCTTGGATCGCTGCCGAGATCGCCATCAAGTCGACCGCGCGGCTGTCGCGGCTGGTGATGGCCAACGCGGTCGGCGTCAAGATCGCCGATCGCGAAACGCGTGACATCGTCGATATCTTCGCGCTGACCGAGAAGGAATTCATCGACATAGCCTATTGCGACGCGGCGCGCGGCGCGCGCGATTACAAGGCGCTGCCGGACGACGAAGTGCTCGCGGCGGCGCGCGCGCGCGAGGCGACCGCCCGCGTTGCCTGGAACCCGTATTTCCACAATCCGCGGCTCAAGACCCGGCTGCATCGCATTAACATTCCGACGCTGTTCCTGTGGGGCACGCACGACCGCATGCTCAGCGAGCCGTACGGGCGCGCTTACAGTGCGCTGATCCCGGGCGCCCGGTTCGAGACGATCGATCGCGCTGGACATTTTCCCGATCACGAGCAGCCCAAAGCTTTCGCCGAGAAAGTCCTGGCATTCGCGAACGCCCGTTAAAGTCGAGACACGAAAGAAACCCCATGCGAGTCTACCAGTTCACCGAGCAGCCCTATTACCCGACCTGGAACGACCATTCAGGCTCGCTGCGCGTCAATCTGCTCAATCAGAAATGCGATCCGCACGTCGCCGCCGATCTGTTCCATCGCTATTACGATGAGTGGCAGCTCGCCGATGAACTCGGCCTCGATATCATGCTCAATGAGCATCATCAGACCGCGACCTGCATGTCGTCGACGGTGGTGGTCGGGTTGTCCGTGCTCTCGCGTATCACCCGGAACGCACGTCTCCTCGTGCTCGGTTATCCGATCGGGCACCGGCCCGACCCGCTGCGTTGCGCCGAGGAGCTGTCGACCATCGACGTGATCTCGCGCGGCCGCCTCGACATGGGATTCATCAAGGGCGTGCCTTATGAATTTCCGGCCTCCAATCAAAATCCGGTCGGCGTCATGGAGCGGTTCTGGGAATCGCTCGACTTCATTATCAAGGCGATGACCACGCACGACCGGCTGTTCAACTGGGAAGGCGAGTATTTCCACTACCGGCAGGTCAACGTCTGGCCGCGGGTGTGGCAGCAGCCGCATCCGCCGATCTGGACCACGACCGGCTCGATCACGCAGGCGCGGCTCCTGGGCGAGCGCGGCTATGTCATGGCCACGCTCGGCTCGGGCTACAACACGCGCCCGCTCTACGATTCCTACCGCCGCGGCTATATCGCCAAGCGCGGTAAGGCACCGGGACCGGACCGCTTCGCCTATCTGGGGCTTGTCGCGGTGGCACACGACAAGGAAGAGGCGCGCAAGCGCGGCGAACTGGTCGCCGGCTATCTGCGCTCAAGCGGCATCGTGCATCTGCCGTTCCGCAATCCGCCCGGCTTCCTCACGGCGGAGGACAACGCGCGTCTGTTGCGCGGTCAAACGCCGCCGCGCAGCTACACTAAGGACCGCCGCGTCATAAGCATGGCGAGCGCGAGCGCCGAGGACCTAATCGCCGCCGGCATTCTGTTCTGCGGCACGCCGGATGATGTCTATGAGCAGATCATCGATTTCTGCGACTACTGCGGTGGCATGGGCAATTTGCTGATGATGGGCCATGCGGGCTTCATGACTCATGAGCAGACTGCCGACAATCTCACGCTGTTTGCGCGCGAGGTTTATCCGCGCCTCAAGGCCTGGAAACAGCCCGACGCCGAACAAATCGGGGCGCAAGCCGTCGCCGGCGCCGAAAAGGCGGCGGCCGATGCGGCTGTAACTGCACGGGCAGGGGACCTCGTCGACGCGGGGATTGCGGGAAGATAGTCCGCCATTTCGCGGCCGGTCGAAGACCGGAGCCCGGAATCCATAACCACCGTCAATGCTGGATTGGCACCGCGGCGCCAATTCCGTACCTTTGTGATTATGGATTCCGGGCCCGCCGCTTTGCGGCGTCCCGGAATGACGGGAGCGCGCGCCATGCGAGTCTACCACTTCAGCGAACAGGCCTATTACCCGGCGTGGAACGAGCATTCCGGAACGCTGCGCGTCACCTTTCCCAACCGAAAATGCGATCCGCACGTCGCCGCCGATCTGTTTCATCGCTACTACGACGAATGGCAGCTCGCCGACGATCTCGGTCTCGACATTATGCTCAACGAGCATCACCAGACCGCGACCTGCATGTCGTCGTCGGTTGCGATCGGGCTCGCGGTGCTGGCGCGCATTACCAAACGCGCGCGTCTTCTGGTGCTCGGCTACCCGATCGGCCACCGGCCCGATCCGCTGCGCGCCGCCGAGGAACTGTCGACGATCGATGTGATTTCGCGCGGCCGGCTCGATATGGGCTTCATCAAGGGCATTCCCTATGAGATCGCCGCGTCAAACCGTAATCCGACCGAGCTGATGGAGCGCTTCTGGGAGGCGCACGACTTCATCATCAAGGCGATGACGACGCACGATGAGGACTTCAACTGGGACGGCGAATACTTTCAGTACCGGCACGTCAATGTCTGGCCGCGGGTCTGGCAGGAGCCGCATCCGCCGGTGTGGTCGACCACCGGAAGCTCGACCCAGGCACGCGTTCTCGGCGAGCGCGGTTATGTCATGGCGACACTCGGCACCGGTTACGGCACGCGCAGGCTCTACGATGCCTACCGCAAGGGTTACATGGCGAAACACGGCAAGGCGCCGGCGGCGGATCGTTTCGCCTATCTGGGCCTTGTCGCGGTTTCTCACGACAAGGCGGAGGCATATCGCCGCGGCGATCTGATTGCCGGCTACCTGCGCACCAGCCCGATCGTGGTGCTGCCGTTCCGCAACCCGCCGGGCTATATCTCGCCGGAGGACAATGCCCGAATGCTGCGCGGCGAGACGCCGCCGCGCACCTACACCAAGGACGGCCGCGTCATCTCCATGCAAAATGCCGACGTCGATGACTTGATCGATTCCGGCGTGCTGTTCTGCGGCACGCCCGACGAGGTCTACGACCAGATCGCCGACTTCTGCGGCCATTGCGGCGGCATGGGCAATCTTCTGATGATGGGGCAAGGCGGCGAACTCACCCACGCGCAGACCGCCGACAACCTCACCCTGTTCGCCCGCGAGGTTTATCCCCGGCTCAAGGCGTTCGAGCAGCCGGACGCTGAAGAAGCGGCGAGGGCCGTGGCGGCGTAGTCCCGTCACCGTTCGAGGGCTTGTTCAAAATTTGGCACAAATCTTGATTTTGGGACGCTGGCCCATGTATGGTCCGGGCCTATTCCCACCCTCTTTCCTAAGATCGAGCGGCGTGGTCCCTATGGATAAAAAGGCTAATCTGGAGGCATCTCCGGCCTCCGCCGCTGCAGCGCCGATCGGATAATCGAACCATGGCAACACGCATCACCATCAGAAAGCCCGACGACTGGCACCTGCACGTGCGCGACGGCGAAATGCTCAAGGCCGCGCTGCCCTATACGGCCAAGCATTTCGGCCGCGCCATCCTGATGCCGAACCTGGTCCCACCGGTGCGCACCACGGCGGACTGCATCGCCTACCGCGAGCGGGTGATGGCGGCTCTGCCGGCCGGCTCCAAGTTCAAGCCGCTGATGACCTGTTATCTCACCGATGACACTGATCCCGACGATGTCGAGCGCGGCTTCCGCGACGGCGTGTTCACCGGCGTCAAGCTCTACCCGGCGAACGCCACCACCAATTCAGCCGCGGGCGTCACCGACTACACCAAGGTCATGCGCGTACTGGAGCGGATGGAAAAAATCGACATGCCGTTTCTGATGCATGGCGAGGTGACCGATCCCGACATCGATGTCTTCGACCGCGAGAAGGTGTTCATCGACCGTTATCTGTCGCAGTGGCTCAAACGCTTTCCCAAGCTGCGCTTCATTCTGGAACATCTGTCGTCGGCCGAAGGCGCCGCGTTCGTCAAGAGCGCCGCGCCTCAGGTCGGCGGCACTATTACGCCGTATCACATGGTTCAGACTCGCAACGACACGCTGGGTCACGGGATCAATCCTTACATGTACGTGATGCCGGTGATCAAAACCGGCAAAGACCGCACCGCGTTGCGCAAGGCGGCGACGTCGGGTGAGGCCTGCTATTTCCTCGGCACCGACTCCGCACCGCACCCTTATGCACGGAAGGTTGCGATCCACGGCGTGCCCGGCATGTTCAACGCCCCGGTCGCGATCGAGACCTACGCGAAGGTATTCGAAGAGGAGGGTGCCCTCGACAAGCTCGAAGCGTTTGCCTCGCTCAACGGACCGAAGCATTATCGGATGTCGCCGAACGAGGAGACAATCACGCTGGAGAAAACGGCGTGGACCGCGCCCGAGGAGGTCAAGGTTGCTGGCCCCGACGAGCGCGCGCTGGTCTATCGCGGCGGCGAGACGATCGAATGGAAGGTGGTGAGTTGAATCCCTATTGCTAAGCCGAACCGCGCGGGCCGTCGCCCTTCGAGGCTCGCTGCGCTCGCACCTCAGGATGACGGAATTGATGCCAGCGATCAGGATGAGACCAACATGACGGCCTTCCCCGACAAAGCGGTGATGGCGGAACTCACGGCCAAGATGCTGCTCGAAGTGGATGCGGTCCGCTTCATGAGCGACAAGCCTTTCATCTACACCTCGGGCTGGGCGAGCCCGGTCTACACCGACTGCCGCCGGCTGATCTCGTTTCCGCGGGTGCGCCGTACGATGATCGATTTCGGCGTGGCTACGGTCGAGCGCGATGCCGGCTTCGAGCAGTTCGACGCGGTCGCCGGCGGCGAAACAGCAGGCATTCCGTTCGCCGCCTGGATGGCGGACCGCATGATGCTGCCGATGCAATACGTGCGCAAAAAGTCGAAAGGATTTGGCCGCAACGCCCAGATCGAAGGTCACATCGAAGACGGCGATCGCGTGCTGCTTGTTGAAGACATGACGACCGACGGACGCAGCAAGGTCAATTTCTGCCGCGCGCTGCGCGGCGCCGGCGCTGTCGTCGAGCATGTCTTCGTGTTCTTCTTCTATGACATCTTTCCAGAAAGTGAGAAAATCTTCGGCGATCTCGGTGTCACGCTGCACTCGCTCGCCACCTGGTGGGACGTGCTCGACGTGGCAAAGAAAAGCGGCAAGTTCGACAAGGGTAAGCTCAAGGAAGTGGAAAAGTTCATGAAGGATCCCGCCGGCTGGTCGAAGGCGCATGGCGGCGCCGCCGTGGCGGCGGAGTAAGAGGCGTGCCGCACGCGCCGCCCGAGACGGGCGGCGATTGCGATTACTGGATCATCCGCTTGCGCGGACGATGACAGGAATAGTTGGTCGTCTGTTTGAGAAGGTTAGCAAGAATGCCAAATCAAGTTGGGGATGTGATTGTGGTCGGCGCCGGCAATGCCGCGTTTTGCGCGGCGTTGGCGGCGCAAGAGCAGGGCGCCAAGGTGCTGATGCTCGAGGCAGCGCCGGAAGATGAGTCGGGCGGCAACAGCCGCTTTACCGCCGGTTCGATCCGCGTCGTCTACAACGGCGTCGACGACATCAAGACGCTGGTGCCCGACCTGACGCAGGCGGAAGTCGACACCACCGATTTCGGCACCTACACGGCGGACCAGTTCTTCGACGATATGGCGCGGATTACGCAGAATCACGCCGATCCGGATCTGGTCGAGCTTCTGGTCACGCGCAGCTTCGATTCACTGAATTGGCTCCGGCAGAAGGGCGTGCGGCTTATCCCGATCTACGGCCGGCAGGCATTCAAGATCGACGGCAAGTTCAAGTTCTGGGGCGGGCTCACCGTGGAATCCGTCGGTGGCGGTCCCGGTCTCGTGCAGATGGAAACGGCAGCGGCAAAAAAACGCGACATCGAAATCCGCTACGGGACGCGCGGCGTCAAATTGATCGGCGACGGCAATCGGGTGGAGGGCGTGCGCGTCAAGCACGACGGCAAGTATGAGGACCTGCACGCCGATTCGGTCGTGCTCGCCTGCGGCGGCTTCGAAGCCAATTCGGAAATGCGCACGCGCTATTTCGGCCCAGGCTGGGACATGGCCAAGGTGCGCGGCTCCCGTTACAACACCGGCGACGGCATCCGCATGGCGCTCGACATCGGCGCCAGTCCGTGCGGCAACTGGTCAGGCGGCCATGCGGTGCAATGGGAAATGAACGCGCCGGAATTCGGCGATCTCGCGGTCGGCGATCAGTTTCAGAAGCACTCTTATCCGTTCTCGATCATGATCAACGCGACGGGCAAGCGCTTCGTCGACGAGGGCGCCGATTTCCGCAACTATACCTACGCGAAATACGGCCGGGTGGTGCTGGAGCAACCCGGCCAGTTCGCCTGGCAGATCTTCGACCAGAAAGTGAAGCATCTGCAGCGCGACGAATACAGGATTCGCCAGATCACCAAGGTGACGGCGAATACCATTGAAGAGTTTGCGCAGAAGCTCGAAGGCGTGAACGCCGCCGAGTTCCTCAAGACAGTGAAGGAATGGAACGCCGCGGTAAAGGCCGACGTGCCGTTCAATCCGAACGTGAAAGACGGCCGCTGCACCGCCGGGCTTGCCATCAACAAGAGTAATTGGGCGAACACCATCGATGCGCCGCCCTTCGAAGGCTACGCGGTGACCTGCGGTTTGACTTTCACGTTCGGCGGCCTGCGCATCAACACCGATTGCGAAGTGCTCAACACCGACTATCAGCCGATCCGCGGTCTCTATGCGGCAGGCGAACTGGTCGGCGGTCTGTTCTATTTCAACTACCCGGGCGGCTCCGGGCTGATGTCGGGCACGGTGTTTGGCCGGATTGCCGGCACCTCGGCAGGGCGTGGAGGAAAGAACTGACCATGGACGCGAAGGTCAAGCGCCCGCTCAACGACATGTCCGCGACCGAGATTGCGGGCAAGATCGCGGCTGGCGAAACGACCTCGGAGTCAGTGGTGCGCGACTGCATCGCGCGTATTGTTGCGCGCGATGATGTCGTCAAAGCCTGGGTGAATTTCGACCCGGACTTGGCGCTCGCGCAGGCGCGGGTGCTCGATCGCGGCGCGAACCGCGGGCCGCTGCACGGTGTGCCGATCGGCATCAAAGACATCATCGATACGTTCGACATGCCGACCGAGATGGGCTCGCCGATCTATTGCGGCCATCGGCCGCCCGCCGACGCCTCCTGCGTGGCGCTGTTGCGGCGCGCCGGCGCGGTGATCCTCGGCAAGACAGTCACCTGCGAATTCGCCGGCATGGCGCCGGGTGTGACCACCAATCCGCACAACGCGGCTCATACGCCGGGCGGTTCATCAAGCGGATCGGCCGCGGCGGTCGCCGACCACATGGTGCCGGCGGCGCTCGGCACTCAGACCGGCGGCTCGGTACTTCGCCCCAGTTCCTATTGTGGAATTTTCGGCTTCAAGCCGACCTACAATACCTTCAACAAAATGGGCGTCTGGCCTGCGGCCGACAGTATCGACACCATCGGCCTCCATGCGCGATCGATTGACGATCTTGAACTCATAACCGCGGTCCTGCGCATGCAGGCGCCGCAGTCGTCGCGCAAACTCAGCAGCGCGCCGCGGGTTGGATTGTGCCGCACGGAGATTTGGGATTCCGCGCAGCCGGAGACGATGGCGGCGGTCGAGGGTGCCGCTGCGGCACTGGGCAAAGCCGGGGCGGCCGTGAATGAGATTACGTTGCCCGCGGCGTTCAAGGGTATGCATGGCGTAGCGCGCAGCACGATCAATTTTGTCGAGCGCGCCGCCTGCATGGCGTTCCTCTGGGATAACCGCCGCGATGCGCTTTCGCCGCAAATGCGGCGCTACGTTGAGGGTGGCCAAAAAACCTCCCGCGAAGACTATGTCGCGGCCTTCCGGCGGCTCGACGAATGTCGTGTGGAGTTGGCGTCGATCTTCGACAAAGTGGATGCGCTGCTCGTGCCGTGTGTGCCTGGCGAAGCGCCCAAAGGGCTGGAATTCACCGGTGATGCCAACATGCAGGCGATTTGGACAGCGATGCATACACCGTCGATGACGCTGCCGACCCATCGCGGCCCCAACAATCTGCCGGTTGGTATCCAGATCGTCGGGCAACGCTACGACGATGATCGTTTGTTGGCTTGCGCGCGCTGGGTTTGGGACAAGATCGGCGCGCCGGAGCTGGTGGGGTGCGCGGTACAATGACCGCTCGTCCCCGCGGACGTGGGGGTCCAGTGGAATCGCTGTGTGCTGGTGGGCTCCCTCTGGATTCCCGCTTGCGCGGGAATGAGCGGATGGGAGTAACTTGATGGAATTCGACAATTCCTTTGATGTGCCGCTGGCGCCTGAACAGGCGTGGTCGGTGCTGATGGACATCCAGCGCATCGCGCCTTGCATGCCGGGGGCGGAGCTGACCGAAGTCATCGATCCGCAGCACTTCAAGGGCAAGATTTCCGTGCGTCTCGGCCCGGTGGCGCTGGCGTTTGCCGGCCGCGTCGAAATCGACTCGATCGACGAGGCCAATCGCAGTGCGCGTGTCAAAGCACAGGGCAGCGACGCCAAAGGCCGTGGCGGCGCCAACGCCAACGCGACATTTCACATCGAGCCCGTCGGCGACGGCGCGCGCGTGATGATCCATACCGATCTGATGCTGTCGGGAGCGGTTGCGCAATATGGCCGTGGTGTCGGGATGATCCAGGCGACGGCGGCTCAGATTATCGGCCAATTCGCCGGCAATTTGCGCACGCAGCTCGCGCAACAGCCGCCGTCACCGCCAAAGGCGCCTGCGGCCGCCGCGCAGTCTCCCGAAATCGCGACGCCGCGACCTGCCGCGCCGAGCCCGGCCGCGCCGGCAACGCCGCCGCCGGCTGCCAAACCGATCTCAGGTTTTTCGCTGATGGCACGGGTGATCTGGCAGCAGATACTCTCTCTGTTCGGCGGACGGCGGTCTTGAGTGAACTGATCGGCGCGCGGGTTCACCGTATCGAAGATCAAAAACTGCTTTGCGGCAGCGGCCGCTACATCGACGATATCGCTTCGCCGGGTGCGCTCTCCGCGGCCTTCGTGCGCAGTCCGCATCCGCACGCGCTTGTTCATGGCGTCGACGCCGAAGCGGCGCGTGCCGTGCCGGGCGTCACCGCGGTATTTACGCTCGACGATTTGATGCCGGTACTCAGCCAACGCCGCATGATGCGAGTGTCCAACTCTGGCACGCGGCTCGACCAGAGCTGGGCCTACGCGCTGGCCGACGGCGAAGTGTCGTTCGTCGGCGAGCCGGTGGCAATCGTCATTGCCGCGGATCGCTACATCGCCGAAGATGCCGCGGCGCTGGTTGTTGTCGATTACGATGTCCTGCCGGCCGCGACCGATTGCCGGACGGCGTATGCCGAGCGCGCGACGCCGGTTCGCCGCGAACTCACGTCGAACAAGATCAGCTCTTACAAGGTCGCTTTCGGCGACAGCGATGCGGCCTTCGCCAAGGCGGCCCACGTCGTGAGCGAGGACTTGTGGCAGCATCGCGGCGCCGGCCATTCGATCGAGGGCCGCGGGATTTTGGTCGAAGTGTCCGATCGGGAAATCCAGGTGTGGGCTTCGACCCAGAAGGCACACGATCTACGCGACGCGCTCGCCGAATACATCCGCCTCGACGAGAACCGGTTGCGCGTGGCAACGCCTGATGTCGGCGGCGGCTTTGGCCCCAAGCTGTGCGTTTATCCCGAGGACGTCGCCGTGGTCGCCGCAGCGACGATGCTGCGCCGTTCGATCAAATGGATAGAGGACCGCCGCGAGCATTTCACCAATGCGGTTCAAGAGCGCGACCAGTATTGGTCGATCGAAATCGCAGCTGACGCCGACGGCCGGGTGCGCGGTGTACGCGGACGGCTGGTCCACGACGTCGGCGCCTATGCGTTGCAGGATGTGAACCTGCCGTACAATTCCGCCAGCACGCTCACCGGGCCGTATATGATTCCGGCGCTGGCGATGGATGTGGTGGTGACGCACACCAATAAGACGCCGGTTTCCTCGGTGCGCGGCGCCGGCTATCCGCAGGCCGCCTTCGCCATGGAGCGGTTGCTGGACGCGCTGGCCCGCAAGCTCAACGTCGAGCGCTCTGAACTGCGCCGCCGCAATCTCATCCCCGCGGAGAAAATGCCGTACCTCAAGCCGCTCAAAACGCGGGCCGGCGAACAGGTGCAATACGACAGCGGCGACTATCCGGCTTGTCAGGCCGAAATCCTCAAAGCCATGGACTGGGACGATTTCCCGCGCCGCCAAGCCGAGGCGCGTGCACAGGGGCGCTATCTCGGCGTCGGCCTGGCGCACGGCGTCAAGGGCACCGGCCGCGGCCCGTTCGAATTCGGCGGCGTGCGCGTGTCGCCGACCGGCGGCATCACGGTTTCGACCGGTGCGGCGGCGATGGGGCAGGGCGTCGCCACCGCGCTCGCGCAAATCTGTGCCGAGTCCTTTGGCGTGCGCGCGCAGGACATCACCGTCGTCGCCGGAGATACTGCGGCGACGCCGCTCGGGCTCGGCGGCTTCGCCAGCCGCCAGACCGTCACCGCCGGGTCGTCGGTGCATGTCGCCGCCCAGGCCGTTGCCGCCAAGGCGCGCAAGCTTGCGAGCCATGTGCTCGAAGCGGCCGAGGAGGATCTCGAAATCGCCGACGGCGTCGTCCGCGTCGTCGGCGCGCCGCAGCTCAACGTCAAGCTCGGCGAACTGGCGCGCATCCTCAAAGGCGCGCCGGGTTATGGATTTCCGCCTGGTCTCGATCCCGGTCTTGAGGCGAGTGCCACATTCCGCGTCGATCAACTGGCCTATTCCAACGCCTGCCACGTCGCCGAAGTCGAGGTCGACATCGAGACCGGCGCCGTCACCGTTCGTCGCTACGCCGCGATCCAAGATGCCGGCCGGCGCGTCAACCCGATGCTCGTCGAGGGCCAGATTCATGGCGGCATCGCCCACGGCATCGGCAACGCCATGTTCGAGTGGATGGGCTACGACGCGTCCGGGCAACCCGTCACGACCACGTTTGCGGACTATCTGCTGCCGACCGCGACCGAAATGCCGAAATTCGAGACGCTATACAAGGAGTCGCTGTCACCGCGTAATCCGCTTGGAGTCAAAGGGGTTGGCGAGCTTGGCGTCATTCCCGCTGCGGCGGCGCTGATCTCGGCGATCGAGGATGCGCTGTCGCCGTTTAACGTGCACATCGCGCAGACGCCGATCATGCCGCATGAACTGCTTGAGCTGATCGCGCGTGGACGTGAGGGGCCGGCGAAATAAGTCGATTAGACTTACACGACGGCGCACGGATTGGACCTGCGGAGCAAAAACAGGGGAGCTGATATGAGGAATTTTTGGAATGCGGCGCGGGTTCTGGGTCTCGCCGCAATAGCGTGTGCGACGGTAGCGCCCGCGCAAGCGCAAAACTATCCGAACCGGCCCATTCACTTCGTTCTGCCTTACCAGCCCGGCGGCATTGTCGATTTTACCGGACGCGTGCTGGCCAAGCAGCTCACGATGACTATGGGGCAGACTGTGGTTGCTGAAAACAAGCCAGGCGCAGGCGGCATTGTCGGCACCGATTACGTCGCGCACGCGGCGCCTGATGGCTACAACATTGTGCTCATGGATCCCGGTTTCGTCGCCAATCCGATCCTGCAAAAGACGATGCCCTACGATATCTTCAAGGATATGGTGGCGGTCTCCATTGTCAGTTCTTCGCCCGAAGTCCTGGTCGTGACGCCGAGCCTCGGCATCAAGACCTACGCGGACCTTGTCGCCTACGGCAAAGCCAATCCCGGTAAGCTGAATTACGGGACCGCCGGTGTCGGCACCGCCCCGCATCTTGCCGCAGAGATGTGGAAGGCACGCACCGGTATCACCGCCACGCATGTCCCGTATAAGGGCATTGGTCCGTCCTACATCGACTTGATGAGCGGCAAAATTCAGATGGAATTTTCCAGCATCGCCGGCGCCCTGCCGTTCACCTCCAAAGGCAGCGTCATTCCTCTGGCGACCACCGGCGGGAAGCGTCCGGCCGTCTATCCGAATGTGCCGACCATGATCGAGGCCGGCCTGCCGGAGTTCGACGTCGACCTTTGGCTCGGCGTTTATACTGGCGCCAAGACGCCGCCTGATGTGCTCGCCAAGCTCAACGCTGGCATTGCCAAGGCGCTTCAGGCAGACGAGCTCAGGACCGCATTCGCCAAGTTTGGGCTTACGCCGCGCGGCACCAGCCTCGCCGAAAGCGCAGCCTTCACCCGATCCGAATACGAGAAATGGAAGAAGGTCATTACAGACGCAAACATCACACTCGATTGATCTGTGTGCGCTTTCTGCTGTTTGCAGCGCTGGCCTTCGCACTAGGCGCGCCCTGCGCCGCTACCGCAGGCTATCCGTCGCGGCCGATTCATCTGATCCTGCCCTACGCGCCGGGAGGCATCATCGAGTTTGTCGGCCGTACGCTTTCGCAAACGCTCGGCGAGGTTCTCCACGAGCCGGTCGTTGTTGAGGGTCGTCCGGGCGCCGGCGGCATCGTCGGCGTCAACTACACCGCTCATGCGGCGCCCGACGGTTACACCATCGTGCTGGTCGATCCGGCCATCGTTACCAACCCGTCGCTGCATAAATCCTTGCCCTACGACATCTTCAAGGACCTCGTCCCGATCTCGATCGTCGCCACCGCGCCCGAAGTGCTCGTCGTTGCGCCGCAGCTTGGCATCAAGACCCAGGAAGCGCTCGTGGCTTACGGCAAGGCCAATCCCGGCAAGCTCGATTATGCCTCGGCCGGTGTCGGCAGCACACCGCACCTTGCGGCCGAGCTGTGGAAGTCGCGCACCGGCATCCAGGTCACCCACATCCCCTATGGGGGCATCGGGCCTGCG
>Ga0208849_1000903_pt1 | contig 24072 bp, 26 predicted proteins | sample NGESurdeep072012_10_FD_184470 | JGI IMG/M metagenome (GOLD analysis project Ga0208849, IMG submission 184470) | Arctic peat soil microbial communities from Barrow, Alaska - NGEE Surface sample 53-3 deep-072012 (SPAdes) | ecosystem: Environmental > Terrestrial > Soil > Wetlands > Peat ... | reverse complement strand
CACGTTGACCGTGTGCGTGAATTCGTGTCCGTCAACGTCCCACTGCGGGTGCCCGGCACCGTTGTCAAGTTCCACGTGCTGACGAAGCGTGCCCCCAAAGACCACATTCACCAACTGGAGACCTCGACAGATCGCGAGTACCGGAATATCTCTCTTTCGAGCAACCGCCAACAGTGCGATCTCCCAGACGTCACGATCAGGTTCGATGTGGCCCAGATCGGGGTGCGGCGGTTCGTTGTAGTTCTCGGGGTCGAGGTCCGCTCCCCCAGTGAGCACCAACCCGTCAAGATGCCCCACCATCTCTGGGACGTCCGCGTCACGAGTCAGTTCAACGGGAAGTCCGCCCGCGAGGGCGATCGAGCGTGGGTAGTCAGTGAAGTGAAGGTCGAAGTGAATTCCGCTCATGGCCGGGGGTACGTTGGTGCCCAGCGCTGAAGCCGGCCAACGACGTCCGGAGATACCAATCAGCGGTCGAGCCATAAGGTCATTCTAGGGCCACTCGACGTACTGTGCTTGAATAGAAATTCGTTTGGTATCAAACATACTGGAGAAGGTTGATGGTCGAGCCGCTAGCTGACATCACGTCACACGACACCTACGTCAACGGTGTCCCGCGAGAGACGTTCCGCTTCCTGCGCGAGAACGATCCCGTCTTTTGGACTGAAGAGCCCGACGGTGGTCGAGGGTTCTGGAGTTTGACGACCTACGACGACGTTCTTTTCGCGAGTCGCAACACCGAACTTTTTTCCAGTCGGTTCGGGATTCGCCTCGAAGACATGGACCCCGAAGAGACCGAGGCCCGTCGCACGATGATGGAGATGGACGCACCCGAGCACACGCGACTTCGCCGACTCGTCAGTCGTCCCTTCGCGCCGCGGTCCGTTGCCCAGTACGAAGACGCGGTGCGCGAACTGGCCATCGAGGTGCTCGACTCTCTCAACGGAGAACGCGAATTCAACTTCGTCCAGCGAATAGCCCGTGAGTTGCCCATGCGCATGCTGGGTCGGCTGCTCGGACTACCCGACGAAGATTTGGACTGGCTCGTGTTGCGCGGTGACGCCCTCATTGGCAACAGTGACCCGGACTTCACTGACTACGTGGTGGACCAGGTCGACACGTCGGCCTATCGCCTCCTCCCCTTTCGCAGTCCCGTCGCGCTGGAACTCTTCGAGTACGCCACCCAAGCGCTGGAAGATCGTCGCCTCACACCAACGCACGACATCTTGGCCGCCCTCCTCGAACCCACGTCCGACGGGGAGTCTCTCGATGACTTAGCACTGAAGAATTTCTTCACGTTGATGGTGGCCGCGGGCAACGACACCACGCGCTACACAATGACCGGCGGTCTTCTCGCGCTCATTGAGCGCCCGGAACTGTTCGCCGCGATGCCCACCATGACTCTCGAAGAGCGAAAAGGCTTGGTCGAAGAGATGTTGCGTTGGACAACGGTGACGATGCACTTTCGTCGTACCGTTACCGCCGACGTCAAACTCAACGGCAAGAGTTTGAAAGCCGGCGACAAGGTTGTCCTCTGGTACGCGTCAGCGAACTACGACGAAGATCACTTTGAGAGCCCCGAGGAGTTCCGGGCGGACCGTACGCCCAACGACCATGTGGCGTTTGGCCTGCACAGTCCTCATCTCTGCGTCGGCGCGCATCTCGCTCGTTTGGAGATGCGCGTGCTCTTTGAAGAGATTGCTCTGCGCTGGCAGAGCGTCGAGCTCGTTGGTGAACCCGAACGGCTACGTTCGAACTTCATCAGTGGCATCAAGAACTTGCCTATTCGCGTCACCTGGCGCTAGAGAAACGGAAAGTACTCTCTTATCTCCCAATCGGTGGTCGCTGACGTGTAGCGATCCCACTCGGCACGTTTAACCGTGGCGTGCTGAGCGACGAGATCGCGTCCGACCGCGGCGCAGAGTTCGTGATCAGCTTCGAGAACGTCCAACGCTTCGGCGAGCGACGCGGGCACGCCAACGGTCGCGTCGATGGTGTCCAGGCCGTTGCCGCTCTCGGGCTCTCCCGGATTGGTCTTGGCTTTCACGCCGAGCAGTGCGGCCTGTAAGACGGCGGCCACGGCGGTGTGCACGACCGCGGCGCCGTCACTGAGTCGGTGCTCCAGTCGAGCGCCCGCGCCCCGCTCGGCGGGCACGCGAATGGTCGCCCCGCGATGGTCAATCCCCCAGTTGGCCCAGTAGCCCGACAGTGACGCCGGACGGAGTCGCTTGTACGCGTTCACCGTTGGTGCGCACAACCCCGCTAACGCTCCATGATGTTCGAGCAGCCCTCCGATGGAATGGAGCGCAAGTTTTGACAATCCGTTCGCGGCCCTCTCGTCGTTAATCGCGTTCTCGCCGTTCGCGTCTCGAAAGGAGAAGTTCACGTGCAGTCCCGATCCCCCTCGATCACTCAGTGGCTTACCCATGAAGGTCACCGTGAGGCCAAGGCGGTGCGCGACTTCGCGCGCGAGGACCTTAAAGAGAAAGGCGTCGTCGGCGGCTTTCAACGCGTCGCAGTAGCGCAACGTGAACTCGAACTGGGGTGTGTCGTACTCAGAGTTAACCGACTCCAGGGGAATCTCCGCCTGCGTGCAGGCCGCCCAGATGGCGTCGATGAGTCCGTAAGGATCAACGCTTGGTCCAGTGCCGTACACGAAGGCGCCCGGCGTCTCCATGGGCTTCCAACCACCTTCACCGTCGGTGACGTACACGTACGCTTCGAGTTCTATTCCGACGTAGGCCTCGTAACCAAGGGCTCGCCAATCCGTGACGGCTTTTCGAAGTGCGGCGCGCGGCGAGACGGAGAACGGCACTCCTTCCCTTTCGAGATCGGCCACCACGACTTTGGTGTTGGCTTCCCAGCTCGGACGAAGATCGGCCATGTCGAAGGTGGCTTCAAAGTCAGGGAGCCCTTCGCTCCAGTGACTACCGGGAGTTTCGGGCGTCATCCCCCGGTCGTAGCCCAAGGCCCACGTGCCGGTGCAGTGACGGGCCCCCTTGTCGGCGAGGCTGGCCGGGACGTATTTCCCACGTGCCAGACCCAGATGGTCGGGCCAAAGAACCCGAACTCGATCGAATGAACTGGTCATGGGGCCTCCTGGGATGACTTTTGCGAAAGTAGCACGCAATTCTCGACCTCGTTTGTAAGGTATGAGAATCATTTGATTACAAACGACTTTCGGAGGTCGCGTGGAGCATCGACGCATTCTTCTCGACGGCAACGTTGTGGACGTCGTACGGGACGGTGACGTGTTGGTCGCCGCCGACGGACGACGCGTTGAGGCGGCCCAAGCCGCACATCTACCCCCGGTCTCCCCCACCAAGATCCTTTGTTGTCACCTCAACCATGTCTCAAGAGTGCGCGAGTTCGGCGTCGCGCTACCACCAGCACCGACCTGGTTTCAAAAGCCAGTTTCCGCTCTTAACGCTCACCACGGTGCGGTGGTTCGCCCCGCCAACTGCCACTACTTGAACTACGAGGGCGAGGTCGCCATCGTGATCGGTCAGACGGCACGAAACATCAAGATGGCCGACGCACACCAGTACATCGCTGGCTACACGATTGCCAACGACTTTGGACTGCACGATTTTCGCGACACGGACGCGGGGTCGATGCTTCGGGTAAAGGGCGCCGATACGTTGTGTCCGATTGGTCCTGGACTCGTTGTTGACTGGGACTTTCACGCAAAGTCAATGCGCACGTTGGTGAACGGTGCAGTCGTTCAGGACGGATCCACCGACGAGATGGCCTGGGACATGCACTACCTCGTTGCCGATCTGGCCCGACTCATCACGCTCGAACCCGGCGACGTCATTCTCTCGGGCACGCCGGCGAACTCTCGACCAGTTGAACCCGGCGACGTCGTGACGGTTGAAGTGGAGGGTCTTGGCGCGCTAACCAACCACGTGGTGGGCTCGCCAGAGCCGGTGAGTGTCGAAGTCGGTGCTCAGCCAACGGCCAGCGAAGAGGTCCTCTCCACGGCGTTCGGAGGCGACTGGGAGTTTCGAGGACAGCGTCGCCCCAAGTCCACCGAACGCTCGGCCCTCCCCTACCCGCTCGTTCATCCCAAGTTCGAGTCATGAGCGAGGAACGGATCAACGTCGCGGGCTTCGCAGTAGCGACGGGCCACTTCATCAACAACGTACGCGTGTCGTCGAAGGAGACTTTCGAGGATCGTTCGCCGCTCGATTGGTCAATGAAGCTTGCCGACGTTTCTCGAGGCACCGAGCTAGAAGCGGATCTCGCCATCAGTGCCGCGGTAGACGCCTTCCCCTCGTGGGCGGCCCTTGGCGTGCATCAACGCGGCAAGTTTTTGCGCCGTCTCGCCGAACTGATTGACGAGAACATCGAGCGACTTGCCGTCGTTGAGTGCCTCGACATGGCCATGTTGGAAGGCAGTCTCCGACTTCGCGTCATCGCCCGTGGGGCTCGCAACTTTCGCGCCTACGCCGATCTCGCGCAGTCCTACGAGTCGAGGCGTTGGGCCTCGAATGGAACGCATAACGCGGTGCTTCGAATGCCGGCTGGTCCAACCGTCGTCATCACGCCGTGGAACGCACCCTTCATGCTCTCGACGTGGAAGTGCGCGCCCGCGCTGGCTGCTGGCAACACTGTCGTGTTGAAACCAGCAGAGTGGTCGCCACTTAGTTGTTCAATCCTCATGGACCTCGCGCTCGAGGCGGAATTGCCACCGGGTGTCTTCAATATGGTGCAGGGCATCGGAAGCGAAGTGGGCGCTGCTCTCGTCAATGATCCCCGAGTGCGACGGATCTCCTTCACCGGTTCACCGGCCACGGGGCGCCGCATCGGCGTCGCCGCCGCGCAGAATCTCGTTCCCTTCACCGCTGAACTGGGCGGTAAGGGACCTTTCGTGGTCTTCGCCGACGCGGATCTGGACCTCGCCGCCGAGAAGGCCGCTCTGATGTACGACGACGCCGGACAGGTGTGCCTCGCTGGCACCCGCCTCATCATCGACGAGAGCATTCGAGACGAATTCCTCACCAAATTTGTTGAGTCGACCCAACAACACGTGCTGGGTGACAGTCGCGATCCAGAGACGAGCGTCTCTCCGCTCATTCATCCAGAACACCTCGCGCGCGTCGAAGGATTTGTCGAACGTTCCATGGAGCACGGCGACACCCTGCTCTTTGGTGGCAAGCGACTAAGCGACAACGGCCTCTGGTTCGAACCAACCCTGATTGAGCCGAGTTCCAACGACGCCGAGATTATTCAGAACGAAGTCTTTGGCCCCGTGTTGACCCTGCAGACGTTCGCGAGCGAAGACGAGGCCATAGCTCTCGCCAACTCAACAAAGTATGGACTCTCGGCCATGGTCTTTACAACAGATCAAAAGAAGGCCGATCGATTTGGCGCCGAAGTACGGGCGGGAACGATCTGGGCAAACTGTTTCCTCGTGCGCGATCTCACGGCACCCTTTGGCGGCATTGGAATTAGTGGCATCGGGCGCGAAGGCGGCGACTACGCCCTGGACTTCTATAGCGATCTCAAGACATACCAAGTGAAGGAAGAGACCACCAATGGGTGAAATAGTCGGCGCCGGATTTCTCGCACACGTCCCCACCATCGTCCTACCCGAAGACGTTCGACGGGCCCTCAACAACGGCAACGAAAGCACCCTTCACAGCGGTCTGCACCGACTGCGCCGTGAAGTCTTTGACGTCCTCAAGCCCGACCTCGTCATTGTCTTTGACAGTCACTGGTTCACGACGGTGGAGTTCGTTATCACCTCAGATGAGCGGCGAGTGGGCTACTTCACTTCCGAAGAGTTGCCCAGAGGAATGTCCAGCGTGCCGTACGACGTCAAGGGAGATCCTTCGTTCGCGAAACTGGTCGGCGAGATTGCGGACGAGACGCCCGAATGTTGGATAACGCCCATCGACAACGAACACTTGCCAATCATGTACGCAACCACTAACTTTTTCTCGTTTCTCCAGGGTGAGGAAGCCTGGATATCGGTCAGTACGTGTCAGACCTCGGAACCACGTGACTTCGACATCGTGGGCAAGGTCATCGCCAAGGCAATCGAACAGAGCGACCACCGCGTCGTGCTCGTTGCCTCCGGCGCACTGAGCCACACGTTCCACACGTTGCGCACATTGCGTCAACACGAAGCGGCTGGTGAAGAACACATCTTCTCTGAAGAGGCGCGGCTGGCCGACCACGCCGTGATTGACGCGTGGTTGAAGGGCGACCACGCCAGCGTCGTCGACAATCTGCCCGAGTTCTTCAAGGTTAAGCCCGAAGGACGCTTCGCGCACTACCAGATGATGATTGCTGCGCTCGGCGGACGCGAGTGCGTCGCGCCAGGTCGCCTATTCTCAGAGTACGAGAACTCCATCGGCACCGGTCAGGTGCACGTTTGGTTTGACCGACCGCTCAGCGGTTGGACGGGAGCATAAAGTGACACTTCGTGGGATTCCCTTCCCTCGTACTAAGAGCGGCCGGGCGTCTCTCTTGCCGCCGCTTCCTTGGCACTACTCCGGCGATCTTCTCACGGTCGAGTACCGAACGGATCCGTCAGCGATCGCCGCGCTACTCCCCGATGGTGTCTCGCTCGCTCACGACGACGAGGATCCGGGCGCGGTCGCCTTCATCTGGGCCGACTGGCAGAGCTGTGGCGACAACGGTGAAGAACTACTAGATCCGATTCGCTCGCAGTACAAAGAGGCATTCGTCGTCGTGCGGTGCCGCTACGACAGCCGCCTATTCAGCCGGTGCGTCTTTATCTGGGTCGATAAGGACTTTGCCCTCGTACGCGGCTACCTCCAGGGATACCCCAAGAAACTCGGTTCGATTCATCAGACACGCCCCGTGACGAGGGGGAAAGCTGGTCCCCGCTTAGAGGCCGGAGGTAGTTTCGGCATGACTCTCGCCGCGAACGATCGACGACTCGCCCAAGCGACGGTCACGCTGCAGGGTGAGAGCGACACCAATGGTTTCGTCAACGGCCACGCGATGTTGCACCATCGATGGTTCCCTCGCATTGAGTTCAATGAGATCGACTCACTTTCTGAAGTGGTGACGATGGCCGGTGTCAACGTCGATCTTGGTCCGGCTTACGTCGGATCGGCCACGCTCGACGTCTTTGACTCGCCCAACGAAGAACTGGCGTCCATCGCACCGAAGGAAATACTCGGTGGTTACTTTCGATCGGTGGGCACCACTTTCAATGGTGGCACCACCCTCGAGGCCTAAGGGTGTCACGTCGCATCGCGAGTTCAGAGTCAAAAGTTGTTTTTCAGGCCGAGCGTGACATTCGCGCACGACTCGAACATCACGAACTCGACTTCACCGCAATGAGCGCCGTGTCGAATATTTACCGTGCAGGCTCGGCAGTTCGTAATCACATGGAGCGCTCACTGCTGGCCGGCTACGACCTCAGTTGGGTGGCCTTTACTGTTCTTTGGGTGCTCTGGATCTGGGGCGAACAAGAGACCGGTCACGTCGCGGCGGAGGCGGGCGTGACCAAAGGAACGTTGACGGGGGTGATGAAGACGCTGCAGGCTCGAAAGCTCATCAAGCGAATCCCCCACCGTGACGATCGACGTCGAGTCTCCATCGGACTTTCCAAAGCCGGCGAGAGACTGATTGAAGAAGTGTTTCCAGAGTTCAACCAACGCGAGACCCTCGCGGTGAGTGCATTGAGCGTCAGCGAACAAAATGAACTCGCCCGTCTTTTGCGACTGGTCTTGACTCGAATAAACACCGTCACTGACGAAGAAACTGCGTAAGCACAGCAGGATCTACCGGTTAGGCATTGAACTGCTTTGAATTAGAGAGTTCCTCTAATCGTCGTTCGAGAAACGATCGTTCTACCTGATTCTCGGTGAGGCCCAGGGCCTCTTCGTAGGCGTCTCGCGCCTCATCGACTCGACTTAATCGACGAAGAAAGTCGGCACGGGCACTCGCAAAATAGTTGTACCCAGTGAGGTACGGTTCGTCGACAAGTGCGTCAAGTGCGTTGAGTCCTGCTTCGGGTCCCTCCGAAAAACCAATGGCAACCGCACGATTGAGAGCGACTACTGGCGATGGCCACTCATCGAGCAATAAGTCATAGAGGGCAGTAATCTCACGCCATTCGGTCTCTTCCCACGAAGGTGCTTCGGCGTGAACAGCGGCGATGCCAGCCATGAGTACGAAACGTCCGACGGGGCGAGTGCGACGGGCCTCGCTAACGAGCTCCACTCCTTCTGCAATGGCTTCGTGGTCCCACTGGGAGCGGTCCTGCTCTGACAACAACAACATCGTGCCTTCGGCGTCGGTGCGCGTGACTCTTCGAGCATCAGTCAAGGTCACCAACGCAAGAAGTCCGGCAACGTCTCCGTTACCGGGAAGTAGTACTCGGAGCATTCGGATGAGTTCGACCGAGCGTTCAACGAGATCGCGCCGCACGAGATCCGAACCCGACGGCGCCGTGTGTCCAGTCGTAAAGACGAGTTGGATGACCGAGAGAACTGAGTCGACACGTGCGGGCAGTTCCTCCGCCGTGGGTACGCGGTAGGGGATGTGGGTCGCCGTAATCTTCTTCTTGGCGCGCGTGAGTCGAGCCGCCATAGCAGTTTCACTGACCAGGAACGCGCGCCCAATCTCAAGGGTCGTGAGCCCACAAAGGAGTTTGAGCGTCAGGGCTACTTGGGACTCAATGGAGAGTGCCGGGTGGCAGCAAGTAAAGATCAAGCGGAGTCGATCATCGTCAATAAGTGGCAGATCCGCGTCGGAGGCCAAATCCCCCTCTGATGGCACCATGAGCTTCCTCAGAACTCGATCCTGGGTCGACTGGCGACGAAGTACGTCAATGGCCTTGCGTCGGGCAACCGTCGTCAACCACGCGCCCGTCCGCTCGGGTATCCCCGTCGACGTCCAGGTCGCGAGCGCGCTCGAGAAAGACTCTTGCACGCACTCCTCAGCCACGTCGATGTCGCCGGTCACCCGAATGGTCGCGGCCAACACGTACGCCCATTCACTGCGATACGCGTTGGCCACCGCGACCTCAACATCGGCGGGCTGAGTAGGTTTGGTCAGCCGAGGACCCTAATGGGACGAACTTCGACGCCGCCGAAATCCGAAGGCACCTGACTCGCTATGGCGATCGCCTGATCAAGATCGGACGCTTCGATGAGGTAGTAACCACCGAGCGCTTCCTTGGTTTCGGCGAAGGCCCCGTCGGTGACGACGAGCTTTCCCGAAGCGTCACGGCGAAGGGTCGTCGCGCTCGACGTTGGCTGAAGGGCGTTGCCACCACGCAGCGACGCACCATTCTTCTCGCCAAACTCCATGTGTCCGGCCATCATTTTGTTAGCCAATGTTTCGCCTGCAGCGGCCGACTTGCTTTCGTCGGCGTAGATAAGTACTAAATACTCTGACATGTCCAGACTCCTTCTGAGCCCCGAATCTCGAGCCTCACCGATACCGACGAACGACGAGGTTTACATTCGACAGTCAACTCCGTATTCTTCGCCTTTTATTGAAGAAAAGCAATCGAGTTGGTCTTATCGAACTGCGTCCGCGGTGGCAATGAGTTGGCGGGCGGCACGAGCCTCGTCGACGCGCGAGACCGGGGTGCTCTGGGGCGCTCGATGCAGTGATTCGGGGTCATCTTGTGCCCGCTGCACGATTCTCTCCAGCGCCTGAGCAAGAGACTCGAGTGTTTGGACGCTTTCGGTCTCGGTCGGCTCGAACATCAGCGCCTCTTCAACGATGAGTGGGAAATAGACCGTGGGTGAGTGAAAGCCTTCTTCAAGTAGCGCTTTTGCGACGTCGAGACCACGAACGCCGTACTTTGCCTTTAGACCGGTTGCGGTAAGGGTGCACTCGTGCATGCACACCCGATTGTAGGCGGCGGGCAGAATCTCGCGTAAGCGGTGGCGAAGCCAATTGGCGTTCAGCACGGCGTGTTGAGCAACACGGGTTAACCCGTCGCCACCGTGCACGTCGATGTAGGCGAGCGCGCGCGCGAGCACTACGGCGTTACCGTGCCACCCGTGAACACGACCAATTGAACGTGGCGGCGTCACCCACTCGAACGTCCCTCCGACCTTCGTCGCTCTAGGTCCGGGGAGAAACTCGACCAATCGAGGCGCTACGGCGACGGGCCCCGCGCCCGGTCCCCCGCCTCCATGAGGCGTGGCAAACGTCTTGTGCAAATTCATGTGCACGATGTCAAAACCCATATCGCCCGGTCGCACCGCGCCAAGAATGGCATTCAAGTTGGCGCCGTCGTAATACAACAGACCACCGACGTCGTGGACCGCCTTCGCGATCTCGGTGATCTCTTCTTCAAAGAGTCCCACCGTGTTCGGATTCGTCAGCATGATGCCAGCCACGTCGGGACCCAATGCCGTCTTTAACTTCTCAAGATCAACGAGACCTCGTTCGTTCGAAGGGACGGTGGTCACTTCGTAACCACCCAGGGTGACCGACGCGGGATTCGTCCCGTGCGCCGAGTCGGGAATAAGCACTCGCCGTCGAACGTCGCCGTTGGCCTCGTGGTAGGCGCGCATCAAGAGCAGACCCGTGAGTTCACCGGCGGCGCCGGCCGCCGGCTGAAGTGTGGCTGCACTCATACCGGTGACCGCGCACAGCTTCTCTTCCAAGGTGACCAGGATCTCGAGCCATCCTTGGCTGAGCGACGCTGGCGTTCCGGGGTGCACGGAGTTGAGTCCGAGGTCGTTCGCAATCGCGTCACAGAATTTAGGGTTGTACTTCATGGTGCAGGAACCCAGTGGGTACATGCCAAGGTCCACCGAGAACTGACGGTGCGACAGACGGGTGAAGTGGGCCACGAGATCGCGCTCGGAGACTTCCGCTATTGGAACGACGTTCGCGTTGAGGTGGTCGCCCGGAATGAGATCACCGAGGCGCGTCGCGGGTACGCCGGTTGTTCTGAGTTGATAGGCCGAACGATTCGCTACCGACATCTCAAAGAGCGTGGGTTCACTCTCGTGGCCCATGATGGGCGCCGACGCGGCGCGCCCTCCCGGTGCTGGCGTTTCACTCATGACGAAATGACCTCTTGTAACGCTCTCACGTAGTGGTCGAGCTCGTCCTTCGTACGTCGTTCGGTGACGCTCACGAGAAGTACACGATCGATACCACTCTCGATCGAAGGATCATCGCCTTCACAGAGTGCTCCCGCCGAGAGGCCAGCGAGGACGTGCTGTTCGGCCATTGAGGCAATGACGTCGTTGGCCGACCGTGGCAGTCGAATCGCGAATTCGCGAAAGAAGGGTTGGCTGTTAGCGGCCCCGACGCCGTTAATCCGGAGCACCTCGTCAAAGAGATAGTGCGCACCTTGGGCGCAACGCGTCGCCACTTCTCGGAGCCCGTTGGTGCCGAGCCAGCCGAGTTGGATCGCCGCGGTCACCGCCATCAACGTCTGGTTCGTGCAGACGTTCGACGTCGCCTTCTCGCGGCGGATGTCTTGCTCGCGCGCGCGCAGTGTCGTCACGAACGCCTTGCGACCACTCGAGTCGACCGTCTCTCCCACAATGCGGCCGGGCAAACGACGCACCTGAGCTTCAGTGCAAGCGAAGAGTCCCAAATAGGGACCGCCAAATGACAACGGCGTGCCAAAGGCCTGTCCTTCGCCGACGAACACGTCCGCACCCCACTGACCCGCCGTCTTTAGGACACCGGCGGCCACGGGATCGGCCCCCACGACGAAGAGTGCGCCACTCGCTACCGCGAGCGCCTTAGCTTTCGAAAGATCTTCAAGTACGCCGAGGTAGTTGGGATAGGCCGCGACGACGGCCGCGGCGTCGCTGACGTCGACACTCGACCAGTCGGTGACGCCGTCAAGGAGAGGCACCTCAACGATCTCGTGACCCGTACCTTTGGCGAAAGTCCGCGCTACCTGTCGCCAGTGCGGGTGAATACCCGACGAAATCACCATCTTGGATCTGCCCGTCGCGCCGTGAGCCATGTTGAGTGCTTCGACGAGTGCCGTCGCAGCGTCGTAGAGCGACGCGTTGGGGATGGGCAGTCCACTCAGGCGAGAAATCAGTGTTTGGTACTCAAAAATTGCCTGCAGGACACCCTGGGCGACCTCAGGTTGGTACGGCGTGTAGGCGGTGACGAACTCCGAACGGCTCGCCAGCGCCTTCACGACGGGCGGCACTTCGTGGTCGTACGCGCCGCCGCCCGCGTAGCACGTCATCGCGGTCGTTTTGGCTCTATTGGCGTCGGAGTAGCCATCGAAGATGGCCGCGACGTCGGGCTCACTTAGTCCATCGTCGAGGGCCAGTCCTTGGGCGAGGCGAACGCTCGCCGGGATGTGCGCGAAAAGATCATCCAGTGAGTTCATGCCAAGAAAGGCGAGCATCGAAGCAACGTCGTTCTCGGTGTGCGGCAAGTAGTCCGCCACGTTAGGACTCCTTTCGAACGAAAGGGAGCGCCGTGACGCTAGCGGGCATGTCGCGACCACGGAGCACCACGGTCACGTCGTGTCCGACATCGAGGCCCGGTGTTAAGAGTCCCATGCCAATGCCGTGTCCCAGCACGGGTGAAAAGTTACCCGAACACAACGTGCCCACATTTACTCCGTCGACCAGGACCTCGCCGCCGTCACGTAGTGGTTGGCGACTCTTGGTGGCAACACCGGTTAAGAGTCGTGCAACACCGCGTTCGCGCTCGCGCTCAACTGCCGCACGCCCTCGAAATGTCCCCTTTTTCCAGCCAAGAACCCACCCGAGTCCCGCCTCGAGCGTCGTGGAAGACAACGTGAGTTCGTGGCCGTAGAGAGGGAGAGCGGCTTCCAGGCGCAACGTATCGCGCGCGCCGAGTCCAGCTGGCGTCACCCCGGACTCGACGAGACGGCGAAAGATTCTTTCGGCGACGTCGTTGGGTGCGGCGATCTCCAGTCCCGCTTCGCCGGTGTAACCGGTGCCCGCAACACGAACTTCAACGCCCTCGTAGTCGACACGCCCAACACGAAAACGTCCGATCTCGGCAAAGCGAGGATCAACGAGAGCGACCTTGGACCTGGCGTTAGGACCTTGAACCGCGAGTATGCAACGTTCGGAGGTGACGTCACGTCCAGGTAGCGCCGACGTGACCCCCGAGGTATTCGACGCGTTCGGCATGACGTCAAACTCGTTCTCACTCACCCACCACACGATGATGTCGTCGACAACGAATCCCCCGTCGTTCAGTAGGTGGGTGTACTGGGCCCGCCCTGGGGCGACCTTCGTCAGGTCGTTGGTCAACGTTGTCTGGAGCGCGTCGAACATCTCGGTACCGTCACAGCGAACGGTGCCAAGATGGCTCACGTCAAAGACCACGGCGTCGCTGCGACACGCCAAATGCTCAACGACCGTCCCGGTGCCGTACTGCAGAGGCATCTCCCATCCGCCGAAGGGAACGATTTTGGCGCCAAGTTCGACGTGCAGGTCGAAGAGAAACGGTCGACGGTCACTCATAGTTTCTTCTAGGCCGCTCGATCGTCAAAACCACGAAGGTCGTGGTGACGTAACAGATCGTGAAAATCACGTTGGTAGACCACGAGGAGTGGGATCTCGGGATAGAGATCACGGAAGCGGCGGACCTTTTGATTCTTCTTGGTGACGAGTCGCTGTTCGAGGACTGTCAGTTCGATAAAGAGGCGCTGCTCGGTGAGATAGAAATCCGGGCGAAAACCGCGGACGGGTACGCCGCGCTCGTTCCACTCCAAAGGGAATTCGAGGGGCTCGTAAATCCACGGGTGACCGTAGAGAGTGAGCAACTTCGAAAAGAGTTGTTCACTCGGGTGAGCGAACGACTGAACTGAACTGGGAACCACGCACGGGTGGCGACGACGCGCGTCGTCACTCAACGTCGAAGGGGTCACGCCGAAGTGGCCGCCTTCTCCGACGTTTCGAACTGCGCTTGACGAATCGTGGTCAAAAGCTCGGCGACCACGTTCGCGAGAGGAACGATATTGAAAACTCCTTGGCCCCCGCGCAGGAGGTCCACGAGTTCACCGTCATCGTGCGCCAGGACCGACCCGGCGTCGGAGAGGACGAGACTGCTGGCGGCGAGATCGGCACCAAGTGCACTGCGAAGACACTCAACAGCTTGGCGAGCGCGCGAGAGCGAGACGCCTGAGGTGAGAAGAGACTTGATGACCTTTACTTCCAACACGTCACTGTAGGAGTAGGAGCGCTTCGAACCACTCCCCGACGCCGGCGTAATAGAAGGCGTCACTAACTGCGTGCGCGCCCAGTAGTCCAACTGGCGGTACGTAACGCCCGTTAGGCGACACACCGTCGGTCCGCTATAGCCAAAAGTTATGGAATCAGTCATACGTAGGCCCTCCCGACCGAGGCTTGTCCAGACTATCTCGACGGACTACACGAGTGTAGTTTCGAGACCGCCTAATCGGCAAATAGATCGGGACGGCCGAGCGAGGGCGAGGACGCTTCAGCGTGCAAACGAGTGGGAATACGGCCCGCACGCCGCGCGAGGTACCCGGCCCGCACGGCGTCGCGAAGAGCCTCAGCCATCAAGACGGGCTCGAGTGCTCGATTCATCGCCGAGGCGGCCAACACCCCATCACAACCCAACTCCATCGCCAGCGCCGCGTCCGAAGCGGTGCCGACCCCGGCGTCCAGGAGTACCGGAACGTCCAAGCGATCGGTGATGAGCGATATTGCGTGAGGGTTACGAATGCCCAGGCCCGAGCCAATGGGCGATCCGAGGGGCATCACGGCAACGCAGCCGAGTTGTTCGAGGCGTTGGGCGACGATGAGATCATCGGAGGTGTAGGCCCACACCTCGAAGCCCCTTCGCGCAAGCTCTTCGGCCGCGAGCAAGGTTTCGGTTGTGTCGGGCAACAACGTAAGATCGTCACCGATGACTTCAAGTTTAATTAATGGCGTATCGAATGCCTCGCGCGCCAGTTCGGCCACTTTCAAAGCGTCATCCGCGCTGTAACAGCCAGCCGTATTGGGCAACAACGTAACGTCCAAGCGTTTGAGTAGATCGTAAATGGAACCCTTGACGTTGGGATCGACGCGTCGCAGCGCCACGGTCGCAATGGTCGAGCCAGAGACCCGAATCGACGCTTCAAGTACGTCCATCGATCGAAATCCGCCCGTGCCTACGACGAGGCGAGACGAGGAACTAAACGATCCAACCTGAAAGAGCTCGTCCACGAACCCAGCGTACTAACGAACATCAATTACTAAGATTGACGGGTGCAACCCGTCACTGCCTTATCAATTGCTGGTTCCGACTCGGGTGGTGGCGCGGGAATCCAGGCCGACATTAAAACTTTTCACGCTTTTGGTGTCCACGCCACGACGGCACTGACCGCCATTACGGCACAGAACACGATGGGGGTCTTCGCCGTTAAAACGCTCGACGCTGAGTTCGTGGAGGCTCAAGTACGCGCCGTCGTGGACGATTTTGACGTCAAAGCCACGAAGACTGGCATGCTGGCCGAGGCCGCGATCGTCGAACGGGTCGGCGCTCTCGCGAAAGAAGGACTTCTCCCCCACCTCGTGGTGGATCCCGTTCTCGTCTCCACGAGCGGTCACGTCCTCATGGCTGAGGGTGGCGTCGAGGCGTACCAGTACGCGCTCTTCCCCTTCGCCGAAGTCGTCACGCCGAACCTGCACGAGGCGGCCGTGCTCTGTGGCGTGGATGTTCGCGACGTCAAGAGCCTCGACGACCTCGACGCACTCGCGCGGACCATTCTCGCGATGGGTTGCGCCTTTGTTCTCATCAAGGGAGGACACTTCGTCGACGTTCCCGACACTCATCGAGCACCTGACCTACTACTCAGTCGCGACGACCTCGTTGTTTTTGACACGCCGAGAATCGACACCCAAAATGATCACGGCACTGGTTGCTCATTATCGTCGGCGATCGCCGCGGGATTAAGTCTCAATCGAAATGTTCTCGATGCCACGCGCGACGCGAAGTCCTTCGTTCTCGCCGCCCTCGAAGGCGCGTCGACCTGGCGCTTGGGCGAGGGGCGCGGACCAATCGACCATTTAGGATGGAGCGAGTGAGTGATGATTCAAAGCCGCCTTTAACGACCACCACCAGTCTTTTACCAGCCGCCGCCATACTCGGTCTGGCAGTAGTGATGCTCATAGTCTTCCTAGTGATCAATCTCGTCGCCAACCAAGGCGTTTCCAAAGAGACCACGACCATCCCGTTGGTCGTCGGAGGGCTTCATCGCGACACGACACCGACGCTGGCTCTGAAGTACTGCCTTCAGACCGAGGAGGTTCCCTCTAATATCACCGACGCCTTCGTGTTACCCGTGGGTACCGTACCAAGGAGTGGCGCCAAAACACCGAACTCCGGCGCTGGCGATTTCGACTGCTACGAACCACTCGCGACGGCAAATACTAACAGTCCTTCGCTTCTCAATTTCTTCAACGCCCAGTTGGAAGCTCGGGGTTGGAGTCTCTTCTCTCAGGGAGCGAGCAACGGCAAGCCTCAATCACTCTTTCAAAAGGCCGGCAACGACGGCTTCTACTGGGTCGTGGGTATAACCGTTTCAAAGTCAAGCCAAACGAGCGTCAACTGGACGTTCCAGATCTACCAGAACTCTGAGACGATCTAGATCGTTAGGTCAAGACGAGGTCCGGTGCTGGCACCTTTTGCTCGTGCGTGACGGCAGACCAGAGAGCAAAGTTCAGTGGGTAGATGAGGTAACCAATTCGCGTCGCTGACGCCACGCACATCATGAGCGCGAAAGTCACGCTCATGAGAGCGAGCAACCGCGAGAGTGAGAGTGGCCAATGGCGATGAACGTACTTTGTCGCAAAGTATCCGCCAATCAAAAACGACACCGGCGCTAAGACGTGGCCCAAAGCCGGGATCCAGGTCGTGAGAATGTGACCCGGTAGCGCGCTCGCCGCCGGTGACGAGACGCCCGCGAGGCCCAGTGGAAAGGCAAAGACGTTCGCCATGAACGCGGCCGGTGCTCGAATGACGAAGGGAACGGTCGTCACTAACACGATCGCCCCGATCCAGAGTAGTAACCGTTTCCACGTTGAACGTTCCGCTTTGTTACGGGTGACGAGGAGCGCACCGGCGGCCATCGGCCACGCCGTCAGTTTCATCGCCGCGGCGAGACCCAAACTAATGCCCGCCAGATTTGTCTGGCGTCGCTGCAACGCAGCGACGCCCAAGAGCAAGAGAGCGAGAATGGGCATGTCGTCGCCGCCCGTGGAGAGAAAGAGCGCGCCGGTTGGCAGAGCGATCAGGACTTGCGCCACGCGAATCTTTTGTTTCTTGGAAAGTCGTAGTAACGCCAGCGCCCACCCGCTGGCGAAGAGGGTCATCAACGTCATAATGATTCGTGCGTCAGTGAGCCCTTCGCTCCCGTGGGTGTCCGCCGCGGGAAGTCCGAAGACTCCCATGAGGGGAAAGTAGGGAAAGAAGGACTCGAACGCCGGAAGGCCACTTATCTCGTTCACCAGATGGCCGTGCTTGTCATAGACGCGATAGGGATCCTGGCCTTTGGCGAGCAACTCGCCCGAACGCTCGATCACCCCGACCTCAGGTTGCGCGTAACCGTGACCACCGTTCTGCGAACGCCACTGCGTTTCGAGACCTAAGGGAATGAAGACCGCGCCAATGAGAACGATGCCGAGAAGTACGACGCGCACTAGATTCTCAAATCGCAACATTCGACGACCAAGCACCAGCGCGACAACGGCGACGATCGCGTAAGGTCCTACCGTAATGTACCCCCACTGCCACTGGGCTGACTGCGTTGAAGTCCAGCCGAGTACGAGTGCGAAGCAGGCGGCGAGCGCGTAGAGAATGCCGTCGGCCGTCAGCGCGTCGAGCCCGTTCCAACGCGTCATCCCTCGATCGCGCACAATCCACATACGCGCCCACATGGGGTCAAGTTTACTGATGAGGCGACGAAGGAACGCGATGAGACCTACTCCTTCGAGTCGTGTGCCGTACGGCGAATCGGGTTCAGTGACGAGGGGGGAATCGGTCCAAGAAAAAATTCTTTGATGTAGCGAACGCACACTTTCGTCTTCTCCTTCAAGACTGCGTGGGAGGTACCGGGAAGAATCGCCAACTGCGCTTCGGGAAAAGCCTCGTACATTGACACCGTGTGATCGAGCGTCACCACATCATCATCGCCGCTGATTATCAAGACCGGTACCGACATCGAGCGCAGCTCATGTACCCTCAACGTTGGTTGCTCCCTCACCAGCGTCAGGGACTTACTCACGACTGTCCCAGCGTGCTGAGCGCCGTCTGGCGAGCGCTCGCCGAACTGCTGGGCGAACTCAGGAAATCCCGTACTCGCCGGCGTGAAATCATCCATGGCGACCAGTCCTTCATGGTGGTAGTTACCACCGACCATCACCATTCGCTGCACAAGATCCGGTCGTCGAAGGGCAACGAGTAGCGCGACGTTCGCCCCGTCGCTGTGCCCGAGCAGGTAGACCCGACGCTGAAGCAGTTGGAGAAAGGCAATCGTCTCGTCCGCCATCGACCCGTAGGAAAACGGCTCTTCGGTGTCGGCGGTCCGTCCGTGGCCGCGTCGGTCGAACGCCGCTAGTTCAAAACTCTTTGACAGTCGTGGTCCGAGCACGCGCAGCAGGCTCGCGCTACTACTAAGTCCACCGTGCAACAGGACAATGGTTCGACCCTTCTTCTTTGGTAACAGAGCCCAGGTGGGATGATCGTTCAAGAAGATTCGGCTCACCTTTGGAATCGTATTGCGTCAAGAGGGCAACGACGACACTGCGTATTCTGGGTATGTGAAAGCCTTTGTAGTGAGTGAGATTGACGGGAAACTCGAGTGCAGTGTGCGCGACGTCGCGCTCTCGTCCACGAACCACGACGACATTCTTGTCAGCGTCGAGTACTCGGGTGTCAACTTCAAGGACGCCATGGTCGCCAGCGCGCCAAGTCGCGTACGTCGACTCGATTCACTCGTTGGCGGCGTTGACGCCGCCGGCGTTGTTGAAGAGTCGCGTGACGGCACCATTGCCCCGGGCACCCGCGTCGCCGTGCACGGCGGAGATCTGGGCGTTGGACGAAACGGCGGTTTTGCTTCGAAGGTCTACGCACCCTCTCGCTACATCTCCGTGTTACCTTCGACGATTTCCACGCTCGACGCCATGGTGATCGGTACTGCGGGATTCACTTCCATGGCCAGCGTGCTCGCTCTCGAGGAACGAGGTCTCGAAGCGGGCGCGCTGATTTTAGTGACCGGTGCGACCGGCGGCGTCGGGTCCCAGGCCGTGACCTACCTGTCCCTTCGAGGATTCTCTCCCGTGGCGTCGACGGGTTCACCCGCCGAATCACAGTGGCTCCTCGATCGTGGCGCGACGAAAGTTATTGGACGTACTGACGTCAGTGACCGAATCGAGCGCGTCATGGGTAGCGAGCTTTGGGACGGCGCGATTGACTGCGTGGGTGGCGACACGTTGCATCAGATCCTGCGCTCATTGCGCTACGGCGCGGCCGTGGCCGCAAGTGGGCTCGTGAGCAGCGCCGACCTGTCGACGTCGCTCTTCCCCTTTATTACCCGTGGCGTAGCGCTACTGGGCATTGACGCCGTTGAAGCGACTCCATCGACGCGCGAACGGGTGTGGAGCGCTCTCGGCGACGTTGCGACGCGAATTGATTTCTCGACGCTCGTGGACCGCGTCATTCCGCTGGAAGAAATCCCCGAAGCTCTCGATGACGTCCGACGCGGCGCGACGCGAGGTCGTGTCGTCGTTCAACTCAGCTACTAAGAAACGTCGTGGTTTAGTAGAAAGGGCTCAGCCAGATTTGGCCGTCATTGCAGGGCTGCACCGGGTAGGCCGGCGTCACGCTGATCGCGGCGCCTTGGCTCGCGAACTGAACGCTCAGCGTCACCGCACTCTCGCACGCCGCCGTACCCGTTGCCACGTCGGAGTAGGCCAAGGCGAAAATCGTCGCCTCATTCTGCGTAAGGGTCACCGTCGAGGGCGCCGCGTTCGCCTGCGTCGATAAGAACTGAAATCCAGTGCCCTGTGAGGGAACGTCAACGAGCGTCGTTGGTAACACGGCGCCCAGCTTGTCTTGGAGCGTAAGCAACGGCCAGCCCTTGATCGTGCACGAGCCGGACGTCGACTTCAGCAACGTCACGGTTGCGTAGACCGTGCCCGCCGCGCCTCCGCCCTCGTTGTAGCTGCCCGTGAAGTCGCTGGCCGAACAGATGTTGGCGGCGAGGGTAGTGCTCGTAATCGTCGTTGTCGTCGTTGTCGTCGTCGTGGTCGTCGCACTCGGTGCGCCTATGACGTGACGACTGACGGTGTAGATGACGACAAAGACTAAAAAGACGGCCAACAACTTAACGCCACGACTCACGAACCAAAATCCTCGGGTCGAACTTGGTCGAGGAATTCGCGAAGTCGCTCGACCAAATCGGCCTCACTCGGCGCTTCCAGTTCGACGTACTCCTCGTCTTCGTCGTCAAAGTTGAGTTGCATCACCTTGCCTTCAACCGCCATCAAAGCATCACTCACGAGAATCGGCGCACCAACGCGAAGTGCTAATGCCACCGCGTCGCTGGGTCGAGCACTGACCACGATCTCTTCGTTCGCGCGCACGAGGCGCAAACTTGCGAAGAAAGTATTGTCTACGAGTTCGTTAATCTCGACCGAAAAGAGTTTCGAGCCGAGTGCCGTAACAATGTGGCCCATCAGATCGTGCGACATCGGACGTGGTGACTCAACTTCTTGCAATGCGTACGCAATGGCCGCGGCTTCGGGAGCGCCAATGAAGATGGGCAACACCCTCTCACCACCCACCTCTTCAAGCAGCAAGAGGGGCGTTGAACTACCCACGTCAACGCGAACAGCGCGAAGGACCACTTCAATCATGAATCCAGCCTAGACCCGACTACTTCGCGCCGCGGTGTCTAGCCCTGGAGGTACTGAGCTATCTCGCGCTCAACGAGCACACTGCGCAGTGCGGTGACTTCGCGCGCGACCTCGGCACTGATCTCGAGAATCTCTCCACGAGAGAGCTCACATCCGACCTGGCGCAGTGGCAACGTCAGCTCATCAATCACGCCCACTTCGCGTTCGGCGATGCGTCGCAGTGATCCCAGGAGACGAGCATCCACGCCTCGAGAAAGTAACGCCCTCGAGAGAGCGGCCACGCGAATTTCCAATGCGCCGTACATGGTTTCGTTGTCGATAACGACGGGGATGATGAGGCCGAGTGACTGGAGCTGATTGAACTCCTCAGGAGCAAGGCCAGTCGTCGAAAGTAGTTCGCTCGTCGTGAAGTACTGCTTGATCGGCGTAATGTCAGCGTCGTGTGCAGCCGACGCTCGCGAACTCACCACCGGTGCCGGCACTGGCGCGGACGTGGAAATGACGTTGATGGTCGCTTCACGGGCCACCTGACGTGTGCTCGAGGTAACATTTGGTGTCGACAAGAGACCTTGCTCAAGCAGTCGCAGTCGTACGACGCGAAGTGGCACGAACTCCTCTTGGGCGAGGCGTATAGCTTCGCGCAGACAGTCCACGTCGCGCTCGGAGTAGAGGCGATACCCTTTGCGGCTCCGACTCGGCTCGACGAGTCCCTTGTCTTCGTAGTAGCGAATCTTGGAAAGTTCGATATCGGGATAGAACTTTCGTAGTTGCGCGTGCACCTCGCCGATTCGCATTGTGCCGATATTCACGCTCATCGCGTCGCCTCCCAAAAGACCAGTTTAAATTTTCCAATCTGCACCTCGTCCGCCGAGTGCAGCGTCGTCTCTTCGACCCTTCGTCCATTGACGTAAGTACCGTTCAGTGAGTTCAAATCGCGAAGGGTGATTCGTCCACTCGCCGTACGCGTAAAGACCGCGTGGTGACGCGACACCGAGACGTCATCGAGCAATATGTCGCTCACCTCGTGACGGCCAACCGTCGTAACGTCACCACCGAGTTCGATGCGTTGTCCTGCTTGTGGTCCCGCAGCGATCACTAGCTCGTCACGGTGCTCACCTTGGGGACCCCTGTTCGCGTCGGGATGCATTGCGTCAGGTGCACTAACTACCGGCACCGCAATTGTTTCAGGTGACGTCGCGTCGTGTTGGGGAGCACCACAGGACCAGCAAAAATTCGCGTTGGCGTTGAGTATCTCTCCACAGCGACGGCAGTTCACGAGACTCACACTAGTGAACTTTCGAATTCGCCGTCAGGGTCAAGAAGTCGTCAAGGCCTCGTAACCAGAAGCGTCAAGAAGTGCGTCGAACTCATTGCTTGAACTCGTCTCTATCTCACAGATCCATCCACTTCCGTAGGGATCGGCGTTAACAAATTCGGGTGAACTACTTAACGTGTCATTCACCGCCAAGACCGTTCCGGCGACCGGTGCGTAGATTTCTGAGACGGACTTCGTTGACTCAACTTCACCGAGTACACCGCCCGCCACAACCGTCGATCCGACCTTGGGTAGATCGACAAACACCACGTCACCGAGGGCGTCTTGGGCGTAGTCGGTGATGCCCACGCGCACCACGTCGCCGTCTCGTTTGGCCCATTCGTGATCGCTCGAGTAACGAAGTTCACTGGGAATCTGCATGCGAGTCAACTTACAAGATTTCTTCGACCCTGGCGTCCAGAGCGCAGTGCCGCCAGCGCCGGCTTCGCGTAGCCAAAGAGCACGAGCCACGACACGGCCAGTCCCATGATTCCTACGATCCAACAGAAGATTCGAGCATCGTGTTGCCACGTCTGGAGAGGTGCGTGGTGAGGATTCGTGGTCAACAAGAACAGTGGAAATGTCGTCATCAGGGCAAACGTTGAGAACTTTCCCCACCACAGCACGTTGATGCGCGCAGCGCCCAATGCCGCGAGGGCCACCGTCAAGATCGAGACAATGAGTTCACGAGCCAAGATCGCAATGGCGAACCACCAAGGAACACCCGCCGCCGCCGCGACGCCAATGAGTCCTCCAATGACGAGCAGGCGGTCGGCCGTGGGATCAAGAATCTTGCCGACGTTGGAGACCTGGTGGAACCTGCGAGCGACGAAGCCGTCTATCCAGTCCGTCGCCCCGAGCGTGGCCAGTAACCACGCGGCGATCGCCCGGTGGTCAGTAGCAAAGAGCAACCAAAAGAACACCGGCAACAAAGCAAGTCGAACCATCGTGATGGCGTTGGGCCACGTCAGCCAACCCGCGTCAACGTCCTTGTCCACACTCACGAATCGAGCGTATAACTAGGCGATGGTGATGGAGTGATCGAGGTAGACGTCCTGCACGGCGTGCACGAGTGCCGCGCCCTCGTCAATGGGGCGCTGGAAGGCCTTGCGTCCAAGAATGAGACCTTGACCGCCCGCCCGCTTGTTGATGACCGCGGTACGCACCGCGCCGGCTAAGTCATCGGCGCCCTTGGCTTCACCGCCAGAGTTAATGAGCCCGATACGACCGGCGTAACAGTTCACGACTTGCCAACGAGTGAGATCAATCGGATTATCGGTCGTGAGTTCGGAGTACACCCGTGGATCAGTCTTGCCAAACTTGACGGCGTTGTAGCCACCGTTGTTCACGGGCTGCTTCTGCTTGATAATGTCAGCTTCAATGGTGACACCGAGGTGGTTCGCCTGACCCGTTAAGTCCGCGCTCAGGTGATAGTCAACGCCGCCCGTGACGAAGGCGTCGTTTCGCAGGTAACACCACAACACGGTGAAGAGGCCCAGGCGATGCGCTTCGGCGAATGCCTTACGAATCTCCTCAATTTGATGCACCGATCCTTCGGAACCAAAATAAATCGTCGCGCCCACGCCCACCGCGCCCAAATCTGCCGCTTGTTGGACCGAGGCGAAGAGCTGCTGATCGAAGCTGTTGGGATAACGCAGGAGGTCGTTGTGGTTGATCTTCACGATGAAGGGGATGCGGTGGATGTAACGCCGTGAGACCACGCCGAGCGTGCCCAACGTGGAAGCAATGGCGTTGCAGTCGGCCGCGATCGCGAGATCGCAGAGTCGCGCCGGGTCAAAGTATTCGGGATTGGGCGCGAAACTGGCCGCCGCGGAGTGTTCAATCCCCTGGTCCACGGGGAGGATGGACACGTAGCCCGTCTTGGCGAGTCGGCCGTGGTTGTAGAGGGTACCGAGG
>Ga0208849_1000902_pt1 | contig 24105 bp, 20 predicted proteins | sample NGESurdeep072012_10_FD_184470 | JGI IMG/M metagenome (GOLD analysis project Ga0208849, IMG submission 184470) | Arctic peat soil microbial communities from Barrow, Alaska - NGEE Surface sample 53-3 deep-072012 (SPAdes) | ecosystem: Environmental > Terrestrial > Soil > Wetlands > Peat ... | reverse complement strand
GGCGCTGCGCTTGCGAGGGAGGAATTTTCCTTTTTGAACTCCTGCCCCGCGAAGCGGGGAAGGTGGCGCGGCGCGTGTCGCGCCGTGACGGAAGGGGCGCATGGCCACTCCAAATGCGACTGGACGATGGTCTCAGGCAAGCCCGATTGCCCCTTGCGCCGCGCTCTCGGCCAAGGTCTCCTGCGGGTCGTCTTGAAGCGTTCGAAGGCCCCGCGCGTGACCACCCTTCTCGCCCCCTCCCCCGACCAGCGTCTGTCGCTCCCGGCGCTGTTCGCGTTCGCCATGCCGGGGCTATCGCTGGGCGCCTTGGCGGTGGGGCTCAGCGTCTACCTGCCGCGCTATTACGCCGGCCACTTCGCCCTCGGCCTGCCCGCGGTGGGGCTGGCGTTCATGGTCGTGCGCCTGATCGACATGCTGGCCGACCCGGTGATCGGGGTGATGATGGACAAGACGCGCACGAAGCTGGGTAGGTACCGCGTCTGGCTGGTCTGCGGCGCGCCGCTGCTGATGGTCCCGGTCTACATGCTGTTCATTCCGCCGGGCGGCGTCAGCTATCTCTACCTGCTCGGCTGGCTGTTCATCTATTACCTCGGCGTTTCGGTGATCGGGCTCTCGCACGCCTCATGGGCCTCGGTGATCGCCTCGAAGTACCATGAACGCTCGCGGGTGTTCGGCGTGCTGCAGGTGGTCGGCATCCTGGGCGCGACGGCGGTGCTGGTCCTGCCGGTGGTCATGGCCACCAAGAGCGGGGCCAGCGGGGCCGGCGACATCGCCGCCATGGGCTGGTTCATCTTCCTGGCAGCGCCGGTCGGCATCGCCCTGGCGCTGATCAGGACGCCCGAACGTATCGTTCCCGAAGTCAAAGGCGAGACCTTCGGCCTGCGCGACTACTGGGAGATGATCTCGCGCCCCGACATGCGGCGGATCATCGTCGCCGACCTGTGCCTGGCGCTGGGCCCCGGCTGGATGTCGGCGCTCTACCTCTTTTACTTCCATGACTCCCGTGGCTTCACCATCGCCAACGCCAGCAAGCTCCTGTTGATCTACATCGCCGCCGGCCTGGTCGGGGCGGCGGGATTGAGCTGGCTGGCGACGCGGCTGGGCAAGCACCGCACCCTGATGTGCGCCAGCACCGCCTATTCGCTGGGTCTGGTCGCCCTGGCCGTGCTGCCAAAGGCCAACTTCATCATCGCCGCGCTCCTGATGTTCGCGCTGGGCTTCATGGCCGCGGGATTTCCGCTGCTGGACCGGGCCATGGTCGCCGACGTCGGCGACGCGGTGCGCCTCGACCAGGGCAAGAACCGCATTGGCCTGCTCTACGCGATGATCACCACCACTCAGAAGATCGCCGGCGCGCTCAGCATCGGTCTGTCGTTCACCGCGCTCGGCTGGATCGGCTACCAGGCCAAGGAAGGCGCGGTGAACACACCCGCCGCCATCCACGGTCTCGAGCTGGTCTATCTGATCACCCCGGTGGTCTTCGTCATGCTCGGAGGGGCCTGCTACATCGGCTACAAGCTCGATTCCAAACGCCACGCCGACATCCGCGCCCAGCTCGACCAGCGCGACGCCATGATTCCCCAGGCCAACATCATCGAGAGCCTGACCGGCGACCAGACCCTGCCCACGCGCCTCGTCGAACCGGGTTGAGGTTTACCCCCTTCCCTTCTCCCATCGGGAGAAGGAGGGGCCCACCGCTGCAAGCGGTGGGAAGATGAGGGGTTAGAATTCAGGCCGCGTAACCCCTCACCGTCCCACGCCCTTTCAGGACGCGGGCCCCTCCCTCTCCCGCTGGGAGCGGTAATCCTAGGACTTCTCCCAGCAGTTTGGTCTTGCGCGCGGGCGCGTCACGCCGTCTCATTCGCCCAAGCAGGCGTCCAGCTTGAAGAGTCGCCGCGCAGGGATTGGGAGACGCCGGCCTTGACCTTTGACAACGCCCCCGTTGCGCCGCTCACGGCGCACAGGACACCGATGGCGACGATCTTCGCCTTTGCCTCGCCGGGACTGCCGGTGGCCGCGATGGGCCTGGTGCTGGCGGTCTACCTGCCGAGATTCTACGTCGGGCTTGGGGTCGGCTTCATCGCCGTCGGCGCGGCCATCGGCCTGGTGCGGCTGATCGACATCTGGCTGGACCCGTTTCTGGGCGTGGCCATGGATCGCACCAAGACCCCACTTGGACGCTATCGGCCGTGGCTGATCGCCGCCGCCCCGATCGTCATGCTGGGCGTCTACATGCTGCTCCTGCCGCCCAAGGGGATCGGCGCCAGCCACCTGGTCATCTGGCTGCTGGTGGTCTCGGCCGGCGCCTCGATGCTGAACCTCAGCCTCGCGGCGTGGTCGGCGGTGCTGGCGACCAACTACAACGATCGCTCGCGCCTCTATGGCTGGACCCAGGGCCTGGCGGTGATCGGCGCGGTGGCCCTGCTCGTCCTGCCCAAGTTCACCGGCGGGGCCATCGTGCTCGGCCAGGCCGCCAGCATGCCGGCGATCGGCTGGATCCTGATCGTCGCCCTGCCGGTCGCCATCCTGATCTGCACGGTCTTCACGCCTGAACGCATTCCGCCGCGGGCCGGCCGGCCGCGTTTCAGCTTTGCCGACTACTGGGCGGGGATCTCGCGGCCCTCGATGCGGCGGATCATCTTCGCCGACCTGACCCTGACGCTCGGTCCCGGCACCACGGCCCCGCTCTATGTCTATTTCTTCCACGACGCCAAGGGCTTCAGCATTGCCGAGGTCGGCTTTCTGCTCATCTTCTACATCGGCGCGGGCCTCTTTGGCGCGCCGTTCTGGGGCCGCGTGGCCAGGACGCTGGGCAAGCATCGGACGATCCAGGTCGCCTGCGTCGCCTACGCCATCGCCCAGACGACGCTGATGGCCCTGCCCGCGGTCGGGCCAGGTCACCGGCTCGGCGACACCCTGCCGACCGTGGCCGGCATGTTCGCGGTCGGCTTCTGCGCCAGCGCCTTTCTGCTGCTGGTTCGGGCCATGGTCGCCGACGTGGTCGACGAGGTGCGCCTCGAGCGGGGCCAGGATCTGACCAGCCTATTGTTTTCGATGGTCACCACGACCACCAAGATCGGCGCGGCGATCACCGTGGTCATCGTCTTTCCGATCCTCAAGGCCGTCGGCTACAACGGCAAGGAGGGGGCCGTGAACACCGCCCACGCCATCTTCGGCCTGGAGATGTGCTATCTGTTCGCGCCGATCATCCTGGTCTTCGTCGGCGGCGCGGCGTTCTTCGGCTACAAGCTCGATTCCAAGCGCCACGGCGAGATCCGCGCCGCCCTCGACGAACGCGACGCCAAGCTGTCGGTGGCCGCGGCCGAGGAGTCGATGCTCGGGCCGACGGCGTAGTTCCGGAGGCCCGCGCCCCCTCCACCACGCCGGCTACGCCGTCGCGGTCCCCCTCCCCCGCTGCGCTGCGCTTGCGAGGGAGGAATTTGCTTCACTCCTGCCCCGCGCGGCGGGGAAGGTGGCGCGGCGCGGTCAGCGCCGTGACGGAAGGGGCGCAAGGCGGCCTTGAACCAATGTCCGCGCAATATCCATGAACGCCTTCGCCACCGGGCTGTCCGGCGAGGTGGCGACGAGGGGGCGGCCGTCGTCGGCGCCCTGGCGCAAGGCGATGTCGATGGGGATTTCGCCCAGGAACGGGACGGCCAGGCGCTGCGCCTCCGCGCGGGCGCCGCCGCGGCCGAAGATGGCGATCGGCTCGCCGCCGGCGGGGTGCGGAAAGAAGGCCATGTTCTCGATCACCCCCAGTATGGCCACCGGAGGGTTCATCTTGGCGAACATGGCGCTGGCCCGGCGCGCGTCGATGAGCGCGATCTCCTGCGGCGTCGAGACGATGACCACGCCGTCGACGGCCAGCTTCTGGACCAGGGTCAGGTGCACGTCCCCGGTGCCGGGCGGCAGGTCGACGACCAGCACGTCGAGGGGCTCGCCTTCGCTCCCCCAGCGGACATCCTGGATCATCTGACGCACGGCCGAGGACGCCATGGGTCCGCGCCAGATCATCGCCTGGGCCTCATCGACGATGAAGCCGATCGACATCACCTTCAGGCCCCAGGCGGTGAGCGGGGTCAGCTTGCCGTCCTCGAATTTCGGCTGTTCGTCGACGCCGAGCATGCGCGGAGCCGATGGGCCATAGATGTCGGCGTCGAGCAGGCCGACGCGCAGGCCGAGCGCGGCGAAGGCGCAGGCCAGGTTGACCGCGACGGTGGACTTGCCGACCCCGCCCTTGCCGCTGGCCACGGCGATCACCCGGCGGACATCGGCCAGGGGCTCGGCGGGCGGCATCCCTGCCGTCTGCGCCTTGGGATCGACGGCGACCTGGGCGCCCCTGCGCACACGCACGGCGCCGGGGCCCACAGGCGCGGCGGCCGTGGTCAGCGCGACCTGGGCCTTTTCAACACCGCTTACCGTCAGCAAGGCCCGCTCGGCCGCGTCCCGCACCGGCGCGTAGAGCGCCGCGTCGGCCGGCGCGACCTCGAGCATGAAACTCGCGCGGCCCTCGGCCAGGGCGAGACCCTGCACCAGGCCCGCGCGCGCCAGCCCTTGCCCCGACTTCGGATCGGCGATCTGATCGAGCGCGGCTAGGATCGCCCCGCGGTCTGGCTGGCTCATCGCTTCAACTTGCTTTGAAAGGCGCGCCGTCTCATATCCTTCACCCGTGAGCCGCATTGCAAGCCTTGGCCAATTCGCGGGGGCGACAATGGTGAGAGACGACTCGTCAAGACCTCCATGCCCTGGAACGACAACGCCAATCCGGGCCCATGGGGCTCGCCGCCGCGCGGAGACGGCCCCGCAAAGCCGCCGCGTGACGAGGACGGCCCTCCGCCCGGGAGTGAACCGCCCCGCCGCCGCCCCCCGGTCCCACCCGGCGCACCCGATCTGGCCGAGATCTGGCGCCGCCTGCAGGATGAATTCAACCGCCGCTTTCGCGGGCCGGCCGGGCGCGGAATCCGGCCGCCGGCGGTGGCCGCCATCGTCGCGGTCGCGTTCCTGGCCTGGATTCTGACCGGCGTCTATTTCGTCCAGGCCAACCAGGAAGCGGTGATCACCCGTTTTGGCGGCTACACGCGATCGGAAGGACCCGGGCCGCACTATCACCTGCCGGCCCCGATCGAGCGCGCCGAGCTCGTTTCGGTGACCAACCAGAACAAGACCGTGATCGGCGGCGTGCCCGGGGCCGAGGCCCCCGACGAGAGCCTGATGCTGACCGGCGACGAGAACATCGTCGACCTGAGCTTCACCGTGCAGTGGCACGTCTCCGACGCCGCCGCCTATCTGTTCAAGGTCCGCGACCCCGCCGACACCGTCAAGGCGGTGGCCGAAAGCGCCATGCGCGAGGTCGTCGGCCGCAGCGACCTGCGCTCGATCCTGACCAATGGCCGCGGCGAGGTTCAGAGCCAGACCCTGGGCCTGATGCAGCGGATCCTCGACGGCTACCACGCCGGGGTGACCATCGACGCGGTGCAGATCCAGAACGCCAATCCGCCGCAGGAGGTGGTGCCGGCCTATCAGGATATCGCCAGGGCCGGACAGGACGCGCAGTCCTACATCAACGACGCCAACACCTATCGCAACCGGGTGGTCAACGAGGCCAAGGGCGACGCCTCGCGGATCGTCCAGGCCGCGCAGGGTTATCGCGAACAGGTGGTGCGCGAGGCCCAGGGGCAGGCCGACCGGTTCAACCAGGTCTATGTCCAGTACAAGCGGGCGCCGGCGGTGACCCGCGAGCGGCTGTATCTGGAAACCATGCAGCTCGTGCTCTCGCAGTCCAACAAGGTGATCGTCGACGCCAAGGGCGCGACCGCGCCGATCATCCTGCCGCCCGACGCCTTCCGACCGCGCGCGCGGACCGATGCGCCCGCGGCGCCGGCGGCGCCCGCCGCGGCGGCCAGCCCGGATGCGTCGCAATGAACGCGCGCCTGATCTTCGCCATCGGCGCGGCCTTCATCATCGGCCTCGTCATCGCCAACACCTTCTTCATCGTCGACCAGCGCCAGCAGGTGTTGGTGGTCAATCTGGGCGAGCCGGTGCGGGTGATCAATCCGCCCGGCGCCTACGATCCGGGCCTGAAGATCAAGGCCCCGTGGGAGTCGCTGGTCAGCCTCGACAAGCGCAACCAGGTGCTCGAGGCCCACCAGGAAGAGGTGATCTCGGCCGATCAGGAGCGCCTGGTCGTCGACGCCTTCGTCCGCTACCGGATTTCCAATCCGCTGGCCTTCTATCGCACCCTGCGCAACGAGACGACGGCCGCCGACCGGCTCGAGCCGCTGATCAACTCGTCGCTGCGCCAGGTGCTGGGCGCCGCGACGGCCAACGAGATCATCTCCCAGAAACGCGCGGTGCTGATGGGCGACGCGCTGACCGATATCCGCGCGCGCGCCGCCCGCTCGCATCTCGGCATCGACGTCATCGACCTGCGCATCAAGCGCGCCGACCTGCCGGCGGCCAACCAGCAGGCGGTTTTCCGGCGCATGGAGAGCAACCTGCAGCAGCAGGCGGCGCAGATCCGCGCTGTCGGCGAACAGCAGAAGCGCGAGGTCACCGCCGACGCCGACAAGCAGGTGACCATCACCCTGGCGACTGCGACCCAGGAAGCCTTCACCACCCGCGGGGTCGGCGACGCCGAAAGCGCCAGGATCTTCGCCTCCAGCTTCGGCCGCGACCCCAGCTTCGCCGCCTTCTACCGCTCGATGCAGGCCTATGAGGGCGCCTTCGCCAACGGCGACACCACCCTGATCCTCTCGCCCGACAGCGACTTCTTCAAATACTTCAAGAAGGGCCCGATGGCGCGGTAGACTTCCTTCCGAAACGTCATGGCCGGGTTCTTGGAATCCCGGCCATCCATCAGCGCCAACGGCGCCGAACGACTCCGGACGCTTCAGAAACCATCGCCCGCCGAAACATCTCAATCGGCCGCCGATGGATGGCCGGGACCAGAGAGCCCGGCCATGACGTTCTGGGTGGTTGATCAGGATATCGCGCCGCCCCACCTCCCCCGCTGCGCGGGGCAGGAGTTTAGGAAAATTCCTCCCTCGCAAGCGCAGCGCCGCGGGGGAGGGGGACCGCCGGCGCAGCCGGTGGTGGAGGGGGCGCGGGCCGTTAGATCTCGTAAACCTAGCGCGCCGCCGTCAGCTCGTGGGGGCGGGCGCCCCTGCTGCGGCGGCGGCCGGAGCGGGACCGGTGTCGGAGACCACCGACCATTCGATCTTCCACGAACCGTCGGATTGCAGCTTGTAGCCGGCCAGGGAATTGCTGGTCGTGGTCTTCGGCTGTTTGGTCTTGGGATCGGTGAAGGCGGCGGTGGTGGTGGAACGCAACACCGCCATGTCGCCCGAGGCTGCCACATCCACGGTTGGGTCAGACATGACGACCTTCAGATCCGGGTTGTTAGCCAGGGTTTGTTGGAAGCTCGCCTGGATGGCGGCCGGGCCGACCGCGTTGGATCGGCCATGGAACATCCAGACGCCGTCGACCGCATCGTGGCTGGCGACCTTGGCCGCGTCGTGAGCGTTGACGTCGGCGATGCGCTGGGTTGCGTCGGCCTTGACGGCGTCGGCGATCTTGTCGGTGTCGACGGTCGGCGTAGCCGGCGCAGCGGACGAAGCCGGCTTGTTGCAGGCGGCGAGCGAGGCGGCGGCGAGGACGGCGATCGCCGCGCCGGCGAATTGCGGTCTGGTCATTTCATCTCTCCTTTGCTGGCGTTTGTCAGCTCTTGGCGGCGGGCATGGCCGGCGCGGGGGCGGCCATGGGCGTGGTGTTGGAAACGACGCTCCAAACCTGCTTCCACGAGCCATCGGGCTGCGGCTTGTAGCCGATCAGATAGTTCCCCGATTCCGTGGTCGGCTTCTTGGTCTTGGGATCGGTGAGGGTGACGACGTAGGACGACCGGAACACCGCCATGTCTCCGGAGGCCGCGACGTCGACGGTCTCGTCGGCCAGGGTGACGTGGACGTCGGGCGAGGCGGCGAGAACCTGTTTCAGGCCCGCCACGCCGGCCGCGCCGCCGGCGCCGTTGGGCTGGCCGTGGAACATCATCACCGCGCCTGCGGCGACGTGGCTTTCCGTCTTGTCGGCGTCGTGGGCGTTGTAATCGGCGATCGCCTGGTCGGCGTCGGCCTTGACGGCGGCGGAGATCTTGCCGGTATCGATAGCCGGTGTGGTCGACGACGCCGGCGGGGTGCAGGCGCCAAGCGATGCGGCGAGAAGCGCGGTCAGGCTGACAAGCGCTGCGGTGGATTTCATTTTGGTCTCCTCCGGAGAAAGGATCGCGTTTGGGCGCCGTCGGGCGACGGGGTCCTGCAACTCGACTCGCCCGATCGATCGAGCGTCTCACGCGACTGTTGGGAGGCAAATTCAGACCGCCCAGCGGGCGTCTCGACACGGCGGGCGCGCCAGCCCCCCCTCCGGCGCGGCGGCCATTTCGAAATCAAGGCTCAAACAGAGTCAAATGAAAACGTCTTCCGGCGCCGGCACGCCCCCTCCGTCACGGCGCTGATCGCGCCGCGCCACCTCCCCCGCTTCTCGCGGGGCAGGAGTTTAAAAGATCCTCACCCGCCCTCTCGCGGGGGAGGGGGACCGCCCGCGCCAGCGGGTGGTGGAGGGGGCGCGGCGGCGGCGTCTTTCCCCAGCATCTCCACCACGTCGTGCAGCGTCCCCACGACGGCGATGCACAGGCCGCGCATTTCGTCGGTGGCTTCGAGGAGGTCGGGCACCATCACCGTCATCATCCCCGCGGCGTGGGCCGCGCGCACGCCGTTGTGCGAATCCTCCAGCGCCAGGCATGTTTCCGGCGCGACGCCGAGGGCTGCCGCGGCGGCCAGGAACGGGTCCGGCGCCGGCTTGCCGTGAACATAGTCGCCGCGGGCGATGACGGCCTGGAACCGGCCCAGAAGGCCGCCCGGCCCCAGGTGGCGCCTGACCGAGTCATGCGGCGACGAGGTGGCGATGGCGCGCGGCAACCGGCGCGTGTCCAGGAAATCGAGCAGTTCGGCCACGCCGGCCTTGATCCGATCCTCATCGTCGAAGGTCGCGTGAAACCGGCTCGCCGAGTCGACGAGCAGCGCCTCGATATCGAAATCCGCGCCGTAATGATCAACCAGAAGTTGGCGATTTTGGATGATCGGCGCCCCGATCATCCGATGAAAGAGGTCGAGCGGCATCTCGCGGCCCTGGGCGACGGCGGCGGCCAGGATGGCGTCGCGATAGACCACCTCGCTGTCGATCAGGAGCCCGTCCATGTCGAAGATCACCGCCGACACCTGTCGGGGAAGCTTCATCGAAAGGCTTCCGCGCCATAGCCCTGGAAATAGAGCAAGGCGGTCAGGTCGGTGTGATCGACGCGGGCGTCGGCGGCGGCGGCGAGGAGCGGCTTGGCGCGCCAGGCGACGCCCAGGCCCGCGGCCTCGATCATCGCCAGATCGTTGGCCCCGTCGCCAACCGCGAGGGTCTGGGAGAGCTCGAGGCCCAGCGCCGCCGCTTCCTCCCGCAAGGCCGCCAGTTTGGCGTCGCCGCCGAGGATCGGCTCGCCAACCTCGCCGGTGAGTTGCACCCCATCGTCGATCAGGGTGTTGGCGCGATGGGCGGAGAAGCCGGCATCCCGCGCCACGCGCTCGGTAAAAAACGAAAATCCACCCGAGACCAGCACGCAGCGCGCCCCGTGCGCGGTCATAGTCCGCGCCAGCGTTCGCGCGCCCGGATTGAGCCTTACCCGCTCGTCGTAGGTCCGCGCCAGCGCGGTGAGCTCGAGGCCGGCCAGCATCGCCACCCGCTCGCGCAATGCGGCCTCGAAGGCGATCTCCCCGGCCATGGCGCGCGCGGTGATCGTAGCGACGCGGTCCCTGATCCCGGCGAAGTCGGCCAGTTCGTCAAGGCACTCGCAGCCGATGATGGTCGAATCCATATCGGCGACCAGCAGCCGCTTTCTGCGCCCCTCCGCCGGCTGGGCGCAGAAATCCACCGCCTTGCGCTCGAGAGCCCGTCCCACATGGAGGCGCAGAGCGGCCACCTCGACATCGTCGACGAAGAGGTCGATCGCCCCGTCGCCCAGAGTTTCCACCGCCTTGACCGGCGCGCCGGCCCCTGCGACCGCTTCGAGGGCCGCCGGCATGGCCGCCTCGAGCACATCGAGATCGGCGGCGACGAGGGTGAGGACAAGGCGCATGGGATCGACCGCTTTTGGGCCCCGCATCTGGCTGATCGCCGGGCCGACGGCAAGCGGCAAGTCGGCCCTGGCCCTGCGGCTGGCGCGGGCGATCTGCGGCGAGATCGTCAATGCCGATTCGATGCAGCTCTACCGCGATCTGGCCATCCTCACCGCGCGGGCGACCCCGGCCGACGAAGCGCTGGCGCCGCACCACCTCTACGGCGTCGCCGACGCCGCCGACGCGTGGTCGGCCGGCCGCTGGCTGAGAGCGGCGCGCGATACCCTGGACCAGATCGCCGGGCGCGGGCGTCCGGCCATCGTCGTCGGCGGCACGGGGCTCTATTTCCGAGCGCTGACAGTGGGCCTGGCCGACATCCCCGCCGTGCCGGCGTCGGTCCGCGCGGAGACGGGGGCGCGGTTCGACCGCGACGGCGAGGCCGAGTTTCGACGGTCCTTGGCCAAGGACGATCCGGCATCCGAGGCCCGCATATCACCCGGCGACCGGCAACGTCTGGTCCGCGCCGGCGAGGTGCTGGCCGCAACGGGCCGGCCGCTCAGCGCCTGGCAGGGCGGCGCGGCGTGCGGCTTGCCCGCCGGATCATGGCGCGCGGTCGTGATCGAGCCGCCGCGCGACGAACTCTACCGCCGCTGTGACGCGCGCCTGGCGGCCATGGTCGACGCCGGCGCGCTGGGCGAGGTCAGCGTCCTCCTCGCGCGCCATCTCGATCCGAAACTGCCGGCGATGAAGGCGGTCGGCGTGCGCGAACTGGCCGCCGCCGTCCGCGGCGACACCCCCCTCCCCGTCGCCCTCGCCAAGGCCCAGCAGGAAACCCGCCGCTACGCCAAGCGGCAACTCACCTGGTTCCGGCGCCAGACGCCCGACTGGCCGCGTGTCGACGCCGCCGACGCCGAGGGGCAGTGGGAGGAACTGAAGGAACTGTTGGCATCGGGCGAATCTAGATCAGGTTGACCGCCGCCTTGCGCCCCCTCCACCACCGGCTAAAGCCGGCGGTCCCCCTCCCCCGCGGCGCTGCGCTTGCAGGGAGGAATTTTGGAAAACTCCTCCCCCGTCCCCTTGCGGGGGAGGTGGCGCGGCGCCTTTTCTCGCGCCGTGACGGAGGGGGCGCAAGGCCGGGCCACGCCCGACCTACTTCCCCATCGGCACAGGCGTGCCGTCCGACCATTTCTGCACGGGCACGAAAAACAGCGTGATCGGCACGACGCTGTAGGAGGCGCTCATCACCGGTGCGCCGTGCAGGTTCGCGCCCCACTCGGACGCATCCGTGCGAGGCATGAAGAACATCACGTGCGGGCGCCACGGGCCGCCGGCGGCGTCACCCAAATAACCGTCCTTCGACATCATGAAGCTCATCGCGCCGATCTCCGGCGCCGGAATCTGATGCGCGGCGAGGGCGGCCTTGGTGCGTTCGATCAGATCGGCCTTCGACGCGCCGGCCAGCACCCACCGCGTCAGCTCGAGATAGGGCGGCAGGATCGAGCGCACCGACACAGCATTGAGGCAGATCGGCCCGCGCACCCTCGGGTTCCAGAAATCGGGAGTTTCGAAGTCGGCGGCCCACGACCGCTGGACGTAGCAGACAAAGCCGTTCGTCCCCTTCACGGCGGTCTCGTAGCCGTGGCGGCCGAGCGCAAGGACCTCGGCCTCGCCCGCCACCGACGGCGGCGCCGCGCTGCGCGCCAGGGCGACTTCCGCGGCCTGGCTTGGCATCAGGTACGGTTCGAGCGGGCCCATGGTGGGGCTTGGGCTCTTGGCGTCTTGCGCGTGGGCGGGGCCGGTCGCGCCGAACAGCAGGGCAAGCGTGACGACGGCTGTCGCGATCGCCGCGGTGGATTTGAAGGCTGCGTGCGCCGCGTGGCCGAAGATGCGATGCATGGGGCTGGTCCTCAGCTGGTCTCTGCTCAGTCTCGCCGCAAAACGAAATCTATCCAAGTCTGAGGTAAATTGCGGCTGGGATCGCGGTGGCGGAAGGGGCTGCGGCGCGGGCTGGCATTGGCGCCGCCCGGCCGATATCCTGCGTGCATGAACATCAGGGTTGTCGTGCGCGAAGCAGAAGAAGGCGGCTACTGGGCCGAGGTCCCCGCCCTCCCCGGCTGCGCCACCCAGGGCGAGACTCTCGAAGACCTGATGGCCAATGTGCGCGAGGCCGTTGAGGGGTGGCTGGGCGCCGAGCCGGCGCGCCCGGCCAAGGGCGAACGCATCCTCGATCTGGTGGTGTGAAGCCGGCTAGGGTGCCTGTTCGTGCAGTTTCGTTAGGGTCTGTCTGGGAATATCGCACCGTCCGGAGCGCGGGCATCCTGCCCGCTGCGGCCTGGAAGGCCGCGCTCCAAAGGACAACGTAGCCCCGAACGGTTTCGATAATTGTCCGACGGCTCCTTAGTCGAGCGTCATCGCCGTTCGATGCGACATGCCGCCTATCGGTCGAACAGATCGGCGTGTGTGCCGGTGCGTTCGAGGCGCAGGCGATCGCCATCGAGCTTGTAGATCACCAGCCAGTCGGGTTCGATGTGGACATCCCGAAAGCTCGCCCACGCGCCTTTCAGGGGATGGTCCCTGTAGCGCGCCGGCAGCGGTTCGCCCGCGAGCAGAAGATGGATAAGTTCCTTGAACCTATCCATGTCCTTGCCGCGTTTCTGGGCTCGCTTGACGTCTTTCTTGAACTGGCCGGAATAGACCGGCTCGCGCATCAGACGCCCAGCTGTTCGAACAGATCCTCGGCATCGGCGGCCGAATGCAGATCTTCGCCGCGCTCACTCTTCGCCAAGGTCTCGGCGGTTCGCCGGTTGGGTGTAAGCTCGAACGGCAGAGCCCCATCCCGCGCAACGCGAGTCAGGGTTATGCGCACCATATCGGAAACCGTGAGGCCCAGATCGGCCAGTACGGCGATGGCCCGGCTCTTGACCTCTTCGGTGACCCGAGCGCGGACAACGGCATTGGCGGACATCGTGTAGACCCTCGGCTAGCGAGCTCCATTTGTAGCCCATGTGCGCTACCGCGTCTATCCCACGCGGCCCTCCGACAACAGCCTTCGAGAATTCTGACTGGACTTTGCGTGTTGATCTGTGTGGAGATTCGCACATGGCGACCAATCCACAGAACGGTCCGGCGCTCATCAACGCGGCCCCGGAGGCAAGCGGTGAGCGGACCAAGAAAGCCGCCGTCACCAGGGCGCTGGAGGCGTTCGCGGCGCGTCGGCGGCAGAAGCGCCTGCTTGAGCTCATCGACCGTTTCGATTGGGATGAGAGCTTCGAATACAAGCAGGCGCGCGGGTGCGACTGAGCCTGTTCGTCGTTACGAGCGTTTAGTCGATAGCGCTTCGCCGCGAAAGCTCTCCAACGATTGCAGCGGTCGCCGAACTGACCCGCGCCATCGCCGCCGGTGAGACCATCGTCACCACCGGCCTCATCCTCCAGAAATTGCTGCAAGGACTTTCAGGGCCGAGGGCGCACGACCAGATCATCGCACACTTCGCCGCCCTGCCGCTCCTGGCTCCGCAACGTTCGGATCATGTAGAAGCCGCGGAACTACAAAACGCGTGCCGCCGCGGCGGCATCCAGGTCGGCACGATCGACGCTCTCCTCGCCCAGCTGTGCGTCCGGCACGACCTAACCATGCTTTCCACCGACAACGACTTCGCCGCCATCGCCGAGCGGTCGCAGCCGCGGCTATGGCGGTGGTGAAACTCTGAGGCCGTCGCGCGCCAAGATGTCAGCATTGCGCCATGAGCGGTCGTTGGCATGGCTCCAGAAACCAGACTCTTGGGGGCGTAGCCCGGAGGTCCGCTACTCGGCGGCTCCCCACCGGCGAGTCACGACCCAAGGCGGACCTTGAAGTAGCCATTCTGTATAACGGCCCACCGGGTAGACGCTGCCGCTGATCGCTGCGAAGAACAACAGAGCCATAGCGACAGCGCAAAAAGCCACCGGGCGGGGAACGCATGTTGATTGAGTGTCCTGAGTGTCAACGCGAGGTCTCCGACAGTGCCGCCAACTGCCCGCATTGCGGGTTCCCGCTTGCCAAGGGTTCAGGGGCGGTTGAGGTGCCGGTAGCCGCCACAACAACCCCTCCAAAGGCGAAGACCAAAGCAGCCCCCGTCGCACTCGCCATCGGCGGCGTGGCTTTGGCGATGACCTTGGCCGCGCCGCGCTTCCTTGTGACTCTGCCGCTGCTAGCGGCGGCAGCGTGCTCGATCATTTCGATGGTCCGCAACGAGAAGTGGAGACCTGGCGCGATCCTCGTTTTGGTCGGTTGCGGCCTGATGTTCCTTTGGGCTGCGAGTGGAACCACCGCGTCCTATGCGGGCAAAGACGTAACCTACACGGTTTCCGGCTCCGCCACTTCGGCCGATATCACCTACCAGAACGAGGGCGGTGGCACGTCGCAGGAGAAGGTATCACTTCCTTGGACGCAGGTGATCCACTCCCCATCTTCGAGCTTCCTATATATTTCAGCTCAAAATCAGGGCGAGTACGGCGACATTACCTGCGAGATTAAGGTCGGAGATACTGTAGTAAAAACCTCGAACTCGTCGGGTAGCTATAGCATCGCCAGTTGCTCAAGTTAAGGCAACCCTTCATCTAGAAGCTCGCTTCCGCTTGAGCGTTAGAATTTGGGGGACAGGTGCTCCTGTCCTTGATCCGCTGATCCGCTGATCCGCTGATCCGCGGCTTCGGTAGGCGGGATTCCATTCATCGAGCGCGGCGGTAAGACCAACCCGTCAGGGGGCCGGAGGCAATCCGTCGTGGCAGCTTCGCGCCAACTGCGGATATTGGCATACAGCCGGAAAGCGGACCTCCTAACGGTGGGCAACCGTGCGTCGAAGGTCCTCGAGATCGGGTAGGGTCAGGTCTCCCAATCGATGCGCTCGGCGCGCTCGTCTTCGCGCTGGGCGTCGACTTCATAGTGCGCAGCCAGGGCATCCAGCGCCTTGGCCGTGTAGGGATGCTCCGCCCCGACAACCGCAGACCAGCGGCGATACTGTTCGACCAGCGCGCGCTCCTGCTTTCCACCGTCGCGGGGCATGCGCGTGGTCACGCCGCGGCGGTTGCTCTTCCCAATCTGGAAACCCTCGAGCATCACCTGGTTGCGATACAGGTCGAGGACGTCTCGCACGCGCTCAGCCGGCCAAGCGCCGTCGGCCCCCAGAGGCGAGGCGGACAAGATCTTGCCTATTCGGTTGTCCGCGATTTCATCGCGTCCGATCGCGCGGGCCAGCTCGCGGGCCTGCTTGATCCAGGCCTCCATGGCCTCCCCGTCGATCGTCCCATCATCGGCTTGGCCCGGAAGACGATCCCACTGGTCGAGCAAACGGTAGGCCTGGTTCGCCACGGCGCGGGCGTGTTCGGGATTTTCCGGCTCAGGATCGACGTAGCCGCTTTCTTCGCTCGGGCGGAAGACCGCACGGAGCAGGTCGATGAAGAGCGGAGGCTGCTGCGACAGCCCCTTCAGCAGCACCTTCGCCGGCCGGCGGGAGTGGGTCAGGACCGGGAGGTAGTTCCATTCCAAACTGGCCATCTCATTGACATCGACATCGTCGCGACCGTCGAGTTGGGTCAGGATCTCCACCACATAGTGGCCGAACATCACCCGGTCGTTGCTGTGGCTGGCTTCAGTGGGGGGCGAGTGAAGCGCTTCGCGGAGCACCTGAACCAAGAGGTCGGTCGGCAGTTTGATTTGGCGCTCGCGGCCGGCAAGGTGCAGGGCCTGGCCGCCACGACCGACCGAGATCAGCTTGCGGATCGCGATTTCGGCCTCGGCACCGTCGTCGATCCACCAGATCGGGACGGACTTCCAGAATTCAGTCTCCAGGTCCGCGCCCGCCGCGGCAGCGTGGTCCCAGGTCCAGGGCTTCTGCGGCATGGCCCGAAGGATGATGAGCAGCGCCCGGTCGCCCCACTCCTCGTCCCGCGCCCGCGCGATCAGCGCGTCGGCCCAGGGTTCTTTGCCGGCGTTGAACATCGAGACGATGAGTCCATGGGCGACATCGCGATCTGGGTCATGGTCGCTTTGGATCGCCACCTTCACCACGTCCTCCAGATCCGGCGCGCCACCGTCATAGAGCGCCTTGCCCAGATAGCCCGCTCCGCCTTGGATCAGTCGGGCCAGGCGAAGAACGCCTTCGCCCCCCAAGTCCTTGGAGATCGCCAGCGCAGCCTGTTGCCTGGCTTGGTCAACCAGCTTCTCTTCGGCCTGCCAGTCGCCCGGCGGCGGATTGGGCAGCTGGTGCGACTGGCCGAACAGCCAAGCGACCCGGTCCAGAGGATCGGTCGGCGCAACGCGATCATAGATGTCTTCAAGCCGGTCAAGCTCAGCCGCTGGTAGGCTCCAGTCGGCGTCAGGGAACTGGCGATGATGATGGAGCTGTTGACGCAGCGTCGTCCAGAGCGCGCTGCGATCCGATGGGTTTGTGATCTTGGGCTCGGCCGAGTCCAGGGCCGCCAGCACGGCCTCGCGATCGGGCACCATGTCCGCCATGCGGCCGATCAAGAGTTGCCACCGCGGGATGTCGAGGCCGACGTCGTCCAACAGGCGCTTGCTGACCTCAGCTGCGCCTCGACCAATGAGCGGCCACGTTACCGCCTCGACTTCGTCCACCGAATAGTCACGCCACAATGGCGTCGGCGATGGCGAGGACGTGTCGTGGCCCGCCGGGAGGATGCCCATCATCAGCTTCCAGGCTGGAGCCGGTTCGCGCTTGCGGAGTAGGTCGAGGGCTTTCAGACGCTGATCCAGCGTGGCGTTCGTCTGCGGCGACCACAGAAGGTGAACCTCTCGCAGGCTGTTGGCCGGTCGGTTGCCGAATTTTCCGGGTGGGTTGTCGATCACGTCGAGGCGGGCCAGGGCATAGGACACTCTGTTCAGGAGGGCGGGCGACCATGCCAACGACTCCAGGGCCCAAAGGAGATCGGAGAGGTGCTCGGCGCCGAAGACGCCACCCTCGTCATGCCCGAATAGTGCGCGGATGGGCGGATCGTTCTGATCGAGGCTGTCTTCGATCGCGTCGAGGAAGGCGGTCGGAGACGCCTCGGCTAACAGCCGGAAGTCGCGCGATAGTGACCACCAACGGCGCTCATCGGCCTTGCGCAACAGCGTGGCCACCACGCTATCGGCCCGGTGGCCAGCGTCGGCCACCAGCTTGACCTCCTGCCCCCAAACGGCCAGCAGGATCAGGACTTGACCGACGCCGTGGCGGAGCATGCCGGAATATTCCGGAAGGACCCCCTTCACCGCGGCCATCCAGCGATCGCCCGACGCCATATCGAACCGCGGATCGGGCGCGCCGAGGACCGCCAGCGCGGCCTTCCCGAACCGCTTCAGGTCCGCGGCCGTCAGGTAGGGCGCGAGCGGTACCCAAGCGTCTGGCGGCGAGGCGACCCGCCACGTCGAGCCGACCTTGCGCAGAGGGCTGTCGAACTGTCCGACGTAGGGGGCCAGGGCGGCCTCGACCTGATCGTAGGGCATATCTGCCAGTTCGGAGACCTTTTGTTTGTCGGCCTCCGAGTTTTCATCCCAGCCTCCGGCTAGCATGGCGCCCAAGAGGGCTCGGGGCGGGTTTTGGGCCCAAGTGGGTTGGCGACCTGGCGCGGTCGGGATTAGCCGACGCAGGATCGCCAAATTGCGGGCGCTGTCACGGGCTAAGCCACGAGCCCGTGCTTCGGGATAGCCGGCGTCAATCAGGGCGCTGGCGATACCCTCTCGCGACGGCCGGGTTAGAGTGCGCACCTCGCCTCGCCCAACGGGGCGATCATCGTAGGCCTGCAGAACATAGTGTCCGCGGTCGGCCAAGGTCTGCGCCAGGCCGGCTTCAGGCTCGGTCATGACGATGATCTGAGGCGCCGGGGCATGCATCAGGGCCCGAGCGGCAGTTGCATCGGCTGCCACCAGGCAGCGCGCCTCGTAGTGGGCAGCGAGCTCGTCAGGCAGGGTGCCGATCGCGGCGTGGAAGAAGGCCACGGCCTCGTCCGAGGTCGTGGCGCGGATGGACAGGACCGAGGGGTCTTCGCGCAACCATTTCAGGACCTGGGTCGCATCCTCGTCGCGATCGCTCAGGACCAGATCACCCGTCAACGGCCGCTCGGTGGCGAGCGACCATTCCTCCCACACCTCGGCCAAGCCGCGGGTTCCGTCTGGCCGCTTGCCGAGGCGGGTGGCCAGCCACAAGCCGACGGCGGGGGTCTGTTCGATCCAATGGACCAAATCGTCGCCGTCCCACACCTGAACGTCGCGCCAGATACCCTCGGCCTTCCGATCCGCCGCCCATTGGTCCTTTTGCGGCCACCGACGCGGTGTCACGAAGATGTAGACCGTGTCAGCCGGGACGACATCGCCCGGCGCTGAGGTCCGCTTTTCGTAATCTTCCTTCGCCTTCTGGGCGATCTTGCTGCGCTGACTGCCTAACTCCCACACTGCCTTGCCGAGCGGCACATAGGCGCTGGCCTGGTCGGCGTCGCTGCGGCCATCCCATCCAGAAAACCGAATGCTTTCTCCGGCGGGGAACCGTAGGCGCGCGCCAGCGCCGTGGGTCGCGAAGATTAGGTGCGCCAGCAGCGTGGGCAGGTTTTCGACGCCGTCGGTCCGGTTGGTCCAGTCGCCGAGGTCTTCGGTCGACACCCACCGGATCGGCGCCCCGCCCATTCCTGGTAGAGACATGCGCGGAACCGGCGGGCCGACCACGGCCCCCGTAGGCAAGAACTGGATGCCAGCGCCCTCCAAAGCCTCGCGCATGGCCTGGGCGTTATTGGCCACCGGCTTACGCTGACCGCGCTCGAAGTCCGCCACGGTCGAGGTCGCCACGTCGGCCTTCTTCGCCAAATCCTGCTGGGACCACGCGAGGAGCGCGCGGGCGGCGCGAACATGCTTCGGCGCAAAATCGGAAGGCGGGGTTGCCAAGCTCATGGTCATATTATTTATATGACATCAGCGAAAATCGCAAGGGTCGCCCACCTTCGAACCGGAGACCGACGAAGGGCTGGTCGAGGGGCGGGATTCCCCCTCATGGAAGCCGGACCGCACCGCCGATGCGAAGGCGCCAACCAGATCGCCGAAAAGCAGATCAACTGAGTGTCGGCTCTGAGTCAGGTGCCGACGTCCTGGTTTACCTCGAATGCGGGAGGCGCCCTGCAAGGTCGCGAAGGGCTCGGCCCTTTCTTTAACCACAGCTTGACGCCTCCCGCCCCACAATGTCACATTCGCCCAAGCTAGGACCCCAATGACCCGCCAACTCGTAATTCCAACGCGACCGTAACCGGCGGGCCATCCTCCCGCCGCTCGCGGTCGCGCATGCCAAGGTCCCTTCCGGGGCCTTTTTTCTTGCCCGCAACCCTGAGACATTCAACATCGCCCCCATGACCGCCCATCCTGTCCTCGAAGCCGGAAAGACCGCCGCCGCCCAGGAGATCATGACCGGGGCCCAGATGGTCGTGCGGGCGCTGATCGACCAGGGGGTCAGCGATCTGTTCGGCTATCCGGGCGGCGCGGTGCTGCCGATCTATGACGCGCTCTTTCACGAGCCGCGGCTGCGCCACGTGCTGGTCCGCCATGAACAGGGCGCGACCCACGCCGCCGAGGGCTATGCGCGCTCGACGGGCAAGCCCGGGGTTGTGCTGGTGACGTCCGGGCCCGGGGCGACCAACGCGGTCACCGGCATCGTCGATGCGCTGATGGATTCGATTCCCCTGGTGGTGATCACCGGCCAGGTGCCGACCCATCTGATCGGCACCGACGCCTTTCAGGAATGCGACACCGTCGGCATCACCCGGCCGTGCACCAAGCACAACTATCTGGTCAAAAGCGTCGCCGAGCTGCCGCACGTCCTGCACGAGGCGTTCAAGATCGCCACAACCGGCCGTCCCGGGCCGGTGGTCGTCGACATTCCCAAGGACGTCCAGTTCGCCAGCGGCGTCTATGTCGGCCCGGGCGAGGCGCGCAGCGGCCACAACTATGCGCCGCGCGTCGATGGCGATGTCGGCAAGATCGCGGCCGCCTGCGCCCTGATCGCCGGGGCGCGCCGGCCGCTGTTCTATACCGGCGGCGGGGTGATCAACGCCGGGCCGCCGGCCAGCGCGGCGCTGCGGGCCCTGGCGAAGCTGACCGGCGCGCCGGTGACCTCGACGCTGATGGGCCTTGGCGCCTTTCCCGCGGGTGATCCCGCGTGGCTCGGCATGGTCGGCATGCATGGGACGTTCGAGGCCAACAACGCCATGCACGACTGCGACGTGATGATCGCCGTCGGGGCGCGGTTCGACGATCGGGTGACCGGGCGCATCGACGCCTTTTCGCCGGACTCGAAGAAGATCCACATCGACATCGATGCGTCGTCGATCGGCAAGCTGATCGCCGCCGACATCGCCATCGTCGGCGACGCCGGCCGCGTGCTGGAAGCTTTGATCGGCGCCTGGAAGGCACAGCGGCGCGCGCCCGATCGAGCGCGGCTGAAGGGATGGTGGGAAGAGATCGACCGGTGGCGGGCGCGCGACTGCCTCGCCTACAAGGCATCGGCGAGCGTGATCAAGCCGCAACAGGCCATCCAGCGGCTCTATGCCCTGACGCGGGACAAGGACGTCTACATCACCACCGAGGTCGGCCAGCACCAGATGTGGGCGGCGCAGTTCTTCCGCTTCCAGGAACCGAACCGCTGGATGACCTCCGGCGGCCTTGGCACCATGGGCTATGGCCTGCCCGCCGCCGTCGGGGTGCAGATCGCCCACCCCGGGGCCCTGGTCATCGACATCGCCGGCGACGCCAGCGTGCAGATGACCATGCAGGAAATGTCCACGGCCATCCAATACGACCTGCCGATCAAGGTGTTCATCCTCAACAACCAGTGGATGGGCATGGTCCGCCAGTGGCAGCAGCTGTTGCACGGCGAGCGCTACAGCCATTCCTATTCGGCCAGCATGCCCGATTTCGTCAAGCTGGCCGAGGCGTTCGGGGCGGTCGGCCTGCGCGCCGAGACGCCGGCCGAGCTGGACGACAGGATCATCGAGATGATCGAGACCCCGCTGCCGGTCCTCTTCGACTGCCGGGTCGAGCGGGCCGAGAACTGCCTGCCGATGATCCCCTCGGGCAAGGCGCACAACGAGATGATCCTGGGCGATGACGTCGACGTCGCCGTCGACGGGAGGCTGGTGTGAGAGGCGCTCGGACGGACCTCCCTCCCCTTCATGGGGCTACCGCATTCACACATCTCCAAGATCGGCCCTCAAATCACCTCTCCCGGAGGGAGAGGGAGGGGCCCGCGCTCGCCAGAGCGTGGGACGGTGAGGGGTTATGCGGCTGGCATCCTAACCCCTCATCTTCCCACCGCTTGCAGCGGCGGGCCCCCCTTCTCCCTATGGGAGAAGGGTTTTCGGAGGCGCCTTCGAGATTTGTGAATCCGGTAGCCATAAAGGGGAGGGAGGAGTTTGACCCAGGACGCGCCCGCCTCCGCCTATGACATGGGCCACGCGGTCGAGGCTGAGGCGCTGGCCACCTTCGCGGTGCTGGTCGACAATGAGCCGGGCGTGCTGCACCGGATCGTCGGCCTGTTCGCCGCGCGCGGCTACAACATCGAGAGCCTGACCGTCGCCGAGACCGATCGCAACGCCCACACCAGCCGGATCACCATCGTCACCCGCGGCACGCCGCACGTGCTCGCCCAGATCGAGGCCCAGCTGCAGAAGCTGGTCTCGACCCGGCACGTGCAGAACGTCACCAAGGATCCGAACGGGGCCGAGCGCGAGCTGGCCCTGATCAAGGTCGCCGGGCACGGGGCCGAACGCGTCGAGGCCCTGCGCCTGGCCGAGATCTTCCGCGCCAAGGTCATCGACACCACCACCGCCAGCTTCATTTTCGAGCTGACCGGCGCGCCGTCGAAGATCGACAAGTTCATCGACCTGATGCGGCCGCTCGGCCTGGTCGAAGTTTCGCGCACCGGCGTGCTTTCCATCGAACGCGGCGTCGAGACGCTGTAACTCGGCGGAGGAAACCGGACTTGCCCGAGACGACCAACCGAACTTCGCTGGAAGACCTCAACCGCGCCAACATCGGCAAGCTGCCCGAGCACCTGGGCTTGCGGATTACCGAGGTCGAGCCTGGGAAGGTGACGGGCCGCCTCGAGATGCGGGAGGACCTTGTCGCCCACACCGGATATCTCCTGGCGGGCGTGGTGCTGTCGGTCGCCGACATCCTCTGCGCCTATGGCGTTTCGACGGCGTGGCCGGAGGGCGCGACGGGCTTCACCACCGTCGAGGTGAAGTGCAACTTCATGGGCACCCTGACCAAGGGCGCCGGGGTCTGCACGGCGAAGCTGCTGCACGGCGGGCGGACGACCCAGGTGTGGGACGCCCACTTCAGCGACGAGGCGACCGGGCGGCTGCTCGCGGTGTTCCGCTGCACCCAGATCATTCTTTATCCGAGGGGCTGAGGCGAATTCCGATCAGGTTGATCGCCGCCTTGCGCCCCCTCCACCACTTCGTGGTCCCCCTCCCCCGCTGCGCGGGTGAGGAATTTAGAAAACTCCTGCCCCGCAACGCGGGGAAGGTGTCGCGGCGCGATCAGCGCCGTGACGGAAGGGGCGCAAGGCCAAACCAGTCTGGTCGGAAAGTGCTCTAGGGGACACCGACGCTCGGGGCGTGATCAGGCCGCCGCTCCCGCGTGCTGAACAGTCTCGGCGCCGTCGGCACCAGCTTCGAAGGCGGCCTGCGCCTGCGGCGTCATGGCGAGGTAGCGACGCCGGCCGATGAAACGCATAATCGCGTACTGGATGGCGAACAGGGTGAGTTTGCTGGCCAAGGGAAAGATAGCCAGGAATTTCAGGCTGAGAGCCATGTCGCCGCGCAGGGCGATGGCGAGGTTGAGCGCCCCGCTGAAGAACATCAGTCCCGCCCAGATGAAGCCGAAGACGACGCCGATGTCGGGCACGATCAGCATCGCCCGCTGCGGCAGGTAGCGATTCATCCAGCCGCGCTTGAGCATCACCACGCCGACGATGCAGTAGATGATCGTCGGCTTGAAAAGGATGAATCGCGGGTCCTTGGTGATGAAGGTCGCCGCGCCCGTGGCCAGCACCAGAAACAGGCTCAGCCACTGCATGGCGTCCGGGCGTCGGCGGCGCGCCAGCACCCAGCCGATCTGGACGATGCCGAGGACCATGCCGATGGCGACCGAGAGGACGACATTGCCGGTCAGTTCGAAGAGCACGACGAAGAAGATCGTCGAGGCCATGTCGAGGGCCAGGAACTTGGCCGAATGCAGCAGGCTTTTCATCGCAGGGCGCTCCTGAAGGTTACCGTCCCGAACCTAGGACCCATTTACCCCCGCAGCCATGGCCGCTGGCGAAGGCCGGCTGTCGGTTGGCGAAAAAATCCCCCTCCATTCGCGCTTCGCCGGCGGGGTTCTTCATTTCGAAGTGGATCTGGCCTATATCGGGGGGGTTCGGATCACTCCGGACTATGGAGATAAACGCGCGCGTAATAACCGGACTGGACCCGGGTGCGATTCCCGGCGGCTCCACCAATTCTCTTCAGCCCCCGCGTTATCGGCGGGACTTTGAGGGGCCGATCAGCATCGACAGACGTCTAAAGGCGTTGCTTTCTCCCGGCGTGGCTCACCGCTTCCGGGCCATAAACTAAATGCGAACGATAACTTCGCTCAAGAGTACGCCCTCGCCGCGTAAGCGGTGCGGTCGGATTCGACCTAAAGCCCTGGTGTCTTAGCAGCGCCAGGCGGGGCTCGGGGGGCGCCTGGCAACAGAAGCCCCCCACTTCCTCCCGCGCGCGCATACGATTTCCTTGAGCCCCGCCCTTGCCATGGGCCCTTGCCGCGTTAGGCTCAGCGCCATGGCGAGCGAACAGACCCCCGATCTGATGCACTATGACCAGCTGCAGCAGGAAGCCCTGCGCGGCGTGGTCCGGGCGGCCCTGAAACGCGCCGCGGCCCCGGCGGGCCTCCCCGG